>VOFB01000680.1_pt1:115000-495000 | contig 2570001 bp, 2342 predicted proteins | sample 5384141 | NCBI WGS metagenome assembly VOFB01 (sample SAMN12384721, study PRJNA508395) | human gut metagenome | isolation source: healthy gut A | host: Homo sapiens | reverse complement strand
AAGCCCGGACCTCTTACCTGCTATAAAATCATAGTATGCTGCCGCACCTATCATAGCAGCATTGTCTGTACACAGTATCGGTGACGGACGATAGAATTTAACACCCTTGCGCGCACACATTTCCTCCATGGCATGACGAATAACACCATTAGAAGCAACGCCTCCCGCAATGGCAAATTTGTCCATTTTAAACTCATCTATGGCATTCTCAGCGTGTCCGACAAGCACATCTGTAACCGCCTGCTGGAACGATGCTGCCACGTCTGCCCGGTTTATTTCCAGTCCCTTCATCCTGCAGCCGTTTAAATAATTGAGTACTGCCGATTTAAGTCCGCTAAAGCTGAAATCATAAACTCCGCCCACAATCTTTGCTCTCGGAAACTCTATGCTGTGCGGATCTCCCTCATGTGAAACCTTTTCTATCTTAGGGCCTCCCGGATAGCCAAGGCCTATTGCTCTCGCTACCTTGTCAAATGCCTCTCCTGCCGCATCATCCCTCGTACGTCCAAGGATCTCATATTTGCCGTAATCTACCACTCTCACCAGATGCGTGTGTCCTCCTGATACGACGAGTGCCAGAAATGGCGGCTCTAAGTCTTTATTTTCTATATAATTGGCGCTGATATGTCCCTCTATATGGTGCACTCCGACAAGAGGAATGTTTCTTGCATATGCTATGGCCTTTGCTTCTGCCACGCCTACAAGCAGTGCTCCTACAAGCCCCGGACCATATGTGACTCCTATTGCGTCTATATCATCGAGTGTCATCTGTGCATCTGAAAGTGCCTGCTCTATGACCTGATTAATTTTCTCAATATGCTTTCTGGAAGCTATCTCTGGAACTACCCCTCCATATAAAGTATGAAGAGCTATCTGCGATGAAATCACATTACTTCGCAGATCACGTCCATTTACTACAACTGCTGCCGCAGTCTCGTCGCATGAGCTTTCGATTGCAAGTATTTTAATTTCTTTTTTTGTTTCTGTATTTTCTGTCATTTTATTACACCACTCTTAATTATATTACTCTATTCTGTTTCCGTATCAGAATCTGCCGCAATCTTATAAAATGTAAGAATCCTCCAACAGCCTTCCTTATCCTGCCTGAGTACATATTCCTGATATGTTTTAGAATACGAGCTGCCCTCCTTCATGAAGTAAGATGCCTTGACATATGCAATTTTACTCCCATTATCGGTGACATATTTTACATCATTGCTGTCACACACTCCGGTCTGAGCAAGTGTAATGCCCTGGTCCTTGTAGCTTTGCGCATCTGCCGTGACAGACTGTTTGTAGGTATCCTTTGGATTGTTTGCTGCAAGCTCGTCATCAAAAAGCTTAAGCGCCTGGTCGGTGAGTGCATCAAGCTCTTCATCGCTATACTGCATACCATAGTAGCACTTCACAATCCTGTTATAAAGCTTCACCACCTCACGAGGTGTCTGCGGATAGTTCTTGTCGAGATCCTTAGTTGTTATTCTTTGTACCTCGGTCAGTACCTTTTCCTTTTGATTAGCCCTTTTAGACTTGTCGTTTACGATATAAAACGAACCACATATCGCAGCAATCAGCGCTATTGTTAAAATAACTATACCTGTTTTCTTCATATCGCCCCTCCTTAGTCCTCGTCAAACATGAGCTCCACGCTCTTTGCGTCCTTTCCAAGATATGCGTTTGCAAAAATTTCCCTCACCTGTGGCATATAGTCATCTGCCCTGACAAGTGACGGCGAAAAATGTGTAAGCCACAGCTCCTTCACGCCGGCTCTCTTTGCCATGTCTGCTGCCTCGTAAAATGTCATATGCTTATACTGCTTTGCTTTTACTATCTTTTCCTTTTCAGCATACATGCCCTCGCAGATAAAAAGGTCTGAGCCCTCTGCTGCCTCCACTATGTGCTCAAGTGGCCTTGAGTCCGTACAATATGTTACCTTTATGCCCTTTCTTGCCGGTCCAAGCACCATATCCGGAGTATACACTCTGCCCTCAAATTCAACGGTATTGCCTTTCTGAAGAGGATTCCACAGGCGCATCGGAATTTCTTTCTCCTTTGCTCTTTCCACGGAAAATCTGCCACTACGCTTTATCTCAACCGAATAGCCATAGCACAGCACCGCATGCTTTACTCGGAATGCATGGATATGATATCCGTTCATCTCAAAATATTCATCCTGCTCATTGAGCTCTATGCATTTTATCTCAAAAGGCAGCTCCGGCGCAATCGTCCGAAGTGCAGTGACAACTCTTGTAAGCCCCTTAGGTCCAATAATGGTAAGTGGCTCGGTGCGCTCGGCATTTCCCATTGTAAGAAGAAGCCCCGGCAATCCGCTGATATGGTCTGCATGAAAGTGGGTGATGCATAAAATATCTATCGGCTTGAAATTGATTCCGGCCTCCTTCATCGCAATCTGCGTTCCCTCACCGCAGTCAATAAGTATATTGCTGCCGTTATATTTTAGCGAAAGTGCCGTAAGCCATCTGTTTGGCAAAGGCATCATGCCTGCTGTTCCAAGTAAACAAACGTCTAACATAAATTTTCCTCCGCAGTATAGGACATGATGACACCGTCCTCTACCGGATGCTCATATAGATTTTTTCTGATTCCAAGGTTTACAAACCCCATCTTCTGATACAGTGATATCGCAGCCTCATTAGTCACCCTGGCTTCGAGCACAATGCGCTCAACACCTGACTCTTTTGCCTTTTCCTGCAGGCATCTGATAAGATGTGCACCCACGCCTTTTCCTCGTGCTGATTTTTTGACTGCTATATTGGTCAGCTCTCCCTCATCAAATGACACATACGTGCACTGATACCCCAGTATCTCGCCATCCTCCTGTGCCACAAGCATGATATTCTCCGGAAGCCTCATGGCATCCAAAAAACCCTGTCTGCTCCAGGGCTGTGTGAAGCTGTCTTTTTCTATCTGCGCCACCGAGTCTGCATCCTCCGGCTCCATGGGTCTTATTATCATATTCTAAAATCTCTCTCCTTTTCCTGTCTCTCTCTCTCCGCCTGTGATAATCTGAGATACTCAGGCTTATGGTCTGCTGCATTTTCTGCCCTGCCCTGCTCATAGAGCACCTGTCCAAGACATGCTACAGCCGATGCTCTTTGCTTATTGCACATGGCAGGTGCAAAGTCATAGTCCACCTTTACGTGCTCATTGATATAATCCCTGAACACCTCCACTCCGTCTCCAAGGAAAATCACCCTACGGCCGAGCTCATTGATTTGGTCAACTATCTCTTCTATCATCACTACGCACTGCGGCAAAATGGTGTTCATCCTGCCATCGGTAAAATCATACAGCCCTGTATAGGTCTGCTGTCTTCTTGCATCCATAAGCGGACACACAACATCTGCACTGCCCCACAGATTGTATGCTAACGCATCTACGGTAGGCACAGAAACTATCTGCTTATCCAGTGCCATTGCAAGCCCCTTCGCCGTCGCAGAGCCTATGCGAAGCCCTGTGAACGATCCCGGTCCTGCTGAGACTGCAATAAAATCTATTGTCTTAAGGTCAAGCTCTGTCATCTTAGCCACCTCATCAAGCATCGGAAGAAGCGTCTGCGAATGTGTCTTTTTATAATTTATCGTGTATTCTCCTATCAGATTATCGTCCGATACGACAGCCACACTGGCCACAAGCCCTGAGCTGTCAAGCGCAAGTATCTTCATTATAAAACCTCTTTTATTGTTATTTTTCTATAGTCAAAGCCTTTTTCCAGGTCTTTTTCAATAGTAATCTCTTTTCTCTTCTTTGGGAGTATCTCCTCAATGAGATTTGCCCACTCTATCATCGTAAGCCCATCTCCGTAGAAATAATCCTCATAGCCTATTTCATCCATCTCCTCAATGTCACCAATCCTGTATACATCGAAATGATAAAACGGAAGCCTCCCCTCCTCGTACACCTGCACTATGGTAAATGTAGGGCTGTTTATCGGCTCTGTTATGCCAAGCCCCTCTGCTATGCCCTGCGTGAGCACTGTTTTACCAACTCCTAAATCACCCACAAGTGTACACACATCCCCAGGCTTTGCCTGCTGTCCAAGCGTAACCCCAAGTGCATGCGTATCATCTGCCGAAAAGCTTTCTATTACTGTTATATTTCCTTCACTACTCATATTACCAGCTTATACCCTTATCTATTTATTTTATCTTATATCTATTTTGTTTATTTGATTTTCAGTCTGTATTTCTCCAGTGTACTGCCTGCCAGCTCCTTTAACGGCTCATAGCTGTCGCCCAGCTGCTCCTTTGAGAGAATGTATGCATTCTTCCTGTTGCTGAATATAAGTATCCTCTTATCATTTGCCACGAATCTGTACACCTGCTCCCACGGAAGCTGCGCCATCTCATCTCCCTGGCTTACATTTATGTGCTTTTCGTCTACCGCAAAATGCAGTGGCTTTGAGAAAACTTCATTTGTCTTCATAATCATCTTTACCCTGCCCTTGAGTGAAAACGGCACATATAGCAGCACCAGAATACCCACTATAATATAAAGAACCACATACTCCGTATTGCCTTTTTGTGCGCTTAACACTGCTGCCGCAGCCAAGAGCACAGCAAACAGCAATGATATGACACCCTGACTGCCCTTGTACGCCTGCTCTATATTAAATGAATATAAATCTTTTTCTGTTACTTTTACATCAAATTCAAGCTTCATATTCTGCTCCCAACTAAATATTTGGATTTATTATAACATTCCTTTTAAAAAAAGAAAAGAGCGCAATTGACTGCGCTCTTTATGTTTGTGACTAATATATATTGTGTCAGGTATTTTATCTATCCTCTGCCCATTAAAACCGGTGACAGTCTCTTGTATATAAGCACTGTGATAAGTGTTGATATAAGTCCCTTTACGATGGTAAACGGAACATTGAATATTAAAAGTGCCTGCCACAGCTTGCCTACTGATGGAAGAAGCTCACTGTAGGCACCAATGATTGCTTCCATTGGCATGAACTTTGTGTATGCAGGATACACGATAAACAGATTCGACGGGAAGCTGACGATTCCCATTACCACTGAACCGACTATAGCGCCGATTATTGCACCCTTTTTTGACTTATTCTTCTTGTAGATAAGTCCTGCTGTTGCTGTAAATACTGCTCCAAGAATAAAGTTTGAAAGCTCTCCTACCGTAAAGCTCTGTGTTACTGTACAGTGAAGCAGGTTTTTGATAAACTCTACAATCACTCCTGCTAACGGTCCATATGCAAATGCGCCGATAAGTGCAGGCAGATCTGAGAAATCAAACTTAATAAAGCCCGGCATGATTGGAATTGGAAACTCGAGGTACTGAAGTACAAATGCAAGTCCGCTTAACATTCCTGTGCCGACTAAAAGTCTGATGTTTACTTTTGATTTTGTGTTGTTTGTTGTTACGTCCATTTTACACTCCTTTGATGCTTAAGGAATCCTGAGGATATTGTGAGTGCAGCTATCTAAAATCTGAATAGCTGCTTTAAAAAATCCCGGAAGAAAATCTTCCGGGACTTAATATCACAGTGTAATGACACCTAATAATCTTCTCTCATCCAGACTATACTGTCGGCTTCGGAATCACACCGAATCATGCCTTGCGGCTCGTGGGCTATACCACCGGTAGGGAATCTCACCCTGCCCTGAAGAATTCCTATTTATTTACAAACCTATGATATGCACTTTGAAGTGTTTTGTCAAGGTGTTTTTAATTATCAAGAATAATATTGTCAAAGAAATTATTTTTCTTGCCCTTTATGTAGTGTGGCTTTTTGTTTCTGTTGTTATTATTCTTGCCGCCTGTACTATTTCTATCGTTTCTGCTATTCTTGCCACCGTTATTTCTATTACTTCTGTCAGCCTTGTTGGCAACACTGTCTTTGCCGCTGTGTTCTGACTTACCGGCCTTGTCTGTGCCCTGTCCGATTTTCATGGTAAGCTGGATGCGCTGCTTTTTGAGGTCAACGCTCATAACCTGCACATCTACTATGTCACCTACACTGACAGCCTCAAGCGGGTGCTTGATATAGCGGTCACATATCTCTGAGATATGCACAAGTCCGTCCTGGTGTACTCCTATATCCACGAAGCATCCGAAATCTATTACGTTTCTGACTGTTCCCTTTAATACCATACCCGGTGTGAGGTCCTTCATCTCAAGGACATCGCTTCTTAGAATTGGCTTTGGCATATCCTCACGCGGGTCTCTTGCCGGCTTTTCAAGCTCTTTTACGATGTCACGCAGTGTGATTTCACCAACTCCTGCCTCGTCTGCGAGCGCCTTGTAATCAGATACCTTCTTTGAGATTCCAACTACATTTCTGTTCTTTACATCCTCCATTGTGTAGCCGAGCTTTTCAAGCACTGCCTTTGTGGCATCATATGACTCAGGATGCACGCCTGTGGCATCAAGCGGGTTCTTTCCGTCTGAGATACGCATGAAGCCTGCACACTGTTCAAATGCCTTCGGTCCAAGCTTTGCTACCTTAAGAAGCTGAGAACGTGATGTGAATTTACCGTTTTCCTCTCTATAGTCCACAATGTTTTTGGCAATGGTCTTTGAGATGCCTGATATGTACTCAAGCAGTGAAACAGATGCTGTATTTAAATCTACACCAACCTTATTTACGCAGTCCTCTACAACTCCTCCGAGTGCCTCTGAGAGCTTTTTCTGGTTCATATCGTGCTGATACTGTCCGACTCCGATTGACTTTGGATCAATCTTTACAAGCTCAGCGAGCGGATCCTGAAGTCTACGCGCCATGGATGTGGCACTTCTTTGTCCCACATCAAAATTCGGAAACTCCTCCGTGGCAAGCTTGCTGGCTGAATATACTGACGCACCTGCTTCATTTACTATGATGTACTGCACCTTTACCGGAATTTCCTTTAACAGCTCGACAATCACCTGCTCTGACTCACGCGATGCTGTTCCGTTTCCGAGTGAGATAAGAGTGACATGATGCTTGTCTATAAGCTTTTTGATTACGGCCTTTGCCTCCTCGACCTTGTTCTGTGGTGCTGTCGGGTAGATTACTGTGGTATCGAGCACCTTTCCTGTAGGGTCTACGACAGAAATCTTGCAGCCTGTACGGAATGCCGGATCCCATCCAAGCACAACCTGTCCTGCAATTGGAGGCTGCATGAGAAGCTGCTCCAAGTTCTTTCCGAATACTTTTATGGCACCATCCTCTGCTTCCTCTGTCAGATTGTTTCTGATTTCACGCTCTATGGCAGGGGCAATAAGCCTGTCGTACGCATCCTCCACTACCTCTGTGAGTACGGCTGCTGTAGGCGCTCCATCATTTGTGATAACCTGCTTTTTAAGATATTTTATGATATCCTCTGTCGGTGCCTCTATCTTTACTGTGAGGATTTTTTCCTTCTCACCACGGTTAATTGCGAGTGTTCTGTGACCTGCCACCTTGGAAAGAGCCTCATCAAATTCATAGTACATCTCATAGACAGACTCTGCCTCCAGATCCTTGGCTGTCGATATAAGACGCCCCTTTTGCATGGTAAGCTCTCTGATTTTTGTTCTGTAACCGGCATTGTCGGATACGTTCTCTGCAATGATATCCTTTGCTCCGGCAAGTGCAGCCGCTTCATCTGCCACGTCTTTTTCTGCATCCACATATTTAGCTGCTTCTGCCATGATATCAACAGACGATTCCTGCGCTAAAATGGTCCGTGCCAGTGGCTCTAAGCCCTTTTCCTTTGCGATTGTGGCACGGGTTCTTCTCTTCGGACGGTAAGGTCTGTACAAATCGTCAACCGCCACCTGTGTCTGTGCCTCAAGGATTGCCTTCTTAAGCTCATCCGTAAGCTTGCCCTGCTCCTCAATGCTTGCAAGCACTGTCTGCTTCTTGTCCTCAAGATTACGTAGATATGTCAGTCTGTCGAAGAGATTTCTGAGCACCTCATCATTTAATGAGCCGGTTGCCTCCTTTCGGTATCGAGCGATAAAAGGAATGGTGTTTCCCTCATCTATCAGCTTGACAGCGGCCTCGGCCTGTCCTTTTTAATCTGCAGTTCTTCTGCAATTGCAGCAATAATATCCATTTTTTACCTCTTTAAAAAACTTATTCTTTTCGTATTATAAATGAAGTGATACAATAAAATCAACTTTATAGAAAGGAATTTTATTATGGATCCACAAAAATTTGATTATAATCAGGATTATAACTATAATTTCGGCAACAATTATGGGCCGGGCTTTAATCCCAACAACAATTTCTACAATAAACGCTCACGCAATATGGAGGTTGCAGCACTTGTGCTTTCAATAATTGCCATCGCGTCGTGCAGCTGTATTTATGTGTCTATCATATGCGGCTCGCTTGCCATGATTTTTGCGTTACTGTCAAAAGGTGGTGCCACCTCAATGAGCAGCATGGCTATGACCTCATTCTGGATTGCGTTTGCCGCTGTTGTTATCACTCTTATTATCTATATCGGTTCGTTTGCCGCCATGCTTCACGAATACGGAAGCATAAAGGGTATATTAAAGGAATACCAGAACCTGACCGGTATCGACTACAATGAGCTACTTAAGCAGATGAATACCGCAAAATAATATAAGCATATTTTTGACTATACAGTTTACCACAATAATTGCAAGTGCAAGCCACATATATAATGGCCTGAAGTGCATTCCGATGTGCAGCCTGCCGCGGCTTATCCGCTGCAGTGTCTGTGACAGCATAAACCAGCCGCCCAAAACGGCTGTATACGGCACAAACGGATGGAGTACAAACGACCTTATCAGATGTCCGTGCAGCAGCGCAAATGTGGCTCTCGTGCCACCGCACCCCGGACAATAGTAGCCTGTATATGCGTGCAGCGGACATGGAGGCACCTTTGTGAGTATCTGCGTACCGCATACTCCAATCACTGCCGCAAGAGCCGCAAATACAGCTATGCATATCCAGCCCGTTATATAGAAATACCTGTCGATTGTTTCATCTGTCTGCATGATATGTGTGGTCCTTCCTGTGATTTTGTGTAACCATATGAATACAAGTATATGCTATATATCTGACAATTGTCAAAGCATTAATTTAAACATTAACTTAAGCATTAATTCAAAACTATTATTTCAGGAGAAATATAATGAACCCAAAAAAGAAATCCAAAGAATTAAAAAGAATATCAAGAGAAAACCTGAACGGAAGATACAGACTTAGCATGAGCGTTTTTCTCACTGTCACACTCATAAATCTGTTTAGTGACCTGCCGTTTACCTATCTGCTCGGAAATGTATATGCCACAAAAGTTCAGACCGTCATCTACTACATTGCCGAGGTGCTTTTATCTATCGTGGTCGGCGTGCTGCAGATGGGACTCATACGTTTCCACCTTAATATGGCAAGAAAGAAAGAGTGCCGTATCAGCGATGTATTCTACTGCTTTATGAATCACTCCAACAGATATTTTGGAGCATACATCATATATTATGCCATTTCTATGATTGCAAAGGCGCCTTTCCTTGTAGCCAGAAACTTTTTCAAGCTAAGCGGCGACACTATGGGAATTGCTATCGCTTTATATGCTGCAAGTGCCGTGCTCAGCTTTATTGTACTGGTTCTGTTTCCGTTTTACCTGTATCTGGTACTCTCTCGCGATGATTTATCAGTATTTGCATGTCTGACTCATGCCATAAAGCTGATTCGTGGCAACATACTCAGAGTAATTTACATTAACGTAAGCTTCATCGGTATGCTTGTGCTTTGCGTGCTGTCGCTCGGCATCGGCCTGCTCTGGGTGGAGCCTTACTATGAGCAGACCTTTGCAAATCTCTTCCTCGATGTGACAGGGGAGCTGCCGGCTGTGGACTGCATGGTGTAACGGCTTATATAATCGCTTGTGCATGGAGTGCTTCGAATTCAGGTTCTGTAAGTGCATGAAGCGCCCGGTGCACAGATTATATATCACTCCGCTCTCATAACTCCTTAGTCTAGTGGGAGTAAATGCCGTCATCCGCAGAGCTTATCAGGCGCGGAAAATCAAACGCGCATTTTACCTCAATATCTAAATTCAGGCTATGCTGCTTGAACGAGTATTTCCCGCGCCGCTTTTGCTGATGACGGCATATAACTCCCACACGACACGTCGTAAATCGAACGTAGCGACATACAATCTGTGCACCGGGCGTTCCATGCACTAATATACTTCTTCTATTTATCTTACTGCTCCATGCACTTACTCAACTTTTATCGAAATTTCCGAACATGTGGGATATATAATCCGCATCCCACCCGTTCCACGCACCCACTCTCAACCTAAAATCGAAGCTCTACATCTTTAGCAACTGGTCCATAATCCTTGCTGCAACGCAGCTCTTGTCCATGATTTCAAGCTCTGTGCAATCGTCAGCCGTGATGAGTGTGACCACATTGGTATCTGTTCCAAAGCCTGCGCCTGCTACCTTTAGGTTGTTTGCCACTATCATATCTGCATTTTTCTTTGCAAGCTTTGCTTTCGAGTTTTCAAGCATATTCTGAGTTTCCATAGAAAAACCGCATATGAGCTGTCCCTTAGCCTTGTGTGCTCCGAGGTATGAAAGGATGTCCTCTGTGCGCTCAAGCTCAATTACAGACTCATATGAGCTGTCATTTTTCTTTATTTTCTCATCAGCCGGATGTGATGGGCAAAAATCCGCTACTGCTGCGGTCATGATGATAATATCCTGTTCAGCAGCCTTTGATTTCACCACGTCTGCCATGTCTGCGGCCGATGTCACATTTACCACATCTACAAACATAGGTGGCTCAACCGATACTGAAGCGTTGACCAGTGTAACATGCGCACCGCGGAGCATACAGTTTTCTGCTATGGCACGCCCCATCTTGCCTGTTGAGTGATTGGTGATAAAACGTACCGGGTCTATTTTTTCCTGCGTCGCTCCGGCTGTGATGAGTACGTTTTTGCCCGCCAGGTCCTTTTCACAGGCTATTGTCCTCATTATGTAGTTGAAAAGTGTCTGTGGCTCCGGCATTTTTCCTGCACCGGTGTCTCCGCATGCAAGATATCCTTCAGCCGGCTTTATCATCTCAAAGCCGTAGTGTTCGAGCTTTTTGATATTGTCCTGCACAATCCTGTTCTCGTACATATTGGTGTTCATGGCAGGAGAAACAAGCTTAGGACATTTGGCTGCAAGTATTGTGGTGGTAAGCATATCGTCTGCGATTCCGTTTGCCATCTTGCCTATAACATTGGCTGATGCAGGTGCCACCATAAAGATGTCTGCTCTCTTTGCGAGCGCCACATGCTCTACATTGAATTCAAAGTTTCTGTCAAATGTGTCCACGAGGCACTTGTTGCCTGTGAGAGTTTCAAATGTGATTGGATTTATAAAATTTGTTGCATTGTGTGTCATTATGACGTTGACATCGGCGTGCTGTTTTACAAGCATACTCGCAAGGTTTGCTATCTTGTATGCCGCTATGCTTCCTGTCACTCCCAAAACTACTGTTTTTCCTTTTAACATGATTTTCACCTCTGTATAAAACTATTATTATTCTGCAGTCATTTTTTGTTTACATCGCAAAATGCCTTGTAGCCATCCACAGACTTTGCACTTCTAGCTGCATTGGCAATGGCCTTTGCCATGACATAGGCACTCATTGGCCCCACCAGATTGATATCGGCAGGCACACTGCCCACTGATACAGCATAGATTGAATCTCCGTCTGCCATCGTGTGCACGGGTCTGATTGCTCTGCCATAGCCATTGTGAGCCATGGATGCCACCTTGTTGAGTGCGGTCTTGTCAAGCTTTGCATTTGTTATTATTGTACCAATTGTGGTGTTTCCTGTAAACATATTCTGAATTTTCGCCGCTGCCTCAAAATACGCTGTCTCGTCATCAAAAAGCAGCCCATTTTCATCCAGTGCTCCGGCAATTTTCTTATCTGTATCTATGTCATATATGTCACCAAGTGCATTCAGTGTCACCACTGCTCCAACCTTCAGCTCTCCAAGCTGTACTGCATAGGCTCCTATTCCGCTCTTCATGCTGCGCTCACGCCCCATATATTTGCCGACTGTTGCGCCCATTCCGGCTCCATAATTTCCCTGTAAAAAGGTATCATAAGAAGCGTTCTCACAAGCCTTATATGCCATTTTGCCATCAGGCCTTGCATTTTTATCACCTATTACCAGGTCAAAAATACACGACTGCACCACAAGAGGCACCTTTGTGACTCCCACATCAAAGCCTATATCGCGCTCCTCGAGATACTTCATCACGCCTCCAGCTGCATCCAGACCAAAGGCAGAGCCGCCTGACAGTACAAGAGCATGGATACCCTTTGCGTCTGCCACAGGATTTAAAAGTGGTGTCTCCCGCGAAGCCGGTCCGCCTCCCCTTATGTCAACTCCCCGCCGGTGACTGTTTATCAAAAAGAAATACCGTACAGCCGGTCAAGCCCTTAGTGTCCTCGGCTTGGCCTATTTTGAAGCCGCCGATATCCATTATGTCTATTTCATGCATATGTTTCACCTTGTATCATGCCTTTCTTTTAACTCAAATGCTTTTTACCATTCCTAGTCCAACTGCTTATAAAACAGGCGGACCTTATCAGTCCGCCGTACATACAATTTCACATTTATTTTAAATCTATCTGAATTTATTTTGCTGCAATTGGTTTAATAGTATTTAAAACCAATCCAACAAGGTATACGATGATTGCGGCAACTATTGCCTCAATTACTCCGTTAAAGCTGATGACTCCGGTGATAACGCCCAGCACCGCGTTTCCTGCCACACCGATTGCATCTGCATAAGCATCCTTGTAAAGCACGAAGATTGAGCCCATTACAAGCAGTGTATTGGTCATGGCACCGGCTACACCTGCATATACAAACGGAATAACCTGTGTGCTCTTTCTGATAAATACAGCCTCAACTACTATAAATACTACAGCTCCGACTGCTATGCCGATTCCTAAAGCGGCTGCCTGTGAAAGTGACTCTGACATCTTGCCGAGGAATGCATATACTCCGAATGCAAGGAATACTGACATGAGCACATTTAAAACTGTTCCCCAGAGATTTTTCTTCTCTGACGCAAGCACCTTTTTGATGCCTATATATACAAAATAAGGTATAACACCTACTAAAATTCTTGGAACAAATGCTATGAATAAGCTCTTAAATATACCTGAGGTTCCGACCAGGGATGCGGCAAGCACCGGCGAAAATACAAAGGATGAAAGAGTTCCTCCAACTATAGTTGCCTTTAGACAACTGGTAAATCCGAATACAAATCCAAGGAATGCTCCCTTTTTAGGTCCGCAGAAAAGTGAACCAAGGATTACCGGAATGTGAATAATCGTAGCGTTGATAACTACGAGCGGAATATATCCGAGTGGTGTGAATGCCATGATAATGATAATGGCTGTGAATAAACCTGTCAGTACAAGTTCGTTTGTTTTTGAATTGCGCATTGTTTTTCCTCCTTTTGGTAAAAGCCCATATGGGTCTCGTCCTAATTCTGTTATGCTGTGATTCTGTCACACGGCATAAAAGCGCACATGAAAATTGTATGGCTGCTGGATTCTCGTATGAGTAACCCGCATTTATGTATCATACCACCGTGCAAGAAGTGTGTAAAGCAGTTTTCGTTATTTTTTTAACAATTTTTTAACAAAATGTGTTGTTGCATTGCAAATCACTGACATATACATCGATGTCTTACATATGCTGCATTGTATCACACAAGCGTGAAAAAAAATCCCCGGACATTGTATAAATGTCCGGGGAAATTATTTATTCTACGGTAACTGATTTTGCAAGGTTACGTGGCTGGTCAGGGTTTAAGCCCTTTCCTGTTGATGTGTAGTAAGCGATAAGCTGACAGATTATAACTGACTCGAAAATCGCAAACTCATCCGGTGCCTGTGGGAGTGAGATATGCACATCACAGATTGACTTATCTGTAATATCCTTATCCCTGCTAAGAAGGATAACGTATGCGCCTCTCGCCTTCACCTCGCGGATATTTGAGATGACCTTGCTGTATACATGGCTCTGTGTAGCAACTGCGATAACCGGAACACCCTCGCTGATGAGCGCGATTGTACCGTGCTTTAACTCTCCTGCTGCATAAGCCTCAGCATGAATATAAGAAATCTCTTTGAGCTTGAGTGCACCCTCCATGCTTAATGCATAATCAAGTCCTCGTCCTATGTAAAACGCATTTGTAGCATTTGTCATTCTCTTTGTAAGCTGTTCAATCTCAGGTGCCTGTGTGATAACTGACTCAATGAGATTTGGAACCTCCTGCAGATTCTCAATAAATGTCTTTGCCTCTTCCTTGGTCATACGGCCGGATACAAGACCAATCTTGCATCCAATCAAGTAAAAGCTTGCCACCTGAACTGTGTATGCCTTTGTACTTGCCACGGCAATCTCAGGACCTGCGTGTGTATAAAGTACATAGTTGCTCTCACGGGCTATTGTTGAGCCCTTTACATTTACGATAGAAAGCGTCTTTTTAGTATATTTATTAGCCAGACGAAGTGCCTCTAAGGTATCGATTGTCTCACCTGACTGTGACACAAAAATAACCATTGACCTGTCTGTGAGAACAGGCTGCTCATATCTGAACTCTGATGCAATCTCAACAGAAACAGGAATACCAAACTTGTTCTTTAAAAGAGCTTTTCCGACCATTCCTGCATACATAGCTGTACCACAGGCTACAACTGTTATGTCGCTTATATCCTCGAAGAACGAATCAGGAATATTATCATCCTCAAAACAAGGAAGTGAATCCTTGATTCTTGGAGTGATAGTCCTTGTGATAGCTGTCGGCTGCTCATGAATTTCCTTGATCATGAAATGCGGATATCCATCCTTCTGAGCTGCCGTTACATCCCAGTTTACCTCAAGATAATCCGGCTCAACTTTCTTACCCTCTAAATCCTCCATTTCAATTCCATCAGCAGTCATTGTCATGATAGTGTACTCCGGAAGTATAAAATAGCGCTTTGAATATTTGATAAACGCTGTAAGATCTGATGCAATAAATGCTCCGTCATCGCAATATGTTGCAACCATCGGGCTTACATTTCTGACAGCAAAAATCTTTCCCGGCTGATCCTTGAACATGATACAGAACGCAAATGAACCCTGAAGCTCTGCTACCGCCTTCTTAATAGTAGCCTTTGGATCTCCGTCATAGAGCTTGTTGATAAGAGCAGCTGCTACCTCTGTATCTGTCTCAGATATAAGAGAGTCTGCAAGATCATACTTGTTTACAATCTCGTGGTAGTTCTCAATGATACCATTGTGGATGAGTGCGACATTTCCAACCTTGTGAGGATGAGCATTGGCATTGGTAACTCCGCCGTGTGTTGCCCATCTTGTATGTCCGATTCCACAGGTTGAATTGTTCTCATCATCGCAGATAGCGAGAAGATCCTTAACCTTTCCGACGGTTTTGCGAATAGAAATCTTGCCTGTATCCTTGAAATAAGCAATACCTGCACTGTCGTATCCACGATACTCTAACGCTGCGAGTCCTTCAGTCAAAATCTTCTGTGCCTCTAAACGGCCTGTAAATCCTATAATTCCACACATAGTGTTAGATCTCCTTTTCGATATATAATTTTAAATGTACAAATATGTAACTGTTCTGTACTGAATAGCTACTTGATTTTTATGGTTCTCTCGCTTTGTTTTGATGTCTCCATCATATTTGGCTCGAGATGCGCATCCATATATGCGTCCAGGCATCCGCCGAATTTTCGATAACCTGAAACCTCGTTAACCGGCATCATTTTTACGTACCTGCCGGTGCATGGCGCTAAAGTTTTTAACTTTTCGAAATCCAATTCCTCCACATTTGATTGAACGTTGTTATTCTATCACATTGGGATGAATGACTCAATTGTAAAATTAGCCGAATTTTTCATAAATGTGGGGGTAAATTTATAATATGCGACTAGATGTCGTAGTATAACAAAGATTACGCTTTATTTATGGTCAAAAAAACACAGCACTGCGATAAACAGTACTGTGTTTAAATGTATTAGTAATGTAATTTTATTGCATTATTATGCGTCAGCATTTGCCTCTTTAAGAGCTGCTGTAAGCTGAGGAACGATCTTCTTTAAATCTCCTACTAAGCCGTAATCAGCTACGTCGAAGATTGGAGCATCCTCGTCCTTGTTGATAGCGATGATGAGATCAGACTCCTCCATACCTGCTACGTGCTGGATGGCTCCTGAGATACCGATTGCGAAGTAAATCTGTGGACGTACAGTCTTTCCTGTCTGTCCTACCTGATAATCCTGTGCTAACCAGCCGTTCTCTACTGCTGCACGAGAGCATGATACCATACCACCCTTGAAGCATGAAGCAAGGTCACGAAGCATCTCAAAGTTCTCAGCGCTTCCAACTCCACGTCCGCCTGATACAAGTACCTTAGCGTCCATGATGTTCTCTACGTTGCCAACTGCCTTAACGATATCCATGATCTCAACATAACGATTGTTCTCCTCGAGTGCAGGATTGTACTCGATAACCTCTGCTGCTCTGCCAGCCTCTTTAGGAAGCTTCTGCATAACACCAGGACGAACTGTTGCCATCTGAGGACGGTTGTCCGGGCAAGCGATTGTTGCGATTGTGTTTCCACCGAATGCAGGACGTGTCATGAGAAGCTGGTTGTGCTTCTGCTCCTGTCCAGGCATAGCGTTGATTGGGAAATCACCAATCTCAAGCTTTGTACAGTCAGCTGTAAGACCTGTCTTAACTCTTGCTGAAACTGTTGGTCCGAGGTCACGTCCGATAGCTGTTGCACCAACTAACATGATCTCCGGCTTGTACTCGTTGATTACTGATACAAGAGCCTGTGCGTATGGCTCTGTTCTGTATGTCTCAAGTGCAGGATTGTCTACAACGATTACCTTGTCTGCGCCGTACTCACCAAGCTCTGTTGCAAGAGCCTTTACGTTAGATCCAAGAAGTACTGCAGTAACCTCTGTATTTAAATCTGCTGCTAACTCTTTAGCTTTACCGACTAACTCAAAGGCGATGTCGCTAAGCTTATTGTCTACCTGCTGTGCGTAGATATATACGCCCTTATATTCTTCTAAACCCATTTTTGGTTCCTCCATACTAGATGATATGTTTCTCTTTGAATTTCTCCATGAGATAGTTTACTGACTCTGTTGGATCAAGGTTAACCTTTTCTCCAGCTCCCTTAGGTACCTTGTCAGATGCCTTAGCAATCTTTGTAGGTGATCCCTTAAGTCCAAGATCTGAATCGTCAACATCCTTAAGGTCAGCTCTGCCCCAGACAGTTACCTCTTTGTCAAATGCATCGAAGATTCCACCCGGAGTCATATATCTTGGCTCGTTTAACTCAGAAAGAGCTGTGATCAGGCAAGGCATTTTAGCCTTAACTTCGTGATATCTGTCCTCGTACTGACGCTTAACGACTACAGAATCTCCCTCAACCTTGATATCCTCTGCGTATGAGATTACAGGAAGTCCAAGATGAACTGCGATCTGTGGTCCAACCTGTGCTGTATCTCCATCGATAGCCTGACGGCCTGTGATGATTAAATCATAATCGAGATTTCTTAATGCACCTGCAATTGTAGTAGATGTAGCCCATGTATCAGCTCCACCAAGTACTCTGTCTGTTACTAAAACTGCATCATCAGCGCCCATAGCCATTGCCTCACGAAGGATTGCATCAGCCTTTGGAAGTCCCATTGTAAGGACTGTAACCTTTGCGCCTGTCTCGTCTTTGATTCTAAGTGCTGCCTCAAGACCAGCCTTGTCATCTGGATTCATGATTGCAAGCATTGAAGCTCTATCAAGTGTTCCGTCAGGATTGAATTTTACTCCACCCTTTGTATCAGGAACCTGTTTAATACATACTACGATATTCATGTATTTGTTCTCCTTTATTTATTCTAAGTAGCTCTACAGTTATGATAGCTCTCTTAACTATCTGAGTAATGAGCCTGAAATAACCATACGCTGAACCTCTGAAGTTCCCTCGTAGATCTCTGTGATCTTAGCATCACGCATCATACGCTCTACATCGTACTCACGGATATATCCGTATCCACCGAATAACTGAACGCACTCTGTTGTAACAGCCATAGCTGTCTCTGCTGCGAATAATTTAGCCTTTGCTGCATCTACTGAGTAAGAAACCTTAGGATTCTTAGCAAACTCTGCCTTCTTCATAGCTGCTGCGTATACAAGATACTTAGCTGCATCGATACGTGTAGCCATATCTGCAAGCTTGAACTGTGTATTCTGCTGCTGTGCGATTGAACGGCCAAACTGTTTTCTTTCCTTTGTGTACTCGATTGTTCTGTCCAATGCACCCTCTGCAATACCAAGTGCCTGGGCAGCGATACCGATACGTCCACCATCGAGTGTGTGCATTGCGATTGGGAAACCTCTTCCCTCTTTTCCAAGTAATGCATCCTTTGGAATACGTGCATCCTCGAAGATAAGCTCGTATGTAGATGATCCGCGGATACCCATCTTCTTCTCTTTTGTTCCGAATGAGAATCCAGGTGTTCCCTTGTCTACGATGAATGCAGAGAAGTTCTTCTTCTTGCGTCCACGCTTGTCCTCTGTGATGCTTGTAATAGCGATGATGATGTAAACATCAGCAACCTTACCGTTTGTGATGAAGCACTTAGATCCGTTAAGAACCCACTCGTCTCCGTCTAAAACGGCCTTTGTCTGACATCCCTGTGCATCTGTACCAGCGCCCGGCTCAGTAAGACCGAAAGCACCGATCTTCTTGCCTGAAGCAAGGTCAGGAACATATTTTTTCTTCTGCTCCTCTGTACCGAATGTCATAATAGGATCGATACAAAGTGATGTATGTGCTGAAACGATAACACCTGTTGTACCACAAACCTTTGATAATTCTTCTACACACATAACGTATGTAAGTGGATCACAGCCCTGTCCGCCGTACTCCTTTGGTACAGGAATGCCCATGAATCCATATTTTCCCATCTTAGCAACTGTCTCTGCTGGGAATACCTCTGTCTCGTCAGTCTCCTGTGCAAGAGGTTTAACTTCTGTCTCTGCGAACTGTTTGAAAAGGTCGCGAGCCATCTCATGTTTCTGATCTAAAGTGAAATCCATGATTTATTCTCCTTGAAATTTATATTTTGTTTTAATCTCATTTACTGTGCGTCTACAGGTGTCTTTGTACGATCTGCATTGTAAACGTAGAATCCCTTGCCGCTCTTGCATCCAAGGTTTCCGCCTCTTACCATCTTGCGAAGGAGTGGGCATGCACGATACTTGCTGTCACCTGTCTCATTGTAAAGAACGTCCATGATTGCAAGGCAGATATCAAGTCCGATGAAATCTCCAAGCTCTAATGGTCCCATTGGATGGTTAGCACCAAGCTTCATAGCTGCATCGATTCCGGCGATATCTGAAACGCCCTCCATCTTGATGAAAGCAGCCTCGTTGATCATTGGGATAAGGATACGGTTTACTACGAAACCGGCAGCCTCGTTAACCTGTACAGGTGTCTTGCCAATCTCCTCTGCAATCTTCTTGATTGCATCAACTGTCTCAACAGGTGTGTTAACACCTGCGATAACCTCTACTAACTTCATACGGTCAGCAGGGTTGAAGAAGTGCATACCGATTAATGGACGTGTAAGTCCGTTTCCAATCTCTGTGATTGAAAGTGATGATGTATTTGAAGCGAAAATACACTCTGGCTTAGCAATCTTGTCTAACTCAGCGAATGTAGTTTTCTTAACCTGCATATCCTCGAAAGCAGCCTCAACGATGAGGTCACAATCCTTGCAGAGATCTTCTTTTAAACCAGGAGTGATGCTTGCAAGAATGCCGTCAACCTTCTCCTGTGTCATTTTCTCTTTTGCTACAAGTCTTGCATATCCTTTTGCAATCTTGTCTTTTCCGCCTTCAGCCCACTCCTGCTTAATATCGCAGAGTGCTACCTCGTATCCATCTACCTGTGCGAATGCTTTTGCGATTCCCTGGCCCATTGTACCAGCACCGATAATTCCAACCTTCATTTTAATTCCTCCTAAAATATATTATGACGCAAAAGCTTTAAGTGCTAAGCCTCTGCAGCATAACTTAATCATATATATAAACTGATGTGAATAAACTAATTCACACTACAAGGGGATGCACCTGCATCCCCTCATATATCTATTGGCAAAGAAAATTAGTACTTCTCAACGATAGTAGAACATCCCATTCCACCACCGATACAAAGTGTTGCAAGACCTCTGTTAGATCCTCTCTTCTGCATCTCATGTAATAATGTAACAAGGATACGACAGCCTGAAGCTCCTACAGGATGTCCGAGTGCGATAGCACCACCGTTTACATTTACCTTGCTCATATCGAAACCAAGATCTCTTGCTACAGCGATTGACTGTGCAGCAAATGCCTCATTTGCCTCGATAAGATCGAAATCATCAATTGTAAGACCAGTCTTTGCAAGAACCTTCTTTGTAGAAGCTACAGGTCCAACACCCATGATCTCAGGCTCAACTCCGCCAAGTGCTCCTGCTACCCATGTAGCTAATGGCTTAACGCCGAGCTCCTTAGCTTTCTCTTCGCTCATTACAACTACTGCTGCAGCACCATCATTGATACCTGATGCGTTACCGGCTGTAACAAGTCCGCCCTCTTTACCTGAGCAGCAACGAAGCTTAGAAAGAGTCTCTACTGTTGTTCCGGCACGAGGTCCCTCGTCCTTTTTGAACTCAACGATTTCTTTCTTAACCTTAACAGGTACAGGAACGATCTCATCATCGAACTTGCCTGCTGCGATAGCTGCCTCACACTTCTGCTGTGAGTTTGCTGAGAACTCATCAAGCTCTTCACGAGTGATGCCGTATTTATCACATACATTCTCAGCTGTGATCATCATATGATAGTGGTTGAATGCATCTGTAAGAGCATCGTTAACCATTGTATCGATGATTGTTGCATTGTTCATTCTGTATCCGAAACGTGCCTTTGTCATAGCGTAAGGAGCCATTGACATGTTCTCCATACCACCGGCAACAACGATATCAGCCTCACCGGCTTTGATCATTGTAGCAGCGTCATTTACGCACTTAAGACCTGATCCACAAACAACATTGATTGTGATAGCCGGAACCTCGATTGGAAGTCCTGCCTTGATAGAAGCCTGACGAGCTACGTTCTGTCCCTGAGCTGCCTGGATAACACAACCCATCTTAACCTCGTCAACCATCTCAGGAGCAACACCTGCACGGTTTAAAGCCTCCTTGATTACGATTGCACCTAAATCTGCGGCTGGAGTATTGCTTAATGCTCCGCCCATTTTGCCGATTGCTGTACGGCAAGCACTTGCGATTACAACTTTCTTTGCCATTATATTATCTCCTTTAAATTGTATTGCACATCCGTGCTGTTAATTTTTTAACAAAGTTATTATACTACAAATTTATGTAAAAATCAATTGGTTTTGTTAATAATTTGTCAAATTTCTATTAAACTTTGCATATTTTTCACGCGTATTACTTATACTATTCCGTCAGATTAACAAAAGCCTGTGCTATTATAACCTGCTGCTCACATGCAGGCATGACGCATCAGCTTTTTATCAAATTTTTTAATAATCACAATTTTTACAAAAAAAATCCTCGGGCAGCATATCCGCTATACTGTCCGGGGATAAAATATATTCTATATACTTTTAAAGATTCTTAACTGTTGCAATGTCAACCGGTGTTTTCTTGTCAGAAGCAGTCTCTAATGCATGTGCAAGTGCATTCGCTGTATCCATGGCTGTGATACAGTAAACACCTGTCTCGATTGCATTTCTTCTGATAAGGAAGCCGTCTCTTGTCTTGTCTCCGTTACCCTGTGTAGGTGTATCGATTACAAGGTCTATCTTGTGTCCGAGGATAAGATCCATGACGTTTGGAGACTCCTGTGATATCTTGTTTACGCGAAGAGCATTTACTCCGTGCTCCTGTAAGTACTTTGCAGTACTTCTTGTAGCATAAATCTTGTAGCCAAGCTTCTCAAAACGCTTTGCAACGCCTACTGCCTCAGGCTTATCGGCATCCTTTACAGTCATAATCATCTGCTTGTACTTAGGAAGCTCGACTCCCCGCACCCTCAAATGCCTTGTAAAGCGCACCGTTGAAGGTCTTGTCTATTCCAAGACACTCTCCTGTTGATTTCATCTCAGGTCCGAGTGAAATCTCAGCGCCACGCAGCTTCTCGAATGAGAATACCGGCATCTTGATTGCAATGTAATCGGCTGTCGGAGCAAGTCCAGGTGTGTAGCCCATGCCCTTTATTGTCTCGCCCATGATGATTCTTGCTGCGAGATCTACGATTGGAATACCTGTAACCTTGCTGATGTATGGCACTGTTCTTGAAGAACGTGGGTTTACCTCGATAACATAGATGTTGTCGTCCATATCGATAAACTGGATATTAATCATACCAACAACATGGAGTGCCTGTGCAAGTCTCTTTGTATACTCAACCAGAGTCTCTTTTGCTTTTTCTGAGATAGTATGTGCAGGGTAAACTGAGATAGAGTCTCCTGAGTGTACTCCTGTACGCTCGATGTGCTCCATGATACCCGGAATCAGGATATCTGTACCGTCACAGATTGCATCAACCTCAATTTCCTTACCCATAAGGTACTTATCTACAAGGATTGGATGATCCTGTGTGATTGTGTTGATGATGCCGATAAACTCTTCGATTTCATCATCATTCCATGCAATCTTCATGCCCTGTCCACCAAGCACGTATGAAGGACGGACAAGTACAGGGTAACCGATCTCGTTTGCTACCTTCTTTGCCTCCTCAGCTGTAAATACTGTACCACCTGCTGCTCTTGGGATACCTGTCTTCTGAAGAATCTCATCGAAGAGCTCTCTGTCCTCGGCTGCGTCTACATCCTCAGCCTTTGTTCCAAGTATCTTGACACCCATCTTCATAAGTGCCTCTGTAAGCTTGATGGCGGTCTGTCCACCGAACTGTACAACAGCTCCGTCAGGCTTTTCAATGTTAACGATGCTCTCAACATCCTCTGCTGTGAGTGGCTCAAAATAGAGCTTGTCAGCAATATCAAAGTCAGTTGAAACGGTCTCGGGGTTGTTGTTTACGATGATTGTCTCCCAGCCTTCCTTGGCAAACGACCATGTACAGTGGACTGAACAGTAATCAAACTCAACACCCTGTCCGATACGGATAGGTCCTGAACCAAGTACAAGCACCTTTTTCTGTGGATTTGTCTCTGCCGCCTCATTCTCGCTGCCGAATACTGAGTAGTAGTATGGTGTCTCTGCTTCAAACTCTGCGGCACAGGTATCAACCATCTTGTAGGCTGCCACAATGCCGTTGTCGTAACGCATCTTCTTGATATCAGCCTCATCAATATCTGTAAGCTGTGAGATAACATTGTCAGGGAACTCGATACGCTTTGCCTCTTTTAACAGGTCAACTGTAAGCTCCTCTGTCTTTAAACGGTTCTCCATCTCAACAAGTATTGCGATTTTATCGATAAACCAAAGATCTATCTTAGTAATCTCGTGAATATGCTCGTATTTAACTCCACGACGGAGCGCCTCTGCGATAACCCAGATACGTCTGTCATCAACAACTGCAAGCTGTTTCTCAAGCTCATCATCTGTAAGACCTGTAAAGTCATAAGACATAAGTGAATCAACATGCTGCTCGAGAGATCTGATAGCCTTCATAAGGGCACCCTCGAAGTTGTTGCAGATACTCATTACCTCTCCGGTAGCCTTCATCTGAGTGGTAAGTGTACGCTTTGCTGTGAGGAACTTGTCGAACGGAAGTCTTGGAATCTTGACTACACAGTAATCAAGCATTGGCTCAAAGCTTGCGTATGTCTTCTGTGTGATAGCGTTCTTGATCTCATCGAGGTGATAGCCGAGTGCAATCTTGGCTGTAACCTTGGCGATAGGATATCCTGTAGCCTTTGATGCGAGTGCTGATGAACGTGAAACTCGTGGGTTTACCTCGATAACACAGTACTCGAATGAGTCAGGATTGAGGGCATACTGTACGTTACAGCCTCCTGTAATCTGAAGCTCATTGATGATATTGAGTGCTGATGTACGAAGCATCTGATACTCTTTATCTCCAAGTGTCTGCGAAGGTGCTACTACGATTGAATCTCCTGTATGCACACCGACAGGGTCGATATTTTCCATGTTACATACTGTAATGCAGTTGCCGTTGGCATCACGCATTACCTCGTACTCGATTTCCTTCCAGCCTGCGATACATCTCTCTACAAGAACCTCTCCGACACGTGACAGGCGAAGTCCATTTGAAAGTATGTCGATAAGCTCCTGCTCATCGTGAGCAATTCCACCGCCGGAACCGCCGAGTGTAAATGCAGGACGAAGAACTACAGGGTAACCAATCTTGTTGGTAAATGCAATACCGTCCTCGATATTCTTTACAACCTGTGAAGCCGCGATTGGTTCACCGATTTTCTCCATGGTATCCTTGAAGGCCTGACGGTCCTCAGCCTTGAAGATGGTCTCTGCTGTTGTTCCGATAAGCTTTACTCCCTGCTCATCAAGGAAGCCGCACTCAGCGAGCTCCATGCCGAGATTGAGTCCTGCCTGTCCACCGAGTGTAGGAAGGATGCTGTCAGGCTTTTCTTTTATTATAATCTCTTTTAATGACTCAAGAGTAAGTGGCTCGATATATACCTGATCCGCAATCTGCTTATCAGTCATGATAGTTGCAGGGTTTGAGTTTACCAGACATACCTCAACGCCCTCCTCTTTTAAGGAACGGCAGGCCTGTGTTCCTGCATAGTCAAACTCTGCGGCCTGTCCGATTACGATTGGACCGGAACCGATAACTAATACTTTTTTAATATCATTATTTCTTGGCATTACTGGTTACCTCCCATCATGTTAATAAAGCGGTCAAAAAGATATGCTGAATCCTGTGGTCCAGGGCATGCCTCCGGATGGAACTGAACTGTGAAGATATTCTTGTTCACATACTTAAGTCCCTCATTAGTGCCGTCGTTGACATTTATAAATGCAGGCTCAGCCACATTAGGGTCAAGCTTATCTGTGTCAACCACATATCCATGGTTCTGGGAAGAAATATAAACACGGCCTGTTGCAAGATCCTTAACCGGATGGTTTCCGCCTCTGTGTCCGTACTTCATCTTGTGTGTATCAGCGCCTGTTGCAAGTGCCATGAGCTGATGTCCGAGGCAGATTGCAAAAATCGGCACATTGCTGTCATAAAGCTTCTTTATTTCTTTTATAATATCTACACACTCCTTTGGATCTCCAGGTCCGTTTGAGAGCATGATTCCGTCAGGATTGTCACCAAGTATCTCTTCAGCGGTTGTGTGTGCAGGGTAAATTGTAACTTCACAGCCTCTTTCATTGAGTGATTTGGCGATGTTGTTTTTGGCACCGAAATCCATGAGGGCAACCCTCTTTCCTTGGCCCTTTAAAACCTTTTTCTCAGTGCATGTGACCTTGTCAACCACATTGCCTGTAGTATATGCCTTGAGCTTTGGAATAATCTCATCGAGATTGTAATTCTCATTAGTTGTAATCATACCGTTCATAGTACCCTTTTCCCTGAGAATCTTTGTAAGCGCACGTGTATCAATGCCGGCCACTCCCGGAATATCGTTTTTCTCGAGAAAATCCTGTATAGTACCCTCGCAACGGAAATTACTTGGCATACGTGACAGCTCTCTTACTATATATCCATCCGGCCATGGTCTTTCTGACTCCATATCCGGTGTGATTCCATAATTTCCGATAAGTGGATAAGTCATTACAACAGCCTGTCCTGCATATGAAGGATCAGTCAGCACCTCCAGATATCCTGTCATAGATGTATTAAAGACAATCTCACTGATAACTTCCCTTGTTGAACCAATGCTGGTTCCGGTAAATACATTACCATCTTCAAGAATTAAAAATGCTTTCATCTTTACCCTGCCCTTTCGTGTTATACTTTGTAACCATAAGCTTCTTAGCTGCAACTAACTTTACGTCTGCGCAAAAAAAAAGAGGGCGTCTCTTTTTTCTTATAAAGTGTAATTGCATAGTATATCTGCTTAAATTGTAAAAAGTGTATCATAATACAGCCGATTTTTCAACTGTTTTTTGTTACATAAATATGCATATTTATGTATACAATATTAGTTACTGTTCACCCCAAAGTATGACCGGCAACTATTGCAGCCCATTAAAACTGCATCTGAGCGTTACGGAGTAAGCCCCGCGCATACCGCATATATCACGCCTGAGAAAAATACAAGACATGTGAAGCCAACTGAAATTGCAATAAAAGTCTTATCAGCTATATGTCGCGGTGTATACTCCACCTGATATATGCTTTTTGCTGTCATAGGAACGTACATATCGCCTTGTCCATTGCAAAAGCCTCCCTGATATGCACTCTTAAAGCCCACACGCCTGAAGTAGTCTGCCGTGTATGCTGGCATTGCATTTACAGACACCTGCATGAGCTTAAGCTGCATGCGCGCATATATCCTGACTCTCTCCAGAAGCTTTTTGCCAATTCCACGTCTTAAATACTGCGGATGCACATACAGCATGGTGATATGCCCCTCGTTTGTCATGCCGCACACTCCGCACAGCACATTGCTATCAAACGCACCAAATACTACAAGGACACCGGTCCTTTCCTCGTCCGTCAGCCTGTCTGCATCCACATATTCATCAAAATATCGATGACAGTCCTGTGTCCGAAAGCAGCCTCTGATTGCGATATTGTATATACTTACCGCAAAGGCACATGCCCCTTTTATCTCTTCATTTGTAAGTTTTCTTATTTTCATCAGATAGTCTCCTCCACTATTCTGTCTCTAAGCCCGCTATAGCGTCTCTGCTGTGAGTTGTTTTGTATCATCTCGTAAAATGTCTGTTCGTCACCCACTATGGTAACACATTTCTTTGCTCTTGTAACCGCCGTATAGAGCAAATTTCTGTTCATAAGCATTCTCGGGCCGCTCAAAAGAGGTATAACGACCGCCGGATACTCACTTCCCTGCGACTTGTGTATAGTGACCGCATATGCAAGTTCAAGCTCCTCCAAAAGCTTAAACGGATACTCCACCTTTCTGCCCTCGTCAAAGGATATGGTCATGGTCTCGGCAAAATCGTTGATTTCCTCAATGATACCTGTATCTCCATTGAAGATTCCCATGCCCTTATCCACACAGAGTCCGAATTTTGTCCTGATTTCCCACTCTATCTGATAGTTGTTCTTTATCTGCATCACCTTGTCGCCCTCGCGGAAAATCGTGCCCCTGTATTCTTTTTCGCGCTTGCTCTTGTCTGCCGGATTCATATACGCCTGCAATATACCATTTAGACGTTCCACTCCGAGAAGTCCCTTTCTCATAGGCGTAAGCACCTGTATATCATACTCTGTAGCATTTACAAACTTAGGAAGCTTCTGCTTTATCAGCTGTAATGTAACATTTATTATCTTGTCGGCATCATATCTCTTTAGAAAAAAGAAATCCATGCTCTTATTATCTAACGATACCTCTTCTCCATTATTTATCTTGTGGGCGTTTACTATAATATCGCTCGTGCTCGCCTGACGAAAAATCTTTGTAAGCTTTACCGTGTGGAAGGCACCTGAATCAATAATATCCTTTAGCACGCTGCCCGGTCCCACGCTCGGAAGCTGGTTCACATCTCCTACAAGTATGAGTCTCGTACCTGCCACAACCGCCTTTAGCAATGAGTACATGAGTGATATATCAACCATCGACATCTCATCAATGATGATGACATCCGCGTCGAGCGGATTCCTTTCATTTCTCTCAAAGCCCGCAGTACTTCCTGTGTCCATGCCGCCGTTTAACTCAAGCATACGGTGGATTGTGCGTGCCTCGTAGCCTGTCGTCTCACTCATGCGTTTTGCCGCACGGCCTGTCGGAGCAGCCAGAAAAATATCCATGCCCTCCAGCTCAAAATACTTGATAATAGTATTGATAGTGGTGGTTTTTCCTGTTCCGGGTCCTCCGGTAATGACTAAAAGGCCATTTCTGACTGCTTCCTTCACCGCCTCTACCTGGTGCTCATCAAGCTCCATCTCTGTCTTTTTCTCTATATTTCTAATTGCAGCCTCTATCTCGATATCCGGCACATCATATGTCACATCAAGCTGCTTTAGCATGGCTGCCGTGTTTGCCTCCATATAATAAAAGGTATTAGCATAAATCTGGGTTATATCATCCTTTAGCTGCATGACAATCTTCCTGTCCATGGCCAGATTCATGTAATGTGCCTCAACCTGCGAGCTTTCCACTCCGAGCAGATATACAGCACGCCTCGTAAGTTCCTCCATCGGCAGATATGTGTGTCCGTCCATGGCAGCCTGCTGCAAAACATACTGTATACCGCTTTTTATTCTAAAATCAGAATCAGTCTTGATGCCAACCCTCGCTGCTATCTCATCTGCAGTTTTAAAACCAACTCCGTCGATATCATCCGCCATGCGGTACGGGTTTTCCTTGAGCACGCTGTATATCTCTCCGCCATACTTATTATATATCTTCACAGCCAGATTCATATTGATGCCGTACTGCTGCAAAAAAATCATGGCTTCCCTTAAGTCTCTTTTTGCATTGACCTGATCCGCAATCTCCATAGCCTTTCTCTGGCTGATGCCCTTTACCTCAGCAAGCCTCTCCGGCTCTTCCTCTATGATGCGGAAGGTATCCTTCTTGAATCGCCTGACAATACGTGCTGCGAGTGCAAGTCCTATACCATGTATGGCTCCTGAGCCCAGATACCTCTCAATAGCCATCTCATCCTCCGGTTCCTTCTCTTCAAAGCTTACTACCTTAAACTGTCTGCCATAGGTGGCATGCTCTGTATACTCACCGTGAGCCTCTATATTTTCACCCTCAGCAATGTCCGAAAAAGTACCCACACATGTGAGCTCCTCCTCGTTCACTACAAGAACAAGTACCGTATACCCGTTTTCTGCATTTCTGTATATTATATGATCAACGTATCCTGTGACTGTTTCGGTTTCCAATTGAATTTCTCCGTATCTGTGTGTTTTTATTGTGACTCTGAATAGTTTTATTTTTTTAATATTATACCCTAGAGCATGCGTATCTGCAATTACTAAGTTTGCACTAAAAAAGCCGGTAACCACATGCAAGCATGCCGAACCGGCTTTTTATTATCAATTATTATGATATATTGTAATTGCGCTTCATCTGCTCATAAAGCTGCTGTGTGATGTTCTCTCCGGACTTATCCACTATCATATCACTCATCTGCTCTATGACAGTGTCCATGAACATATCCTTGTACTGCGACATAGAGGAATCCTCATCATCACTCTTTAGTGTCATGGAATCCTTCATTTCCTTTATGACCTGCTCCACAAAATAAGACTCAAAATCTTTAAGTGTGCTCTTGAGCTCGTCCTCTGTAGAGTCTGATGACAGATTTTTCACATTATTTTTAAGCTTGTCTGCCACTGCAGACGTATTATTTGAGTTTGCAAGTGTTGATACTGCGCTTATATCCATATGCTACTATCTCCTCAAATTATTTGCTGTCTCAAGCATCGAATCCGCTGTTGTGATGGCCTTTGAATTGAGCTCGTAGGCACGCTGTGCCACAATGAGGTTAACCATCTCGTCTGCTACCTGCACATTTGATCCCTCAAGATATCCTGTCACAACCTTGCTGCTTTTCAGAGCAGGGTTTGCAGCTTCAAGCATCGGATTGCCCGAATTGGCTGTTGCTGCAAGCAGGCTCCCTGACTGTTTTTCAAGACCTGACGGATTATTGAACTGATACACAGCAATTCGCTGATTCAGATTAATATAATTGCCCTGTGCAGTCATATAACCTACCGCACCATCCTCTCCAAAGCTCATCTTCTCAGCAGACACACCTGCCGGCACAGCTATGATATTACCGTTTGTATCCATGACAGGATTGCCCTGTGAATCAGTAAGTATAGTCTGTCCGTTTCCATACTGGCTCCATGTGAAGGCACCGTTTCTCGTGTAATAGGTCTGATTGTCAGTACCTCTCACTGCAAAAAAGCCATCGCCCTCCAAAGCAAAATCAGTAGGCCTCTCCGTAGAATTGAGCGGTCCCTGAGTATAAGTGGATGTGGTTGCAGCCACACGGGTACCAAGCCCCACTTGCGCTCCTACCGGCTTTGCATCACCATTTCCGGATGTAGAACGGGTCTGTATCGTCTGATATAAAAGAGACTTAAACTCTGTCCTCTGACCCTTAAAGCCTGTCGTATTGACATTGGAAAGATTGTTTGCAATTGTATCTACATTTGTCTGCTCAGCACGCATACCTGTTGCGGCTGTGTAAAGCGCCCTCATCATATGGCATATCTCCTTATACTCTTCCTACATTGTTGACAGCCTTGTCTAATGTCTCATCAATAGATGTAATAACCTTCTGTCCGGCTTCATATGCACGCTGTATCGTAATCATGTTGACCATCTCGTTTACTACATTGACATTTGAGGTTTCCAAGGCTCCCTGTTCTATTTCGGCATCGGAAGCTATAATATTACCCCCGGCCGTCAGATTGTAGAGATTTTCACCATATTTTTCAATATAGTCATAATTATCCACATCGACAACGCCGATAGTGCCAACTAACTGATTGTTCTGTGTGATATATCCCAGTGAGTTTACCGAAAACTTTTCATTCGGGTCTACCTTTACCCAGTTTGCCTCACCGCCGTCTCCACTCAGCGCACCTGTCGCATTGAGCACATGGTCTCCGTCTGCTGTGACCAGATAACCGTCAGCATTGACCTTGAAAGCACCGTCTCTGGTATACTTTACACTTGTTTGGCCTGATTTGTCAGTAAATGCAACGGCAAAAAAGCCTTTTCCACCGATAGCCAAGTCAGTAGGATTGTCAGTCACCTTAAAGCTTCCCTCATCCCAGTCGGTATACGTCTCACCGAGATGCACTCCGTATGTCATGCTGCCCAGATTTTTGTGCAGTCCGTAGTTTGATGTATCCTTTATCTTTATAGCAAGTTCATTTTTAAATGAATGCGAGGTGGTTCCCTCTTTTTAAATCCATAGGTATCGGAATTGGCCAGGTTGTTCGCAAGAACATCCATGCGCTTCATCTCATTAACCATACCGGTGTGAGCGGTGTATAAGCCTTTTACCATATTTTTGTCCTTTATAATCTGATTCTGTTGATAACGTTTATCTTTGATGCCTTGTCGGCAAAATCCTTCTCTGTCATGTCGCCTGTTGTGAATGCATACTCGCCGTCAACCACATCCTCAATGTAGTCTACATGTCCGAATACAGCCTCAACCTCGCTCTTTGGTGAGTCAGTTCTCACAAAGAAGCTGTTTACACTGTCATCATAGCTTACAAGTGTGAGCTTCTCAGGCTTCCAGTCGATATAAATATTTGTGTTCTGATGCTTTGTCATATCAACAACATCTGCCACTACAGCACTTGCTGTTGGAAGCTTTCCTGCTCCACTGCCGTAGAACATAGCATCTCCGAGCACATTTCCGCGTAAAAATACGCCGTTGAACACTCCATTTACTCCTGAGAGCGGATGTGTGTCATCTATCATATATGGTGCAACGAGACAGGTATAGCTGTCACCCACCTTGCGGCTTGAAGCAAGAAGCTTGATTGCACGGTGCATTGCCTTTGCATACTTAATATCCTCAGGTGTAATCTTTGTGATACCCTCACAGTGGATATCCTCGAAATCCACCTGCTGTCCTGCAACAAGCGATGTGAGAATGGCTATCTTTCTGCATGGATCATATCCCTCTATGTCGGCTGTAGGATCCTTCTCTGCATAGCCCTTATCCTGAGCATCCTTTAATACCTCATCAAAGTCTGCACCTTCCTCTGTCATCTTTGTAAGCATGTAGTTGGTTGTTCCGTTTAAGATACCTGTGATTTCCTCAATCTCGTCTGCTGTGAGACACTTGTTGAGAGGTCTGATAATAGGGATTCCACCACCGACACTGGCCTCAAACTGGAAGTTCACTCCATGATCCCTGGCAACCTTGATGAGCTCAGCACCCTTTGCAGCAACAAGGTTCTTGTTTGATGTTGCTACCTGTTTTCCTGCCTCAAGCATTGCCTTTACGAATGTAAATGCAGGCTCAACGCCTCCCATTGTCTCTACAACTATACCGATTTCAGGGTCCTCTGCAATAACCTTATAATCATGAACTATTTTGTTCTCAATAGGTGTCCCCGGGAACTCTCTTAAATCAAGCACATACTTGACCTCGATTGGCTCTCCTGCTCTCTTTGCGATTTTTTCTTTGTTGATTTCTAATACTTCTACGACACCTGATCCAATTGTGCCGTAACCCATAACTGCAATCTTCATCTTTTTGTTACTCCCTGGCTAAAATTTTTACGTAATGTATGCCCTTTAAGGACTCAATCTGCTTTGCCATATCATCCACATCATCCGACTCGGGAAATACATCCACAGATAACGTGAGTGACGCAATGCCATTTACCGGTACACTTTGGTGTATGGTAAGAATATTTGCTTTCGCATCGGCTACCGACTTAAGCACAACGGAAAGTATGCCCTGCTCGTCATCCATCTGAATTACAAGATTCACTGTCTTTCCTTTACGTCCCTCATAAAAAGGGAAAATATCATCCTTATATTTGTAAAAGGAGCTTCTGCTTATGCCAACAGCATCTGTTGCCTCCTGCACAGATTCAAGCTTGCCCGAATCCAGCAGTCTCTTTGCCTCAACCACTTTAAGCAGCACCTCCGGTACAGCCTTTGCCCGTAAAACGAAGTAGTTTGATTTCTCCGCCATTTAGTTACCTCCAAAATGGCCGGTGTGTGTTTGTCACACACCGACATTTGTCCTTGACTCAAAGATTTTAACACAAAGATTACAGCTTTGCAACATCTTATGCTCTTGGTTTTCCACAATTACTGCAGAATTTACCTGTATTTTTTTGTCCACACTCACATGTCCACTCTGTGTTTACAGGTAATGGCTTGCCACAGTTTGTGCAGAATTTACCTGTATTTTTCTGTCCACACTCACATGTCCACTCTGTAATCTCCTGTGGCATAGGCTTGCCGCAATTACTGCAGAATTTACCTGTGTTTTTCTGTCCGCACTCACATGTCCAGCCTGACGCATCCTCCTGCTGTGTGGCACCTGAAGCCACTCCTGCTACCATACCTGCTGCACCATTTCCCGGCGCATTCATTCCGGCTGACCTGTTATTTTGTGCCATCTGTGTAAAACCATTCATCATATTGCCCATGGTGCTCATTCCCATGCCGACACCCATGAAGCCCTGCATAGCTCCACCACTGTTGCTGCCTGCATTCTTGACACCCTCTGACATATTTTTGACCATATATCCCTGTGCAATAGATGGATCTGAGAGCATTGCGCCCTCGTTTCTTGTGTTAATGAGCTCCTGAGACTTCTCATCATATGAAAGGCTGGCGATACCAACACTTTGTACCTCCATACCACGCATCTGATTCCAGCTTTCATCGAGACACTTCGCCATATATCTTCCAAGCTCAGATGCCTTGCTTGTGACGAATGAAATTCTTGTACCATCCGCTGACATCTGGTTGATGGCAGACTGTAATGCCTCTAAAAACTCTGACAGATACTGCTCATTGATATCAGTAATCTCCACATGATCCATATTCTTTGGAATAGCCTCTGCATAAAACTGAAGCGGATTCACAATTTTGATGGAATATGTACCATGGGCACGAAGGAAAAGCTCCGCATTATAAAATGTATCATAGTAGTTTATAGGATTTCTCGTACCAAACTTGATTCCCTTGATTTCCTGAAGGTTGATATAATAAACCTTCTGTGACTGTGGTGTCTGTCCACCAAATCTCACACGGTCAAAGGTTTCCTTTAAAGAATCCCCAAACTGTCCGTTGAAAAGTGACGGCATAGATGAATTGCTCACCTTGTAGTAGCCCGGCTCAGCTGTGTAATCCACAATCTTGCCACCATCAACAAGTATCATAAACTGATTGTCATATACATGAATGATAGAGCCGTTTGAAACAATATCGTCAGAGCCTTTTTTATTCTGCCCCCTGTTTACCAGCACACCCCTGGCATAGACTGTCTGATCGCCTATATTGTCCGGCTCAATAACCTCCTGCCATGTATCTGCAAAGCCGCCTCCAATTGCCTGTTTTACTGCCTTAATAATTCCCATTTTCTTCCTCCTTAGATATGGTTGTAATCAACTTCATGAAAGCTCTGCAGCTTCCATACTTTTATATTGACAGGCTCAACATATGAGCCACAATATTCACATTTCTTTGCTCCAAGACTTCTGACCGGAGCACCGCAATTCGGACATGTAGTGCCAACTGCACTGCCTATCTCTGCATTATCCAGCATATCTATATCCTGTATGTATACAAGCTCCATATTGTATCTGGTCTGCTTTTTATACTCTTTATCACCACTGATAAGCTTTCCTGAGGCAGTCTTGTAGTAAAAATACTCAACCGCACTCTGTATACTGATGACGCACCTTCCATCTCTTTTCACATAGTTTGAGATTTCAGTCTGATGCACCCTGATCTCGTCGAAATGCTCTGTAAAGCCAGCTGCTTCATTGCTGTCTATACGCACCTGCACCTGCTGTCTTACCTCATCAGAAGCCTCACGGTCCAGCTTGTAAATATCCTCAGTCGTGATTGCACAAAGTGCTGACACAAGCACTCTTTCTGACATTCTCTTAAACTGTTCCCAGACAAACTCCGGAAAATCCCTTTTTATCTGTGGCTCCATAAGGCGCGTCATGCCTGAAACCGACCTGGGAGTCGTAGAGACATTCTCCCTGATACGATTGATGCCCTCTGTGACATCAGGTGTACCAAGAATACTTTCAGACAACCGTCTGACTTTAATGTAAACGGTCACTCCGGCAGCTGTCAGAACTGCTAATATCGCCACAGCTATAACTAAACCCACATTTGCCTCCTTAATCCGAACGTGTTGCAAGCCACTTCAGATAACCATTGATAAATATATCTATATTGCCATCGAGCACCGCATCTGCATTACCGGTCTCCACATCGGTACGGTGATCCTTGACCATGGTGTAAGGCTGAAGCACATACGAACGTATCTGGCTTCCCCAGCCAATTTCCTTGACCTCGCCTCTGATGCCCGCCTCCTTTGCAGCATTCTCTTCCTGCTTTAAAAGATACAGCTTTGCCTTTAACATCTGCATGGCTTTATCCTTGTTCATATGCTGTGAACGCTCATTCTGACACTGTACCACGATCCCTGATGGAAAATGTGTGATACGAATAGCTGACGAAGTTTTATTGATATGCTGTCCTCCTGCACCACTTGAGCGGTAGGTATCAATTCTGATATCCTCGTCCTTCACCTCAATATCGAGATCCTCCTCAATATCAGGCATGACATCACATGATACGAATGAGGTCTGCCTTTTTCCCGCCGCATTAAACGGCGAAATACGAACAAGCCTGTGCACACCCTTTTCAGACTTTAGATACCCATATGCATTCTCTCCGTTTACCTGGAAGGTAATGGACTTGATACCGGCTTCATCGCCATCAAGCGAATCGAGTACCTCAAGGGTAAAGCCCTTTTTATCAGCCCACTTCGAGTACATACGAAACAGCATGGCCGCCCAGTCACACGACTCGGTACCACCTGCACCTGCATTGAGCCTCAGAATCGCATTGCATTTATCATATTCTCCCGACAAAAGAGTCTTAATTCTGATACCGTCATATGTGCCCTCAAAATCATCAAGCATCTGCTGTATCTCGGGTATGAGTGACTCATCGTTCTCCTCATAGCCCATCTCAATCATCGTCTCTATATCTTCGTACTGTTCCTTGAGCTTTGCGTATGTAGCTACATCATCCTTCATACTCTTAAGCTCTTTCATCTTGCTCTGTGACTTCTCCGGGTCATCCCAGAAGTCAGGAGCTTCCATTTCTCGCTCTAATTCCTGGATTTTTTCTTCTTTATTAGCCAGGTCAAAGTGAATCCCTCACTTCCTGTAGTGGGGCTTTGTAGCCTTGGAGCGTGGACTTGAAATTATCCAACTCTACCACAGAATCACCTCTTTCTATACATTTTAGACGCTTTGTGGCTCTAACTACGCTTCCCGCATTCAGGTTGTGGGGTGCGGACGGCACACAGTATATTCCTCTGAAAAATATGAAGTCAGCCACGGGATTTTTTTCGATAGTGATTTTTATTTTCACTTTGTTTCATTTATATTTTTAATGGAACCCCGTGGCAGTTCATATTTTTCTTCGGAACATGCTATGTGCCGTCCGTAAACCTGGGTTTACTGGGCGGGAAGCTGATTATGGCAGGAATTAACTATATATATTAAGTCTGCCATGTATCCTCTAACCAGCGTCATTATTTTTATTATACCGATTAAACTAAGAAACTGCAACTAAATTTGGCACTTATCTTCTTGTCTTCGTGTTTTCTGCTTTGTCGTGCCTGCTGTATACTTCTTACATGCTACGCGTGTAACAAGCGCAATAAATAGCAGCATAATTATACCACCTGTGGTGTCAATCAGTACGTCCGTGAATCTGCCGGCCCGGCCGGGAACGAACAGCTGGTGAAATTCATCTGTGCAGGCATATAGGAAGGTCACGCCTACCGGAATCAAAAATCTTCTTCTGCCATACAAGAACGAAAATGTCAGAAAGCCAAGCAATGTGAGAATGGCATACTCACTCATGTGGGCACATTTTCTAACCGGATAGTCTATAAGCTCTGCCTTATCGAGCAGCTCCTTCTCATCCCAGTGGCTTGCGGTAATGGTATTGACCACAGAAACTATGCGATAGCTGACGCTGCCGCTGAGCTCAGACGACTCGGTATCCGGCTCCGCCGAAAACATAAAGATAACTACCATCCAGCACAGCATGAGAAAGCATGCAATCTTATTTAAGCTTTTCATTCATCACCTCAATCGCCTTCTGAAGCTGCACATCATACTGCATGTCATAGTCTGCATTTGTATCCCCTGTATATTCATAATCGACCTCTACATCAGGCTCGATACCCTTTTTATGGATATTGTGACCATTTGGTGTGTAGTACTTCGATGTGGTAATCTTTACAGCGTCGCCATCAGAAAGATTATAAATAGTCTGGACAATTCCCTTTCCAAAGGTCTTTTTGCCTACAAGTGTTGCATCAATATAACCATCCTCATTGTAATCCTTCATGGCTCCCGCAAAAATTTCAGATGCACTTGCGCTGTTTTCATCGACAAGCACTACGATAGGACAGTCAATCTGTTTGCCATCGTCATCGCCAAAGGTCTGGACATTTCCATTTTTATCCTTTGTATACACGACGGTTCCTGCCGGAAGCTTGCCAACCGATTCTGCCGGAAGCAGTCTGTCAACCATTTCTGTCACTGCGGTAAGTAGTCCTCCCGGATTAGCACGCAAATCCACTATAAGGCCCTTCATACCCTGATTTGTAAGTCCGTCAAGTGCATCCTCAAACTGACTTGCCGTGTTTGTCTGAAACTCACTGACCTGGATATATCCTACTCCATTGTCAAGCAGCTTGCTGTCCACTGATGGCAGCTCAACATTTTTACGCTCCACCTCAACGGTAAATGGGTCTGTATCCTCGCCACGCCTGATTTCAAGCGTAACCTTAGTGCCCTCCTTACCTCTGATTTTGGCAACAAGCTTTGTGAGATCCTCGGATGTTGCCTCGACACCATCAACAGAGACTATTTCGTCATCCTTTTTAAGTCCCGCTTCCTCCGAAGGTGTTCCGCTGTATACCTTTGAAACTGTCACCTGCTTTGTGTTAGGGTCCTGCTTCAACGCAGCCCCGATACCATAATAAGTGCCTGTCGTGCTGATTTGCAGCTCCTTATACTCATCTGCGGTATAATAAACCGAATAAGGATCATTCAGCCCCTCCATCACACCATGCAGCAGACCGTTTTCCAAATCATCCTTATCGTAATCCTCATAGTAGTACTCATCTATGTAGTTCGCTAGCTCATCGATTTTCTGCACGGTCTTGTCGTCAAGCACATCTGCGCTTTTTGCAACGGTATGCACGCTCCTGCCTGTAATCATTGTGTATGCAAAGAGCACAATCAATCCAAGCACAATGGTGGTCACTATACCTGTAGCAATCCCGACACCGAACCCATTTCTAAAGCCTTTTCTATGAGGCTTTTTATCGCTCATATCTGAATTATCATCGTATTCTAAGCCGTTGTTGTTTGAATTATCCATTTCAGTCCTGTCCTCTCTATATTATGATATGAACTTAAAACAGCCTGTCTCCGATCGGAGCCAGGCCGTCATAATTATTATACTCTTAAATGTTTCCGAATTGTGAATCGGCTTCCCAAAAAGCCAATTCCAACGCCCAGTATAAGCGCTACCGGTACAAGTGTAGAGAAAATCTCCTTTGTCGGGATAAATGTCATCATATTTCCTATAAAACTAAACTTATTAGCAATATATGCACAAATCCTTCCATACATGACACTGAGCAATCCCAGAGGAATCGCTGATCCTATCAGTCCAATGAGAATACCTTCTACCACAAACGGAGACCTGACAAGAAAATCCGTCGCTCCGATAAGCTTCATGATAGCTATTTCCTCTCGTCTGACCGCAATACCCGTAGTAACTGTGTTGCTTATAAGGAAAATCGCAACACACAGAAGAATCAGAATGATACCTCCCGATACATAGCTGATAAGCTTATTTAAATCGGTCAGTGTATTGGCCACATCCTGCGACTGGTTTACCTTTCTGACGCCCTCCAGACCCTTGATATAGTTGACAAGAGTCTGCTGCGCAGAGACATCATTCAAATAAACCTGCAGATTTGCTGAATTACTGAGAGGGTTATCATCACCAAAGGAAGCTGCAGCATCATCGTAGCCCTCAAAATACTCCTTCTGGTAATCACTCCATGCATCGGCCGCTGACTGATAATCCACCTTGCCAACCTCAGCCCTCTTTTCTATCTGAGCCTTGTCCGCTTTTATTACATCCTCTGTAGTGCCCTCATTAAAGAACACTGTGACAGCAACACCCTCCTCAGCTGTCTTAACCATGCTTGAGAAGTTCGTCACAACTATATAAAACAGACCAAACATAAAAATACAGGCCGCCATTGTCGCTATGGATGCCAGTGAAAACATCTTGTTTCTGAAAATATTCTTAAATCCCTGCTTAATTGAATAAAATAACGTATTAATCCTCATCACTATCACCATCCTTGCTGTCAGATACAACAAGACCTTTCTTTATAGTGATAACACGTTTTTTCATAACCTTAACAATCTCCAGATTATGAGTTACAACGATAACAGTTGTGCCTTTCTCGTTGATTTCCTCAAGCAGTTTCATAATCTCCCACGCATTGTTATTGTCCAGATTACCCGTCGGCTCGTCAGCAAGCAGCATGCTCGGCTCATTGACAAGAGCTCTTGCAATAGCTACTCTCTGCTGCTCTCCTCCCGAAAGCTCCATCGGCTTTGACTTGTACTTTGCAGCAAGCCCTACCATAGAAAGCATCTGTGGCACCTTTTTCTTAATAACAGCCGTGGATGCACCGATAACCTTGAGTGCAAAAGCTACATTTTCATAAACATTTCTATCCTTTAATAATCTGAAGTCCTGGAAAACGACTCCAACATTTCTTCTGTATTTAGGAACCTGCTTGTGGCGAATGCGCGCCAGATTCCTTCCGTCAACAGTAATCGTTCCGTCTGTAGGATCAAGCTCCTTTAAAAGAAGCTTAATCAAAGTGGATTTACCGGATCCGCTATCTCCGCATACGAAAACAAACTCTCCATCATCAATCTCGAGATTGACATCATTGAGAGCAGGTATACCTGCAGAATATGCCTTACTGACATGTTCAAGTTTAATCATTACTTTCTCCTTAATAGTCCATTGATTCCATATATTTCATATATTTGACTACCATAAGGGCAATCTTAAATGTGATGGCATCCTCGAACACTCTAAGGTCGAGTCCTGTACTTTTCTGAAGCTTGTCCAATCTATATACAAGAGTATTTCTGTGAATGTAGAGCTGTCTTGAAGTCTCAGATACATTCAGGCTATTCTCAAAGAACTTATTTATAGTAGATAATATTTCTTCATCAAAATCGTCAGGGGATTTGCCATCGAATATCTCTTTGATAAACATCTTGCATAGAGGAATCGGGAGCTGATATATCAGACGGCCTATTCCAAGCTGGGAATATGCTATAATATTCCTCTCCTCGAAAAAGATTTTTCCGACATCGAGAGCCATCCTGGCCTCCTTATATGAGCGCGACACCTCTTTCAACTCATTGATAACAGTACCATATGCAATATGCACCCCATCCGCTTCGGATCTGAACAGATTCAAAATCACCTCGGCTGTCTTTCTGAGATCATCATAGGTCTCGTTTTCTGCCAGCTCCTTCACTACTATTATATTCTTCTCGTCAACAGCTGTAACAAAATCCTTTGATTTGCCGCCGAAAAGACTTCTGATCTTCTCAAGCTCGTTGCCGTCCTTCTCCCTGTTTGTCTCAACAATAAATACTACACGTCGCACTTCAATATCAATGTGAAGCTTCTTCGCGCGATTGTATATATCAACCAGAAGGAGATTATCCAAAAGCAGATTCTTTATAAAATTATCCTTGTCAAATCTCTCCTTGTATGCAACCAGAAGATTCTGAATCTGGAAGCTTGCAATCTTGCCTATCATATAGACATCCTCGCTGTCACCATACGCTAAAAGCACATATTCCAGCTGGTGATCATCAAAGACTTTGAAAAACTGGCATCCATTGATCACCTGACTGTCTGCCGGTGATGCAACAAAGGCCTGTGCCGGCTCTATAAACGCCTCTGCGTTCGGAAATGTAGCTGCAAGAATCTTGCCCTCAACATCTATCACACAAAGATCGGTTCTCGTAATTCCTTTAAGGCCATCAATTGTATTTTGAAGTATCTGATTGGAAATCATAAATCGTTCTCCTTCTCCCCTTTTTGTAACTGTGCATTGCCCTCACAGTCACTTTATAACTAATTGCATAAATACTTGCTATTATTTTAATACATTCGCACAAAAAAATAAAGAGGTAAATGTACAATTTTTACACATTTCCTCTTATTTTTTCTTCTATTGTTATAAGAATTAACTATATCGAACTGTTTTGTCTATGTTCATAGGTGTTGATAAGATGCGTAAGGCGCTTCACATCAAGCATTTTTCTTATTTTTCCAATAAATCCATGCTTTTTCCCCATGAACTTATTATTTCCGATTCCGTACCAGAGGTTCATCAACAGCTTTTCCCTGTTGTGTAAAAGGAACTTCTCCTGTGCCGGAGACGGAAGAAATGATGCAATCACATCAGGTGAAACGATGTTAATTTCATTGACAAGGTTTTCGCTGCATCCCGGTGAGTCATCAAGAACACCCTTTCCGGATATTCGCGCTCTGTCAAATAATCCAAGCAGAAATTCCTCAGCCTCATCAACAGCTTTCTGCGACTCTGCAATCACAAAGATTTTTTTATCATTTCTCTCAAGCCTCTTAAAAAGCTCATAAAAGAAGTCATGATCTTCTATCTCATGCCGGCGCTGCAAGGTATCTGCCGATACCGCCCTTAGTATGCCTTCATCCGCAATGACAGTATAATCGCATGCCTCCAGTGACTGCTTCACCTCTTCATCAAACTCCGCCAATGCCAACGTATCCATATTCACTTCCTCTATTGTAGTGAGTATCTTCTCTGAAATACGCCTGTCGACTCTCATGATCATCTCGCGTACTGTATAGTTATCAAGTTGTAGCCCTGCAATATCTATCTTTTTAATCATAATTTGAAGTATAACAAAATTAACTTACATAATCAACACTTTTCAAGTTGTCCGACAATTATAAAGTATTTTAATACTATTATTTACAATTAAAATGTCAATATTATTTCCGAAATATTACTAATTTAGTGCAACTTTATCAGAACTTTACAAAACAGTTGTTCTTTTGCTCACATTCAAAAATGTGGATAATGTGCATAACTCCGTGCATAACTCATTTTTAAGGCACTTTGAGGTTTACTTTTGTTGATAGTTATCCACATTTATCCCCAATCCGAATTTACCGGGTTCAGCATATCCACTTTTTGTGCATGTTGCTATTTTGATATATGTGATAAAAATTACGCTTGACAGCCCAGTTTTCCATTCTGTTTAAATTAGTCCCGTTTTTAAGCATATATGTATATCATACAGGCCACTTATTTCAAATATCATAAACAAAAATAAAGTTTCTATATGTAAAAAAGACCTCCATCTCGATGAGATGAAGGTCTTTATAGATTCATATTTACCTATCCGGCATGAATTTATTAGAAAATTCTTCTAACTGCAATGATTGATTTGTAGTTAGCCGGTGATGTATATTTGATACCGTCTGATGGGTTGCTTGCATGTACAATAGTGTTTCCACCACAGTAGATAGCAACATGTCCGCTATAGCAGATGATATCTCCAGGCTGCATATCGCTTGTGCTCACACCGTATCCAACACTTCTCATTGCTGATGAGCTGTGTGGTAAGCTGATGCCAAACTGTGCATAAACTGACATTACAAATCCTGAACAATCTGTTCCGTTTGTAAGACTTGAGCCACCGTAAACATAAGGATTGCCAACGAACTGTGATGCATAATTAACAACAGCCTGTCCGTTTGAACCACTTGGTGCGCTATAGCTCTTCTCTGATGAAGAACTGCTTGATGATTTGCTTGAAGACTTAGAAGACTTCTTTGCTGCTGCCTTGGCTGCTTTTGCCTCCTCAGCCTTTCTAGCTGCCTCTTCAGCCTTTCTAGCTGCTTCCTCAGCTGCCTTACGTTCTGCCTCTTCCTTGGCAAGTCTTGCTGCTTCCTCTTCCTTAGACTCAGCATAAGTGAACTCTGTATCGAGTGTCACATAATCTGTAGATACATATCCGGTACCGTCTGCTGTAGATACACCTACCCATCCGTCTGTTGACTCATCCACAACTGTGAGATCATCCTCTCCGGACACGAGACCAAGTACTTCTGCATCAGTAGATGCTGTTGTTCTAACCTTGAGTGTCTCAGTATTGACTGTTGCCACGCGACGTCCTGCGCTCTGTACGAGTGCATCGTCACCAACTACAACATAATCGCCTTTTACATATCCTGTTACTGAACCGGACTGGATTTTGTACCATCCGTTATCGGTTGTCTCAAGTACTGTTCCAATTCCATTGTTATAGAGCTTTCCAAGAGACTCGCTGTTTTCATCTGCACTCGCACGTATATTAACGCTGTCGCTAACCTGTGCAACCGCTGTATCAGCATATGCTGATTTAACCGGCTCGGCATCTGTTGCCGCAACATCTGTTGCAGTCTCTGATGTATCATCACCTTTTAACATTACATCTGTCAACATAGATGTAACACCCGCTGTAAGAGTGTTTGATGTACTAACAATATCTGATGTATAACTAGCTACTCCTGCAGTAGGTCCAGCCGCATATACTGCATATGGCACTGAGGACAGAGCCATAAAACCTGTAAGCACTCCGGCTGTGAGTTTCACATAATTTACTTTCATTTTACCCTCCGTTGTATGAATTTGTAACAGTTATTACGAATTTGTTACAAATATTACTTTGTCATTATAACAAAGCAACATATATATGTCAACGTTTTCTTAGTGAATTCTTAAGAAAATCTTGACTTTTTCCAACGAACAGGACTTATGTCACACGAAATACTTATGTAATAATTTTATTTTACAGCAATAGCCTCAACCTCAAGCATTACATCCTTTGGAAGCCTTGCAACCTCAACACAGCTTCTTGCAGGGTATGCTCCGTTAAAAAATGTGGCATATACCTCATTTATTGCACCGAAGTCATTCATCTCCTTGATGAAAACTGTAGTCTTTACCACATTGTCCATGCTTGTTCCTGCTGCCTCAAGCAGATGTGACAGATTTGTAAATGCCTGCTTTGCCTGTGCCTGTGAGCCCTCAGGAATCTCACCGGTCTCCGGAACTACCGGTATCACTCCGGAAGTATATACCATACCATTTACCTCGATAGCCTGTGAATATGGTCCGATTGCTGCCGGTGCCTTGTCTGTACTGATAACGTTTTTCATGTTATTGTCCTTCTTTCCTGTTAAAATTTATTAAAAAGACTGTTATTTCTTAAGACGGATTTTGCCATCTGTGAGATCAATCTTTCTTTCCTTATATAAATGACCAACTGCACGCTTGAATGCATTTTTGCTAAGTCCTGTTTCTCTCTTGATTACCTCCGGGCTTGCCTTTTCCGAAAACGGAAGCACACCTGCGTATGAATCAAGCAGCTCAAGGATCTTTTCAGAGTCGGAATCCATCTGAATATATGCCTTTTCCCTCATTGTCAGGTCCAGCTTGCCATCCGCCTTGACATCAGTGACCTTTGCCTCTATCACATCTCCAAGCTTCAGATAAGCGCCATTCTCAAAAACCGGTATCTTGGCTGAATATTTGTCATCCACAGCGATAAATGTACCGAAATTGTCGCTAAAATCGTACACACGGCCTGAAACCATATCGTCCTTTTTGTATGGCGAATCGGTGCTCAGCATATGGTAAATACCCTTTGTGGTAGCGCAAAGCCTCTGGCTTTTATCTATGTATAATGTAACAAGTATCTCATCTCCGGCGCTAACCCTTCTGACCATCTCCTTGTAAGGAAGAAACAGGTCCTTTTCAAGCCCCCAGTCAAGGAACGCCCCTATTTTAGTCACCTCCTTGACAGTAAGCACTGCTAAACCTCCAAGTGTCAGCTTTGGCTCGTTTGTTGTAGCAATAAGTCTGTCGTTAGAGTCCTTGTATACAAAGACCTTAAGCTTATCCCCCTGCTTTACTCCATCCGGAATCTGCTTTGCCGGAAGCAGTACCCTCTCCTCCGAAGCCGAAGATGTTGACAGATATATGCCAAAATCAACCTTCTTTACACATACAAGCTCCTGATATTCTCCTAATCTCATGTTTTTCCGTCCTTTCTGTATCAAAACTGTATCGTTGTTAAATAATGGAATTATAATTATTTTCCCGGTACCGGATTACTCAAAAACTCCACCACCGAATACGGTTTTTTATCCGTATCCGCAAGCACCACTGTCACACTCTTTGATGTGTACTTCACGTATGATATAACTGTATCACCAAGCTTTGCTTCTTTTCTGTACTCCACACGAAGCTCAGATATTTCAAAATCATTCGGCAGAAGCTGCTGCGCCAGCATAACATACTTCTCATTGTTCATATGATGGTTGCTGTCTATAAAAAACTGAGGAACCACAATCTCACCCTTTTTCTCCATATCATCAGGAATATGAAGCTTGCGCTTTGCACACTCCATCTCAAGCTGCGGCTCAAGACCGTATGTATCCGCAAACTCCTGAGGCACCTTCACCGGTCTGCCGGTTCGTGTATCAACAAGTACCCAGACAGAATTGGCATATGCCAGTGTGCTGCCACCTGCATCTTCAAGTGTGAAATTTCTGTAGCCGTAAAATGCCTTCATACCATATGCCCATGTGGATATCTTTACCTGTTCATTAAGCAGTGGAAGCCTGTTTATGCATATCTGCCATGATGAAAGCACCCATGCTATATGATTGTCCGCAAGAAATCTGATTCCCACATCATGTGACTGTGAGTGAAACACACTACAGTCCTGAAAATAATTGGTAAGCCCCGTAAGGCTCAGTCTGCATGACGAATCCACCTCGCTGTAACGTATTCTGCTATCAAATGAAAAAGCCATATCTAATTCCTCTAGTCTATAAAATTGAAGTAACTTCTGATAAATCTAAACGCTTCATCCACACCATTGGACATCCAAAGATTTGAGCTTTTATTAATGATATCCTGGTATTGCTGTATAGTAATTGGTGTCTTTTTTTCAGAGCCGAGTTCTTCTATAAGATTAATAATTCTCAAAAAATTCTTGTTCATATTACACCATCCTTCTATAACTATTTAAGTCATATACGTTTTTATTTTATAACAAATCGCATTATTACACAAGAAAAAAAGAGAACTTCTATCGAAGTTCTCTTTAGCTGGCCCACAAGGATTCGAACCTTGAAATGACGGAGTCAGAGTCCGTTGCCTTACCATTTGGCGATGGGCCAATGTGTTGTCTCAACAAATGATATTATACACATGTGATTATATAGTGTCAAGCATTTTTTTATTTTAATTGAATGTAATTGAATATAAATTCTGCTTGTCCTGCTAAAATGTGAGCACCGGCTAATTTTTAAACAGCAATACCTCGCCATCATATTCAGCAAATGTCACCTCATCGCCCCACTCAAGCTTTGCCGTGCCGTTTGTCTGCTCTATGATTGTTTTCTCTATGCGTTTTTTATCATTTTCCGGGATAACAGCTTTCACGAGCACATCCGCCTCATACGCAGTGTCCATCACTGTAATCTTCTCCTGTGCAAACAGATACTGAAGTCTTCCGATTCCGGTATAGTCCGTCCTGATAAACAGTACTGCACCCTCCTTCTTCTCTATTATCTCACTTGCCGAAAGCCCCGCCTTTGTGGCTTGCTGATACGCACGCACCAGTCCGCCTGTGCCAAGCAGCACCCCACCGAAGTATCTCGTTACAACAACAGCGGCATTGTGGATATTTTCCTTAAGGAGCACATCAAGCATAGGACGGCCTGCGGTGCCTGCAGGCTCCCCGTCATCCGAGCATCTGGTCAGCTCCTGTCTCTTTCCTATAACAAAGGCACTGCAGTTGTGCCTTGCATCCCAGTATTTCTTTTTCGTCTCATTGATAAAGCTTACAGCCTCATCCTCAGACTCTACCGGCCTTACGGTTGCTATAAACCTCGATTTCTTCTCTGTTATCTCACCCTGTCCGCCCTTGTACACGTACAGGCTTATAGTATTCTCTGACATATGATATTCTTTCCATCCTGATATTGCCTGATTACACTCATGCATCTTAAAGACACTTTATTGAGCTGTAATTGTTACCTGTATTATATAATATGAAAACCAATCTGTAAATTGCATTTAAATGCTATATTTGATATAATAATGTATACTGTTTATTTTCTAATCACAGTATATACAAACAAGATTACAAATCTTTATAATGACAAGGAGGCCTATATATGAATTACGGCAAAAAAGCTACAATGCAGCTGCTCCGGAAATATGACAATAAGAGCTCTAAGGTCAAAAATAAGTTCAAGCTCATTGTTCTAAAGATTCTTCTGGTTGTAGTAATTGTAGCAGGCGCAGCCGGCATCAGTTCAGGAATCGGTGTCATGAAGGGAATCATTGATTCCGCACCTGACATATCAAAGATCGATGTCACTCCTACCGGCTACTCAACTACCGTTCTGGCGGCAAACGGAGAAGAAACCGCCACACTCGTAGGTCAGGGGGCAAACAGGCAGTATGTCACCATCGATGAGATTCCGCTGGATTTGCAGCATGCTTTTGTTGCAATCGAGGATGAACGCTTTTACGACCACAACGGCATCGACCTGCATGGTATCGGAAGAGCCTTTATCTCCGGTCTGTCAAAGGGCAGATTCAGTGAGGGAGCCAGCACAATAACACAGCAGCTCATCAAGAACAACGTACTGACCAGCTGGACAAGCGAAACTTCCTTTGTAGAAAAGCTTCAGAGAAAGATTCAGGAGCAGTACCTTGCCCTTGAGCTCGAAAAGCAGGTAAACGACAAGGACTGGATTCTTGAAAACTACATGAATTCGGTCAATCTGGGGGCAAATACCCTCGGTGTGCAGGCCGCATCCAAGAAGTACTTTAACAAGGATGTTTCAGAGCTCACGCTTTCCGAAGCATCTGTCATCGCAGGTATCACTCAGAATCCATCCGGCTACAACCCTATCACACACCCTGACAAAAATGCCAAGAGACGTGAAAAGGTGTTAAATAACATGAAGGATCAGGGCTATATCTCCAAGGCGCAATATGATGAGGCCATGGCCGATGATGTCTACTCAAGAATTGCTGAGTACAACACCACAGGCTCAGGCTCTGTGAACACATACTTTATTGATGCGCTCATCGACAACGTGTTCGACGATCTCACAGCCGCCGGTTACTCTGAGACAGAAGCCTACAAGCTGATTTACAAGGGCGGACTGACTATCAAATCGACCCAGGACCTTACAATGCAGACTATATGTGACGAGGAGGCAAACAATCCATCCAACTATCCGTCCGATGCAAAGTATTCGTTCCAGCTTTCCTTCGAAGTAAAAAAGGCAGACGGTTCGTACAAGACCTACACGAACCAGACCATGCTCTCTTTTTATAAGAAGAAAACCAACAATGATGATTTCAGCATCAACTACTCAAGCCCTGATGAATGCAATGCAGCTATTGCACAGTACGAGCAGGATGTACTTGAGGAGGGCGATTCAATTGTGGAGGGTTCTGAAGCTGTCAATATCACGCTGGAGCCGCAGGTTGCCATGACAGTCATCGACCAGAGCACCGGTGAAGTAAAGGCACTGGTAGGCGGTCGCGGTGACAAATCCGGCAACAGAACATGGAACAGAGCTACAGATACATGCAGACAGCCCGGCTCTACCTTCAAGATAATCGGCTGCTATGCTGCTGCTCTCGATGCAGGCGGCAAAACACTTGCATCCGTGCAGGATGATGCACCGTTTACAGTAGGTTCAAAAACCTTTAACAACTATGACAAATCTTTCGGAGGCTTTACCTCCATCCGATGGGCAATAACAAAGTCCATCAATATTGTAACAGTCAAAACCTTACAGGATATCGGGGTTGAGCTCGGTTACAAATATGCGGAGGATTTCGGTATTTCAACTCTCACCGATTCCGACAAAAACCTGTCACTGGCGCTCGGCGGACTGACAAAGGGTGTCACAAACCTTGAGCTCACAGGTGCATATGCTACTATAGCCAACGGCGGAGTATACTTAGAGCCAAAGTTCTACACTCAGGTTCTTGACCACGATGGCAATGTATTACTTGACAAGACCAATACGCAGAACACACGTACTGTAATCAAGGATACTACGGCATGGCTTCTTACAGATGCCATGAAGGATGTTCTGACACAGGGAACCGGAAAGCTGGCGCGATTTGACAGCCAAATAGCCCAGGCAGGTAAATCCGGTACCACAACCAGTAACCGCGACTGCCTGTGGGCAGGCTACACACCATACTACACATGTGTCGTATGGGGCGGCTATGATGACAACTCAAAACAGTCCGGCAAGCTCACATCCTATCCTAAGAATATATGGAGGAATGCCATGAGCAGAATCCATGAAGGACTTGAAACCAAAGACTTTGTACAGCCGGATGGTATAACAAATACCACGGTATGCAGCAAATCAGGACTTGTTCCTTTAGATGGAACATGTGACAATGATCCTCGAGGATCAATGCTGACAACCGAATATTTTGATACGGACACTGTGCCGACAGACAGCTGCGACCATCATGTTGCACTTGAGATTTGTGCCGATTCGGGAGCCATTGCCGGTCCGTATTGTCCGAATAAAACATCAAAGGTATTTATAACAGGCGCTGTATCAGGCAGCCCTGAGTATGAATTCATGGCAGATGATACGTTCATGAATACCGTATGTACATTACATGATGCAACATCGCTGATTAACAGCTCACCAACCACCACGGATCCTACCAATTCCGGTACTACACCGGGCAGTACTGACGGCACTGCGGCTGGAGCACAGACAGGTGGGGCTGAATCTGGTACCGGTGCCGGCTCAGGTGCTGGTACTGGCGGTTCTGGAGCCGATGCTTCCGGTACCGGTGGCTCAGGTTCAGGTGGTACTGATACCGGTAGCTCCGGTTCATCCGGTAACACTCATCGTTAACCATTACGATTCACAACTTAATTATCTAAAGCAAAACCCCCAAGGATCATATCCTCGGGGGTTTTTGTTGATGTATATATGCTAAGGGGATTAGATAATAATTTGCATTACTCTACATCCTGTAATGCCTCAATTCCTTCCTCGCCTGTACGAACCTTGACAACCTGTGCCACGTCGTAAACGAAGATCTTACCATCTCCGATATGTCCGGTGTAGAGAGTCTTCTTAGCAGTCTCAATAACCTTTTCTACCGGAATCTTGCCAACGATTACCTCAACCTTAACCTTTGGAAGTAATGTCGCATCAAGCTCAGCTCCACGGTATTTCTCGCCGGCACCCTTCTGGATACCACAGCCCATAACCTGTGTCACTGTCATTCCTGTTACACCTAAGTCATTCATAGCCTTACGAAGCTTGTCGTACTTTGTAAGCTTTGAAATAATAACAACCTTGTGGATACCGCTTGCTGAAGCCGGTGTTGTTGCATTTACAACAGGCACTGCTGCATCCTTCTTTGCCTTAGAAGCTGTTGCATACTCTGAAGAACCAAGGTCTGTATTTTCATTGACATCCATAACATCACCTGATACATCCATGATAGCAAATCCTGCATATGCTGATGGAAGACCATGCTCTGTTGGGTCAAGTCCGATGATTTCCTCTTCCTCTGAAACTCTAAGTCCCAGTGTAGCCTTGATAACAAGGAATACGATTGTAATAGTAACTACTGTCCATGCTGCAACAGAAACAAATCCTGTGAGCTGGAGTCCTAAAAGCTTAAATCCACCGCCGTAGAAAAGTCCTACGAGCTCGTTACCCTTTGAATCAGCAATTGAATATCCCGGAGCACTGTTTGTGGCAAAAAGACCAACAGCGATTGTTCCCCAGATACCATTCATCATATGTACTGCGACAGCACCTACAGGGTCATCAACACGAAGTACATTGTCAAGGAACCATACACCGAAGCAGACGAGAAGTCCTGCTACGGAACCGATAATAATAGCACCGAGTGCATCTGTTACATCACATCCTGCTGTGATAGCTACAAGTCCTGCAAGTGAAGCATTCAGACACATTGACACATCAGGCTTGCCATATTTGAGCCATGTGAAAATCATACAAACTACTGTTGCAAGTGCAGGTGCGATTGTTGTTGTTACAAAGATAGAACCAAGCTGCTCTACTGATTTTGCTGCTGCACCGTTGAATCCATACCAGCCAAGCCAGAGAATGAATACACCGAGTGCACCGATTGTGATGTTATGTCCCGGAATAGCGTTTACCTTTGTAATCTTTCCGTTTTTATCCTTTGTAAACTTTCCGATACGAGGTCCAAGAATTGTAGCTCCTACAAGAGCACTGATACCACCAACCATATGGATGGCACATGAACCTGCGAAATCATGGAAGCCAATCTGTGAAAGCCAGCCACCGCCCCAGATCCAGTGAGCCTCGATTGGGTAAATAAGTGCTGAAATAACTCCTGAATAAACACAGTAGGAAATAAATTTTGTTCTCTCAGCCATAGCTCCTGATACGATAGTTGCCGTTGTCGCACAGAAAACCAGGTTGAATACAAAGTTTGACCAGTCAAAATCTTTGTAAGATGTAAAGATGTCAAATCCCGGTTTACCGATGAAACCAAGAACATCTTCACCTAATAAAAGTGAAAAACCAATCAGTATAAATACAACTGTACCAATACAGAAATCCATCAGGTTTTTCATAAGGATGTTACCGGTATTCTTTGCTCTGGTAAAACCTGCTTCTACCATAGCAAAACCTGCCTGCATCCAGAATACCAATGCTGCTCCAATAAGGAACCAGACTCCGAAAATTACTCCACTAATCTCTTCTGTCATAGTAATGTCCTCTCTTTCCTGTTTCTTCTTTCATTTTTTCATTTTATCGAAAATAAAATTTATAAAAAAACAGAGACACTTCACCAAATTCCACAGCTTCGTGGTTCAGCAAAATGTCTCCATTTTATTATTATGTTAAATTAAATCATATATGCCGCTCTAAACAGCTTTCCGTAAGCTTTGGGCCTTAAACTACAAGGATTAAACCTCGAAAATTAAATCGCCGTATGATGGCATTGGCCACATCTCTTTGTCGACAATCATCTCAAGCTCATCAACCGGAGTACGAAGAGCATCCATAGCAGTCTTTACAACATCTCTGTAGTAAACAGCCTGCTCTCTGCCCTCTTCCATAGCGCCGGCCTTTGCTGTCTCATCCTTAAGCTTTGCAAGTGCAACCTGTGCATCTGAGAGAAGAGCTGAGCTCTCTGTAAGAAGCTCTGACTGAACAGATACATCTGCATCAGCAACTGCACTCTTAACTGAGTTAACTGACTGTGCAAGTGATGTAATATACTTGATAACTGCAGGAATAATCTGCTTTCCGGCAATATCAATCATAGCCTTTGCTTCTATATTAATAGTCTTTGCATATGTCTCATACTCGATCTCGGCACGGCTCTCAAGCTCTGTCTTTGTAAATACACCGAACTTCTCGAATGCTGCAACTGACTCAGGAGCAACGTATGCAGGAATTGCATCTACCATAGACTTGATGTTTGGAAGTCCACGTCTCTCTGCCTCAGCTACCCACTCATCTGAGTATCCGTTTCCGTTGAATACGATTCTCTGGTGCTCTACTGCGTAATCCTTGATGAGATCATGTACAGCGAGGTCAAAGTTGTCTGCCTTCTCAAGTATATCACAAGCGTCTGAGAATGCCTCAGCCACGATTGTGTTAAGCACGATGTTGGCCTGTGCAACAGAATCCTGTGAACCAACCATACGGAACTCAAATTTGTTTCCTGTGAATGCAAACGGTGATGTTCTGTTTCGGTCTGTAGCATCCTTCATAAAATCCGGAAGTGTCTTAACACCTGTCTCAAGCTTCTCACCCTTTAAGCTGTGTGTAGCTGTACCTGTTGCGATAAGCTGGTTCAATACGTCTCCAAGCTGGTCTCCAAGGTAGATAGAAAGGATTGCAGGTGGTGCCTCGTTAGCTCCAAGTCTGTGATCGTTTCCTACATCTGCTGCTGCCGCACGAAGAAGTGCTGCATGCTCGTCGATTGCCTTTAACATACATGTGAGTACAAGTAAGAACTGTACATTGTCATGTGGTGTCTTGCCAGGCTCAAGCATGTTGATACCATCATCTGTTGTGATTGACCAGTTGTCATGCTTTCCTGAACCGTTAACTCCTGCGAATGGCTTCTCATGAAGTAAGCACTGGAGTCCGTGACGGCCTGCCACCTTCTTGAGTGTCTCCATGATGAGCTGGTTGTGGTCAACAGCTACGTTGCACTCAGCATAGATAGGTGCAAGCTCGTGCTGTGCAGGTGCTACCTCGTTGTGCTGTGTCTTGGCTGAAACACCAAGCTTCCAGAGCTCCTTGTTTACATCTTTCATGTAGGCTGCAATTCTCTCGCGGATTGCTCCGAAATAGTGATCGTCCATCTCCTGTCCCTTTGGAGGCATTGCCCCGAAAAGAGTACGTCCGGTAAAGATCAGATCCTTTCTCTGTAAATACTTCTCACGGTCTACGATGAAGTACTCCTGCTCAGGTCCAACTGAAGGAGTAACTTTCTTTGATGTTGTATTTCCGAATAATCTAAAAAGTCTCAGTGCCTGATCGTTGATTGCTTCCATTGATCTAAGAAGAGGTGTCTTCTGATCAAGAGCTTCTCCTGTGTATGAACAGAAAGCTGTTGGAATACAAAGTGTTGCGCCTGCTGCATCCTGTCTTACAAATGCCGGTGATGTACAATCCCAGGCTGTATATCCTCTTGCCTCAAATGTAGCACGAAGACCACCTGATGGGAAAGATGAAGCATCCGGCTCACCCTTTATTAACTCTTTTCCTGAAAAGCTCATAAGTACTTTTCCGTTTGGCATTGGAGAAGTGATAAATGAATCATGCTTCTCAGCAGTAACGCCTGTAAGTGGCTGGAACCAATGTGTATAGTGTGTTGCACCCTTCTCAATGGCCCATTCCTTCATCTCGTGTGCGATAACATCAGCAGTCTCGAGATCAAGCTCCTTTCCTTCGTCCATAACCTCATGGAGCTTCTTGTAAACCTTCTTTGGAAGACGCTCCTGCATAACTGCATCGTTAAATACGTTCTCTCCAAAGATGTCTGCTACGTTGAAATATTCCTGTTCGCTCATATCTTACATCCTTTCTGTTCATCAATCCCCTTGAGTGAATTGTTATTTTCAAATAATGTTTAAACAGCTGCACAACATATAAACTCGAATATTCTTGTTTTATGCCGGACTTCTTAGTTTATTAAAAAAGAGGGCACTCCATCTATGGTGGAACGCCCTCGTTCATTTCGCTTAACATTATTTCTGAAATTAAGATACTCCTTTGAGTATCAAAAATCAAGCGTTTATGTTAAAAAAGTTAAGTTTTATAAAATTTTACTACAAGATATAAATATTTTGTAAAGTAGTATGTGCAAAAAATACTAAATTGCAATAATATTATTCAGCCTTTCCAACTGATCCGAAAAGCTCCATCTTCTCCTTAACTGTTGCCTTGATTGCCTCAGCACCTGGAGCAAGAAGCTTACGAGGGTCAAATCCCTTGCCCTCAAGATCTTTTCCGGCCTCGATGTATTTACGTGTAGCATCTGCGAATGCAAGCTGGCACTCTGTATTAACATTGATCTTAGATACTCCAAGGTCGATTGCTTTCTTAATCATGTCAGCTGGGATTCCTGTACCACCGTGAAGTACTAATGGCATAACACCAGTCTTCTGCTGGATAGCGTCAAGAGTTTCAAAGCTGAGACCCTTCCAGTTTGCAGGATACTTACCGTGAATGTTACCGATACCTGCTGCAAGCATATCTACACCAAGATCTGCAACTCTCTTGCACTCCTCAGGATCAGCGCACTCGCCCATACCAACAACTCCGTCTTCCTCGCCACCGATAGAACCAACTTCAGCCTCGATAGACATGCCCATTGCATGAGCAACTGATACTAACTCTTTTGTCTTTGCAACGTTCTCATCGATTGGATAATGAGATCCGTCGAACATGATTGATGTGAAGCCGGCCTTGATGCACTTGTAGCATCCTTCGTATGTACCGTGATCAAGGTGAAGTGCTACAGGTACTGTGATACCGAGCTCGTCATGCATAGCCTTAACCATTGCTGCTACTGTACCGAAGCCTGTCATGTACTTTCCGGCACCCTCAGATACACCAAGGATTACAGGGCTCTTAAGCTCCTCTGCTGTTAAAAGTATTGATTTTGTCCACTCAAGGTTATTGATGTTGAACTGACCTACTGCGTAATGTCCTTCTTTTGCTTTCTTAAGCATTTCTGTTGCAGATACTAACATATTTTTTCCTCCTGTTAATTAAAAGCTAATGTTATTATATTACATAACCTTATAAAAATAAAGTTAAATTTTTAACACAATCAGACAAAAAATTGTGTACTATTACTATTTTATGTCCGATTTTGTATTTATCAGCACATAATGGTAATCTGTTTGCTCAGATTAGTGATGGTCAGATCCGTGTGGCTGCCGCCAAACTCTCCGTCGAGTGTCCACGGTACCTCCTCCTCACTCTCCACATGCATCTCACTGGTCTTGAAGGAGTAGATGAGCTCATTGTCATTTTCACGGTTTGCCAGTCCCGCAAGTATCTTGTTGAGCTCGATTGGGTTTTTTGGATTCTTGATGAGTGTCACCTCAAAAAGGCCGTCATCAAGCAGTACGTCAGGACCTGATATGCCCTTGAAGCCTCCTACCGAAAGGGAGTTGGTCACCATTCCATATATAAACTCATCCTCTATTATCTCACCGTCATGGCTCACCTTCATCCTGTACGAGGTGATATCCATCAGGTGCTTTGCACCCTCTAAAATATATGCTGCATGTCCCAGTATATTTTTCATCTGCTGCGAGGTCTGGTAGGATACCTCTGTAAAAAGGCCAAAGGCTGCGACATATACGAAGGTATCTCCGTTGAAGCCTCCCACATCACACGGGAATGGAGTACCGTTTACGGCAACTCTTGCGGCCTCCTCCATATTTTTGGGTATGCCGAGAGAGTTTGCAAAGTCATTGGTGCTGCCCGCAGGGATGTATCCTATCGGTACATTTACCTCGCTTTGCTCCATGCCGGTCACTACCTCGTCGAGTGTGCCGTCTCCGCCGCTACACACTACAAGGTCATACTTCTCAGCATTTTTCCTGACCTTTTTTATGGCATCTCCCTGACACTGTGTAGGATAAATGGTGATTTTGTATCCGGCCTTTGTCATGATGTCCACGATATTTACCAGGTGCTCCTTTATGAGTCCCTTGCCTGATTTGGGATTAAATACAAATAAAAGCTTTTTCTTCATCTATCTCAGTTCCTCCGCAATCGCCGATAATTTTCTAAGCCTGTGGTTGACTCCCGATTTGCCCATTGGCGGATCCAGATATCCTCCGAGCTCCTTTAGCGGTGCATCCGGATATTCAAGCCGAAGCAGCGCCATCTCCCGAAGCTGCGCCGGTAAATCATCGAGTCCTCTCATTTTCTGTATCAGTCTGATATCCTCTATCTGCTTTACTGCCGCATTCACAGTCTTGCTGATGTTTGCGGTTTCGCAGTTTACTTTACGGTTTACACTGTTGCGCATTTCCTTTAATATGCGCACATTTTCCAGCTTCATGAGTGACACATACGCCTCCATGATGTTGAGACTGTCCACGATGTGGGCGCCCTCCTTTATGTACACTACATAGTGCCCCTTGCGCTCTACTATCTTGGCATCCGTATCAAAGCCGCACAAGAGCTCCTGAAGCTGCTTTGCCTGCTCTTTCGTATGACACACTATCTCAAAATGGTACGCTTTGTTGGGGTCGCTTATCGAGCCTGCTGCCATGAAGGCTCCCCTGATAAAGGCTCTCTTGCAGCATGTCTGCATAAGAAGCAGTCCGTCTGCGGTCTGTCTGTTGACAGGCTGTGCCGTGATTTTAAGCGCTGCAAGTATTTTTCCGGTATCCTGCTCATCCAGCGCCTTTGTGGTATCTGTGCCAAAGGCGCGCTTCATAAGTGTGGCATATTTATTTAAAAGCAGCAGGTTTTCGGTGTCGAGCTCAAGTCCCTTTGTTTTTTCATTGATACGTCCCGAAAGCTCTATGATGCCTGCAAGCTCAGCGAGCTGACAGTGCCTGCTCTTTGATATCTGCTTTGCCAGCTCTTCCTTTACATCACTGGAAAATGACATGTTATTTACCTCTCAATGCATCCTTTCCTATGTCGCGATGCTCTATCTTAAGTCCATAGTCATTACAGCCGCTAAGCCTCTTGTACAGCTCGTTTGCAAGCGTTACCGAGCGGTGCTTGCCTCCGGTGCAGCCTATAGATATAACAAGCTGGTTCTTGCCCTCAGAGATATAGTTTGGAATGAGGAACTTTATCATATCATCAAGCTTGTCAATAAAATCATTTGCCTCCGGAAACTGCATGACATAGTCCTGTATCTCCTTATCATTGCCGGTTTTCGCGCGTAGTCCGTCCACATAGTAAGGATTTGGCAGAAACCTCACATCCATAACTATATCAGAGTCTGACGGTATGCCATACTTGAAGCCGAAGGACAGTATCGTGATAAAGAGATTCTTGTAATCCTCATTCTGCACAAATATCTTTTCCAGCTCAATTTTAAGCTCCCTTGTGAGAAGCTGGCTTGTGTCTATAATATAGTCAGCATTGTCCTTTAAATACTGCAGCTTTTCCCTCTCAAGCACGATGCCCTTATTGATGCGCTCACTGCCTGCGAGAGGATGGTTTCGCCTCGTCTCCTTGTATCGCTTTACAAGCACCTCATCCTCAGCATCGAGGAAAAGTATCTCATACGGAAAATTTTTCTGCCTTAGCTGCTCGAGCGTCTGTGGAATCTCATCAATTCCTGAACCGTTTCGCACATCTATGCCGACTGCCACCTTGGACACATCACTGTGGAAGGTGTTTGAAAAGTCTATGAGCTTATCTAATAGCTGTATAGGCAGATTGTCTATACAAAAATATCCCATATCCTCCATCATTTTCATTGCTGTGCTTTTTCCGGCACCTGACATGCCCGTCACTATTACAAATTTCACTAGAATTCTCCAATCATCTTAACTTCCGGTTCGAGCTTTACTCCAAACTGCTTTAAAACTGTTTCCTGCACGTCTTTTATGAGTGTCAGGACATCCGCTGCAGTGGCTTCGCCCTTATTGACTACAAAGCCGCAGTGCTTCTGAGACACCTGTGCATCTCCCACGCTGTAACCTCGAAGACCTGCATCCATGATAAGCTTCCCTGCAAAATAGCCCTCCGGTCTCTTAAAGGTGCTGCCTGCACTTGGGTACTCAAGCGGCTGCTTCTCCACTCTCTTTGCGCGAAGCTCTGCCATATATGACTTTATCTCATCCTTAGGCTTTGGTGTGAGTCTGAATCTGGCTGACAGCACTATATAGCCCTTTTCCTGGACTATACTGTGCCTGTAGGATAAGTCAAGCTCATCCCTTGTGACAGTCTTTAGCTCGCCCTCTGCTGTGAGCACTGTGGCATCGATTAGGACATCCTTTATCTCTCCACCGTAGGCTCCTGCGTTCATGACTACCGCGCCTCCAACACTTCCGGGTATGCCCGATGCAAACTCAAGACCTGAAAGCGATGCCTCCGCTGCCTTTGCCGCCACTGCTGCAAGGATAGCCCCGGCGCCGGCTGTGATGATATGACAGTTGTCTTGTGCTGTGAGGTCCTGCGCTGTGCTTTGCTGCGCCACAGCTTCTGTCACCTCGATTTCGGACAGACCTTTTCCAATACCAATTACAAGGCCTCTGATGCCCTTATCGCCTACCAGCAGATTGCTTCCGTTTCCTATCACTGTAACCGGCATATCACATGCCTTAGCCATCTCTATAAGCTTTGAAATCCGGCTCATATCAGGCTCTGCATAGTAATCTGCCGGGCCTCCTATGCGGAAGGTCGTGTGTTTTTTCATCGGCTCATCCTGCAGGAGACCAAGCTTCGGCAATTGTTCTGTTACACTTTTTACAAATGTCTGATTCATCTTATATTCCTTTAGCCTATGCTTCCTTCAAAAATGCAATGTAGCCTCTGAATGCCTCATATAAATCGACCTTGCTGATGATTTCCCATGGCGCATGCATGTTGAGCACCGGCACACCGCTGTCAATAACATTCATGTCATAGTTTGCGAGGATATATGCGATTGTTCCGCCGCCTCCCTCGTCTACCTTTCCAAGCTCTGCTGTCTGGAATGAAACATCTGCTGTATCCATGATATTTCTAAGCCTTGCAACATACTCTGCGTTGGCATCGTTTGAGCCTGATTTACCTCTGGCGCCTGTATATTTGTTGAATACAAGGCCCTTTCCGAAGTATGCCGAGTTCTTCTTTTCCATAACCGATGGATAGTTCGGGTCAAAGGCTGCTGATACGTCTGATGAGAGTACCTTTGAGTTTTTCATTGCACGTCTGACTGCAAGCTCGCTATAGTCTCCTGCCAGGTTCATCACCTCTGCCACACAGTTTTCGAAAAAGCGTGACTGCATGCCGCTGGCTCCCACTGAGCCGATTTCCTCTTTGTCCACGAGCAGGCATACACTTGTATATTCCGGTGCGCCCTCTATCTCAAGCATAGCTCTGTATGAAGGATATGCGCACACTCTGTCGTCGTGGCCGTAACCCATGATCATACTTCTGTCAAGTCCGTAGTCTCTTGCCTCTCCGGCAGGTACCACCTCTATCTCTGCTGAAAGGAAATCATCCTCGTCCACACCGTACTCCTGCGAAAGTATTGTGAGGATATTGGCCTTTACTCTCTCCTTGATATCCTTGTCGTCCTCGTCCTTTTCTGGTCCCGGTATGCTTCCGATCAGCACATCAAGGCTCTCGCCCTTTATGACCTCTGAGGCCTTCTTGCCCATCTGCTCGCCTGACAGATGAATAAGCAGATCGCTCACACCCACTACAGGATCATTTGGCTTGTCTCCGATATTGACTGTCACTGTGCTGCCATCCTTTTTACAGATGACTCCGTGAAGTGCAAGCGGCAGTGTAACCCACTGGTATTTCTTGATGCCGCCATAATAATGTGTGTCTAAAAGTGCTATGTCTGTGTCCTCGTATAAAGGCACCTGCTTTAAGTCCATTCTAGGTGAATCAATATGGGCTCCAAGGATATTCATACCCTTCTCAAGAGGATTACTGCCCACGATAAACAGCGCCAGTCCCTTTCCCATATTGTTTGCTATGATTTTATCTCCTGCCTTTACGCTCTTTCCTGTCTCGATGAGTTCATCAAGGTCCACAAAGCCGTGTCCTGTAGCGTCAGCATAAACTGCTGCCGTGCACTCGCGCTCTGTCTTGCAGCCGGATATAAACCTTCTGTAATCCTCTGCAAATGCAAATAATTTTTCTCTTTCAGGTCCCTGGGGATACTTCTCCCAGGCGTTTTTCTTTTCTATTGCCATGATTTATTATACCTCCGAATTTTTTGTAAGATTTGCCTGGACGCGGCGATACAGCTCCTGAGCTGCATTGTAGCCCATCTTCTTTTGTCTGTGATTGACTGCTGCTGTCTCTACGATGACCGCCAGATTACGTCCCGGTCTGATTGGCAGTGAATGACACACTACCTTGTTGCCGAGATACTCGGCATATTCTTCCTCGAGGCCGAGTCTGTCGTAATCTGCCTCCTTTTTCCAGTCCTCGAGCTTGATTACGAGGTCTATCTGCTGTTTTTCCTTTACACACTCTACTCCGTAAAGTGTCTTGACATCGATGATTCCGATGCCTCGAAGCTCTATAAAGTGTCTGGTAATCTCAGGCGATGTGCCCATGAGCGTATGCTCGTTGATCTTTCTGATTTCCACCACATCATCCGTCACAAGACGATGGCCTCGTCTGATGAGCTCGAGTGCGGCCTCGCTCTTTCCGATACCGCTCTCGCCTGTGATCATTACTCCCTCGCCGTATACATCTACCAGCACGCCGTGCACTGTAATGCACGGTGCGAGCTGCTCACCAAGACAATAGATGAGCTCAGCCATAAAGCTTGATGTGGAACGGCCTGTTGACAGCACCGGAATACCGTGCTCTCTGGCCTCTTCCATAAATATCTCATCCGGCTGTAAATCTCTGCAGAAGATGATACATGGTATATCAAACTCCATGAAACGGCTATAGCGCTCTTTTTTCTCGCTGTCGCTCATCTTCTCTATATAAGTATACTCTACATTTCCGATAATCTGTATTCGTCTCTCCTCAAAATGATCAAAATATCCTGAGAGCTGAAGCGCCGGTCTGTTGACGTCCGAGCACTCTATCGCCCTCTCCTTTAGGTTCATCTCTTTTGTGAGATTGTTGAGATCGAGCAATTCTGCTACCTTTGCAACTGATACTGAGTGTAATGCATCCATTCGCGGTCCCCCTTGATGTATATTTGTTTTTTAGTATACCACAGATTATCTTCAAAATCTACGTGGCAGAGTGGAAAAATGCATACACTGCCTGTGCTGCTTTTTCGTTCATGGTCTCTGTCTGCATAAGGTCTTCGACATCTGCTTCCTTTATCTTCTCTAGCGACTGGTAGCGGCGCATGAGCGCCTTTCTGCGCGCCGGCCCTATGCCTTCAATATCATCAAGCACCGAATGTACCTGACTCTTTGAGCGCAGTGACCTATGAAACTCTATTGCAAAGCGGTGTGCCTCATCCTGTATTCTCGTGATGAGCTTGAAGCCTTCGCCGTGGCGGTCGATAGGAATCTCCACATTGTTGTAATAAAGACCTCTTGTGCGGTGAAAATCATCCTTCACCATGCCACACACAGGTATGTCGAGTCCCAGCTCGGAAAGCACCTGAAGGCATATATTTACCTGACCTCTTCCACCATCCATCATTATGATATCCGGAAAACGGTTGAAGCTGCCTATTTCCTGTGGAGAGCCATCTTTTTCAAGCTGCTTCTGTTCTTCCATGCCATGTGTAAAGCGGCGTGTGAGCACCTCGTGCATTGACGCATAATCATCAGGTCCCGTAACTGTGCGAAGCTTAAACTTTCTGTAATCGCTCTTTTTAGGCTTGCCCTTCTCATACACTATCATGGAGCCGACTGTCTCAAAGCCGTTGATATTGGAAATATCATAGGCCTCCATACGGTTTAAGCCGTGTAAGCCCAAAAGTCCCTCGATTTCCTTTACAGCTCCTATTGTGCGCCCCTCTTCTCTCTTTATCCGCTCCTTATCCTGGCTGAGCACTAAGAGTGCGTTCTTGTAGGCAAGCTCAACAAGCTTTTCCTTCATGCCCTTCTGCGGCACTTTTATATTCACCCGCCTGCCTCGCTTTTCGCTGAGCCACTGCTCCAAAACAGCCATATCCTCTATCTCACTCTGCAGCATGACCTCGCGCGGTATAAAAGGTGTTCCGGAATAAAACTGCTTCACAAAGTTATTTAACACATCATCCGCAGCCTCCTCGCTTCCAACCCTCACATGGAAATGGTCTCTGCCTATCAGCTTTCCGTTTCTTATGAAAAATACCTGCACCACTGCATCAGTATCGTCATTTGCAAGCGCTATGATATCCTTATCCTCGCCGTCGGCATTTGTTATCTTCTGCTTCTGCGCTACCTGTTTCACACTGTTTATCAGATCCCTGTATTCAGCCGCCTTCTCAAACTCCATGCTCTCTGAGGCCTTTAGCATTTTATCGCTAAGAGCCTTTATTGTCTGCTCATAGTCGCCGTTTAAGAAATCAATCGCGCCCTTTACAGATATGGCATACTCTTCCTTCGTCACATACCCCTGGCATGGTGCACTGCACTGGTGTATATGATAGTTGAGGCACGGCCTGTCTGCTCCTATATCACGCGGCAGCCTGCGGTTGCAGGTGCGAAGTTTATAGATTTTGTTTATCAGATCTATCGAGCTTTTCACTGCAGAGGCACTCGTATACGGACCAAAGTAACGGGATTTGTCCTTTTTCATCTGACGCGAAAACAGCACCCTCGGATAGTCCTCTCCCAGTGTCACCTTGATGTACGGATATGTCTTGTCATCACGAAGCATAGTATTGTACTTTGGTGTATGCTCCTTTATCAGGTTGCACTCCAAAACAAGGGCCTCAAGCTCAGAGTCGGTGACTATATACTCAAAATGATCTATATGCTCTACCATCTGTTTTTTCTTGATGCCCTCATTGTGGCTCGCCTGAAAGTACTGATGTACTCGCTTCGTCAGGCTTTTGGCTTTGCCAATATATATGATTACATCATCCTTGTCATGCATAATATAAACTCCCGGGGCATCCGGGAGTTTTTTTAATTCTTCTTTGATATCAAATGTTTTTTCCATATTCGCTCTTTTGGGTTGTTGTGGAGTTTCGCACCTTCAGGTTGTGAAGTTGCCGGCATGGCACACAGTGTATTCCTCAGGAAAATATGAAGTCAGCCGCGGGTTTTCTCTCCGTTTGGTTTTCTTTGTTTGCAAGGCTTTTTCGTCCCTTCTCTTATCTGGAAGCCCGCGGCAGTTCATATTTTCCTTCTGAACACACTATGTACCCTCCGGCTTTTTTCAGTTTATGTGTGCGAAACTCTTTTCTACTGCGCTTTTTTTGTGCGAAATTCTTTTTTCGCTCTTTCGCTGCGCGAAAATTGCTTGGTTGCTCATTGTGTTCGAAAATTGACCTATAAGGTACTAATTATTTGATGTATCATCCGGCGCTGTATATCCGGAAGATTCATTTGTATCTGCAGGTTGGTCTGTGGCGTTACGAAGGAGCGGATCTGCTGCTGATGTCTCATCATTCTGTGCATTTTCCTGCTCTTTGCTCTCTTCACCATCTTTTTCTTCGTCCGGATCCGGAAGTCCCTTCATATCGCGGAACATCTTCATGAATTCCTTACCTGTGATTGTTTCCTTCTGGTAGAGATAATCTGATATACTGTCGAGGATTTCTCTGTTTTCATCGAGGAGCTTCATAGCCTCTGCGTAGCTGCTGTTTATGATTGAGAGTACCTCATCATCTATCTGCGATGCTGTATTCTCTCCGCAGATTAATCCTGCTCCGCCCTCTAAGTACTGGTTTTGTACTGTTGCAAGGCACATCATGCCGAATTTATCTGACATTCCGTACATTGTTACCATGGCACGGGCTATCTTTGTGGCATTTTCTATATCATTTGCGGCTCCGCTTGTGACTGAGTTAAATACCAGCACCTCTGCTGCACGACCTGCCATATATGTTGTGATTTTGGCGAGAAGCTCGTCCTTTGTCTCAAGGTATTTCTCCTCTTCAGGTGTCTGGAGTGTATATCCGAGTGCTCCCATGGTACGTGGTACGATTGTGATTTTCTGCACAGGCTCTGTATTTTTCTGCAGGGCTGATACAAGTGCATGTCCAACCTCATGGTATGAGACGATTTTTCTCTCTTTATCACTCATGACACGATCCTTCTTTTCCTTGCCGCCGACTGCTACAAGCTCGAAGGCTTCAAAGAGGTCTGCCTGGTTTACAAGCTGTCTGCCGTTTTTGACTGCATTGATGGCAGCCTCATTAATCATGTTGGCAAGATCTGAGCCAACAAGTCCTGCTGTTGCAAGTGCAAGTGCATCGAGGTCTACCGACTCATCCATCTTGACATCCTTTGAGTGTACCTTTAAGGTCTCCAGACGTCCCTTTAAGTCAGGCTTATCAACTATGATTCTTCTGTCAAAACGTCCCGGACGAAGAAGCGCCTTATCGAGCACCTCAGGGCGGTTAGTTGCTGCTAATATAAGTAATCCCTTTGATGTATCAAAGCCATCCATCTCTGCAAGGAGCTGGTTTAGTGTCTGTTCACGCTCGTCATTGCCACCGCCGTATCTGCTGTCACGGCTCTTTCCTATTGCATCTATCTCATCGATAAAGATGATACATGGTGCCATTTTTTGTGCTTCCTTGAACAAATCACGCACTCTCGAAGCTCCGACTCCGACAAACATCTCCACAAAATCTGAACCTGCAAGTGAGAAAAACGGTACTCCTGCCTCTCCTGCTACTGCCTTGGCAAGGAGTGTCTTACCTGTTCCCGGAGGTCCCACGAGAAGCGCTCCCTTAGGAAGCTTTGCTCCGATATCTGTATATCTCTTAGGATTGTGAAGGAAATCAACAACCTCCTGGAGAGATTCCTTGGCTTCATCCTGTCCCGCAACATCCTTGAAGTTTACGCCTGTGGACTTCTCCACATATACCTTGGCAGTCGATTTGCCGACTCCCATCCCCATGCTGCCGCCCATCTTCTTTGAAACAAATGCTAAAAGCACCCACAGTAAAATAAGCGGAACTATAAAGCTTAATATATTAAAAATCCATGTAGATGTATTATCAGGTATCGCTGCCTTTATCTCAATAGACTTGCCCTCTGAGGTCTTTGCTTTTTTGAGTGTCGGCACAAGCTCATCATCAGCCACACGGCCTGTGTAATATGTGATGTCATAATCCTTGTGTCCGTCATCCACAAGCTTGTAGTCTATCTCGTAGGAATCAAACTCCACGCTCTTGACATTACCCTTGTCGAGCTGTTTTATGAAATCACTGTATGACTTTTCCTGTGTGCTGGCATGCGATATGCTGTTTGATATAAGTGCATACACAAACAATGCCACGAGTGTCAGCAGGATAAATGCCATGATTCCTTGTCCGCCACGGTTGTTTCTGCCACCGTTTCCACCAGGCCTGTTACCGCCGTTATTTCCGTTTCCACCGGACCCATTATTGCCCGGGCCATTGTTGTAATTATAGTTATTAGGTCCCTGATTATCCATATTTTCTCCGTTCTTTTCTTATTTATTACAAGCTTCAAGGCAATTTTGACCTGTAATTTTTATAGTCATTCCCATGAAACCCTATCCCCCGAAAAATATCATTACAGACTTCTTATTTTCCAAGGAATATATTGTATATGAAACCGTCTCCTCACAATATATAAAGTGTGAAGCTTCACTTTATTATAAGAAAAAGTGCGGTCAAAATCAACCGCACTTTCTAAATATTGTATTAAATATAACGAAAAATTATCTGTTCACCTTGTTTGCCGCCTCTATGAAGCCATGGAAAAGCGGATGTGGACGGTTCGGACGTGACTTAAGCTCAGGATGTGCCTGTGTGGCAATAAACCACGGATGCTCCGGAATCTCAATCATCTCCACGATTCTGCCATCAGGTGATGTACCGCAAAGCTTCATGCCATGCTCTGTGAGAGCTGTTCTGTAGTCATTGTTGACCTCATAACGGTGACGATGACGCTCGCTTATATTCTCTGTGCCATATACCTGGTATGCCTTTGATGTCTTGTCGAGGACACATGGATAAGAGCCAAGTCTAAGTGTACCTCCGATATCCTCTATTCCGTTCTGGTCAGGCATAAGTGCGATAACCGGATGAGTAGTGTTTGGATCAAGCTCTATACTGTGTGCATCATGGAACATACATACGTGGCGCGCATACTCGATGATTGCCACCTGCATTCCAAGGCAGAGTCCCAGATATGGGATATTGTTTTCCCTGGCATACTTAGCTGCTGCAATCATGCCCTCAACACCACGGTCTCCAAAGCCTCCCGGAACGATAATTCCCTGAATACCCTTGAATACCTCTGCTGCATTGTCATCATTAAGTTCCTCTGAGTCAACCCACTTTATATCAACTGTGGTATGCTCAGGAATACCGCCATGCTTCAGTGCCTCAACAACTGAAATGTATGCATCGTGAAGTGCTGTATATTTTCCGACAAGCGCGATCTTGACCTCTTTATCAGGATGACGGAGATCCTCAACCATCTGCTTCCAGTCTGCAAGATCCGGCTCAGGACAGTCGAGATTCAAGCACTCGCATGCAACCTTTGCAAGATTCTCCTGCTCCATGGCAAGTGGTGCCTCATAGAGATACTCCACATCAAGGTTCTGTAATACATGTGAATTCGGTACATTACAAAACAGCGCAATCTTGTCCTTAAGCTTCTGGTCAAGCTCATGCTCTGAACGGCATACAATGATATCCGGCTGGATTCCCATGCCCTGAAGCTCCTTTACACTTGCCTGTGTAGGCTTTGTCTTGAGCTCTCCTGACGCCTTGATGTATGGAATCAGTGTCACATGACACAGGATGGCATTGTCGTGTCCCACCTCATGCTGGAACTGTCTGATTGCCTCGAGGAACGGCTGACTCTCGATATCGCCGACTGTACCGCCCACCTCGATGATTGCGATTGTGGTATCCTCAGATGTGAAATCCCTGTAGAATCTGCTCTTTATCTCATTGGTGATATGAGGGATAACCTGTACTGTTCCTCCGCCGTAGTCACCACGACGTTCCTTCTGTAATACTGACCAGTATACCTTTCCTGTGGTGACGTTTGAGTTCTTTGTCAGGCTCTCATCAATAAAACGCTCATAGTGTCCCAGGTCAAGATCTGTCTCAGCTCCATCGTCTGTTACAAACACCTCTCCGTGCTGAATAGGGTTCATGGTACCCGGATCAATATTAATGTATGGATCGAACTTCTGCATTGTCACCTTGTATCCACGAGCTTTTAAAAGACGTCCAAGAGACGCTGCGGTAATTCCTTTTCCAAGACCGGAAACAACTCCACCGGTGACGAACACGTATTTTACAGGCATAATTTTCCTCCTTATCAATATGCTTTGTATATTTGTAAATTCTTAATTTTTAAAATAACCAACTTATTATACAGCCTTAAATTGATTAATGCAATTTATTTTTTAATTATATTTATTATATTTTGTTATAATGCTTCACATCTGGTGACGGACAACCCTGTATTCATCGCCTGAGCGGTAAAACGGACAGCGCTTATAGCTGCTCTGGACAAATCTCGCCATATCATCCTCGTCCATATTTACCGAGCAATAATACTCCTCATCATCCTCATCATATTCATTGTATGCACAAAAATCGCAGCATGTCTCCATTATCTTATCCTTCCATCACTTTTAATATGTATGCTGAAAATCTACTTAAACTGATTGACAGTCTCGTCATATTTGTAATCAATCTGTGCAAGCTTGTCGCAAAGCTCTTTCTCATCAATATCATATGCTGCCGCAAGCTCCTTCAATCCTGAATAATTGTCCCGAAGCTGTGTGTTTACAAAGCTAAGCAGCATAACCGGATCCTTTGGTAATGCCATAATCTGCTCCTTATAATTCTATGTAATCTTATAATTCTATGTTATCTTATTATCATAATCATAACAATTAACTTTCAAATACCTGCTTTATGCTGTCATAGTGCAGGAACACTCCCTGCGCAGCAAGCTCTTTTATTTCATCGAGTGTGGCAATTTTAAACCCAAGTGCCTCCTCTGTCTGAATCTGTACGTCAGACTCCTTGAAATCAAGCTCAAAGCGGTAAACATCCACGAAATAGTTGTCACCCTCGCCCGGATTCTCTCTGTGATAGGTATAGGCAAGCCCTCCCGGACACTGTGATACATCAAGGCCCACCTCTTCTTTCACCTCTCTGCAGACTGCGGTAAATGAGCTCTCACCTGCCTGTGCGGCTCCTCCTGAAACCTCCCACCAGCCCGGTGCCCATGCCTTTGTCATGACACGTTTTGTGATAAGGAACCTGCCATCAGGTCTGTGAATCACGCCAAGCACTGAAAGATGATACTCTCCATCCTTAAGTATCCAGTCGTTTTTTTTCATTGTACGGCCTGTCGGCTTTTTATCCTTATCGTATATATCCCAAAATTCCATTTGAAGCTTCCTTTCTCTAAGTGGGTCTTTAATGATATCATATCATATCCTGCGCAGAAAAGCCAGCTAGTTGTTTACGCAGCTTTTTGCTTTCCGGCAGATAATATTCCATCAGCGACCAGAACCTGGCATTATGGCTTGGCTCAAGCAGATGTGTAAGCTCGTGAACCACCACATACTCTGCGCACTCCGACGGCACCTTAGCCAGCAGAAGGTTGAAATTCAGATGATGTGACTTAACGTTGCATGATCCCCACCTTGTCTTCATCTTCTTTATCGTAAAGCCGGCTGACTTAACTCCCATAACAGGCTCCCATTTGTCGATAAGCCTCTGCAGCTGCATCTTAAGCTGCAGACGCATCTCCCTTTCCATGAAGGGTGCCATAACCGGCTCCTGTTCCTTAAGCTGTCTTGCGACAAGCATTTCCTGCATGGTTTGCTCAATCCAGTCTGATTTGCTCTCCACAAATTTCCTGATTTCTGTATCACTCATGCCATAAGGAGCACTCACTGATAGTGTGCCATCCGTGTCCTTCACACGAAGATACATGTTTTTTATTCTTTTCCTAGTCACTTCTATTGCATATCTGTTGTTTATATATATGTTATTTGTACATTTTTTATTTGCATATGCGTTATTCATATTTTCCAGTTTCATACTGCTCCTATCACGTAATCCGTTTCGCATAATTACATTTTACAATATCTGTGCATTTTTGTATACTATAAAATAAAGTTACTGAATAGTTACAAAACAAATATAAGGAGGCTCCTATGACAAAAGAAAAATTAGCCATTGAAGTAATAAAAAGACTAAAAACCGCATATCCCCGCACCGATTGCACTCTTGAGTACGACGATGCCTGGAAGCTCCTCGTATCAGTCAGGCTCGCAGCCCAGTGCACTGATGCCCGCGTAAATGTAGTCGTGGTGGATTTGTTCAAAAAATATCCTTCCATCGAGGCTCTCGCCGATGCTGATGTTTCCGACATAGAAGAAATTGTACGTCCATGCGGCCTGGGAAAGAGTAAGGCACGTGATATAAGTGCCTGCATGAGAATGCTTCGCGATAATTTTGGCGGTCTTGTGCCTGACAATATGACCGATCTGCTGAAGCTGCCGGGAGTCGGCAGAAAGAGTGCCAACCTGATTATGGGTGATGTGTACGGCAAGCCTGCCATCGTCACCGACACACACTGCATACGCCTTTGCAACCGTATAGGACTTGTAGATGGAATAAAGGATCCGAAAAAAGTGGAGATGGAGCTTTGGAAAATCATCCCACCCGAGGAGAGCAATGACTTCTGCCACAGGCTGGTTGATCATGGACGCGCCGTATGCACTGCCCGAACCACACCGCACTGTGACATGTGTGTGCTGAACGATATATGTGGAAGCGTTGTGCATAACTAAAACAGTAAGGCTGCGGCTCCGCAGCCTGCATGCAAAACGTGAGAAAGGACCGCGATGTTACAGGCGGTAACAACGCGATCCTTTCTCGAGGAGTTTAGTTATGAAAATGTTTATTAATAAAAAGGGAATAATGTAAAAGGTTTTGTTCCTCTTACAATAACAAGTATATGTGGTAATTATGTCCTAACAATGTACATTTTAGAAATATTTTATTAAAAAAGTCGTGATTATTTTATACTTTTTTTAGATTTGTAATATTCTGTAAATAACAACTAAATTTTTTTGTTAAAAAGTTCCTTACAGAGCTGTATTTTATCCTCATGGCTCTGTCCGGTCAGGCTGTTTTGAAAATCCACAATACCTGCAGCGGTGCTGTCTGTCAGCAGACCTTTTTCTGCGAGACGTCTTTTCATCTCACGCGCTGTACCGTTTCCTCCATCGAACACACGCACCCTATCTCCAAGCACCTCCTGTATCATTTTTCTGACAAACGGATAATGTGTGCATCCCAGCACAACCGCATCTATCTCACCATGCGAATATGAATACAAAAGTTCCTCGAGATACTGTCTCACATCATCACCGTACAAGTCACCTCTCTCAACGAAATTCTAAGCCCAGGACAAGGCAATGGAATAATCTCACCCAAATGTCTGTATCTGTCCATAAGCTTTTTAAGTTTTTCCTCCCTGATAGTCATAGGTGTAGCCATCACAAGCACTCTCGGATTTTCCATAAAAAGCATCGCAGGCTTGACTGCAGGCTCTATCCCTACGATAGGAACATCGGGATATTGCTCTCTTAATATACGCACTGCCGCGCTGGTGGCTGTATTGCACGCGACAACAAGCCCCTTTGCATGCTGATTTAAAATCAGCTCCTTTGCATGCTCACAGGTCAAAGCTCGCACCCGCTCAAGTGTTTTGGTACCATAAGGCGCATTTGCTGAATCACCGTAATATATAAAATCTTCGTTAGGCATCACTTCAACCAGGCTCTTTAAGACGCTTATTCCGCCGACTCCTGAATCGAAAACTGCAATTGACATTATAAAAGTCCCTACTTTCTTTATAAAATCTGTTATGATATAATGAATAAAACAAGCTTAAGGAGGCACCTATGGATAATCCTAAAAGTCTTTTTAACAACAACACAAAAGTATGTGAAAACTGTAAAAGGCCTCTGCCACATGACTATAAAGAAAATCTCTGCCCACGATGCCTTGATCTGGCATTATTCCGCGAGGTAAAGGAATTTATCCGTACCCACGACGTAAATGAATACGAGGTTGCAGAACATTTTAAGATACCGCTTAGACAGGTAAAGAGCTGGATAAAGGACGGACGCATCGAGTACAAGCAGTCTGAATCAGCCTCCACTATAGCCGGTCTTCACTGCCAGCGGTGCGGTGCACCTGTTACCTTCGGCACTCTTTGTCCCAAATGTCTGAGACTGTTAAACGGCAACAAAGGATACTCAACCGGATACGATGCCGGCAAAACAAAATCCAAAATGTACCATTTGGAAGGAGAGGAGTAATTACTCCTCTCTTCTTTTAACCTTTGATCTGTATTTTTTCTCAACCTCTGTGAGGAACTTGTCATCAAGCTCCGCCTTTATAAGTACGTTCTCATCAGGCGATTTGATGACGATATCATAATAAGGTACATCCTTCTGACCTGAGGTATAGTCTATTTTCTTGATCTCATTTCCATTCTCGTAATTGTATACACTTCTGTCACCTGCCGGTGCGATTGCTGCTACAGACTCCATGCTGTATATTCCAAGGCGCTTTCTGCGGCTCTTGTTTTTAATTTTGGCAAAGCGCAGCTCTCCGTCAAAATATGAATATTCAAACTCGGTGTTCTGTGCCATTATCATAAGATATGCAATAAGTCCAAATACTACTGCAAATAAAATACCCGGTGCAAAGCCGATGCAGATAGTCAGAAGACTTATCGCAGCAAGAGCTACAAGCAGGTACGAAAACAAATACCAGCGCCACATTTTTTTTTACGCGCAATCAATGTAAATACTTCCATTATAATTCTCCTTTGCATATTGAAAATATATATCTTTATAATGATAACAGATTTTTGCCGTTTCGTATAGATTTTTTCACAGTTATAGGTTAAAATATTATAAAATTTTAGTGAAATTTCGGAGGGTTACGATGCAATTTAACATAAAAGTACAAAACGATTTCAAAAACAACATAAGAAGGGAGTGGGCTTTAACCAACGGCCTTGGCGGATATGCCGGTGGTTCAGTCACCGGTGCGATAAACCGTACGCATCAGGGCTATCTGATTGCAAGCCTTCATGCTCCTGTGCAAAGATACGTCTGCTTCTCAAAGACAAACGAAAAAATAGTCACAGACAGCCACACCTATGATCTCTCAAGTGACCAGTTCAAGGGCGGATGCCACACAGACGGCATCAAATATATAAGAGAGTTCACATACGATGGAACCATATGCTTTACATATGAGGCCGGTGATATCACCATAAAAAAACACATCGCACTGGCACAGGGAAAAAATCTCGCTGCCGTGGCATATGAGGTTCAAAACAAAGGCGAAGCGGCTAAGCTTTTGATCACGCCTCTTATGAACTTCCGTGAGCACTCTGAAAGTTCCACCGTCGATTCATTAAAATTCGAGGTCCAAAAGCAGGAGCATGGCTTTAGTCTCATCCCAAAAGCTCAGGATGACCACTGTATCCGCATTGCTTTTTCAGGCGGAGAGCTTATTGAAAGAGACGACAAATATATCTGTGACCTTGAGGCTCAGACCGAGGTGGACAATGAAGTTCCTGGCCTCGACTGTGCATTTTGCCCATATGACGTGAGCGTGGATATTCCTGCCGGTGCATCAATGCATTTTTCTATAATGTGCGATATCGTACCGCTTGAAGCCTGTAATGACAACTCAGGCACAGCCTTCGCCAAACACCTTGTTTCTGATAACGAAAGTGCTTTTGAAATACTACGTGCGCAGCTTGACTACACCGATGAGCTGATTAAAAGAAGCGGCTTCACTGATGACTTTGCCGTGAAGCTTACTGTGGCTGCAAACCAGTTCATCGCACACAGACAGTCAACAGGCTATGACACTGTGCTCGCCGGACTTCCTTGGTTTACAGACTGGGGCCGTGACACTATGATTTCATACACTGGCCTGACACTTTGCACCGGCCGTTTTGAAAAAGCTCACGATATACTACTGACCTTTGCCAAGTATTGTAAGGACGGGCTCATCCCGAATATGTTCCCGGACAGCGGACTTGAGCCTCTCTACAATACTGTAGATGCATCACTGTGGTATTTTTATGCTGTCTACAAATATCTTGAATATGTGTCTACTCCCGATGCCTATGAATTTATAAAAAAGGATATTTATCCATGCTTAAAGGATATCATATCTACTTATAAAAAAGGCACTGATTTTTCCATATATATGGACACGGACGGGCTCATTCATGCCGGAAGCGGACTCGACCAGGTAACATGGATGGATGTTCGTGTCGGTGACTGGGTTGCTACGCCTCGTCACGGCAAGCCTGTCGAGATAAATGCACTTTGGTACAACGCACTGTGCACCATGGATATGCTTCAGGCTAAGTTTGGCGATAACGATGACAGCTACAGACAGCTTGCTTCTCTCGTAAAGGCTTCCTTCAACAAGCGCTTCTGGAATGAAAACACAGGCTGCCTGTATGATGTGGTTGACGAGGATGACGATACAATCCGTCCAAACCAGATTTATGCCGTAAGCCTGCCATTTACCATGCCTGACATGGAGCGTGAAAAAGCAATTGTGGATACGGTAATGGATAAGCTGTACGTAGGCTGCGGACTGCGTTCGCTCGATCCTGACCACAAGGATTACCATCCGATTTACATCGGCTCTCTCTCAAAGCGCGACCATGCCTATCATCAGGGAACAGCCTGGGGCTTTCTGCTCGGTGGTTTTATCAGTGCCTATGTAAAGGTAAACGGCCGTACGAAGGCGACCGCTTTATGCGCTGACAAGCTGCTTGACCCTGTAAGGGAGCATCTGCTCAACAACTGTATCGGCTCAATATGCGAGATATTTGACGGCGATGCCCCTCACACCGGCCGTGGCTGCTATGCGCAGGCATGGAGTGTAGGTGAAGTGCTTCGCTGCTACTGTGAGGATGTACTGCCTATGCTCCCACAAGCTCACTCATAAGCTCGTGGACCGTAGTCATCCGGTTTATGCGGCCCACATTGGCACCGCAGAATACCAGACCGTTTTGCATATCTCCTTTAACCGCTGCAATCAGTGCCTTCGTAATACAGTACGGCACTGTTGCAGGGTTACATTTCTCAAGACAATTGTAGCACTTTGTGATAGGCTGCTTTTTCTTTTCCAAACCCCTGATAAACTCATTTCTGACAGCACGCCCCGGCATTCCGACCGGGCTTTGTATAATCTGCACATCAGACTCATTCGCGTTCAGATAAGCATGCTTATAGGCATCAGATGCGTCACACTCCTCTGTCGCCACAAAACGGCTCGCCACCTGCACTCCGTCGGCTCCAAGCTCCATGCAGTGCATGACATCCTCATGTGTAAACACTCCGCCTGCTACAATTACCGGAATGTGCTTTTTAAACTTCTCCTCATATGCCTTTGCACAGCTGATAATCTCCTTAATCTCGCTGTCATAATCCATATGCTCCATATCTGCAAGCTGTTCATTGGAAAATCCCAGATGTCCTCCGGCCTTTGGTCCCTCGATAACAATAAAGTCCGCTGTGCGGTTGTATCTGTGTGCCCACATTTTAAGAATCAGATTTGCTGCTCTCTTTGAAGAAACAATCGGAGCAATCCTTGTATGTGACTTTTCATCGACCAGCTCAGGCAGTTCCATTGGAAGTCCTGCCCCGCTTATAATAACATCAGCACCTGCTTCAACCGCAGCCAGAACATGCTCCTTGTAATGCTTTAAAGCCACCATGATATTGACACCTACCATTCCATGTCCACAGGCAAGCTCCTTTGCTTTCTTAATATGCTTCTTGATAGCAATCAGATTAGCCTTTGCCTGGTCCTTTTCAAACTCCGGCTCCTCAAAGCCAATCTGCGCGGTGGAAATCACTCCTACACCACCCTCCTTAGCAACAGCTCCGGCCAGTCTGCTAAGACTCACTCCAACTCCCATACCTCCCTGAATGATAGGAAGCTTTGCAACCATATCTCCGATTCTCAGTTCTCTCAACATAATATGTACCTCCGAACATGTATAAATTCCACTTTTCTGTTTGATATTCAAATTATTTGATAATCAAACATATACACATAGTAACCCTTTATGGTATTTATGTCAAGGTAAAATTATATCATTTTCTATTTTATATAGTTTTTAATACTACATTTCTTGTTTATTGTAACTATCCAAATTTTCTCGATTTTAATATTGACATCAACAGACAAATCGTGTAGAATAATTTTTGTTGTGAGACAAGCCCAGTTAGCTCAGTTGGTAGAGCAACGGACTGAAAATCCGTGTGTCTCTGGTTCGATTCCGGAACTGGGCATTATACAACAAATTAAATATTCCTATGCGGGTGTAGTTCAATGGTAGAACACCAGCCTTCCAAGCTGGATACGTGGGTTCGATTCCCATCACCCGCTTTTTTGTTACCCTTTTTTGTTTGTCCACTAAGTATTTCATAATGCATTTAAACTGTCATACAGCTGCTTTTACACATACCTATACACAAAACAAAAGCCGATACACCGTGTCTCCACGAAATGTATCGGCTTTTATTATGCGCTAGATAAAATATGTATTCCCTAATAATGTCTGACTAGAATAAATCTACACGACCTGAAAACTTATCATTTATAACATAGTATGCAGAATACTCCTCCGGCTTGATGTAGATGTTTAGCTTTCTGATGAAGCCTGCCTTGTGTCCCTCAGCAACGAACTGAGCCTTAACACGCTCCTCAACAGCTGCTGTATCAACCTCGCTGTTCTGGTACTGAACAATAATCTCCGGCTTTACCGGCTCCTTCTTTGCAGGTTTTGCCTCTTTAGCTATCTTTGCAGCTTTTGCTGCCTTTGCTGTTGTCTTCTTAACAGTGTCCTTAACCTCAGCGGCCTTCTCAGCAACCTTCTCAGTTGTCTTTTCAACAGCCTTCTCAACCTTCTCGGTTGTCTTCTCTACGGCTTTTTCTACCTCAGCCTTTACATCGGCTTTTGCATCAGCCTTAGGCTCTGAAACCGGCTGTGCCACTGTTTCCTCTTTTTTAACTTCAACCGGCTTTACTGCCTGCTTAACTGTCTTTGAGTTATTCTTTTTACGCATACTATTTTCCTCCTCATGCTCATTATTCACATACTAAAAAATTTTCAATTGCAACTAAAGCTTCCTGCTCATCATCACCCTTTGTAACAATATCAACAGACATTCCATCTGAAGGATTAAATGCCATAATACCCATGATGCTTTTTGCATTGATTTTGCGATTGTCACTCTCCAATGTAATCTCACTATCGAACTTGCATGCCACTTGAACAAGCTCTGCGATTGGATTATCATGACCTTCACATACTTTTGTAACGACAATACTCTTCTTACTCATACGTTCTCCTTAAACAAAAAGTATTAAACCTGTTTCATACTTATTTAATATATCCCAATTGTAACCGCTTTTCAATCCTTATGAAAATTTCTGTTAAACTTTACCTAAGGAGCTTACATTTAATGTCACAAAATCGGCATTATTACAACATTATTCTGTTTATTTTGTCATGTACGTGATAAAATGCAAGCCACCATTATAAAACATTCTGTCAGCATCCTCATAGCTCATCGATGTTGTTGCGCCATTATCCGGATTATAAATATATAAAGCTCCATTTGAAGAGTATCCTGTCACAAGCACTGCCGACGTATTTCCCGTCATCGCAAATACCGGATTGCCCTGGCTGATATAAAAGATAATATCCTCAGAAGACACTCCCTGTAAATCCAGGATTTCCTTGTCCGGCAGGTTGTTTTTGAGCACATCAACAGCACTGCTGCCTGCTCCAATCAGCTCAGACACACTTACCGTAACATCATTGTAAGTAAGCATTGCACTTACTGACTTCACGACACTGTCAGCATCCTTATCGGTTTCATTACATGCAATATTCGCAAATGCATTTACTGCATTTTTTCTTGCCCTCATCCATACATACTGCTGGTTTGAGTCAATTACCACTCCCATACTGTCATTTGCCTGTTTTATGGCATCCGAGAAGTCATCAGATGCAAAAATCACATCCCCCTTTGCATAAACATAGAAATGGACTGTATTGTCATCAAACTTTAAATCAACAGCAGTATCATGCGAATTTATAGTCATCTGTGCTGTCAGCTGCTTCAGCTTATCCGGCTTTTTACCACCTGCTATACTAATAGCGCTGACCGTCAGCTTTGTATCGGACTGGCTCGTATCAAGAGCTATCTTCTGCTTCGAATCAGCCTCCCGGTTCATAATGGTATCCTGACCGATTTCTGCATACACACCATTGTTTTGCGCAATCAGATCTATCGTTACCGTATATCCATCCACAGAAATTTTCTCGACATAGCCGCCCGAAGGGGTATATGTCTTAAGCTCCGACTGGTCAGATGTATCAAGAATAATAAGGCCATTCATAGGAAATGTCGTGTTTCCGGCTGCATCAGAGACCACATCAGCAGCATTCGCCTGTCCATATATGAAATCCTCACCTATGAAGCCAAGCGGACGTAGATACTGGTCGTCGCCCTTTTTGACCTCAAAGGTCTTGCCACTCTTTAAATCCATTACTTTTATGGTATTTGATGAGTACTGATTTGCAGAATCCACCCATGCAAAGTATCTGTTACTCTCCGATGCGCAGTAAGAGCCTGTAGACAAGCCCTCAACCACCTTCTTTACTGACATCGAACCTAAATTAATCCTATATAGACTGTCATCCATCATGAGATAGAATTCATTCTTCTCATTAAGATAAAGCATCTTGCCCATCTCAGCCTTTAGCACCTCATATGATGTCTTAGAAGGAATAAACGCTTCCTCATCTATAGTATGTGCCAGACCGTCATAATGGTACACACCGGTTCCCACCTCTCCCTCGTGGGTGCCTCTGTTCATATATCCGTATACCACAAAATCAATACTGCCCGCTTCGTCTACACTGACAATCTTTATATCGTGATGATTCCAGTTTTCACGCTCATCAATGCCCTCAGCGTCCCTGAAGCTGAATACCTTGATTATCATTCCATTGTTGATATCATAGGAGTATAAATCTCCCTCCTGGACAAAGCATATCACACTGCCTGCTTCATTGGCCCTGTACTCTGCCTCACTGCTTCTGATACCAAGCATTACGCTGCCTGAATCCGAAATAAAGCTGTTTTCACTGTTAAAAATCTGATTTGCCGTTCTCTCATAGTTGAGCACGTACATACGGCTTTCCGTCTGGCGCAGCCTGAAATATTCTCTTACATTGTAATACTCAGTCTCACCCTTACCGTCCACACAGCTCATCACATAGTCTATTGTAACCACATCATAAGAATCGTTTATTTCCTTTAGGGCTATGACAGGATTCGTATACTGTGCAGCGGCCATTGATCCCCAGGTAATCTGACTCACCGTAGATGTCAGATCCACATGTGCAAGTGTATTTCTGTCACCGGTTGTTGTCTCCATATATGTTGTAAAGAAGGATTTGTCATCCTTTATAAACGTCTCGTCATGAAACTTCTTTGCAAACTCAACAACCTTTGCAGCTGCCTTTCCATCGGTCTGCATAATCCTGCTGTAATAATATACATTATCCTGACCGCTTGTGATGGTAAACACCAAAAGATACTCAGTATTTTCATCCATAACATTCGGCATGCTTATGTCCGCCTGAATAGTATTATCCTTATTAGAAAAAGAAGATATCTCGTCATCGGCCACCAGCCTCTTGCCATCCATGCTTCTGATCTTGTATGATATCCTGTCAACAGCCATGCCATATGTTGAAATGGATAATGAGAGCTTCCTGTCATCCGAAATTGGAATAACGCAATCGCGCATCTTTGTCGGATCCATCTCAGTAGTATATCCATGGAGGGTGTTTATCTTTATTTTATCCAGATTAAATGACATAACCGGCAGCGTTGCATCCGCCTGCTTCGTGGTCATATCCTTATTTCCCTTGTTTGTAGTTATGCAAAATGTAATTAATGCTGCAATAAATACTACTATAAGTACTATCGGCTTTATCACTTTCTTACTCATAAAATCATATCCTTATATCTACCAGAATCTTTGGTACCTTCTGTATCTGCATCTGCGTCTGCAGAGTTCACAGTTAAAAAGTATGCCCGCTATTGTACAGATAAAGCACCTGCTGCTTTGCTCTGAGATAAATCTGCCGGCAATCCTGTCTGCCTCATCGAAAAGACGCTGCCTGTCAGGCACCTCATCATAGATAAAGCTGCCCTCATACTCCAGCTCATCCATGCGCTGCTCTACTGCAGACTGTATCATCGCCGTATCATGCGGATACATATCCTTTATCATCCTCAGGTCCTTTGCAAATGCATCCTCATTTTTATAGTAATCCATAAACGGAAATGTTTTATAAAAAGGTAACATCAAAAAACCTCTTTTTAATCATTATATGCTATATTCAGCTATTAGTTGCATGCTATAACAAACAATGCTGCAATAAAAATGCATGCGCCCAGGAATTTCTTTCCCGATACCTTCTCCTTCAGTATCACGCTGGAGCATATCATCATCACAATAATCGTCAAATTAAAAATATACCCTGCATAGCTGCCGGACATTGAAACTGCCCTGCCATAAAAATCATATGCTAACGGGTATGCAATGCCTGCAAGAATCAGGCATATACCATCAACAAATGACATGGATCTGATTTTCTTCATGCCTCCTGTTGCAATAGTAAATATAATAAGCACCAGCGTTCCTATAAATACACACCAGAACGCAATAAAGCCCTTATCCGGCTGTATCCCGCCAAGTGACACCAGAATATGTGCTGCCGACGCACAAACTGCAGCAAGAAGCGCAAACAAAATACCTGTTCCATCCAGATTTAAAATAACCGTTCCAACAATCATGAGTGCAATCGCTATATAATCAAAAGTGTCAGGGGTGTTATGAAACAGAAAAAATCCCGCTGCAAGCGTGATTATATAGCTGCATTTAACTATAGCTGTAACCTGAAATGTGTAGCCCTCATGTATGGACTTAAAAAAACAGATGCCAAAAAGCCCTGTTGCAAGTCCTGCCAGAAGCATAAATATAACGCTCCTTTGGCCGAATGCAATCAGGCTGCTTCCCATTATATTATCTTTCCTGTAAAAAAATATAGACGCACATAAAACAATCCCGGCAATGCTTCCCGCCAGCGCCGGGTCTGTCTTTTTAGTTCCAACCTTGGCCAAAATAGGCACACATGCTGCAATAAATGTTGCAGCACATGCCCATATAATTCCTGTCATATACATTACCTCACCACGTATCTATTGCTGTGACTGTGCAGCACTATCTGCAGCTCCTGTTGTACTGCCATCTGCTGTACCCTGACTGGCAGCCCCGCTATCTGCCGCACCTGATGTGCCGCTGTCTGTAGTGCTGTCAGCCATATCTGACTTGACGTAGTCAGAGCTGACATAGCCTGTCTGTCCCTGGAAGATAACCTGTGTCCATCCATTGTCCTCTGATACAAACTCAAGCTTCACATTCTGTCCTATAACAGTAACTATATTTGCGTTTTTATCAGGCTTCTCTCTCATGTTTACACTGCTTGTAGTAGTGACGTAAGTTTTTTCGGTACCCTCTGTAGTCTGCTGTGGCAGATATATGGCGCCTATCTCCGTATCACTATCGCCGGCACTGTCAGTTTCACTTTCGCTAACTGCATTCTGTTGTGCCTTGTCCTGCTCCTTTTTTTTGCCGCCCTTTGAGGTAACGGTAATCACTATTGTAGCAATCAGGGCAATAAGAAAAAGACATATTGCTGCAAAAATCAGTCTGGCGATTATAACATCTTTTCTGTGGCTTGCTTTCATATTATTCTCCTTTTGTATTATCTGTGTTTTGGCTCATTATAGCATAATAATCTAAAAAGAAAAAGGCAGTTAATAGAATGTTTATTGGTAAATTTCTATAAATTACCTTATAATATTTTTAAACTACAGCACATCATATCAGAGGGAGATAAAATCATGGAACAAAAGACACCTTTTAAGGAGCTGACATTCAGTCAGAAAATACAATATATATGGGACTATTACAAAATACCGATATTTCTTGTCATTATCGGAATCATAGCAGTCACAACCTTTATTCATGGTCGGCTTGCGCAGAAAAATACTGTTTTGAGCGTATTATGCGTAAATGCAGAAAACAGCACCACAGAGGACAACGGCGCCGATATTTTCAATGACTTTCTCACAGATAACGGCTATGATTTGTCAAAGGATGAAATTGCCTTAAACAAAAATATCTGTGTCGATGTAGACAAAAGTGGCCTAGACTATCAGAACATGGCAGTCCTCACAGCATACTTTGCTTCTAACGAATACGATATATGCTTTATGGATGATAAGACCTTTGATTATTACGCCAAAAATGTCTGCTTTGAAGATATAAGCAAATATCTGGATAAAGCCGCCCTTGAAAAATATAAGGACAGGCTTGCATATGTGACAATAGATGGTAAGGAATATCCTTGTGGTATCAGGCTTTCAGCAGATGACAATGAATTTGTCAAAGCCTCCGGCTTATACTCTTCATGTACTGTCGGAGTGTGCTGTGACTCCTCCCACGATGCTATGGTCAAAAAATTATGCGGCTACATATTACAGTAGCCGCATTTCTATTTCTTCTGCTTTTATCTTATGAATTTCTCCTGTTTTTAAGCTTCAAGATTCCACCTATTGCAAGAAGTACTACACTCAGGCATGAAACAATAAACAAATCAGGAACATAATCCTTTATTACCCAGTATGGTATGCCTCCGACAATAGGCGCAATAACTATGCCCACCGGCAAAAACAGATGCAGAAAAATATTCGCTATCAGGTTTCCGCTATTGTCTGTTCTCCATTTGTGCGACTTGATAATCTCCATCAGCGCAACCAATATAAATGCTGCAAAAACAAGGTCATAGAACAGGTGCGCATCGACATAATCCTTTGGGTCAAGCTCGTCTGTTGCATATCCCATAAGCGTCATCACAACCTTTGAGGTTACCTTGTTCATCAGATGGTTTGTAACCATATAGTCATTGGTATTAGCGAGGAATACAACGCCCACACCGCTCTCCGGAAGCAGATACATGTCTGCGATATAGTTCTCCGTGAGACCTGTGTGATTGTACACTGTCTCGACATATTTATCCGAACGTACCCAGCCCATACCATAGCCTGTCTCACCGGACTCATCCATAGGAACTGTTACCCGAAACATTGTGCTAAGGCTCTTGTCAGAGAGTATTCCATAGCCGCCACGCAGATACATCTGAAGATATTTTCCCATATCATTTGCGCTTGATGCAATATAGCCCGCCGGTACAGTGGACCACGAATCGCTGAGCGGATACTTCACATCGCTTTCCACCGAAAAACCGAAATAATTGTTGTGGCCTGTAATCAGACCATCCTTCTTCGCTTTTGCATAGGCTGCGCTGCTGTGAGTCATGCCAAGTGGTGTAAAAAATGTCGCTGTCAGATAATCGCTGTAGCTAACACCTGATACTTTTTCCACTATAAGACCAAGTATGTCATAATTGACATTCGCATAGGTATATTCTCCATTTTTGCCAACAATCTTTGCATTTCCCACATGCTGGTACACGCCAAGTCCACTGGTATGATTGAGCAGCTGTCTTATTGTAATCCTTGTCGCATCCTTTGGATTTTTGAATACCTCAGCTGCATCCAGATAAGGATTTACCGGGCTGTCAATATTCAGATGTCCTCCCTCATACAGCTTCATGATGCATGCCGCAGTAAACGACTTGCTGAGTGAACCGGTGATAAACGGCGTGTCAAGGCTCTTGCAATCCCCATATGTACCGGAGAAAAGCACGCCCTCTGCATCTACCACCTCAACAGCCATGCCCGGAATCCTGTAATTGTCACAGGCTGCCTTTAAGGTATCCTCTATCTCTGTATATTTCGGCGAATAATTGTTGTTGTCAAGCCTTGGAATCATATCTATCACAAGACCCACTATAATAGCAACCACTATTCCCATCAGAGCTCTCTGTGGTATCAGTCCGATATAATGTGCATAATTGGTATATGTCTTTTTCGCCATATCCTCGGTGCCCTTTATCCACACCTTCGGTGTATGTGCATACCAGCCACAGTATACTACCAGTTCAAGAAACAATAGGACTGCCATCCATATCAAAAGCGCAAACACAAAGCCCGTTGAAAAACTTGTTGCCCCTGCTATTGATGTCAGTATGACAAGCGCTATCGTCCAGAATATAAGTGTCGGAAGCTTCTTTACAAACTTCTCCCAGTCTGTCATGATACGGATATTCCGATTTCTGTAGCCACGCATATGCATGACCTTTTTCTGCAGCTTCTCGGGCATATTGCTTATCTTATATGCCGGATCCCGCTTTATCCGTATTACTCTGTATATGCCAAATATTAAGCAGCAGACTATTACCTCAACTGCCAGTACCATTCTATCAACCACCTTATGTCTTATTTACAGTCATTTGAGACTGTACTTTACATAAAAATTTAGCACATTTTTTGTGCTATGTAAACACAAAATAATATGAATACTGCGGGCCGTATAACAGCTACAAATCAGTTCTGGCCATAGTATGCGTTAGCACCATGCTTACGGTAGAAATGCTTCTCCTTTATGTTGTCCGGGGCTGGCTTCACATCAGGATTTACTGACTCTGTGAGTCTGGCCATCTTTGCCACTTCCTCAAGAACAACGGCGTTGTGCACAGCCTCAGCTGCATCCTTTCCCCAGGCAAACGGTCCGTGATTCTGACAGAGCACAGCCGGTGTGTATACAGGATTGATTTTTCTGTTCTCAAAGGTCTCTATGATGACAAGGCCTGTGTTTTTCTCGTAGGCTTCGTTGATTTCCTCTGTGGTGAGATTTCTCGCACATGGAATTGAGCCTAGGAAATAGTCTGCGTGAGTGGTGCCGTAGAGCGGAATATCCCTGCCGGCCTGTGCCCATGCAACTGCCTCAGGTGAGTGCGTATGTACAATTCCTCCGATATCCGGATACTTTTTGTAGAGCTCTAAGTGTGTTGCAGTGTCTGACGAAGGCTTGTATTTTCCCTCTATCTTATTTCCTTCAAGATCCATGACTACCATATCATCAGGGGTGAGCACATCATAATCCACTCCACTTGGCTTGATGACAAAATAGCCTGTTTCCCTGTCAATTCCACTGACATTGCCCCATGTATATGTGATGAGCCCTCTTCTTGGGAGCTCCATGTTTGCTTCGTAAACCTGTTTCTTTAATTCTTCAAGCATTTTTTGTTCCTCTCTTATTATTTTTTTCTGCTATTACAGCGGGAGTGCCTTTACCATGGCACGCTCTGCCTCAATTGCTGCCTTATATGTATTTATGTACTCATCAAAGCCCTTTACATCGTCAGGGTCCGGCTGCATTACTATGCCCTTTTCGCCATTAAATACCCTGTCTGAAAGATATTTTTCCAAAGGCTCTCCATCTGCTTTATTCACCATATAAGCTGCGAGCACTGCCATGCCCCACGGGCCGCCCTCTCCGGCAGTCTCCATGACCGCAACCGGTGCATCCATGGCTGCTGCAAGTATGCTCTGGCCCACACCCTTTGTCTTGAACAGACCACCATGACCGTAAAGTGTGTCTACCTTTACTTTTTCCTCTTTAAAGAGAATATCACAGCCGATTTTTAGTGTTGCAAGACTTGCATAGAGGTGTGTGCGCATAAAGTTTGCAAGATTCATCCTTGCATCCGGCTTTCTGGCAAACATAGGTCTGCCCTCGTTGAGTCCGATGACAGGCTCTCCCGAGAAAAGGTTAAAGGCCACAAGGCCGCCACAGTCCTTATCGGCTGTAAGTGCATTGTTGTAGAGCTTTCCATATATGTCATTCATATCTATATCCATGCCAAACAGCTGCGAAAATTCCTTGAATAATCCCACCCATGCATTTAAGTCTGACGTACAGTTGTTGCAGTGCACCATAGCTACCGCATCTCCCGATGGTGTGGTGACCATATCAAGCTCCTCATGAACTGCCTTAAGTGCCTTTTCAAGCACCACCATAGCAAATACAGATGTGCCCGCTGATACATTTCCGGTACGCACTGCAACAGAATTGGTTGCGACCATTCCCGTGCCTGCGTCTCCCTCAGGCGGTGCAAGCAATATACCGCTCTCCAGATTGCCGCTTACATCAAGCCTTTTAGCTCCTTCCTCTGTCAGCGTACCTGCCTTTTCTCCAGCCGTAAGCACCTTTGGCAGAATGTCTCTTATATCCCACGGATATTCTTTTACCTTATCTAATGCTGCAAATTTATCAAGCATTGCCGCATCATAATCCCTGGTCTTCGAATCGATAGGAAACATGCCTGATGCCTCACCTACACCCATGACCTTTTCACCTGTGAGCTGCCAGTGAATATAGCCTGCTAATGTTGTGAAATATGATATCTTTGATACATGCTCTTCTTTATTTAATATAGCCTGATACAGATGCGCTATGCTCCACCTCTGCGGAATATTAAAGCCAAGCACCTCAGTAAGCTCTGCTGCAGCCTCACCTGTGATGGTATTTCTCCATGTCCGAAATGGCACAAGCAGATTATCCTCCTTGTCAAAAGGCAGATATCCGTGCATCATGCCGGAAATACCGATTGCTGCAAGCTTTTTGATGGTAACTCCGTACTTTTCCTTTGCATCCTGCGCCATTTTGCTGTAGCAGTCTGAAATGCCCTCCCAAATCATATCCAGGCTGTAAGTCCAGATGCCGTCCACAAGCATATTTTCCCAGTCATGGGCACCTGTGGCTATCGGAGCATGATCCTCCCCTATAAGCACAGCCTTTATTCTTGTAGAACCGAACTCTATTCCGAGCACTGCCCTGCCGCTTTCAATAAAACTTTTTACGTCTGACATAATATACCTCCACCTTGTCCTGTAAATTTCTGAATAATTAACTGAAATTGTTATGCTCTAATTGTACAACGTTTTTCAGCAAAAAGTAAACAAAAGAAAACATAAATATACATAAATTTTAAAACATTTTCAAAAGCGTTCAAAAGTGAATATCACTTTTTTTATTAAAATTTCAGATTATATTGATAGAATGTAAAAACTATGTTATGTTATATGTGTTTTGTGTAAACTAAATATGTATAACTGGAGCAAATAGTAAAACAAATTATTTTTACAAACGGAGGTAAACATGAACATTTACTCTATATTGCAGTTATGCGGTGGACTTGCCTTTTTCCTTTTCGGAATGCATGTTATGTCAGGCAGTCTTGAGAAGCTCGCAGGAGGCAATCTCCAAAAGATACTTAGGAGGTAACCTCAAACCCTATCAAGAGCTTATTTTTTGGAGCAATAGTCACTATTGCAATCCAATCCTCATCCGCACTTACTGTTATGCTTGTCGGACTCGTAAACTCCGGCATCATGGAGCTTGCCCAGACTGTTGGTGTCATCATGGGTTCCAACATCGGAACCACTCTCACCGCATGGATTCTTAGTCTTTCAGGTATCGAAAGTGACAATCTGTTCATCTCGATGTTAAAGCCTGAGAACTTCTCCCCTGTCATCGCGCTTATCGGTGTGATTATGATTATGGGAAGCAAGAAGGAAAAGCGCAAGGACGTTGGAATCATCATGGCAGGTTTTGCCGTACTCATGTATGGTATGCAGCTCATGAGCGGCGCTGTATCACCACTCGCAGATATGCCTGAATTTACCGGACTGCTCACCACCTTTAACAATCCATTCCTCGGAGTGCTTGTAGGTGCTGTATTTACCGGAGTCATCCAATCATCTGCCGCATCAGTTGGTGTGCTGCAGGCTTTAGCCATGACAGGCGCTATCTCATACAGCATGGCTATCCCGATCATCATGGGTCAGAACATCGGTACATGCGTGACTGCACTGCTTTCGTCAATCGGCGTAAACAAAAACGCCAAGAGAGTATCCATCATCCACATCAGCTTCAATCTGTTCGGTACAGCAATAGGACTTGTAGTATACTGTATAGCACGTTATGCTGTTGATCTGACATTATTTAATGACAGCATCACTCCTGTAATGATTGCGGTGTTCCACTCAATCTTCAACGTCGCTACCACTATTATCCTTCTTCCGTTTAGCAATTCCCTTGTAAAGATTGCTAAGAAGCTTGTCACAACTGACAACGCAGACGGACAGGTTGTACTCGACGAGAGACTTTTACTCTCACCTGGACTTGCTGTCAAAGAATGTCTTGAGAAGACAAACGAGATGGCTGAGCTTGCAAGAGACAGCTTCAAGAATGCTTTAGACCTCTTTGACAATTACTCAGATTCAAAGTTTGATGATATTGAAGTCATGGAGGAGCGCCTTGATTACTTAGAGGATCAGCTTGACACCTTCCTCATTCACTTATCCGGAAAGGATGTTTCTGAGGGCGGCAACAACGAGATTTCAAAGATGCTTCATGCAATCAATGACTTCGAGAGAATCGGAGATCATGCGATAAATATGGCAAAGCTTGCCAAGCAGATTGATGATAACAAGCTTGAATTTTCAAAGAACGCAAGAAAAGAGCTCACGGTGCTCAACAATGCTCTGCGCGAGATTCTCACTCTCACTGTAGAGGCATTTAGCAAAAACGATTTGACAGAGGCAGTCAAGGTTGAGCCGCTTGAGCAGGTTATTGACGATCTCACCAAGGAGATTAGAAATTATCATATCGAGCGTCTTCAGAAGGGCAAATGTGACAGCAGACTCGGCGTATTCCTCACAGATTACATCACAAACTGTGAGAGAGCTTCGGATCACTGCTCAAACATTGCTGTATGCCTGATTCAGACACACAACTCATCATTCGAGACACATGATTATCTCAATGAGCTTAAGGCCGGACAGGAGCCTGCATTTGTAGGTCAGTTCACCATGTATCAGGACAAATATCATCTTGATGAGGATTATAAAAAAGCAAAGAGTAAAAAATCATCGAAATAATATAACGTAATTAAAAAGCAGGATTTCTGATTAATTTCAGAATCCTGCTTTTTTTCATCGTCTGGATATGAAATGCTTCACAATCGTATAAAGCACTATGATGCATGCAAACACATATCCCATCACACCAAGCGCCGGTATTCCAAGTATCTTAGGTGTCATATCTGTGGTACACACTATGCTTGAGCTGATTAGAAGTGCCATAACCCATAAGCCCATGACGATATTTCTCACCAGCCTGTGTAAAAGCCTCGCAAGCTCATCAGAAGCATGCATGTCAAAATTTATGCGTGTCTGCCCTCTTTGATATTCCTCGAGTATCTGCGCCATTCTCTCCGGCAGTTCTGCCATGCGGTGAGCTGATTTGTATGCTGTCTTCCCGGCTTTTTTAAGCTCGCCCTTCAAATCAAAATTCTTAAGCATCTCCTGCCTTATCCTTGCAGAAGCAATCTCTACCATGTTGATGCCCGGTGCAATATCCGCAAGCACGCCCTCTATCTGAGTGATTCCCCTAGCAAGCATTGTAAAACCGTGCGGCATAACAATGCGGTTGTTCTTCATTACCTCCAAAAGTTCCTGAATAAACTCTGCAATATCGACCTGCCCCATATCCAGACTGCCGTATTTATTTATGATTATCTTGATATCCTTGTACAGCTTTGCCCTGTCAGGCTCACCCTTAAAGTCACCAATTGCAAGCACCGCATCCTCTATCATGCCGATATCGTTCATGGCGATGCCGTAAACAGCATTGCTCAGTTCCTTTTTGTCATGCTCAGAAAGCCTTCCCATCATGCCCATATCAATCCAGACAATTTTGCCATCCCTTATCTTTACATTACCCGGATGCGGGTCCGCATGGAAGAAGCCATCCTCTATCACCTGCCTGATATAGTTGTCAATCAGCTTGCTGCCTATCTCCTCAAGGTCATAGCCATCCTTTAAAAGCCCCTCCTTGTCATCGATATTAAAGCCCTTTATATACTCCATGACAAGTACATGTGATGTGGTATACTTGCGGTAAAGCTTTGGTGTGGCTACAAATGCAACATCCCTGTTATTGCCGGCAAACTCCTCAATATTGGATGCCTCAAGCAGGAAATTCATCTCCTCCTGTGCCACAGCCCACATCTCATCAAGCACCATGTCAAAATCCACAATGCCCTTTATAGAGATGGGCGGCACAAGCTTAACCGCCTTGTGAAGCAGCGCCATGTCCTTTGACATCACCTCGTGAATGCCCTTCCTTTGCACCTTCACAACCACCTGCTCACCGGTTTTAAGTGTGGCCCTGTGCACCTGCGCTATAGAAGCTGCCCCAAGAGGCTTTTTATCTATTGAAGTAAAAACATCCTTCCATGAATAGCCAAATGAAGCATCTATGACAGCCTCCACCTGCTCAAACGGCATCGGCTCCACATCTGAGCATAGCTTCATAAGCTCCTCACAATATTCCTTTGGCAGAATATCCGAGTGAAGCGACATTATCTGTCCAAGCTTAATATAGGTAGGTCCCAGCTCCTGCAATATAAGTCTGAATTTTTCGGGTGTAAGTCCATGCGTGAGCTTGTACTTCTTCAGTACCGCTGTCATCTCCTTCAGGCGGCTATCCATACTAGTTCACGCTTTCCTCTTTATCGTCCTCAGCTTCTATTTTTATATCCGCTGTCTGTGATTCTCCACCGGAAGCACTTTTTCCATCGGCTGAAGTATCTGTTACAATGTCCTCATCCTCGAAAACGCTTTCATCAGCTTCTTGATCCACGTCAGCCTCATCCATCTGTGCAAGCTTGCTCTTTAAAGCCTGTATCTGTTCAGGTGTCATCTTGTCCAAAAGCTCCTCGAGCTCCTCCGGTGACTGTGGCTTAACAGATACATTTACATTTTTCTTTACTGTGTCCTTGATATTGTGCTTAAGCTCCTGATTTAGCACCTTGCCCTGCTCGACAGTCAGCTCACCTCTCTTGACCATCTCATCAAGCACTTCCTTTGATTTCTCAGCAGTCACTGCCACTGTTCCTATTCCTGCAAGTAAAATCTTCTTTAATCCGTCTGTAAGTCTTTCCATGGTAAAATCCTCCGTTTCCTGTTATTTAAAATTGATTGCCGTAATCTGACTACACCTTTAATCATCATAATAGAGAAGCAATCCTTGGCACAAAAATGATAAGTCCAACTATCGCAGCCATTATTGCTGCCACAAGCACTGCTCCTGCTGCCGTGTCCTTAGCTACCTTGGCAAGCGGCTTTCGCTCTGTCGTTACCAAATCTACAACTGACTCAATCGCAGTGTTGACCAGCTCCAGGGCTATCACCAATCCAAACAGCGTCAGGCAGATGCACCACTCAGTCGGTGTTATCCCAAGTACCGCTCCTGCTATCACTACAAGTATCGCGACAGTGCAGTGTATCTTGATATTGCGCTCATTTCTGATGCATGTAAATATGCCCTCGAAGGCATAGCCGAAGCTTTTGTACAGAGGTGGTTTCTTTGCTTTTTTCATGTTGATACCTCTCGTGATTTAATTCTGGAATTAGTTTTGATGCCTTTTACTATGGTACTATTGTATAACTTTTTGGTTCAAAATAAAAGAGGATTGTGCAATATTGTTCAAAAAATAGAAGTTACTGACATTTTAAATAATTTTTATTACTAACACTTTGCCAGCACTTTAAATATTCCTTATTGACATTACGAATTTATCGTACTAACCTAAACACGTAAAATATATAATGATATGAGGGTCCAAAGGTCTTTTGACCCTTTAATCATATAGTAATAAAGGTAATCATATATGACAAATTTACATTCAGATAAAATAAAAACAGCAAACCTGCATACTACAACCAATCATATTTATACAAATACTAAACTTCGAAAGCTTTTGGTTCCGATTATAATAGAGCAGCTATTGGCCTCTCTTATGGGAACTGTGGATACAATGATGGTCAGCAATGTAGGTTCTGCCGCTATCTCAGCGGTCTCGCTTGTAGACTCAATCAATATCCTTGTCATACAGGCACTTTCAGCGCTTGCCGCCGGTGGTGCGATTCTCTGTTCACAGTATCTGGGAAGTCACAATACAAAAGGTGCCCGCCATGCTGCAAGACAGGTATTTTTTGTCATGGCATTTCTGTCTGTACTTTTATCTGCTTTTTGTCTGATAACAAGAAAGTCGCTGCTTCGTGCCATATTTGGCGCTGTTGAAGCTGATGTAATGAGGAACTCACAGGTTTATTTCTTTTTTACATTGCTGTCATTTCCTTTTATAGGTCTCTATGATGCCGGCGCATCCATTATGCGCGCACAGAATAACAGTCGCAATCCTATGGTCATATCTGTTATTTCAAACTTTATGAATATCGGTGGCAACGCTATTCTGATTTTCGGCTTCGGCATGGGTGTTGAGGGAGCTGCTATTTCCACTCTCGTATCCCGAATATTCTGCGCGATTGTCGTTATCATACAGCTTCGAAGGGAAAATGAACCGATTTTCATAAAGAACTATATGTCTATACGCCCTGAATGGGGCCTGATTAAAAAAATCCTGCTCATCGGTATCCCATCAGGAATCGAAAACAGCATGTTCCAGTTTGGAAAGCTGGCTATCCAGTCTACTGTATCCACTCTTGGAACCGTGGCTATCGCTGCCCAGGCCATGACCAATATCCTCGAAAACTTAAATGGTATTGCCGCTATTGGAATAGGAATAGGTCTTATGACTGTTGTAGGACAGTGTCTGGGTGCCGGCAGAAAGGATGAAGCTGTCTACTATATCAAAAAACTGTCACTGGTGTCTGAGGTCGTAATCATTGCCAGCTGTCTGATTATTTTCATACTCACAAAGCCCATTACAATGCTTGCCGGAATGGAACCTGCCAGTGCAAGGCTCTGCTTTGAGATGATTATCTTTATCACAATTGTCAAGCCAATCTGCTGGGTACCATCCTTCATCCCGCCATATGGACTGCGTGCCGCAGGCGATGTGAAATTCTCCATGATTGTATCCTGCTGCACAATGTGGCTTTGCCGTGTAAGCCTGTGCATATACCTCTGCCGTGTATGGGGCTTTGGTCCGATTGCAGTGTGGATTGGCATGGCTTGTGACTGGATGCTTCGTTCTATTATATTTACTGCCAGATTCCACTCAAGAAAATGGCTGAATCATCATGTGATTGATTGATAATAACAAGCTATACTATGCTCTATTCACAAATCTGTATAAGTAAAGGAAAAACATGAAAAACTATCAGCCGGACTATTACAACAATTTCAAATGTATTGCTGACAAATGCAGTATCACATGCTGTCAGGAGTGGAAAATTGCAGTAGATGACGCTACAAACCGCAAATGGAAGAAGCTTTCTGCTGATAAAGTGTCTGGAAAAAGTGACAATCTAAGCTCATACACATGCCATAAGGATGGCAGTCTGGTTATTAAACTGGACGAAAAACATCGGTGTCCGTTTCTTTCAAAGGATAAGCTATGTCATCTTGTAATGACATACTCAGATGAAGTGCTTTCAGAGACATGTGCACTGTTTCCCAGAGACATCCACCGGTTTTCAACACATGAAGAACGAACACTCATGCCGTGCTGTCCGGCAGTTATCGACCTGTGGTGCGAAAAACCTGTCACATTTCCTGTAATATCCGAGACCCGGAATAATTTATCTACGGCATTTTTAATCCGTGATAATCTGGTTAAACTGATATCTGACCAAGGGCTTTCAGTGGAGCAGGCTTTGCTTGATGGGCTTTACATTTTATTGGAATTATATAAAAACCAGCCAATCACCAATGCACATATACAGGAATATTTTTCCAGACATACGCTTAATGAACTGAATACCGCCATGGAAGATATCCATATCCCGGACGAAGATACATTTATCGAATGCAATGAGCTGCTTCAGGATTTATCAGTAAATTATCGTAAAGAGGGTTTGTATACAGCCTTTCTTCAGCCTGTACTGACCGAGGCTTGTAGATACTCCAATATTTATTCACAGTCAGACAATAATTCCATGAGCCGCACCTTGCAAACATCGCAGAAACAATTTTGCTCAATACTCACAGATTATGACATTGTTTTTTGCAATTATCTGGCAAACGAGCTGTTTTCCGACCTGATATCGCCTGAAGCAGCATCCACTAAAAAGATTATTGAACACATGATTATCAAAATGCAGTGGATTATGATTGAATACACTGCTATACGTCAAAGTCTTTTCTTGTGGTACAGTCACAATGCCAATAGTCCGTTGACATATGAAACCATCAGAGAGCATATTGTCATCATCTCACGCATGACAGGATATGATGACGATGACATACGCGAATATCTTGAAAACAGCTTTGCAAAACTCATATGGGATTGGGGCTACGCCGCACTCATTATGGGAATTAGAAAATAATTACAAAGGAGATTTTTACTATGAGAGAAACAATTTTAGGCAATCACATACGAAAGGTTCCTTCAGTTGCAGTTGGATGCATGCGCCTTTCTGAAAAATCAAAGGATGAGATGAATCATTTTATTCATGCTGCGCTGGAGCAAGGTGCATATTTCTTTGATCACGCTGATATCTACGGTGGCGGTATGAGTGAGAGCGTATTCGGCGAAGCAATTGCAGACGATCCATCCATAAAGCGTGAAGATATTTACCTGCAGTCAAAATGTGGCATCCGCCAAGGCTTCTATGATCTCTCAAAGGAGCATATTCTGAAATCTGTCGATGGTATTTTAAAAAGGCTTCATACAGATTATCTTGATCTTCTGCTGCTTCATCGTCCGGATGCACTCGTAGAACCGGAAGAGGTTGCCGCTGCATTTGATGTTCTTTTTGAAAGCGGAAAGGTTCGCCATTTTGGTGTTTCAAACCATAAGCCGATGCAGATTGAACTGCTACAGAAATATGTCCGCCAACCACTCGTTGTCAATCAGGTACAGTTCAGCATTCCGGTTTCCAATCTGGTTGCAAATGGGATGGAAGTCAATATGGAGACACCGGGTTCGATTGACCACGACGGAAGTCTGCTCGACTACTGCCGGCTCCACGACATTACTCTTCAGGCATGGTCTCCGTTTCAGATGCCGGCATGGAAAGGCTGTTTTCTCGGAAGCGACGAATACCCGGAACTGAATAAAAAACTTCATGTGATAGCCGAAAAATATAATGTCAGCGATACTACTATTGCGGCCGCATGGATTTTACGCCATCCGGCAAATATGCAGATTGTTACCGGAACTGCAAGCGAAAGCCGTCTGAGAGAAATTATTGCAGCATGCGATATTACTCTGACTCGCAAGGAATGGTATGAGCTGTATCTGGCAGCAGGTCACCTGCTTCCGTAGAAATTATCAGCATTATTTTTCAAAATGCTGATAATCCTTGGAATGCGTCCAATCGCCTCCCCACTCAAAACCATGCTCCGTAAACAGCTTATAGCATAAATCATCATGGTCAATCTTGTGCGAAAAATCCTTGCTCCGGTCAACATAATCTGCGCCATTTGCAGGCTCAATCGAAAGCTCCCCATCAACTGTTTTGACATAAGGATTGTAAAGAGTGTTGATATCCACCGCCATTCCCATTCCATGCTTCGATATCTTTGTAGTGTGGGAGATAAATCTGAAATTGAAGGCCGATGAATTATTGTCGCTCATAGATGCCTCATCATCTGCATCGTATTCATCAACGAGTCTGACTTTTTCTATTTGATATCCGGACTCATAGAGCTCCTTAAATATTTCAAGTACATCATCTGCGATATCTTTATTTACAACCAGCTCACCTTCATGCACCTGATTGTCAAAGCCTACGTGTAGTACATGTATATATCGCAGATTTTCTCTGGGGAGTGTACAATCTGCCTTGTAGGATTTGCCCTGCATTTTTTCAAAAATGTCATCCGGAATTTCGGATATATAAAATTGCTCTTTATTATTTTCATAAGTCTGTTTCAGGATCTCTGTTTCAGATGTACTCGTGTCAGATGTATTCATATCAGCTACACACGTATCAGATATACTTGTGTCAGATATACTTGTGTCAGGTATATCTTCACATGTATTTTCTGATACATTCGTAGACGATTTATCATTAGACTCTTTCTTATGATTTTTAATGAATTCTCTGCCCGCAAGTGTGACGATAAGCAGCGATGCCACGGCTGTGATTATTATGTTTGTGTGTCTTTTCATATGGGTTTTATGCCTTTCAATTTCTCCCACCGTTGGTAGGAGTATATCTCTACAAATCCTCTGCTTTATATTTATCCAAATATCCATTTTCAAACAGCTACTTCATAAATAGTGCAACGCCCTATTGCACTATTTAGCCTATTTCTTTCTCAAATACTTTCTGTTCTTTGTACTACCAATCGGTTCAATATACTCATTAAGTTGCTTTAATATCGCTTTGGTTCTTGTTTCCTTCAAATCAAGTAATTCACAAAATTCCTGTAAACTATACTCTTTGTCAAATTCCATAAAGTCAAGTATTTTATCATACTGTGCCTGGGTTTTTTCGTCACTTTTTTTCCGTCACTTTTTTTCGTCGCTTTTTTATCGTCGCTTTTTTTCGTCGCTTTTTTATCGCCGCTTTTTTTCTTAAACTCCAACGTCAAGATGGTTCGATCTGGGTCAAACTTCTCTTCAATAACTGGCTCAATCCATCCTTCATCTTCCCAGACATTAAAGATATTTGGCACACCGCTGCCTGCACGTTCACCGATATTAATCAGATTGAACATCTTCATCAAGGCTTTGTTTCTAGGATCCGATTCGCCACCTTTTCTCATCTGTTCTTTACCAGTACGAATGTATCCTGGATTTTCTAATATCAGCTTATCCGGTTCCTTTTTGATAACAACTCCACGAACACCATAATAATCTGTATTGATCAAACAATTTGCCAATGCTTCTCTGAGTGCTTCGTGTACCGGAGTGTCATCAATACGATCTCCACCACTGGTTTTAAACGGAACTTTTATATCTTTTATGATTTTGTTATAGACCCTAAAATAAAAGTCACAAATGTTACCAGACCACTCTCCTGAGCTGGATTGCAGGCGATCCGTCCATCTTATTGTAGGATCAAGCATTTCTCTATAATCCAAGAAATATTCCGGAAAATGTCTCACGATGTTAAACTCATCTCCAAACATCAACATTCCTGCTGCTGTTGGGTGCAACTGCTTGTCCTCTCGCGATATAGCCGCAGCTCCAATACTACGTAAATATTCTGCATCATCCAATCTTTCAAATGGATGACCTGCTTTTAATGTTCTATGCCTATTCCGATATCCCTGTATTGTTTCTGCATTTAGCTCCGACAATTCCGCATCATCCAGAATTTCCATATCCATAGTATTCTCTGTCTGATCACGCAGCATCGCCTTAACCTGAAGTCTTGTACATTTATAATCACCAGCATTTGACCTACGGAAAGTCTGATTAAACATATCATTATTGATGTATACCGGTTTCTCACTCCGTTTCGCCATAGGAACAGTAATAACAATAATAATATCTTCGCCTATATCATAAGTTTGTACATCAGATTCTGTAAGTAGATTTATATTCACCTTATTGCGAATATGCAGCAAATTCCACAGGTCATCCAAGAGTTTCTCTTTATCCTTGAGTTTTAATCCTGTTGTCCTCCAATGTTTATCATCCAATTCTTTCACTCCAAGAATGATAACGCCACCATAAGTATTAGCATATGCAGAATATGTCTCCCACATATCATTAGGGAGTCCACCATTTGCTCTCTTTACCTCACGTCTGTTATCTTCCTTATATGAATCAAATTGTGATATATCAAAAAAATTTGCCAATATCTACCACCTCAATCCGGTTAAATTATTTTTATTATTACCTAAGATTTTATTTCAATACGCTTTTGCTCAATACAAGCTGAAATACAACTACATATCAAGATCTAACACCCTATTTGTCTCAATAGACCTTCAATAAAATCACAAGCATATTTACGTTTCAACTTGCTGTGATTTGCCTGGTTGTAATAGTTTCTAAGGCAGTTATAGCAAGAAGTGTTTTCATCGAAACATTGTTGTGATACTTTCGCATATGCTGCATTTAAAGATGTTATTACAGCGTTCTTCTCAATCAGTCTCTTAACATGACCTGCTCCTTCTGGAACATTATCATAGATCAAAATATCATAGCTATGCTGCTCTAGATTCAATTCAAGCACACCATCTATGTCATTTCTCTCAATCCCAAGTCCAATACTTATTCCCTCAAGAAATGCATACATGAATAACAACGCAATCGCATAATCTTCCTTCGTAAAGGATCCTAACATAGGAATAGTAAATCGAGCTACATCTGTTTGGAATCTATGTCCAAGCTTAATTACATCATCAGGTGCGCTTGAGTACCATACATTTTTACATCATTCTCAAACTACCCAGCTCCCTTTACCTCATGAGGATACGCTTGAATACCATACATTTTTACATCATTCTCAAACTTACATTCATGCTTTTTCACTCTCCTTGTAGCTTGAGTACCATACATTTTTACATCATTCTCAAACATCAGTTCCAGTGCCAGTAATACCGTTTCCGCTTGAGTACCATACATTTTTACATCATTCTCAAACTCCATGTTTAAGTCTTGCTTCTGCCTCTTTGCTTGAGTACCATACATTTTTACATTATTCTCAAACTACTTTTGTGAAAGAGAGGTAAAGATAATGGCTTGAGTACCATACGTTTTTACATCATTCTCAAACAACCAATATTAGATAAATTAACATCATCATGCTTGAGTACCATACATTTTTACATCATTCTCAAACTATCTTGGTGCTTATTAGCTAATAGTTCTGAGCTTGAGTACCATACTAATTTACATCATTCTCAAACTTGATTTTGACTCGCCACTTTATCTCACCTGCTTGAGTACCATACTAATTTACATCATTCTCAAACACAGCCGTCAAACTAAAAGGGTTCTTGTAAGCTTGAGTACCATACATTTTTACATCATTCTCAAACGCAATACATCCACAACAGAAGTCCTGATGTGCTTGAGTACCATACATTTTTACATCATTCTCAAACTGTAAACACGTACTCAACACATTGAGAGTAGCTTGAGTACCATACATTTTTACATCATTCTCAAACACTTAAAAATAATATCAGTGCAGCAGCAATGCTTGAGTACCATACATTTTTACATCATTCTCAAACGCTGATGATTCTTATTGTTGTTAAATTTATGCTTGAGTACCATACATTTTTACATCATTCTCAAACTACTTGGGTTGTTTCTGCATCGTGATGAATGCTTGAGTACCATACATTTTTACATCATTCTCAAACTTAAGTGAATGTGTGCGCCATGACTTCATAGCTTGAGTACCATACATTTTTACATCATTCTCAAACCGTTTCAGACCTTGCAAGGTCATGGATTTTGCTTGAGTACCATACATTTTTACATCATTCTCAAACTGTTGCCTTCAAGTGGCGTTCTATCAGGTCGCTTGAGTACCATACATTTTTACATCATTCTCAAACATTATCACTGTTTATAACAATGAGGAGCAGCTTGAGTACCATACATTTTTACATCATTCTCAAACCATTCACAAGGGCTTTGATTGCGTTCTTTTGCTTGAGTACCATACATTTTTACATCATTCTCAAACAAATCATGGCTATGCGTTTAAATATGAGTCGCTTGAGTACCATACATTTTTACATCATTCTCAAACATAATTTGATGAACAATCAGAAATCATTTTGCTTGAGTACCATACATTTTTACATCATTCTCAAACATGGACATGTGGAGTTGGTGACTGACTAATGCTTGAGTACCATACATTTTTACATCATTCTCAAACGCCTGTTCCCTTGCAATCACCATTTTGTCAGCTTGAGTACCATACATTTTTACATCATTCTCAAACGTGACGCCTGTACAGAGTGGCTTTTGATACGCTTGAGTACCATACATTTTTACATCATTCTCAAACTGGATTTCGGGGAAGGGGGCGATTGTTGCTTGAGTACCATACATTTTACATCATTCTCAAACTGAGGGAGTAACGGAACGGACGGACTAGCAGCAGCTTGAGTACCATACATTTTACATCATTCTCAAACTTTTACTCAACTGTTTATTGGTTACTTGTGCTTGAGTACCATACATTTTTACATCATTCTCAAACCTCAAATTCAAAAATAAAATGCTATCATCGGCATAAAAACAAGGTACTCAAGCTTAACTATTCAATAAATTTCACATCCGTCTCTATCTATAATATAACGCATTCCTCCTTCCATGCAACTTCTTTCATGATTTTCAATAAATAATCCCTTTACATCCTGATAAGAAATCTCCTTAATCAATTCCTGCATTTGCAAATCTGTTAAATAGCTTCGAAGATTAATAAAAACAAACACTTTTGTTGCCAAAACATTTACCGCTATCTTTATATAACGTATTATTTGTTCAAAAAAATCAGTTTCCTGTACTTCATACCGAATACCTACTGATTTGAACAATGCCGGCATATCCAAATCCATATCAAATTCCAAAACATATTCTGTATTTTGTTCTAACTCCAACAAATATTCCTGTATTTTTCCTGTTAATTCAAGTGTTTTTACATACATCAACTCCGATTTTGACAACTGATCCAATTCTGCATACAACTTATTTAATATCTTCCGTCCATTTATTTCTATCTGAAACGGATTCACAATTATTTCCATGTTTTTTGCAATGTTCAATTCTTTTTCTTTATCAGATAAAACAAATCTCCCCTCTTCTCCATTTTGCTGTAAAAATAATTCCTGCAAGTAATATGCATACAATTTGGGTGACTCTATTATCCATTCAGTAAATACATATTTATCACTTAATACCGCTGTATTTAAATTAGTATGTACTAATTTCATAAAATCACCAACCTTTCATCACTATCTAACACTTCACTTTTAAGTTCTCCGATAATAATATCCATTTTTGCATATTGCTTTTCGGTAACCGTCAATAACTGTATCACCCCCTCCTCTGGTTTATTTTTGTGAATATTTTCAACAATTGCATTTACTGCGGTACTGTTTAAAGCCAATTTGCAATATACGGATTCCTGCAACATTAAAAATCCATTTTTCAATAAAAATTTTCGAAAATGTACATATGCACGTCTATTTTCACTTGTTGTTACCGGCAAATCAAAAAATACCAATACTCTCATAAACCTATAACTCAATTCTGTAAAATCGAATCAGTGAACTGTCATCTCCACTCAAAGCATCGAAAATGCTTTTGCAATATATTTTAATTGCATTATTAACATACTGTATTTTCCCATCAATTTGTACTTCCTGATTCAACACATTTACAAGTTGCATCTTTTCTTCATGTTCAAACTGCTCTAATTTCATTGTTAAGACCTGCCTGTCAACAAGTATTCTGAATGGTTCCATCAAATCCGATGCTAGATTGAACTGATTAAACATGTTGTCATGAAAAACACCTAATTGCGTGATGTAACCATTAGCTACAATTTCCCTTGTAAATGCAGATAAAATAATTGAATATCCGTAGTTCAACGCTGCATTAATCAAATTATCTTCGGTTCTTGTAAACTCTAATCCAAATAAGGCATTAAAATAAACTTTTGCTGCATGCCCTTCTCGATTTGTTCCATCATTCCATGCAATTTCCTTTAAATAAGATTCCAGTAAATCTGATTCTTCCTTTCCCAATAATTCTAACAGCTCCTTTTGTTTCCTGATTTTTTCACTTACAATTTCCGTCCATACTGCTTCCTTTGTATTCTTTTTCCAATTAATCTGTTTTCTCACTTTATTACTGGTATCATGACTTCCATAATAATTAACTAACTCACATGATGGATTCTTTTTTTCATCACAAAATATTACTTTAATCTTCCTTTTTGCAAGTTCAGCAATCAAACTAGCTGTCAATGATACTGCTGTCGACTCAATCAGTATTGTAGAAATTTCACTTAATACAATCTTTGTCACCTCTTCACCACGCACAACCATCTGACCTAACTGTAAATCAAGTTTTGCACGCTTCGAAATAACAACTATGCGCCAACTCATAACTTCAACAGATCAATCTCTTCTTCATAAATTCCCGTTGGAGATTGATTAATAATTGAAATCTGTTTATATTTGTCTATATTCTTATTTATTAAAATTCTTCCTGCTTCCGTTCCGCCTCCTATTTCTCTCAAGTTTTCTCTTGCGCTCCGACATTGCATTATATGAAAAATTTTTTTTAATTGTATTACACTGTTCCTCTCTTCAACTCAATAAATTTTTCTCTACCTTTTTTCACTGCTTCCATTTCTGACATCAAGATTGCACTATATACTGGAATTTCCAATTTTTTACTTAGTACATCATATACTTGACATAATTCTTTTTCACCCAATTTATCATTATGAGTTATTTGCAAATTTTTATTTTCTGCTTTTCGTTGTAAAAATTTTATAATATTCTTTAGAATAATCGCATTTGTATTTTCAAGCACCAGTTGATTTGCATTCTTAAAAATTAAATAATTTGTTTTACGACCTGAAATCCAAATGTATGATCCATTTATTTTAAATAAAGTATCCGTTTTTATTTTTAAAAAAAGGATTTGAGGATTTATTAGTCCACGTTCTTTTAAATAATATATGATTTTTTCCTTATTATTTTCCAGTGTTTCTCTTAAATATATCGGTATATACTCTATTGTTTTCTTAATTTTTCCTTTTTTATCAATAGATTATACTAGCAAATAGTAACTTCCAGCAATTTCTGTGTACCCTCCATATTTCTTCAAATTATTTAATCGATTGTCACTCTCTTTAAGCGGTAATTGTCCTTTTCCTTTTTTTATCGGTTGTTGTTTAAATAATCCTCCTTTGACCTCATAGGTTCTTCTTGTAACCAAGATATTATTCTTCTTCATAACGTTCTTCACCGTTACAATCGTACCATTATTACCTGCTTTCCATGCGACCTCCCCATTTCGGATAATGTCTTTGTCTCCTTTAAACATCATCTTCAAATTATAACTTCGTCCTGGATTTTCTTTTATAAACCAAGCTGCATTCTTTGTGAATTTTGTGTAATAAGAATTTCCAACCACAATGTTAAGATATGCATCTTTCGCATGATGAAGATCATTCATATCACGTACTTTTAATAAATCCGGTGTAAAATCTTGTCGAAACTCTGACACATTCTTCGCTTTTACATATACAATCTCCGAATCTGGAAATACCTGTTTTAAAATCTCCGCTACTGCTTTTGTACTTTGTCTGGTTTCTACAAGCTGTCTATTAATAAATCCAGCAAGTTCGTCAGGCGTCAGTGCGGTATTTCTAATTAATCGCTCATACTTTTCTTTCGTAATAAAGCCTTCATCTAATAATGATTTCCAAAATAATTTTCTTGCTTTTCGAATACTTCCTTTAATAGGATACTCGTCAGACTTTGCTGCATTATATTCCTTCTTTACTAACACCCTGTTATTCAAACTATCATCCATAGTCTTTGATTGTGGATAAATATGATCTATATCATACTTTGTGTTGTCCCACAAATCTTCCAACTGAATTATCTCACCTGAATACATACATCGTCCTTTTTGGGTATAGTACAAATATAATTTATCACTTCTCAATTGCTGGTCTTCGTTTTTGTTGAGTTCTTCTATCCAGTCTCTTTCTTCTTCTTTACATTTTTTGTATAAATCAATAAGCTGTTTTTTGCGGGAGTCTCTTCTTTTATCTTTTTGGTTCCCTTGCTCTCCTCTTGCCATCTCTACAAAAACTCGTTTTGGTGCACATTCCATTACCTTTTGTAGCTCTTTCACTACTTTTAAGGTTTGCCAAATCTGTCGTTTTACTGCTGGTGAAACATATAATTCGTCCACTGTTTTATATGACAAATTCTTTTCTTTTCGAATAGAATTATATTCTTCGATTCTGTCCATAAACTGATAATTCTTACTTAGAATCTGCATCAGATTATCATTAGTTTCCCACATAGCTGTGATAACATTCCATACTTCTTCAGTTCCTGGTGCAGGTGTTGTTATATTTTCCAGAAAAGCTTTTGATAATCTTCCCCATCCTTTATATGATAACATGCTGATACTCTTAATCTGCTTTTCTGTTAATTCAGGATGCATTCTCATTACTCTTTGTTTCAATAGTTTCTTATCATCACCAAATAATACAATATTAAGAATAATCTCTTCTTTTTCTTTCTGGCTTAATGTAACCCCTGTAAGTTTTTCCTTAAAGTCATGAAATGCTGTCAATTGAGCTTTAAAATCCCCATCAATTCCAGTAATTTCAACGTTCTTATCCACTATTCCTTCACGAATCAGATAATTTTTCAACTTTTTTATTGTTACCTTTCGATAACAACAAAATACTTCTTTATATAATCGTTGTTTCAACTCTACCGAAATTTTTTCTCCATTTAAGCGCAAATTATTGAGTTCATTAAGTACCATATATTTACTATATAAAAGAGAATCTTTAGGGAGGACATCTTCTCCCAACATATAAGTACATTTATTTGTCATTCGGCGAATAAATTTTTCTGCACTTTCCTCTATATCTATTACATCTTTAAAATTCCATGGGTAAATCTTCTCGTTATTTTTTCTTACTGCCCATGTAAACTTTCCCTCTGTACCTTCTTCATTTCTACCCAGTGGCCCTACATAATATGGAATTCTAAACTCAAATAACTGTAAAATCTTTTCTTTATTTTCCTGCATAAAGGAACTTTTTCCAGACAAATTATCTAATATTTTTCTTAATTCATACATATGAACCTGATAAGGAATTACACTATTTTCTTTATTAACTTGTTTTGGTAAGAAAGTTCCCTGTTCCAGTTCTTTTTCCAAATAAGAAACCACTTCTTGGTCTGAAATTTTTTTAATTACATTCTTTTTCAGGAAATCGTAGAACTCCTCTTTGCTACATTTTTTACTCTGCAAATCATTCTTTTTTCCATTTTTCTTTGTCATTCCTATATAAGCCACATAATTATTCAACTTCTCTTCTGTATCAATAAAAATGTGCTTATACTCCAGTGGCAAATATTTCCGAACTATCTTTTTTAAATATCTTAAATCCGCTTTATGCTTTTCATATAATTTAACCTTTGCTTCTGAAATAGAGGAACTGTCCCCCAAAATTTCAACCAATACAGACCAATCATACACTGCCTTTGCAGATTCAATAATATAATATTGTTCTACAAGATCTGCTTCAACTGTTCCAATATAGTCATCATATCCCGTATCTGAAAATGAAATTTTTGGGTTCTCGCATCCATCCAATTCACTATTTTCAAAAATATCTGATAGTTTTACGCTTCCTCCAGAAATCAGATTTAGTATTGCCTTTTCGCATGTTGTTTTTGCATTCAATTGTTTTATTAAGCGACTTTTTTTGACAGATTTTGTATGCATTCTATCCTTTAAAGTATTCTCGATAAATTGAATCTCGTCATCCGATAATTCCAATGTCCAGTTTAGTTCTTCTTTTTTCAAGTTTTCTTCGAGCTGCAAAAATGTCCCTTTAAATTCTTTGATTTTGCTGATATCACCTGATAGCAAAAAATGTCCGCGGTGCTTCATCATATGGTGGAGTCCCAAATATACTAACCTGATATCTGGCATTTCTTCCGTTTCCATCAGCATCTTTCTCAGATGATAGATTGTTGGATACTCTCTATGATACTCTTTGTCTGTGTAATTTTTATCCACAAACAATGCATATGGCAATTCCGGACATTTTCCGTTAATATCTTTTTTATCCTCAGGATAATATTTACTTTCCTTCATCCTTTGAAAAAAGCCCAAATCCACTTTACTGATTTCTTCAGAAAATAATTCCTGCAGGATCTGAATTCGCCAGTTTCTTCTATCTAATCGCCTTCTGGCTATACGAAAACTTCTTCTTTCTTCTGCTGTTAATGCACTTTCAAAAAGCCGTACACCCCATAAAGCTTTTCCATGTCTTCTCAAAATATGATAGTCCGTATCTGTTATTGCCCATCCTAAAGATCCTGTCCCCATATCCAAGCCCATATAGTATTCTTGATTCATCTTTTTCCTCCTTCATAAGTCTATTTCGTATTGACTTTTCTGTCCTTTAGCACTATACTAAAGTTGAGTTTAGTACCATACTAAATTTACATCATAAGTTCAAATAAGAATTTAATTCAAATCGCCACTCCGGTGGTCCACAGTGTGTGGAAAAAGTCTGCAATGCAGACTTTTTTTTTATGCAACTCAACCTCTAAAAATCCGTCTTGTATATAATTTCAGTATATTCCTATTACAGATTTTTTCAACAGTTTTTAATCCTTCTTCCGTAGTTTTTTGCGTATTTTTTATTCCTCTTTCATTTATCTTATATTTATAATAATGTTATGAGGGTGCGGACAAATGAAAGGGCTTAAAACTAAATGAAATAGTTCAACCGACAAAACTATCAATACTAAAGAAATACAGCATATATCTCATCCTCAACAGATACTTTTCTTTTAGACATAAAATATGCTCCCTCCTAAGTGACAAGTTTTTATTATTTCACTTATCTACCTAGAAGGAAGCATTTCAACACGAGTGACAGCTCTATTATTAAACTTATTATCCCTGATACCTTATTCTCTCAACCAGCGTTTCCTTTTTCAGATTACTGCTTAAAACTAGGGAAAGCACAATCTGCAAAAGACCGACCAGCAAAATCATAGCAATAATTGGTGTAAAATGCAAATGTTCTGTCAATGATGTTTCATAAATTTTTCAACAAGTTCCGCTGATTTCTTAATAATTCTCTGCGTGTACTTCAAAATAGCTCTGTGGATGATTACATACCGGACATACCTCAGGGGCTTTTGTTCCTACCACAATATGTCCACAGTTACGGCATTCCCATACCTTAACTTCGCTCTTTTCAAATACCTGCGCAGTTTCAATATTTTTAAGAAGTGCACGATATCTCTCTTCGTGGTGCTTCTCAATCTCTCCTACTGCTCTGAATTTTGCTGCAAGCTCAGGGAAACCTTCTTCCTCAGCAGTTTTTGCAAAGCCTTCATACATATCTGTCCACTCATAATTCTCGCCTTCTGCAGCCGCCGCCAGATTTTCCTTTGTATCACCGATTCCTGCCAATTCCTTGAACCACATCTTTGCATGTTCCTTCTCATTATCTGCGGTCTTTAAAAATAATGCTGACATCTGCTCATAGCCTTCCTTCTTTGCTACAGAAGCAAAATAGGTATACTTATTTCTTGCCTGGGACTCTCCTGCAAATGCCTCCTGTAAATTTTTTTCTGTCTGTGTTCCCGCGTATTTGTTTGCTGCCATTTCTTTTACCTCCGTTTTCTTCACAACTTTTTCAAAATCTGATGCCGGATGTTTGCACAAAGGACATATAAAATCATCCGGTAATTCTTCACCTACATATTCATATCCACAGATTCTGCAGCGCCATATTGTCTGACCATCCAGCGTTTTTCCAACTGCCTGTGGCTTAGGTTTAATATTATTCTGATAATACTCGTATGTTACAGAAGGAATATCACTTAGAACTTCCATATCCGTTATCTCACCGATAAACATCGTATGCGAACCTAAATCTTCTGTTTTATGAACTGTTACAGAAATGTATGCATTGGTACCATCTGTAATATAATAAATATCATTCGTGCCCCTGGCACACTGCTCAAATGCTTCAAACTTATTTGTATCCCTTCCTGATTGGAAGCCAAAATGTTTAAACAATTCAAATGATGCATTCTGACTCAGGACTGATACTGTAAACTTTCCGGTTCTTTCAATCATATCATGCGTGTAATTTGCTTTGTTAACGCAGATACTTAACTGGTTTGGTTCTGAAGCTGCCTGAATTGCTGTATTAATAATACATCCATTGTCTTTTTCGTCTTCCCTGGCAGTCAGTACAAACAATCCGTAACTCAACTTATACATTGCCTTTTTTGTCCACGTAATTCCTCCTTTTCCTTCTCCCTGCATTTCAGACAAATACCTTTAAACAAAATATCATAATCCAAAAATTTAATTCCATGAGTGTTATGAATTCTTTCCAGCAAGTTTGGTATTTCATCCATATCCACATCTGAAATATCGCCACACTTTACACACCTGACGTGGTAGTGATTGTTCAATGTAAAATCAAACCGGTTCGGTCCATCCGGAACTTCAATTTTTCTTAAAGCTCCTTCTTCTATCAAGATATCAAGGTTTCTATATACCGTTCCTTTTCCGATTGTAGGATGTGCTTCTTTTATAAATTCATACACTTCATTTGCTGTAACATGCCTTTTCATCTCATACACAGCGTTTCTTACTAAATCTTTTTGAATGGTATTTCTTCTATTTGTCATTTGTTCTCCTTATTAGGATTTATTTTCAATAAGGATTATATATCATTTTAAAAGTATTGTCAATAAACAGTAATAATTCCTGTTATCATTTTCTGCTTCTTGCTCCAACCACATTCCTCTAATCCGCCTTGCAGGATTGTCCATGGCATATAAACCAATACTGAAATAACGGTTCCGCCTGTCCTTGCTATGGTGCTTTATCTCTTGTTGTCATTCCGTTTGATAAAATTGGTGCAGGCACTTGTTTCTGTCTGAGGATATTATGCGGTACAGTGAAATCAAAAAAGCACTTGGAAATGTGACCCACAAAATGCTGTCCAACAAGTTAAAGAAATCAGAAGCGGATGCCTTGATTATCCGACATGAATATCCTGGCGTACCACCTAAAGTGGAATACTATCTTTCAGAAAAAGGGAAATCTCTCATGCCTGTTTTACAGTCAATCTGCCTATGGGGGCATGAGCATTTTCCGGAAACTCTATCTGGTAAAGGTTGAATTTTATTCCGGAATCGTGGTTTGTGACCAATCATAATCTCCGATTATAGATTTACATATATTTTCGGTCACTTTAAACATAAGGACTACTGCAACATATCCTTTTCCATTATTATAATAATGGCTTTATTTATTTCACATTGCTCCAATAATTATTCTATGTTCTCTGATATGGCCGTCTGCATCTGCTCTATAATAATTATACATTACTCTCCCTACAAATAAAGCCAAACTAGAGCCATTCGATAAAACAAATGCCGGAAACCTGTATAAATACAAGCTTTCGGCATTTTTGTCCGTTATTCAAACTCGCAGAGTCTGGTTTGATTCTGGTTGTTTTAATGCATTTATCTATACTATCTTGTATTGATAATCCGCATCTTTTTCACTCATTATTTTTCGTTTCACATATTTTTAGTACCAATCCAGTACCATTGCATTTTTTCATTATTGTGTGTAGTTCCGGTGGCTTGCAGGTTTGTTTACTATTCAGAGAATAATCATCTGATAGTTTGCAAGTCCACCTATGGAAATTATAATCTCCGGATGATGTTTCTGCAATAAAAAGTTTTGTGGTACTAATGGGTAGTACCATAATTCCTCAAACATTTTTTATCAATCAAAAATAATAACCGCTCTTCCACCCAATGTTCTCGCTATCTCCTTTGCCAATACAAGTGATGCTATAAATTTATCTTCTCCACCTGAACTATTTTCAATAACATCAGCAAGACCGTTTGCAAAATCATTGTCAGATTCATAGCCAATTAAAGATGCTGCTTTTTTTATCAGTTCTTCATCTACAATTGCAATATCATTCAGTACTAATTCATACCCAATGCCACTATAAAACCAGCTCAGGCTACAATATCTATATTCATTGCAATACACCGATTCGGTAATATGCTCTCTCTCAAGCTGCTTTATTTCTGCTTCTTTAACAACATATTTATTTTCTTCATATTGAATTACACTATTACCCCAATGATCTGTATACATGGAGAAATTATGTATTTCCCCCAATGAATATTTTTCACATGCAAATCTAACAATATCATCAAACGATGCATAAACAGATTTTTCTTTCAATTTCCTATAATATACGTTGTCTGGCTCTTGCTCCGAATACGCCATTCTAAGTGCGATTTCTTCACTGTCATATACTTTATCTTCCTCATAGCCTTCTATAGGAAGTAAAATATGTAACGATAATCGTCTACCCATTTTTCATTACCTCAGCTGTAACATTTTTATCATAATACCAGTATGTGCATTTTTTGCACATACTGCTTTTATATCCCGATTATACATATCATTCAGAATACCCTAAGCAAATAACTTCTGTTATTGTATATATATCAATCATCATTAACATGTGCAAAATTTGCACATGTTAAATCATTTTCTGCCTCTTCATACATATCTTTATATGTATATATTTCAGATGTAACCATTTCTGGATATAAATATATATACTTTCTACATATACGCTTGAATAGTTCTAACATCCTGTCACTGGTACACATTCCAACCATATAATCCAGCAAATGTTCTACTTCTGATTCAGATGCTGTTCTTGCACATATTTCTTCGACTATCGGCTTATATGTAGCATATGCTAGCTCATCAAGTTCTGTTATCATGCATACTATTTTCTTAAATTCATCATTCACAGCTTGTTCCATATTATCCATCTTTCCTGATATTACGCACATTTGTTTATACATAAATGTTTCCAGTACTCAAACAATCTTTTATATCTTGATGTACATACACACATATCCATATCTCTGACACTTTCGCATTGAGGCACAAGTAAATCTTCCATATGTATCTTCAGCAGCCTGCTCAATACATAAAGATGATCAACAGATGGCAGAATCATTCCCTTAAACCAGCGGTATATTGGCTGCGGACATGACAGCTGCAATAATTTCTGTATGTCCTTTACTGTGTAACCTGCTTTTTCAATCCTATATTTTAATAAGATGCCTGTTTTCTTCATATCAATATGTTCATACATATGTTGTCAACTCCTTTAGCAAAATTCACCCTCTGTCCAATCGAATGGATAATCTGGATCTTCCCAACTCTTCTCATCACTCCATATTCTTTCATGCACATGAAAACGTTCCTTCGCCAATTTTTCCTTCTCGTTGTATTCTCTATGACAGAATGGCATATATATTTCCGCTTCCTGCTCTGTACATGATGCCATATGTAATCTAGGACCATTATCTGGAAAAATAGGATCAATATCATATATCCATTTCCTTGGCTCTGCCTTACGCTGACTATGATTGTACACTTTTTTGAAATATTGTTTCCATGTGTATCTCCTGCCATATTCATCATAGATACTTACCATGCTCTTATTTTTCAGGCAAAATTCTTCCACTTCCTTAAATGTACTGATAGTCTTATGTCTTTGAAATAGTGGTCGCCAACCTGCACTCAGTTTACAAAGATGTACATTATACCCTAAATATGGCTCATCTACAATTTCATATTCGATATCCTTGATTGTATATTCTGTTTCAACAGCAAAATACTCTCTCATTAGCTTTTTATTTCTACTCATCAAATAAAAATTAGTTCCCATAAGACATACACCAATCCTCTTCTTTTGATTATATGATATCCTATAGGAACTATAATTGCATTGGACTGTTAGTCCAAAAGTTTATCCCACTCTGCTTCAATCCCCGCTTTACCTATGTGCATTGTAACTACTGCATAGGATCTAATAGCCGACTCAACCGGCACATTAGCTGGCTCTGCCGGAACTGGTAATGACATAAACTCAGGCATTGAAAGCGTGTCTGGCATTTCCATAGCCTCTACACAAACGGTTTGAACTTTCTTGTACCAGTAGTAATAAGTATCCTTACTTATTCCGTGGTTTGCAAGCCATTCTTTTGTCTTAAGGCCTGAATGCTGACAATCACGAATCATACCTGCCCAGTATTGTAGTTTCGCCTGTTCAATTTTTCGTCTGCTCAAAATATCTGCCTCATGTTGGAAATTTCGCAAAATTCGTTACGAAAAACACGAATTTGCTACAGACATTTTATTACAGATGAATACTGATTTTAAAGGCACTCACAATGCAGCGTTTACGTAGCAAAATAGTAGCAGAGCAAAACAAAAAGTCCCGGAAGCCGCTTATTTAGCGGGTTCCAAGACTTGTGGCTACTACTCAAACTCCTCTTTGTAAAGTTGTTATGTGGTGTTTTTCGTTGATTTTTAAGGCAGGAATCAAGGAGTTTTATATGGTTTCTACATATTGCGTAGATTTTCTAGGGATTGTATTGTCATTTTGTTGTAAGTATTTCACTCCCGCTCCTACTTCACAAAAGAACATTATCATAGCCTACCTATTTTTCATTTCATTTGTTATCCTATAGATTAGTATCATATTATATAATGAATCCCATAATAATGTTGACTTTCCAAGTTTATCAGGACTATTCCCAAATTGTGCCGAACTTTCCAAAACCGATGTGACAATCTGCTCCTTTTTCTCATCCCATACATTAAACGGAGAAATAGTCCAATCATACTGCCCATCCCTTTCGCACACTAACGCTCTGAATGCTCCAACAACTGGATACATAATTCCTTTTGGTACGGTATAATCCATCTCAACATTCGAAAACATAGAAATTTTTTTCACATTATCTTTACCATAATTTGAATACGGCTTGCTTCCATACCTTCTATTAAGTTCCTTAGATACTTTAGCAAAATTAACCTCTATATCATCCCAAAGTTTAAAAATATCTGGAATAATTTTCGTCAATTTCTCAATTACTGCATTTCTATACTCCGGTCTTCTTCTTTAACTCCTAGAGGAGACATTTTTAAAAATTTATTCAAACTTGCTGCCTTACCTGTATATGACTGAATAGGATGAATAGGCGTCATCGGATCGTACAATATAGGGTTAAACATATTAATTATAGATATAATTTCTCTAACATCTATAATATTATTAACATCCTTATTTCCCCAGAATTCGTTTTGTCTAAACGAAATTCTATCAAAATATTTTTCACCCTGAATCCTTTGATTTTCAATAATTCTTTTGATGGGGTCAAAAGTACCTCTTAATTCCTCTATAGATTTATCATCAACTGCCACAGAATTATTTCTTGCTTCGGCTAGTTCTTCTATACTGTCAAAACTAGTAATTACCTCTACTTGCACATATTTTTCATATATTGGATTTATCTCTTCCTGATATTTTAATATTTGACGATATGTATGTCCACCATCTACAATACCATGCATATTGGGATTAAGAAACTTAATTGTAGCCATCTTTTCTTTGTTATCAAAAGTTACCTCTTCTGCCGAGAGTAAAATTCCTCTATTTAACACATGAAAATTCTTTTTACTACTACGTAATGATTTTGCAATATCTCTAGCAACATCTGTAGTAAGTTTCTGTTCTCTTGGGTTAACCGACAACCACTCCAACCATTCAGAAGGAATATCTGCAACATTAACAAAGAACTGATACTTTGCAGCCATAGCTTTTGAATCATATGGATTGTCAAACTTTTTAAAAGATTTTACTGGAATTGTAATTGTGAGTTCTTTCATAACTCATACCTCCTTAAAATAAAAAATTCGCTCCTGCTGAAAGGTAGCGAAATAGAAGGCACATATGTATCATTTCAATGTGTCACTATCTATATCTTAATTCAGCAGATAATAGAATGTTACAAAGCGTAAAAGCTACACTTTAAACAGACACCTTCAATATATCTCTTTTATCAAGTTCTGTCAAGATATGCAAATAAATTTTATGTTAATTCGGCACAAGCGCTGGTAAAATAAATAAATCATACAACATATCTAATTTATACAATTCCATTAAAAACGAAAGCGGATACTCTGCATCAAATTCTTCCACTGCACTATAAAACCGAACATTTCTCCCCCTAACTGTAATCTCGTATGTTGGAAGACTCTGTTGCAATTCACTCTTCATTAACTCTACATCAATATCCTTATTTATCTTTTTTGCGAACATGACAGCTACTTCATAAGGTGTTTTATTGGTCAAGTATCCCTGCGTTTCCGGAATACCACACAACTTTGTATCATCTAAAAAAACAGGCAACAGATACTCCGTTTCACTATTAAACATTCTTTCATTAATAAATTTAAACTCATGCTTAGTCCAACATTTCTTAACATAGTGCTGCGATATAAAAACAATTGCATATCTCGCTTTATTAGAATATATATCTGCGAGAAAAGTATATAAATCTTTTCCCCATAATACATCTTGCTCATACGAGTCATAAAAGACCTTAATTCCAAGTGCTGTCAATATATCCGCACATTCTTCCACATATTCCCTATCTTCACCAGCAAAAGAAAGTACTACATCATAATAATATTTCATATGTCCATCCCTTCTATCACAAAAATAATTCTAACATTATCCCATTCTCCATATCATCAATACTATAAATCGTATCCAAGACCTCAAATGTTTCCCTCAAATTACCTCTCGCACTTTTCCAACCTATTCCATCCGTAAACCAGACGAATGTAAATCCATCTATGGTATCTGCCTCCTGCGAAAGCATTTTATAACTCCTTGCAGTTTCATTGAGTTTTGAACCACCACCACCATAGAAGTTTGTCTCAATAACATAAATCATCTTATCCGTTTTGATTACAAAATCGAATCTCTTAGCAGCTTTACCCTGATTAGAAAGTGCTGATAAGTCAATGTCCCATTTTTCTTCAATATCCCTTAAGTACATTTCTTTGAAATAGTTTACATCCTTCTTAAAACCTGCTGCCACTATGTATTTCTCAACCAAATCTTCCATCTGATGACCACCCCGGTTCTTACGCCCATTAGAATCCAATCCTGTTTCAATACCCAAAGCATAATCTACGAGGTTATTCACAATATGATTTGCAATCATATCAAACAGCCCTGTCTTACGCATGAAGATCTTATATTGCTCCACACTGTAATTCATCTTCTTGAAGTTATACAAAAATGCACCATCTTCATCCTGTGCATATATTTCATATCCTCGTACTGCAAGAAGTAACGGAATGCACTGTAATGTTTCCGGATACTTTGTCATTATCTTTTCAAAATCCTCTTCAATATTTTTCGAACCAATGAGTGTATTCAGAATATTCAATTCTACCTTGATTTCCTCAACATTTTTAACAACCTTCTCAAAATCTATATAATAATCGTAGCTAGAAATACTGGCACGAAATTTACTCAGCCATTCATCAAAATCTCTCATCTATCAATGCTCCTTTATAGTAATATCTATTTTATCTTCAGAAAATTTCCAAATTGCCTTACACGGATTGTACGAACCATCTTCAGCAATTAATCCAGGATTTCTTATACAAATCTGTTACGCCTGCAAGATATCCTCTATTCTTTGCTACCGTTAATTCTTTAGTTGACAGTCCATTAAATATCACTTTAACTTTATGTGCGTCTTCTGGTAAACGATTTGTAATAGCTTTTGGTAATCTTAATATTCTTGCTCGAATGTCATTAGCCGAAATCTGTTTATCCACAACCAGCTTAACACCCTCATTCTCTTCTACTACTGTTCCATCTTCTTTTACCAAATCATCTGTTTCATCCTTTAGTGCGTCCATTGCATCTTTACTGAATACAGGTGTAAATACAAAACCAATCTCGTTATCAATACAGCTTTCAACAAGTGATTTTCCATCTATAAGTATTATCGGACGTGATGGATCTGCTTCTATAAATTCTTCTGTCTTTTTTGAGTAACTTGCAGTTGTTATAAATATCCCTTTACTGCCTGATGGCATCACACCTCTAAGTGCCCTAACTTTTTCAATAGGAATTGTAGTTCCTGGTTTATTTCTCTTTGCCTGAACAAAATAATCAACAGCATCCGCCCCATCAAAACCACCAACACCATATCTTACAGCCTCTAAATCAATTCCACCATCTGAAGAACGCTGTGTGACAATAACCTCATCTAAACCAATCTTTTCAAGATACACTTTTAAAAATTCCTCGAATGCATATCCGCTTTCAAAATAGCCATAAAACTGCTCTAAAAATTCATTTATCTTTTCATTAGATATTTCAATATTCTTTCTCACCTAATTTTACCTTCTCCAATCTTCTCTTCGATATCTCTAAGTATTCTTCGCTTACATCTATTCCAACAAACTTCCGCCCAAATCGCACTGCCTCTACTCCGGTAGTTCCTGAACCACAGAACGGATCTAATATAATCTGTCCATCTTCCGTAGATGCCAACACTATTCTTTCCAGCAAATATTTTGGCTTCTGTGTAGGATGCTTTCCTTCTGTCTTCTCGGATGGCTTTGTCAATGAACCCGTCCACACATCCTTCATCTGCTTGCCACCATTCATTTCTTTCATTTTCTGATAATTAAAAAAATGCCGAGACTTCTTTTCATTCTTCCTTGCCCATAAGATAGTCTCGGTAGAATGTGTGAAGCATCGACATGCTAAGTTTGGTGGTGGGTTTGTTTTCTGCCATGTAATATTATTGATTATCTTGAAGCCTTCCTGCTCCAATGCCATACCAATCGAATATATATTGTGTAATGTTCCTGATATCCATATTGTGCCGTTTGGCTTTAGTACTCTCTTACATAACCCAATCCACTTTCTGTTAAACTTATGTTTTTCTTCAACACTGGTTCCGCCTTCTGAAAGCTTATCCCATGAGCCCTTATTTACTGAAACCATCTTTCCACCCTGACAGGTAATTCCGTCATTACTCAAAAAATAGGGTGGGTCCGCAAATATCATATCAACAGATTCCTGTTTCATTTTTGTTAGAATTTTAAATGAATCACCTAATACCAACTGTGATTCTTCTGTCTCGAAATATAATGGCACCTTTGAACCCCAAACTTGATTCATATATATTTCGCCTCTCTATAATTAACGTTTTATTCTTGAAACGATATTATACAATTCTCCTACATCATTCCAATTTCTAGGTATATATCCATACGCAACAGCTTTATTTATCGCTTCTTCTATTTGATGATTAGTATGTACTTTACAGTATATTGCTTCAAGATACCTATAAAAACACATTTTTCTTCCTTGGAAACGTTCCTCTGGATAATTGATATCTTCTTGAATTGCAATATAAAACATCAAATCGGTCAACACTTCAAATGAAAAACCATATTCAAATGCCGAGAGTAAAGATATATCTATATTAATATCACGACCTATTGTCGCAACATCCTCAATATACTGTTTCATATGCTTATAATTTTGCATAGTAGTTTTATTATATAGATCAGTCATAATCTCAACATGAGAAATAGGATGTTCACCATCTTCGTCTTCGTCTACTAAATATACACAATAATCACATTTAGCTCTAGTTGTCTTATATCCAGGATATTTTATTGCCAATTGAGAAGAATCTGCATAAGTCTCTAATACCTGATAATTACTTTTCAGATTATCCTTATTTTGTGTTAATTCTATTATCATACCATCGCGAGTGACATAATCAACTATTCTTTGTTGTTCATCAAAATATCCCATTGCTTTATCTCCTTAATAATTGCATATAATCACTTCTTTACCAACTCTGTTAGATGCATCTGAATTAATCATACGCTTTACGCTTACAACATCTATCTTATAATCTTTATTTCCATATAACTCATTTATCAACTCTGTATTATGATTCGTAAGCATACAATAGCAACCTCTGGCAGTTAATTCATCATAAAGCTTTGCTAATCGCTTGTGACTTTCTATGTCAAACCCTTCTTTTGTGTAGGATTCAAAGGATGTAGGATTCAAAGGTGCATACGGGCTGTCTATAAATACAAAATCACCTTTCTTTGCATCCTTGCACGCTTCTTCGAAATCTCCATCGATGATAGTTACCCCCTGAAGATATTTCGAAATCTCCATAATAGCACTTTCATCAACAGAAGCCCTGCGACTATTGTTATACGGAACATTAAATAATCCTTTACCATTTACCCGGTACAAACCATTAAAACAATGCTTATTGATAAATACAAACAACGCAGCCAACTCCACATCATATTCTGCTTTCATCAGCTTATCATTGTAATGCTCCCGCAGAGAATAATAGTATTTCTTGCCATCTTCCCACATTTCTTTATCAAGCTTATTTACAGCCCTTAAAAATGCTTCCGGTGCATTACATATCTGCTTATACGCATTTATTAACGCCTTGTTGATATCATTTATCAGAGCATTTGTAGGCAGCAATTCAAATGCAACTGCACCGCCACCTACAAACGGCTCATAATAATCATTGTACTTTTCAGGCATTCTTTCCTTTATTTGTGGAATTAACTGACGCTTACCGCCAGCCCATTTCACAAAAGGAGCGATACTTGAATTACTCATTTTGATTCCTCTTCTCTATGTCCATAACGGGCAATCTTCTACATATCCATTATACTTGCAAACATACAAAATAACAACCAAAACTTTCACTCTTTGTGAATTGTCTTACTTCTGAAAAATAAATATATACTCGTGTGCCAGAAGTAAAAAATTATTACTTTGTGTCTCCCAATAATCAGTAGAACGACAATTGTGCTGTTCTTTAATAATAATCTCTTTATTCACAAATCCTGCCTGTAAAAAGCACTCCATCATACGAAATCCTAACGGAATAACTTTTCCACATTTTCTTACATCACCAATCATAACTGCACACATTTTGCCTTTTTTCAGAACTCGAAATGATTCCTCTGCAACCTTCTTAATTTCGGATAAAAATTCATCTACAGTAATCAAAGAGATATCACCTTCTATCCCTTTACTGTATTTAATGATATTAGCATAGGGTGGATGCGTACAGATAAAATCAATTCGACTATCCTTAATAAAATGCAAATCTGTGGCATTTCCATTTCGTGTAAATATTTTTGAATTGGATTCACATTGGAATTGTAAATTTGTTTCAGATATTGAAACGGATTGCGGATTGATGTCAACACCTACCGCATGACGATCAAGTAGCTTTGCCTCAACTAATGTTGTTCCACTACCCATGAATTGATCTAAGACCCAGTCTCCCGGCTTCGAATAGCGAAGTATCAGATTTCTTGGTACATATGGAGACCAATTTCCTCGATACTTTCCTGAATGCGTTGCCCAACTTCCTCTGTCCGGAAACGACCAGATTGTTGTTGGTTCAAGCTTGAAATTATTTGGTTGTAAACTTATAAGCCATACCTCCTTCTTCTTTTTTTGATTTATCTATTGTAACTTAATTTATCTTGAAAATCCATAGCAATTTTTCTTTCACTATAAGTGAATTTGTTTGATATGTATTTCATGCGATAATATTCACGAATAGTGAAAGAGGTATTGATATGCATTTCGAAAACGATGCTGACCTATATCGCGTTATAGGTGCAAATATAAAACATTACAGAGCACAAGCAAAATTAACACAAGTACAACTTGCAGAACAGACAAAGATCAGCCTTAGTTATCTTTCCAAAATCGAGGCTGCCGGCTGTGATAAAAGTCTTTCCATATCTGTACTTAATCAGATTGCAAATGTACTCAATGTTGAAATTAATGAATTTTTTAAGGAGGTATAAGTTATGCCAAGAACCCCTAATATCCATGGTGGTGGAGCTCGCACAAATCAAAATGGTCTACACTTCGAACAAACCACATCTTTAGATGATGCATTATGTAATGCTGGTTACACTATTATTAATCATACTATTTATCGTGGCTCACAGCAAATAGGTATGTCTGTTCCTCAAAAAAAATTGTATACCTATTTTCTTAATCCACACGGCATTCACTATTATGACTATAATTCTAAAGAATGGAGACCAGATGAAGCCTTTGTCAACTTTGAAAACAACACGGTCTACATTATAGAGAAAAAATTTCAAAATTGTGCTGGCTCCGTTGATGAAAAACTACCTGGTTGTCATTTCAAAAAACTTGAATATCAAAAGCTATTTAATCCTTTACATTTTGATGTGGAATTTATTTATATATTTAATGATTGGTTTTTGGACGAACGCTATCGTGACACATTAGACTACATAGAATATATGGGATGCCATTACTTTTATAACGAAATCCCCTTATATTTTCTTGGTTTATAATCATTGTTCGTTTTACAAAAGCATTATGGGATAATTTATTATGTATATGTGGCATAATAAAATAAAAGAAATATTCGAAGATGACACCGTAACTGTCAGTGCTTTGATAAAAGATGAAACGATATGACTGACACAAAAAGCCATGGCTGAATTGTTTGGTATTGACAAGTCTGGCATCAGACGCCATTTAGCAAAGATTTTTGAAACCGATGAGCTGGATGAGGAAGTGGTTGTTGCAAAAATTGCAACAACCACTCAACACAGAGCAATGCAGGATAAAACAGAGACTATTCCTACCAATTACTACAATCTGGATGCCATTTTTTCTGTAGGTTACAGAGTAAACTCCATTCAGGCAACCAGGTTCCGTATATGGGCAATTTGAAGGAATAGAGAGATATAGGGCATATTTTATATAAATTACAATGATTATTTCGACCTACTGAATGGTTGTTGCAAACTGTTGCCATAGGCTAATTATAAAATGTTAACATATAAAATGCAATATGAGTATTTGAAATTCTTCATATTTTAAGAAATAATATACTCAATCTTTTTTATTTTACTTTTGTTATAATAATCTTTTCATCCGAAGAAAAATATATCTTGGGATACATATTTCCAAATCCTCGCACTGTTTCCGAATATGCAACATATTCTTTATCAACTGAATCAATATCATTTAACTCAAGTACAATATCTAAATTTAAATGAGAATAAGTCATTTTATTTATTTTCATTATATATTCTTTAACTTTAATTCCATTATTAAAATAAAGCATCTTGCATATACCACCTGAGCCAACCTGAAAATCCGTCAGCTGAATCTGCTTTGCCTTTTGCTCATCATTAAGTGATTTGACCATGATTTTGGATATTGGAATGACACCTCTTAACATACTAAAAATAGTCCCTTTATCTTCATATATCAACTCATCCGGCTTGGTACGTTCAATAATCATTTTACTATGTTTATCATAAAGCAACCGACTAACTAACTCATTGGAAAGTAGTTCTCGTTCCCTCCCGTCCAATAAATTGCGTTGCAATTCCAAATAATCAATACATTGGTGAATTGATATTCTTTTGTTCATATCTTCAAAAGTAGCCTGCTCTATTAATTTATGTATTGGCTCTAATGTAATTACATCGCCAAAATTCTCTTTATTTAGAAAAATCTGAACATCTCCTCGTTGATATTGTCCTCGAAAACCGATATTATCCCCCTTCAATGTCATCCATAATACCTTAGCAAATAAATATACATCCGAAGGTCTAAAATCTAAATCCAAATCTGTTTGCACATTCTCTAATTCAGGTGGCATTATTTTGTATGGTCCTATTCGCTCATTAAATTCTGTAAGTCGTTCCTCCTCTATTCCCCAATACAATCCAAAATCAGAAAGAACTAATCGATCATCTAATATCAATAGATTTTCCGGCTTAATATCTCGATGCGCTCCATTCCTCTCGTGGATGCATTGTATAATTCGTGCCAACTGAAGCATATCTACTATCTTGATATATATATATATTAGGGGAGTGCGTAAGCTTATATGGTTTCGCTTTAGGCATCAGATACCATGCTTCATCCATAGTTCGAGGTATATCTTGAGGACATTTCTTATCAAGTACCTGCATTATGCCATCAATATCCTTCAACTCATTTAAAGCAATTATCTCGTTCTTAAATCTCTTATATCTTTTTTCCTTATCTGTGCCTTCATACTCAAAAAATTTAGCCACCATAGGAACCCCCAATCCATTATCGGATAGAAGTTCCACTTCATACACAGCCCCATTGCCTCCCTTTCCAATAGGTCTATTCTTTCTATAAAAGCTATACGATTCACCTATGTATTTTTTCCTACCATTCATCTTCTGCACGCTTTCTTTCATATTCAGCTTCGCGTTTATAATTATCACTAATTGAAAAATATATATCTGCAGTATAGGGATAGCGTTCTTGTAATGCTTCCGCATTCTTTTGATATCTTTGATGTAATATAAGCTCAGATTTACCAGAATCAACCATATGCACTCCACGTTTGTTTTCTTCTGCTACCACATAGGCGGTTTTTAACGAATCTGTGTAATATTCTTCTATAACCATACGCACAGCTTCACACGGACTATAACCATCCTCCCCAATTGGTGAATATGCCAATAAACGTCCAACCAAATTCCCGAATAGTCTTTCTTGCTTCTGGTTAATCAGTAGCTCTTTAAACTTCTCTATCCACTTTTTCAGATTTTCATATATGACTTCCCCTTCCTTTTCTGTTGGGCAAAACTTTGCTTTATCAAAACCCGAATAAACCTTATTGGCCAATTTTCTCTTTTCTTCGTCAATATTTTCATTGTCATCCGCCTTATATATAATGCTAACTAATAACGCATAGAAGGTCGGATCATCCTTCATAATCTTTTGCATACATTTCATATGCTCCCATTCAAGCACATTTCTGCACATCCACTCTAATGTCGCTAATTCTGCACATTTTTCATCATCATCTATAAAATTTTGTTGTAAAATATTAAATATTTCTTTAAGGTAATAATCAGTCATAGAACTAGCAACATCACTTTTTATATCAGATATTTCAAGTGTAGCTTTATATAATTCTTGAATAGAAATTTTATCTTTTATATCATACAGCAATTCTAAATATGTATTGAATGAACCATATTTTTTACACTCATTTATCGCCCATATAAACACTTTATGCTCCGCTTTATCTGATATCCTTAATCGTACATTTCTGCTCCAATACATCTTCTTGATATCTTCATTTTCCTTTACAATAAGAGCATTTTCATAATCCTCTACAAGTTCTAATGAAATCAAGTTTGTTAGAAGATTTTTATTATCAGATATACTTTTAACCTTTTCTATAACCTCGCTTAAATCTATAATTCCTTTTCTATATAGATAGCTTACATAGTCATAAACATATTTTCCTTCTTTATCATTTTCCATTAAAGAGCAAAATACTTTCTCATCAAACAACCCATCACAATAAAACTGTGCCAGAACTTCGCCTACTACGTCATATTTTTCCTTCACAGCCAATTGAATTAATCTATCTATTGAATATCCTTTCTCCTTAAATTTCTTGATTCTTTCATTAATCTCTTCCTCTCTTAATATATAATTTTGATTATGTATTTCTGTGTTTTCTTCTTTAGAATATGGAATAGGATTAAGCAACGGAAAATCATATACATGCGAAAAAATATACAAATAGTCATAAATCTTTTCACCTACAACTATTTTATTCATTACACATTCATATTCACTCAATACTTCTTGTGGCATACTCCAATCTGCATCTTCAAAATATCTGTGTCTAAATATCTCATATCTTATTTCATTTTTTATCCTGATTTTTTCTTCGTCATTCATTTTTTTACAAATAAACACTAATTTTTCAAATACTTCTTTTTGAATATTTATATCATAAGGCTTTACATGCTGAAGTATTTTAATCCATCTGTCAGCGCCCGTGTATGCTCTATCAATGCACATTCTCAGATATTCAATATATGTTTTATTTACTTCATGTACGTATAATTCTTCTGGTTCATCTATTCTTCTGTATTTAGGTGTATTCAATGTTGAACATATTGAACTTGTCCCATGTGGCAATTTAGATGCAATAACATCCCAAGCATTTGGATATCGTTCAATTGCACTCCTTGCTAACTCAATTTTCTGTTCAACCGTCAATGCACTCTCATTAATCCAAGCACAAAAGACCACATCTAACACACCTTTAGGGCTATTATTTATACTAAATTTAATATTATGTGAGTCAATCTCCCATAACCACTCCAAAGCTCTTGCAACATATTTCTTTTGCTGAATTAGTTGTTCTACGGCCCATAAAACATTGGTATAGTAATGTCGACTTGTCATAAAGTCTCCACCTTTTTCTGCAAACAAGTCGATTAAGCCTTGGGATACCTCTATTTCAGATTCTAGTTTTCTTAAAACACTTTCCGGTGAAGCTTCGCACAACTCTGGCAAATATTGCGAAATATATCCCCATCTTTCTTTACTGGTAATAGTATCCAAAACTTTTGCTACTATATTATCAATTTGCTTTTGATTTTCTTCATGCCCTCTATAATACGCACGCATAATAAGAGTTCTTATCATCCCCTTTTTTAACGTTGGAGACCACTCTGGTTTCTTTGCGTAAATACTCGCCTCAAAATGCTTTTCAAAAGGGTACTCAAAAATAGGCTCTGATTCTATCAAAACCTCATAAAATAGACTTATAAATTTATCCCACATCTCATCATTTATATAAAGATCCAACTCTTCCCATGCATCTTCTACACTAGCAAGCTGCATATTGCTCCCTCTATAGCTATTATTCGATACTATGTATGGATTTTCTCTATGTAAATACTTTCCCAATTCTTTTTTGCAGTCACTGTATGCTTTTCCTGACAATTCTTCGAAAACCAATACATCTCCGGTTGCTTCAGTCCATTTACCACATAAAAGAGCAGCTATAACCACATCAGAATGGTCTTCTACCCAATCTGGCTTATCATACATCGCACCATCAAAAAGCTTTTTCTTTAATGGCACATATAATCCATGGGTATTATCCACCATCTTATAGGCTTCATTTGCATCTATGCCAAGTTCTTCTAATGAATCTATAATATTTCTTTTTGTCCTTTTTCTCAGAACCAATTTATTTTGTGTATAGCAAGGTTCATCTTCACCATATATAAAAATATTGGTATTATTAGGAATTACCACTATCCTATCTGCATAAAAAAACGGCACTAAAATATTCCCTGACAAATTTGAATGTTGTAATTTATTCCACTCTTTCTCCGACTTAACCACCAATGTGATTCTTTTCGAATTCTTATTTTTTAATTCATTTAAAATTCTATAAGTTGTCTCTTCTCTCGATTTTCCAACAACATATACCTTTGTATCATTTAGAGAATTCTGGAATTTTGATTCAAATTGTTCATCATCAAGTTTGAAAAAATCAAGCCCCATTCCTTTATATTTTGTTTCTCTCTAATCTGCGCATCAATATCCGCTATTGAATAGGTAGTTATTTTCTCTTTATTTAAATTTGAGATTTGATTTAAAACTAATTCTAATTTTGATTCTAATGCAGCAAAATAAGTTCCGATTTCCTTTCTCATATCACCCAAAAACATTTCCAATGCTTTATCCGAATCATTTTCTTCTAAATAAGTTATTATAACCTGCATAAAGTGATGAATATACGTTTCTGTCTCCATTATCGGAATTTCATAACTCACCATCAAATCATATAACTCATTATGAAGTAATTGCGAAAAATCATATCCATTCTTATCTTTTAATCTTTTCGCTATCCTAATTAGATTATCCTTTGAAAATACGGAATATAAATCATCTTCAAATTTCACCAAAACATCCGGATTATTCACAAAAAAATCCCCTGTTGAAACAAATAGCTTTTGCCATTTATAATTTTCCTTAACACAATCTAATTTTTTTCTTTAACACCATCTAATAATAAATCGACTATATTATCTTTTATTTTTTCTTTCATAAGCGAAAATCCTTTATTTATACACCAATTTCAAGTAATCACTGATGTTTTTTCTTAATAATTTCACAATATGTGCTCGGTTTTATACTATAATAGTGGACAAAATTTTCTGCACTTCCTCTGACCGTATCAGCGTCCTCATCTTTTCATCCCCATCTTCAACCTCAGGCTTACCACACCTCAGATTATCCGGATGCTCCGACACACAACAATCTTTATACCAACACTCACCCATAATAGTGCCCTTCACGGACCACTTCTCATTTTGCGTAAATTCACCAACCAATGACTTCATCACATGTTCTGTAGAATATCTCTTAAAACCTGCTATATACTGTAATGTTTTCTCATCATCAATCTTTGATAAATCGATTCTGTGATTCTCAACTGCCGTCAATACTTCTTCACGAATCTTAATTTTATCTGTCTTTCCGGTGCCTGTCCATGCCACTAGCTTATCAAAAGCAAGAATCAGGTATTCAAAACAAATCATATCCAGAATTATAATCTTTCCTTCTGCCTTATCTGCTATTGATTTCAACATACGGTACTTATTACGAATATCCTGATTATCAACCACATAATCAAATGCAACGTAATATTTATCGTCATCTTTACTGTCCAAGTCCAATACTGCATCCAACAATCCCTGATTGCTTCCTTTACTTTCGACTACAAGTGCATCATCAAAGAAAAGTTGGTTAACTAATTTCCAGAAGTGAAGCCCAGCACCGGCATCCTCTGTCCATAAATATCTCATATCACAACTCCTCTTCCAGTATTATCCTGTTATTATCAAACTTCAGCACCTTAAAGCTCTTATCAGATACATTGAGTCCGTCACAATTTCGTAGAAAAAGCATATACTGATTAGACAACTCAAAATTAATGAATCTCCTGACATCATCATTAATCATACAATCTGCATTATCTATCACAATAAAACTATCTCTACACTGTTTGATTGCTTCTAAAAAATCATCTGATTTGTAGTTAAATAGCTTGATTGCTTTGTATTCGTCTGTCAATCTTATATCTTCCAGCATTTCATAAAGTACTGTTTTACCTGTACCGCTATCTCCACCAACAAGAGTAATCCTGTCATCAAATGTCAAATCATATGAAAATGGAGCTGCTTTAAATGTTATATTCTTATAAATCATTTGCTTCTCTCCTTGCATACTCCTTACTCCACCAGGCATTATATCCTCTGCTACCGGTAACTATATCAGAATCATTAAATCTGATTTTGGCATCATCTGGAATATCAAAAAGCGTTGGTCTTGACATATAAATCCTAATATTATCCATAGTAAAAATGATTCTAAGAACATTCGGTCCACATTCCTCAACATTTACCACCTTATCAGGATGCTTTACAATATTAAGCAATGTCTTGCAGCCAGATGACAAATTTCGGATCGTACCTAAGCCATATTTTGTTTCAATATGCTTATCCGGTGTCAGCTTCGCTTCATCCACTTGTTGAATCAAATCAATTTCTTTTTGTGACATATCTTCATTGCCTGTATTCAAGTTGAAGTACAAGTCATTGTAAAAAATCCAGTCTTTTGAATCTTTCCTCTCCGTATATATATCTATCATTACAATGTTCTCCTTCTGCAATATATGTTTAGCATCTGATTTTCCATATCTTACTTGGATAAGGCTTTGAATCAAATTTTCATATAGATATATTCCAGTATACCACACATAAATAAACGGCCCCAGAAGATCTCTTAAAATCTCCTGGAGCCTTCTTCATTTCCTATTGAAAAATAAATCCTTCTATATTTTATTTTTTAAAAAAACTATTCAAACTCAATAGTTCCCGGTGGCTTACTGGTCAAATCATAGAATACTCTATTGACTCCCTTTACCTCATTTATAATTCTGCTCATCACTGTCTGAAGCACCTCAAACGGTATCTCGGCTGCTTCGGCTGTCATGAAGTCCACAGTGCGGACTGCACGGACTGCAACGGCATAATCATATGTTCTCTCATCACCCATGACACCTACAGAACGCATGTTGGTAAGGGCTGCAAAGTACTGGTTTGGCATCCATGATGGTTCCTCGCCGTGGGCCTCTTTGTACTCTTTTGCTGCCTTTTCCACTTCGCTTCTGTAAATCCAGTCTGCATCCTGGACAATGCGTACCTTTTCGGCTGTGACTTCGCCGATGATACGAATTCCAAGGCCTGGGCCTGGGAATGGCTGACGGAATACGAGATAGTCAGGTAATCCAAGCTCCAGTCCAACCTTGCGTACCTCGTCCTTGAAGAGGTTTCTGAGTGGCTCCACGATATCCTTGAAATCGACATGCTCCGGGAGACCTCCCACGTTGTGGTGTGATTTGATGACTGCAGATTCTCCGCCGAGTCCACTCTCCACTACGTCCGGATAGATGGTTCCCTGCGCAAGGAAGTCAACCTTTCCGATTTTCTTAGCTTCTTCCTCGAATACACGGATGAATTCCTCACCGATGATTTTACGCTTGCGCTCAGGCTCTGTGACGCCTGCAAGCTTGCTGTAGTAGCGCTCCTGTGCGTTGACGCGGACAAAGTTGATGTCGAACGAACCGCCTTTGCCGAATACGCCCTCTACCTCATCGCCCTCGTTCTTGCGGAGAAGTCCGTGGTCTACGAATACGCAGGTGAGCTGCTTGCCGATTGCCTTAGCAAGGAGTGCTGCGAGTACTGATGAGTCTACTCCACCCGAAAGTGCAAGGAGCACTTTGCCGTCACCGACCTGCTCTCTGATTTCGTCGATTGTGTTTTTGACGAATGAATCCATCTTCCATGTGCCTGCACATCCACATACGCCACGGACGAAATTGTAAATCATCTGTGTTCCGTTCTTGGTGTGAAGTACCTCCGGATGGAACTGTACTGCATATAATTTCTTCTCAACATTCTGTGTTGCGGCTATTGGACAGTCTGCAGTGTGCGCAACTACCTCAAAGCCCGGTGCAGCCTCTGCAATTCTGTCGAAATGACTCATCCAGCATACTGATTCTGATGGCAGATCCTTGAACATCACGCCGTTTGCAGAATATGTGATTTCTGTCTTTCCATATTCTCCAACCTCCGGTGTGATTACCTTTCCGCCTAATTTATGCATCATAAGCTGTGCACCGTAGCAGATGCCAAGCACCGGTATTCCCAGCTCAAACAGCTCTTTCCGGTATGATGGTGAATCCTCTTCATAACAGCTGTTTGGACCTCCTGTAAGGATGATGCCCTTTGGATTCATTTCTTTGATTTTCTCAATGTCTATTTTGTATGAGTAAATCTCACAGTACACGTTGCACTCGCGGACACGGCGCGCAACAAGCTGATTGTACTGACCACCAAAGTCTATGACTATGACCTTTTCCTGATCCATGTTTTCCTCCTAATTGTTTATTCGCTATGCTGCTGTTTTACAATCTTTGAAACGTCACGTAATTGCTGTTTGCCACACTGTGGTGTAAACAATAACAAAAACATAACATATGTTATCTGCTGCCATCTCATTGATTACGTAAAAGCAACATGTATTCTTATGTCATTATAGATTACGGAGTGCTTATCTGCAAGCGATTTTGTTAAATTTCTGTTTTGATTTTGTGTGCAATTACGTTATAATGAATTATAAACACTTTTATAGGCTGGGAGGTTTCATCATGAGTTTTAAAATAATCACTATAAGCCGAGAGTTTGGCAGTGGCGGTCGCTTTATCGGCGAGCAGATTGCTCAAAAATGCGGCATTGAATTTTACGATAAAAAAATAATTGAGCATGTGGCAAAGGAGCTCGGTATCTCTGAGCAGATTGTCGCGAACCAGGGCGAATATGCACCTGCCGGAAGTATTTTTTCATATGCATTTGTGGGGCGCGACATCACAGGAGTTTCTCTTTCCGACCAGATTTTCAATATTCAGCAGAAGCTCATCAAGGATATTGCGCAAAAAGAGCCATGCGTTATTGTGGGACGTTGCGCAGACTACATTCTTTCTGACAGGGATGATGTGCTGAATGTTTTTATAGAGGGAAATAAGCCTGAGAAGGCTGCAAGAATAAAAAAGCTCTACCATAAGAGCGATGACGAGGTCAAAAAGCTGCTAAAGGATGTCGATAAAAAGCGCTCGGTAAATTACCGATACTTCACCGACAAGGAGTGGGGCAGCAGGAAAAATTATGACCTGGTGCTAAACAGCTCTGTGCTTGGATACGATAAATGTATTGAGCTCATCGCATCCGCATATGCTTAATTCACTTAAGATCCAGCTTTCCTGCGGTTAAGAAACCGTTTTCTTATTTTATTACGAAAAACGTAAATAGAATTACAACCTGTGTGTAATATTAAAAATACTCCCGCATAAACTGTAACAACAGAATATGCAGGAGTATTTTTTGAAATCATATATTGAGACAAGGGCGGTGGAAATCGCCAACTACATAGTTGAAAACAATGCCACGGTGCGTCAGGCTGCAAAGCAGTTTGGCATCAGCAAATCCACTGTGCACAAGGATATCACGGATGCTGACAGGCTGCTTCGCATTGACCCGGAGCTTGCCGCAAAGGCGCGTCACATTCTCGATATCAACAAGTCCGAGCGCCATATCCGCGGCGGACTTGCCACCAGAGAGAAGTATCTGCATCTGCCTCATGTGCATGCCGGCTGAGTGCATGGAGGCTTCTATCTCGGCATTGCCAGGTGCGCCGCTTTCCGTACATCTAAGGCTTTTCGTTAATTCAAGACCTGTGTCACATAACTCGTGAACACGCCGTACAGCCGATTACCTCCGGATATTTTCATATTCCGGTGTTTACTGTGTCACATGACTTGTGAGCACGCCGTACAGCCACTTGCCCTCATCACTTAAATCCTCATAGGTGAAGCTGCTTGTCTTATCGCAGGCAGTGGTTAGAAGCGCTGATTTTTCGTCCTTATTGGACAGATTCCAGCACACATAGCTGATGCCGTAGCTGTCGAGCAGGCTGATCCAGCTGTTTGCGGAATCTATGTCCACCTGACCGTTTCCGTCGGCGCTGCAGATGCCAAACTCTGATACAAATATCGGCAGTCCGGCGTCTGCCGCCGATTTTAGCTTGTTTTGCAAGTCCTCCTTGTGGGTTGCGGCATAGAAATGCAGTGTATACATGATATTATCATAGCCTGTGACAGGGTCCTTGACTGCCTCATCCACATTCTGGCTCCAGTTAGGTGTGCCTATCAGTATGACTGCATCCTTGTCGTAGCTTCTGATTGACGGAATGACCTCGCTGGCATAAAACTTCACATCTCCCCAGGTCGCACCTTTGCACGGCTCATTGCAAATCTCGTAAATCACGTTGTTGTATGAGGCATACTGCTGTGCCATTTTGGCAAAAAATGTCTTTGCCACATCACTGTAGCGGTTTGGATTGCCCTCGTTTAGCACATGCCAGTCGATGATGACATACATGTCGTTGTTGAACGCGTACTGCACTCCGTTTTGCACAAGTGTCTCAAGCTGCTGCCTGTCACCATCTGTGCAGTAGCCACCGCTTTCGTAGGTGTACATGGCGAGCCTCACTACGTTTGCTCCAAAGCTTTTCAGCGTGGCAAAGCAATCATTGGTCACATACTGTGGATACCACGCAAGACCGTGTGTGCTGACTCCGCGAAGCTGCACCTCGTTGTTATTTTGATCAACGAGCTTGCTGCCCTCCACATGCAGCTTACCGTTTACTGACGGACAGGCAAGAACTGAGCTCTCCTGTCCGTTTTCTGTGGTGAGCTGCTCTGTGTCAGCCACATTCTGATTTTCTGTACTGCTTTGCGTACTGTCCTCAGTATTATTTTCTGCAGAATTCACCGACTCAGTGGCTTTCTCATCCGTCTGTGATTCTGTCTCCTTGTTACCCTTGTTACCACATCCTGTAAAAATCCCAAGCACCAGCACTGCAACCAATACCAATGCTATATATTTCTTCATATTGTTATACTGTCTGACTGATTACTGAATTGATGTAACCTTGTAGTCCTCAGCCTCTACAGTCTCCTTTAATTTCTCATCGGAAATGTCAGAGCTTAATGTCACTACTGCAGTTCCACTCTCATGGCTTACTACAGCCTCACTAACTGCATCAAGCGCCTCGAGTGCCTTCTTTACTCTTGCCTCGCAGTGGCCGCACATCATTCCTTCGATATTCATTGTCTTTGTCATTGATTTTTCCTCACTTTCATTTGGTTTATTTGTTTTGTTTTTTCTATCTGGTGTTGCTTTTCTGTCATGCTTAGGATCATACACCCTGCACAGATTCAGCCGCAAGGCATTGGTAACAACGCAGAAGCTCGACAGGCTCATCGCCGCCGCTCCAAACATCGGATTGAGCTTCCATCCTAATAAAGGATACCACAAACCGGCCGCAAGTGGAATACCTATTACATTATAGAAAAATGCCCAGAACAGATTTTCGTGTATATTTGTCAATGTAGCACGGCTTAACCGCACTGCTGCCGGTACATCTATCAGGCGGCTCTTCATCAGGACAACATCCGCTGCATCTATTGCCACATCACTTCCCGCGCCGATTGCAATTCCCATATCCGCACGTGTGAGCGCCGGTGCATCATTGATTCCGTCACCAACCATGGCTACCCTGCCCTGTTTTTTTAGCTTCCTTATGACAGCCTCCTTACCATCCGGAAGCACACCTGCGATGACTTCGTCCACTCCCGCCTGCTTTCCAATGGCATTGGCAGTCTGCTCGTTGTCACCGGTGAGCATAACAACTCTGATTCCCATATTTTTAAGCTGTCTGACAGCTTCCGGACTGTCCTCCTTTATTGTATCTGCAACGGCTATGATACCGCAAAGCCTGTCATCCGCGGCAAAGAACAGAGGAGTTTTTCCTTCCTTTGAAAATTCGACAGCTTTCGCGCGCATATCATCTGACACTTTTACAAATTTGCTGACAAAAGCAAGATTTCCTGCTTTTATCATTTTGCCTGCAAGTATTGCAGTCAGACCATTTCCTACAACAGCGCTAAAATCCGTCACCTCTGCGACAGCGATTTCATCCGTTTTAGCGCGCTCCATAATGGCTTTTGCAAGCGGATGCTCGCTCTTGGCCTCGACTGATGCAGCTATTGCAAGAAGCTTCCTTGACCACAGTGCTTTATCTGTTGATGAGTACGGGGTTAAATCGTCTGCCTTACAATGACACTCACCGGCATGCTTGCCGATTTCCTCAAAAAATGTCTCATCCGGCACGATATCCGTCACCTTCGGCTCACCGCTTGTTATGGTGCCTGTCTTATCAAGAGCCACAATCTGTGTGCGGCCTGTTGCCTCAAGGCTTGCCGCTGTCTTGAAAAGTATACCGCTCTTTGCGCCCTTGCCGTTTCCTACCATTATCGCAACAGGAGTTGCCAGTCCAAGTGCACACGGACAGCTTATCACGAGCACCGAAATGCCTCTGGCAAGCGCAAAGCCCACGGTCTCACCGGCTATAAGCCATGCTATTATTGTAATGATTGCAATTGTAATAACCGCCGGCACAAATACTCCCGATACCCTGTCAGCGATTTTTGCAATAGGTGCCTTTGTCGCTGCGGCATCAGAAACCATCTGTATAATCTGTGAGAGTGTGGTGTCTTCGCCCACTCTCGTTGCGCGGCATTTTATAAAGCCTGACTGGTTCACTGTGGCAGCGCTTACTGCATCTTTCGGCTGCTTATCCACAGGGATGCTCTCTCCTGTGAGTGCCGATTCGTTGACAGCGGTTGTTCCATCTATTATTTCACCATCCACAGGGATATTTTCCCCCGGTCTGACCACGAAAATATCGCCCTTTTTCACTGCATCCACAGAAATTTCCTGCTCCACGCCATCCCTTACAACGGTTGCTGTCTTTGGGGCAAGCTGCATCAGGCTTTTTAAAGCGTCTGTTGTTTTGCCCTTTGAGTGCGCTTCAAGCATTTTTCCGACAGTAATCAGTGCCAAAATCATGGCTGCGGATTCAAAATAAAACTCATGCATATATGACATGACCGCATCCATATCGCCATTCACCTGCGCAGCTGTCATGGCAAAAAGTGCATACACGCTGTATCCAAACGATGCTGCAGATCCAAGCGCAACAAGCGTATCCATGTTGGGAGCACCGTGAATCAAGCCCTTAAAGCCACTGATAAAAAACTTCTGGTTTATGACCATTACCGCCACTGTAAGCAGAAGCTGCAAAAGCCCCATAGCCACATGGTTTCCATTGAAAAACTCAGGCAACGGCCAGCCCCACATCATATGTCCCATGGAAAAATACATGAGAACAACTAAGAATATGAGCGATGCTATAAGCCTGTTGCGCAGCTTCGGTGTCTCCCTGTCTACAAGCGCATCCTGCGCTGCCTTTAGCTGCTCTAAGCTGTTATTCGCTTTGTCATTTTCTGATTCTGTTGCTGTGCCTTTGGGACTCGCTCCATAGCCCGCCTGCTCTACTGCCTCCACTATCTGCGCATCTGTCGCGCTTCCCTCGACTCCCATCGAGTTGGTCAAAAGACTGACAGAGCAGCTCGTCACACCATCAACCTTAGAGACCGCCTTTTCCACTCTGGCAGAGCATGCCGCACAGCTCATTCCTGTAACTGTATATTGCTTCATACTGTCTGTATTTCCTTCTTTCTAATATTCGAATCTAACTATTCAGAAGCCTTTTCTAAAATCTCTCAATTCCTGTCACCTTGAAATCCAGTCTTTCGATGGCAAATGTGATTTCCTCATCGCTTAGCTCTCTGGTTGCCTCAGCATGTGCCACGCCATGCTTTAAATCCACAGCTGCCGATACGCCGCTCATCTTCTGAAGTGAGCGTGTGACTGAGTTCTTGCAGTTCATGCAGTGCATTCCGTCTATGTGCACATCTGCTCTCGTGACTATCTCTCCTGTAAGCTGTACTGTGGCTTCCTCGTCCTCCTTCATGGCTCCACCGCCACAGCAGGCGCCCTCGCCCTTTGAATGCTTAATAGTCTCCTTTAAGCCCACAATCACCAGTGCGGCAATTATTGCTATTATTAATATTGTGATTATTGTACTCATTTTTATACCTGCCTTCTTATAATACTACTTCATAAGCTTCTGCAGTGTGTTCAAAAGCTCATCTATTGTCTCATCCTTGCCGGCTCTTATGTCATCTGCCACACACGTCTTTATATGATTGGCCAAAAGGACTTTATTGAAGCTGTTGAGCGCAGCATTTGCGGCCGCCACCTGTGTGATGATGTCAGGGCAGTAGCAATCCTCATCCAGCATACGCTTGATTCCACGGATCTGCCCCTCTATACGGCTAAGTCTGTTGATGAGATCCTTATATTCCTTCTCTGACCGCTCTTTTTTGCGGTTGCAGCAACAGCATTTGGTTTCTTTTTCTGTCATGGGTACCTCCACTTGTTCTTTGTTCCGCATTATGCATTTATTTCACATGTCTAACCATACCCCTTATGGGTATCTGTTTTCAAGAGCATTATATACCCCAGCGGGGTATATTGCAAGGGCAGATTTCCTTATTGAGAAATTTTCATGTTATACCATACTTTTATAATAAAAACATGCAGTAGCTGCAGCTGCTCATAAATAGCTCTGCCTCATATGAATATATACAACGAAAAAGCCGGTACATCATGCTTCCATGAATGTACCGGCTTTAAATACTTAGCAGTCCGTACGGGAATCGAACCCGTGTTTCCGCCGTGAGAGGGCGGCGTCTTAACCGCTTGACCAACGAACCGTGTATTATAATATCATGGTCAAACGAATAATGCAAGTACTTTTTTAATTTTTTCAAAAAAATTTTTCCGTTCTTTTGCCTTGAACATTATCCCTTTAAATGCTTCTGGCTTTAATTCCATTTTCGTCCCTATGTATGCTCTGTGACAATCTATTATATTCCGGCTCCTTATCTCAAAGCACGCGTTCTTATCCTCATATTTTATTTATACGTTTTCCTCTTGAATAAGATTATACACCTCTTTGGTCACACAACGGTCACACGGAGCCCTTTTCCACGGATTTTGTAAAAAGTATACATTGAAAATGCCGAAAGCTGTACAATTTTAGACAATTTTCGGCATTTACGTATTTTTTGTTCGTTATAATCAACTATTATTTATTATATTTTTTGTATATCTTTTCAAAAGCAGGCATAGAGCGTTTAAGTCATTCAAATAATTTATTACTGCGTTAGCCTTGTTAATCTTATCTCCTACGGTTTCATTTATTATTACTGCTGAAAGGCCTATAGCTTCATCAATAATCATACCTTTTAAAGTATCACTTGTTACATCAAAAAATACCCTGCATTCTGTCTTTTCCTCTTCCTTTTGATTTTCAAGATTCTGCTTTGTATGTTCTCTATATTTGCCTCACTACGGATGCCTGCTTACAGCGACTTTCTTCAAAAAAAACAACGGCTGCAGCATCCACTTTCCGTGAATGATGCAGCCGATCTGTCATTACATCGTGTAACTGTTTTAGACTCTGGCTTTGCGACCTTATGTTTCCATAAGTGTGCCTTGATAGGTGTAATTTTATCGGTTTTGGGTAGTCTTGTCAACAGACTCTATCCGAACTTCTGATGCCTCGTTTTGTGTCTTCAAATCATTTATTATCCAGAGATAATAAGTCTTGCCGTCCACATCAAGTTCATGTACCTCATCAATTTTCTGGTCATCAACCGTTACGTTACTAATGTCAGAATAATCTGTGACGCCCCATGCTGGAAGAACTTTATATTTCTTTTCAACAGCTCCCCTATAAACAGCATCTCTGCTCATAAAAAAGATCAGCTAAAAATGTTTCTTTCCATGTATACTTTTTATCATCATCAAAATTAATCACCAATTTTCGTTCTCCACTATAATTATAACCATCTGAAACTGTTACAAAATCATAGCATTTTATGTATGTATTTGTTCTATTAATATCAACATCTTCAAATTTAACATTATAATATCCCTGCATATAAACATGAACTACCCCATTATATTCTATCTGACATAACTGTTTTTCTGACTTCACTTTTTCATCTACATCTAATAATGCCTCATCTACAGACTTATATTTATTTGGATGTACATCATTAATATATGACATTGCATTTCCATTTGCTCCACTTAAAAATTCATCCTCCCTATGCAAATAACTCATTATTATACATATACCAATAAACATTATTACAAATACGATTATTGCGATTATTATTTTCTTTTTTTTCTTAATCATGTTATCTTTCTTCCTTTATATATTACATTTATATCATTCATATTACTGAAGCGCCGGACACACACCATTATTTACAAAATTATTAATAAAATTAATAATTGTCTGCCCTGCACTACTTGGATCATTTCCATATAACATTGACACCAGTGCCGCAGCTGCTATTACCACAACATATACATATCCCATTCGCATATATACCCCACATTTATCTGTCGACGTTTTGATACCATTACTCTTTGTACTATGTACGCCCACTTTTAAATTAGATCCTGGATGTAGTCCTGCACTCAAATCAAGTCCATATGAATTATCTGCCCATCCACCATTTAATGATGCATCTATAGAAACTAAATTATCCCAATTTAAACCAACACTTATCGGAATATTTACATTTAATTTACCTATATCAATGCCTATATTTGCATCTAAACTTACTCCATCTTTACTGCATGTAACTCCTAACGATGTTGGAATCCCAAATTTATTTTTCTTTCCCAAATCTATGCTTGGTATATTTAAGCTATATGATTGAGATATTCCATCATCGCCATCAGTTGTTGTGACTTTTTTTATCCAACTACCTGTATATTGCGCACTAGGCTTCGTAATATCATCAGTTCTACCCCAATATGTCCCTAATCCGATATCACGACCAGTAACCTCCACTGTTGATACAGATATAACATATTCTTCCCCATAAATATACTTATTCCAGAATTTCTTCAAATCTCTCCATGATGGGAATTTTCCATTCAAATCCACCAGGTCCATCGGTCTGTTCCAGCAGTAGCTGTAATGATTCATCGTGTATGGAACTGCGATGTGTCCTTTCAGGAAATCCTCACTGACAAATCTTCCTGCTCCGGCATCATAGCGTCTTGCCTGTGCAAAGTACAATCCTCCTGCGCTGTCCATCTGATAACCAGTAAAACCAAAACTCTGCATGGAGTCTTGAAAGATATCTTTTGCAGTCCAGATGTCATTACCGAATTCGTCAAATCCGTAGGCTTCCTCACTTCTTCCTGCCTCATCGGTTAAGCGCATCGGGCTTCCTAAGTCATCCTGGAAGTAGAAGTGGTCTCTTCCTTCTTCTTCCATTCCGGCAACATTGCCATCCCAGAAGTAAGTCTGGCTGCTGTGTAACAGATTTCCATCGGTTCTTCTGTCAGTTGTCTTCTGCAGCAGGTTATGGTACTGACGGGTCATATCTAAGGTATAACGGATGGTCCGGGCCGGGGCTGCATCCCCTGTTGCAATGCTTTGTCCCATTCTGTGGCCTAATCCGTTGTACTGATAGACTGCCTTTTGGATGATTCCGTCTGTCATTCCCATGGAGCTGCTCATCTGGTTCGCTGCATCAAACCCATATGCTTTTAAGACTTCTTCCCCACTTGTTACAGATAACAGATTTCCCCTGTGATCATATGAATAGTTTCTGATCCCATTTTCAGAGTTTTCTGTTGTCAGCTGGTTCTTTGTGTTATAGCCATATGTGGTTATAAGCTTACCATTTTGTGTGTATTCTGTCTTTCTTCTTCTGTTTCCGAATGCATCATAGCTGTAGCTTCTTAACTGCTGTCCGTCATGCATTACTCCTGTCAGGCGGTTCATCTCATCATAGCTGTATTCATACCTGCCGCTGTCTGCCTGTATTCCGGTTCTTTCCTTTGCTGCACTGGTTTTATTACCCAGTATGTCATAGCCGTATATATAGTGCTCGCTGAAATCAGCTCCTGTATGCAGGATTTCTGACACCCTTCCAGGGTTTCCGTATGCGTATGATGTGCTGCTTCCCCCAGGGAACTGCTTTCCGGTCAGTCTTCCGGCGTCATCGTAGTGGTACCGGATTGTTTTCTCCTGTGCCCCGTTTGTTATGAGTTTCATGGCGGTGAGCTGCATCGCTTCGTTGTATTCGTATGCCGCTTTTCTTCCATCTGGGTAGAGAACAGATGTTCTTTCTCCCATGCTTCCCCATTCATACCCGACCGTTTTTCCGTATGGGTCTGTGACAGAAGATACCCGTCCTGCCTCATCCATGGCTATCTTGGTTGTGCCGAGCCAGTCTTTTACTTCCTCTAACTGGCGGATGGCATTATACGTGAGTGACACTGTCCTTCCGTCTGCGTATCTGATCTCTTCTACCTGTCCATCTGCTCCATAGCTTATGGCAGTTTCATATCCATCCCTGTCCGTCTTTGAGGTCATGCGTCCGGCAGGATCATATGTATATGTTTCCATATCTCCCAGCGGGTCTGTCACTGCCACAACATGTCCTTCCTTATCCCATGTATATGCAGTGTTCTGTGTCTGCTCTCCGCCTGTTCCAGTACAGCTTGTCTGTGTCAGGTGTCCCATGGCATCATACTGATAGAAGGTCTCATTTCCTAAAGCATCCGTTACTTTTGACAGATTTCCATTTGGTGTGTATTCATAACGTGTTATGTTTCCATTTTCATCAGCAGCCTCTGTCACATGTCCTAGTGCATCATATTCAAAGTGCTGTGTTCCACCAACAGCATTCGTTATTGATACTATCCTGTCAAGAACATCATAACTGTAATGATAACGTTCTCCAGACATGGTTATACGTTCTGTCATATTTCCCTTTGCGTCATAACTGTATTTTTCACCTGATCCGTCCGGATAAAGCACACTTCTGAGTCTGCCTCCCTTTTCATAGGTGTATACTGTGCTGCTTCCATTGGGATGGCATATCCTGTCCACATTTCCAATCTCATTGTAGCATACGCTTGTGGTCTCTCCGGCTGCATCCGTGACACCCGTTCTTCTCCCCAGATCATCATAAGTATATTCTGTCACATGCCCCAGCGCATCGGTTTCCGATACAAGATTTCCCTCATGATCATAACCGAAAGTGGTTACTGCCCCGTCTGCCGCTTCCATGCGCACCAGTCTGTCTGCCTCATCATATGCATACCTGGCAGTGTTTCCGGCTGCATCCGTTTCGGACAGCAGGTTTCCTGCCTCATCATATGCATACCTGATTTTTCCTCCCATAGGCAGCGTATGCTCTTTAAGCCTGTTGTCGCTGTCGTATATGAACCGCTGTATTCCACCATCCGGTGACTTTATGCTGCTTACGTTCCACATCCTGTCGTATGCAAGCTCTGCACGGTATCCTTCCTTGTCCGTGTATGCGCTGATTTTTCCCAGGTCATTGTAGTCAAAGGATACTGTCTTTCCGTCGAAATCCGTAAGGCCTGTAACCTTTCCCCCGGCATTGTAAGTGTATTTCCTGACATTTCCAAGTGCGTCTGTTACTGTGCTGATTCTGTCTGATGCATCATAGCTGAAATGTGTCCCGTTGTTGTTTGCGTCCGTTGTTTTTATCACCCTGTTCAAAAGGTCATATTCATATGACGTGCTGTTGCCGTTTCCATCCGTTACTGCCGTGATGTTGCCTCTGCGGTCATATGAAAGCTCAGTGCTGCTTCCGTCTGCATATGTGATTTTTTCTGCCCTTCCGAAGACATCATTTTTTATCTTCGTCCGGTTTCCGAGTGCATCCGTCGTGCCTGTCAGGTTTCCCTTTGAATCATAGTGGTTTTTTAGCCTTGTCTTTCCGTTGATGCTCAGGCTGGTAAGGTTGTTGAAAATGTCATACGTGAAGTTTATTCGGCGCTTTCCCGCATCCACTGTCTGTGTCAGGTTTCCCCTGCTGTCATATGACATGCGCACGGTGTGGCCGTTCCTGTCTGTCCTGCAGATGCACTGGTTCCTGTCATTGTACAGGTATTTTTCCCTTGTTCCGTCCTCATACAGCGTGGCTGTATTTCTGTACCGGCTGTCATGCACGTATGTTATCCGGCTTCCGTTTCTTTCCGTGAGTGTGACGCGGCTGTTTTTGTCATCATACTCAAAGTCCATCGTGCCGCCGTCCGGGAACTCCTGGTGTGTCACCCTGAACAGGCTGTCGTATCTGTTCCTTACGGCCGTGACATTTCTTGCATTTACTGTCTCCGTTATCCTTCCGTTGTCTCCGTAGCTGTATGTGTACACTGCTCCTGACGGTGTCGTGACTGTCTTTAACATGCCTCCGTCATACTCAAGCTTTACCTTTCTGCCCACATGGTCTGTGACTTCCATGAGCATGCCTTCACTGTCATATGCATACTCAAGGAAGCTTCCTGTATCGGTTTCCGCCTTTTCCAGCCTTCCTCTTTCATCACGGATAAATGTGATTCCCCTTTTGTTTGTGTTTTCCTGCCTTGCCGCCTTTCCGTTTTTATCAAAGTACACGGCATCCATGCCCGGATGACATGTAAGCTTATAGCCGTCTTCCGTCCTTTCCAAAAGCCCCATCGCCGCGTTTTCCGCCACATAGCCTGTGTCTGTTTCCGCAAAGTAGTAAAACTGTCCGTCATGCATGCGCACCGCCGCTTTTTGGTCCGGCTGCTTTTGCACTTCCATTTCATAATTGTGCAGGAAACAGCTGCCCATTGTGCCGGTGCCGGTATCCTTTGAGTTGTAGTATCTGTGGAATGAAAGCGGTATCTCTCCACCTGCCTGCATGTCTTCATGGTCATAGATGAAGTTTCCGGTGCTTAAGTTTACAGGATCACTGCTTTTCTTGCATGATGTATCACCTGCGCCGAGCTTTTCCTTCTCGGTCTTTTCACTCTTTGCTGATTCAGGATTTTTTATTCTCGCAGCATCCGCATCAAGCGTCCCCTTCATTCCTGCCATGTCCAGGTTTCCGCCGTCCGGGCTTATTGATGCTGCAAGGTCATTTATGAGTTTTATTATGTTATTGCCGCACGTTATCTGTCTGTTCATGGCTGCCATGCTTTTTGTATCCACTGACTGCACATTTGAAAATATAGTGTCTATCTTCTTTTTAGTGGCATTATTCTTGTCTATTATCTTCTGGTGGTATGTATCCACGTCGTTTATATAGTTTTCTATTCCGAGCTTTCCTGTCCAGCTCCGAAAATCCATTCCCCTGTCCGAAAACCAGTCATTTATCTTTCCCCATGTGGATGAAGCTGCGGCATCATCCGCATAGCCTTCAAGCTTCTGCTTTGCTTTTTCTGAGAAGTCTCTTGTCATTTGTTCTTACCTTCCTCCTGCCTTCTGTGCCGCATTATTTTCCTTTGTATCTATGGATGATTTTCTTCCCTTCATATATGACAAAGTATTGTTGAGCAACAGCACAAATGAATCCTGCATTCTTTGAAACATATTTCCTATCTCCTCTATTGCTATTATCGTACTTCCTCCACATGCCCCTACATCCGGAGCTGCTTCTGATGTATCAAGCCATGTATTATATAAGCTTTCCAACTGTGTTATCTGTAATCCGAGAGCCTCACTGTCTATAACAGTGGCTGCCTGTCCTGTTCCTCCAACCTGTGTTGTCTTTACTTGCATTTTCTATTCCCCTTTCTTTTAAAATAAAAATTCGTCACTTTCATCAACATCTGATATAAAAGTATTACAGGTTTCCTTGGCTGTCTGACCAAGTTCTTCTACTACATTTGATAAATTTTTTGCATACGAAATGAATGTGTCCAATGCATCTGCCGTTGCTCCCTGTTTTATCGCATCTCTTCTGATATTCTCAAGTATTTGTATATATCGGTCAATACCTTCCTGCAGATTTGTTGCTCTTGTATTTAAAAAAAATCCGCCATTTCATTTACATAATCATCATCTATTATCAGTTCTGTTCCTGCCATATTGATATTCTCCTTCTACTTTCTTATTTTTCTTTTTTGCTTTTTTCTTTGGCTTTGTGTTTGTTTTTGCTTTTTCAGCTGCTGCCTTTTGAGCTTTCTGTGCTTCATCTGCCTCTATTCTTGATATTTCACTGTTCATGTTATTTATCTGTGTATTGCAATTATTTATGCTTGAATTCAAATCGGATATCTGTGCCTGCTTTTTGGCTATTTCATTTGTAATTGTCGTTATTGCACTTTCAAGACCATTATGTACTTTCGTATAAGGATGTCCCGTAAGCAAATTTCCCATTCCATCATAAATGCCTGATAGTATTTTATGGCTCACATTATTTAAGCCTGTTGTAGAATCAAGTTTAGCTTTACTGGCTCCTTTACAGTCAGCCAATGTATTCTGTAATTCAACTATCTTTCCTTTTACCCTGTTCAGTTCATCTATATCATTTTTCAGTTGTGCAATTTGCGAGTTATATTGTCTAATATTCTGCTGATTTTGTGATATTGCTGTCCTACATTGTCCCTTTGTCATGTCGTTTCTCCTTTTTTATTAAAACATATTGATTCCACTATATTTTTAAATACAGGATGCCATTCAACTGTATCTGCGTTGCTGCATGTACACTGTAATAAATGAATTGTGTCCTGCTCTTTATATATCAATGACATTGTATACAGTGTATCATTTAAAATATAATGCGTATACAATATGGCACATACTTCATCATCATCTGCCCTTTTGTATATACCATGACATCTATACCCGGAACTGTTCTTTTATAAATATGTGACATAAATTGAGCCGTCTGCTCTATATCCATTTTTTAAGATTTTCTATACGATCGATGTCTACACAGCTGATCCGTATTCCATGCTGTCTGTCCAGTAACACAAAGTCAGGCAGCTTACGATAATTTCCAAATATTTTTCTTTTTTCACCTATCGTAGCAGCCTGAAAACTGTCTGGGATTTCTACACTTGCTATCCCTTTCCATATAACGTATTGTTTCATATCATTTCTCCTTATTCATCCCACATTTCAGGCTCAATTATCAATTCCTCCTTTGGACAATTAGCCTTTGCAATCTCCACTCCATTCTCAGTATTTGTCACTGTAATCACTACATTCCAGTCATCCGCGCCAGAAAACAACTGAATAATTTCTATAGCATAAACTAAATTTGTTATATCCGCTTGAAATTCACTTAGCTTTCCATCTTTATTTGCAAATACTTGAAGTTCTTTATAATCCTCGCTTAATACAAATGTATATCCCTCATTATCAACATTTTTTCAATAATTTTGTCTACTGTTTTTTTTTTTGCAGAATCTATCCACCAAGTTTTCTCCTCTTCTGTCAACTTAATCTCACATTTTCCATCTTCCGTCATATAGGCATACCTACAATGTCCTGTTTCTCTTACCTGCTTTATTGCCTCTTCCTCACTATCTGCAAATATTCCAGTTAATATGCAAGTTTCCAATCCAGTATCATCATAATCCTTATAAAAGCTTTTAGTCGTATCATAGCTTTCTGTTTCATTCAAATCAGCTACTTTCTTCATGGTTGCCATTCCCCATGGAGTAGCCCATGATACCTCTGTTTGAGGTTCATTTTCTTTAGATTTTAAGCTCTCATCATTTTTATACTGTCTAACTCCCATTAATACTGATATTACTATAATAGATATAAAAATAATTGTGCTGACATATTTTTTCACTATAATTTACTCCCTTCATTCTCATTAAATATACTGTGCCAACCGCATTAAAATTTCTAGTATCTGAGTCAAAGAAATACCATCTGCTATAAATATTTCTGCTTTCTTCATACTTGATTCTCTATATAAAGGATCCATTTCCCAATATACTTGATCTAAATTTTCTTTTTCCTCTTCTACTCTCACTGCACTCCAATTTTTCATATCCACATTATTTGATTTTTCAAGTTTGACACTTGAAGTTACTGCTAAATTTTGTTCTAATTGCGTAGTAACTTTGCATTGTATTGATATTGAAGATACATCTATCGAAGCTCCATATTTCATTTCAGATTCTCCATTTTTTATTACCGAATTTAAAAATATTTTTTCATCTTTATTATAACCAAATGCAAATTTACCACTTCCAAATTTATCTTCTATTTTAGCCTCATCTCTATCTAATGATAATGACATATTATCAATCTCAAATTTCTGTGCATTAGCAAGCACTATCTGCTGCTGATCAATCGTTACATTTATAGTTTCACTGCTATCAGTCTCTACTGAGCCCGATACCGTTACATTATAAGTAGCAGACATATCCACACCGAGCGGTACCGTTATCTCATATATTCCCTCTTCCATTTCAACATTAGGATATAATGTAGTCAGCCAATTAGAAGTTCCACTTAAATATGCCATCTTCTCCTCATCGCTTAACGCCATAAATTCATCATATGTCAAATCAAGATTATCAACTACATCCACATAATCAGTTGCTTCATCCACTTTTCCATCACTTACAAGTGTTTTAACCACACTCATATTTGCTGCATTCAATTTCTCTTTATCCGCATCCAAAATTGCTTTATATTTTTTAATATCAAGATTTCCGCCATTCGGATCAATTAACCCCGAAAGATCATCTATATATTTAACCCACAGGTTTCCTGTATTTATATACTGTGAGAGTTTTCCCATATATTTTGTGTCTATGCTTTGTACATTTGCAAATATTTCTTCTATCTGCCGTTTTGTTGCCTTGTTTTTATTGATCAAATTACTATAATAATTTCCAACACTATCTATACATTCCTTAATTCCCAACCGGCTAACTATAACGGGAATACTGACATTATAAAATACTATTGTATTTGCTATTTCTTCCCATCTTTGTTTTGATATTATACTATCCACATATTGCAGGAGTTCCTGTTTTGCCTCGCCTGAAAAGTCTCGTACCATTGCATTATTCTCCTTATCATTCATTCTCATATAGGATATTGAAGTTAAATGCGGCAAATGCCGCATTTACCTTCAAAAATGACTCTGATTAGCCTCTTACTGCTGCGGCTCCTCTTGCATCATCGTCCTGTCTGTTCTGCATGTAGCTGTTGATGAAATCAGAAATACTCTGTACAGCTTCTTCTACCTTATAAAGGGCAGGCTTGTATTCACTTTCGAATCTCTCGATGAATGCATCGGCTGTCTGGTTTGTCCATCCATCCTGTAACTGTCCATTCATATTTACGAGGGTTTTGATGACATCATCAATTGCTCCCGCCTGATTTGAGTATACTGATACTCCTGTTGTTAATACGTCATAATCGACTTTGTTAATTGCCATTTTCATTGGCCTCCTTTAAATTTATTTATGGTAAAACTGCTAAGCAGTATTCCATCATGATTGTCTGACAACTTTAATCTTTACCAATTCATTGTCCTTTATATAATAAGCATCCCCTGTCTCTATAGGTTTTGAATATTTTTTACTTGCACTAACTGAGATGTCACATATCTTAATATTACATACATCATCAAATACCATGTAATGCCTGTTATCTTTCACTATCTTAAGCATCTCAGGAGAATTAAAGCTGATAGAATTATTTTCTATATCTGGCATAAATACGAATATTTTCATGTTCTTATATTTACCGAGCCAGTCCTTCATATATTTCATTATTTTATTATCTCCACTCATATTCAACATGATATCTGCACTATCTATCACAAGAATAATCCATGGTTCCATCTCTAACTCGTCAAACATTCCTGCCGAATACATCTCATATCGTTGCTCAATTCTCTGATTTATTTCCTCAATCATAGGCGGTACATCATGATATGAGGTCAGATACATTGCGGTGTTAGGATTAAATTCACATTCTCCCATTTTCTTTGTCGCATCATCCAATACATACAGCTCCGTATTGCCGGATGCCTTTTGAACAATTGTATCCATGAAATATTTTGCAAAAGTCTCCCTGTCTGTCTGATTCTTTCCTGTCAGGGAGAGCACATCTCCGCTCTTTAATTCAACTGCCACCGGTAATATACTTGTATAATCCAGACCTATTATCACTTTGTCATCACTTATGCTTTCCGTAAATTGTGACTGAATATATGTCAATGTCAGTTCTTTTGGAATTTCTGGAATAACTTTTGCTTTTTGATTTATATATTTATCGTTTTGCTCATCGACAAAACTCTTTATCTTCTGTACACGTTCATATTCTTTTTCTCCCTCAAATGATATAAACAATTGTGCCTCCAATACTTCTTTATCCAACTGCACCATGCATCGTCCCGGTGTATTAGGAATAGACAAACGTACCCCATTTAACATCATACTGTATTCTGAAGAGTCATTACAAAACAATGTTATTCTTCCTTCAAAATTGCTTAGATACCTCTGTCCAATTCCTGATGTCTGTAAATTAGCTACTACAAATGTCATTCCAACAGCAATTCCATCCCTGAATAAAGGCAATAAATAATCTATATCCTGTAAATACATCTCCTTTAAAGCTGTCATATTATCTATCAGGACAATTATCTGTGGAAGGTCTGTTTTTCCGGCTTCCTTATATGCAAAAAATGAGCTTACACCTATCTCTGCAAGTTTTTCCTTTCTTAAATTAATCTCTTTATTCAATAATTTAAACAGATTCTTCAGCTTTTCATCATCATCAGAACATACCACTCCTCCACAATGATTTAAATTTGCATAGTTTCTCAATATCATGGAACCAAAATCTATGATATATAAATTAACCTCCTGAGGAGTATAATTTTCAGCTACTCCTCTTATGATTGTCTGTAACAGATTAGTCTTTCCACTCTGTGCTGAACCTATAATCATATAATTCTGCGTTGAAAGATTTAATTCCAGTTTTTCCTGAAGCTGACGCTCCGGTTCATCAACTATACCTATGTTTACCCATATTTCACTTCCTGACTTTTTCTCTGACTGTTCATAAGCAATTGTTTCCGGAAGCGGTGGCATACATATACTTGGCAGCCTCTCTATACCTGTCTGCTCACAAAAATCTTTTATATAATCCACAACTGCTTCCAACTGTGTTTTGCTTTTCTGTTTTTTCTTCTTATTCTGATAAACAAGACTTCTTTTGCCAGAAAAATCCAACTCATAAATTGAAAATTCCTTATCTTCTTCCCCTTCTGATACAGCCGCTGCCCCACTGTATGCTGACTGTAGTAACTCGAATATTTCATTATTTCCAACTTGGAGATAAGCACGTCCTGGTTCCTTTATTTCAGCCGCCAATGGTGTTTTTAATACTTCATTACTATCCTCTTTTGATTGCACCTTCAAACACAGCTTAAACTTTGAATTTGACCATATTTGTCCATCTACAACTCCACTTGGTTTTTGAGTGGCCAGTATAAGATGAACCCCAAGACTTCGACCTATTCGTGCTGTACTAATAAGCTCCTTCATAAATTCAGGCTGTTCTGCTTTAAGTTCTGCAAATTCATCAACTATTATCACAAGATGTGGCAATGGCTCAGATACCTTATGCTCTTTATATAACTGAATATATTTATCTATGTGATTTACACCGGCCTCCGCAAAATAATTTTGCCGCTTCATAAGCTCTGCTTTGATAGATTTTAACGATCTCTGTACTTCATTTCCATCTATATTAGTTATAGCTCCAATCAGATGTGGTAAATCCTTGAACTGATTTACCATTCCTCCCCCTTTGAAATCAATTATCAAAAATCCAATCTCATATGGATGAAACAATGTAGCTGCTCCAAGTATAAATGTCTGCAAAATCTCGCTTTTTCCAGAACCCGTTGTTCCTGCCACAAGTCCGTGCGGTCCATGAAATTTTTCATGAAGATTCAGATACACTATTTCATCCTTAACATTTACACCAAGTGGCACAGCCATCGTCTCATATATCTTTGAATTTTCCCATCTGCTATCAAGATTCAATCCTTCCACTGAATTAACTCCAAGAAGTTCAAACAATGAAATATTTTTTCTCAATGCTCCTGCAAGACTGATTTCTTCACACTCTACCGGTGCCAGAATGCGGACTATATTTTCCATACTTTCATCATCTATACTCTCATACTCAAAGTATTTCTTATGCATCTTATTCTGCGAATCATATACCATGGCACTCTCATAATCAAATATATCTATGATATGACTACAGTAAAGTGGCAACAGTGAAAGCTTTGACTCAAAAAACAAAAATACTGTATCAAGTTCTGAAGCATGCTCTATAAACTTAGAAATTGGATGACTTTTTATTCCATAGTCTTCCATAACAACGACAATATTAAATCTTCCACTTGTATTTTCATCCTGTCTCAATGTCAGCTCTTTATAGAGATTATCGAACACCCTGTTTCTGCTTTCCTGATCACAAACTATATTTCGACATCCTCCGGTTCCCTGTATTGATTTTAGGTTTTTAACCATTTGTATTTTTTTTCATCCTTATCTATCAATGCATAAAGATTAATATCTCCATAATATTGCCTACTTATTATATCCACTATTATATTTTTCATCATGCAATAAAGTGATTCTTCATTACCCACTATTCCAACAGCATTAGCATCCCTGAGACTCAATGTAAGAGGGGCTTTTTCTATATCTCTGTATTCATCGGCAACATGATTTGGAATACAACTTAATTCATCTCCAACCTCCAGCTTCTCCTGTTTCTTATAATTAATCTGACGTAATGACTCTACATTTCCACGTCCTAAGTACACTTCCAGAAAATCATGATCTGTTGGAATACGGTCAAACAAAGTTGTATCAAAATTTTCTATATGACTTATATCCTGTACTGTACTGTAATACTGATCATTTAGGCAATCCAGCTCCTCTCTTCGAATATTCTCAATTTCTTTACGTTTCTTTTCGATATATAATTTATAAGTATCTTGTCGTTCAATACAAGTCTTTTCTTATACTGCTTTTCTCTGTTTACAATACCAAATATTGATGTAAGTACACCCACTCCCATTGAACATACACTAAACATCATAAATGAACTACTTGATCCGCTCATTGTACCTTTAAGTAACATCATCATTGCCATCATAAATACTGGTGGAAACAATGTTGTAATCAAATTTAATTCTGGCTTTTTAGGTACAGTTCCGGGTTCAAGTATATCTATCGGAGTCTCATCCATTTTCACCTGTATCCTGGTATTACGAATAAAAACAGGGTATGTTGTCTGTATACTCATACTTTCCGGTCTGACATCTACACCATTAGTTTTGATAACTCCATAATCAAAATAAATCTTTCCTCTATTGTAATATGCCATAAAATCACCTATCGATATAAAGTCATGATTATTTATCTTAGCGGATTTCTGTATTATTTTATCATTAACACATGTATCGTAATCACCACTATACTTTGATAGTATCGAATACATCATGCTTTTATCCATCTGCAATGCTATTCTTGCTGCCCTTCCATAAGCCCCCTGCAGCTGTATATGAGCATCCGGCGTATCTCCTATAATAAGAGGTGTTCCCGGAACTAAAGCTATTGACCATCCAAAATTATCCATTTTCATTATCTCCTGAATATAATTGATGAACCATTTCTGATTCCAAAATCTGCAAGTGTCCTGTTCCCTTTTAAAAATGCTATTGGATATTCACATGCCATATAACACTCTGTAGTATTATTCTCATCTAAATTTAAATCATATGCTCTTTTTAATGCTATTATTAAAGTATTTGCAGATATATTTATGGGTATCTCCAATTCGTGTGTCTGTCCCCTGATTTCGTCTATAAAATTTACTATTTTCTTTTCATTCTCATCCATTTTCGCACTCCAATACTTTTCTATTCATTAAATATAAATTCCTCATTAGCTAACATCAGACAGTCTCCCGGTAATATCTCTGTTTCCTGCCCCGCCTTTATTATCCTTCCATTGATAAATGTGCCATTAGTAGAATTTTGGTCCATTACATAATAACGTCCGTTTCGCGTGGTTATCACTGCATGCACCCTGCTGATATTCGTATTGCCTGCTACCGCATAATCTGACTTTTCCGGATTCTTTCCCAGCACAAACGACGGTTTGCCAAGCTCTATCTTTTCACCTGTTACCTGCCTTGTAAGACTTGCAAAATGATAGTTCACCGGTTGCATCTGCTGTATCTGCTGTACGGATATGCCATCATCTGACAACACTGTAGTTCCATCCATGCTGCCCTGCATTACCTGCTGCATTATCTGTTGCTGCATTGTCTGCTGCATTGTCACTGCTTTGTTTTTCAGCACGTTCACAACTGCACGCTCTTCGCGTGAGATATATTTTTCTATTGCATTGCCGTTGAAGCCATGGAAGCTTCTGACATAATACATAAATCTGGATATATAATTCGTATCCTCATTGATAACAGGTGTCATTGTATAAATTATGTTTTCTATAAACCCAACAATATCTGCACTTTCCTGTCCTCCTACTATCGGAAAATATATAAAGTACATCTCTTTTGTCATCTCGTTTATGTATACGTCATCCATATTAAAACGAACACTGTTTACGTTCAGTCCGTTATTGTATACATCCTCAACCATTATTACTATCTGCTCAATCATGAAAAAGAAATCATATTTGCTTATGGCTTTTTTTTTCAATCTATCGGTAAGATTTATATTTGCAGGGCACGTATATATGAGTCTTTTTTTGTTTTTGTCACATGCATGATTCCACATGGTTTTATTCTGGCTAGCTGGCTTAGTTCGGTTTCATTTATTCTTTCCTTTCGTCCTGCCTTCATCATGGCAGTAACGGTCGATTTTTTTATGCTTACTTTTAATTTAGACATTCGCTATTTTCCATTCCTTATGAGATACATTCTGTCGTATGTAAAAATTCTATTTTCTTTGTTACTTCGAACCTGATATTGGTTTTTTGCAGCTTTTCGGTTATATCTTCCAATACTGTGGTTTCATCCTGCAATACTTCTGTCGGTGCATCCAGCACAGTAGTTTCATCTATATTTTGTGTATATCCCGGCTTTTTCTTATTCTCCCCTGCCAGGTTATATGACGGTGCTATCGGACCGGACGATGTTATGTCAATATGTCCCGCTGTCTGCTTTTGTACAATTGCTGCAATTCCTTTCCGGGCAGATTTTCCGGTAAGTGCACCTATGACCTTAGGTATTTCAAGCACTATAAGTATGACTATTGAAGCTATAAGCATTATGGCAAATGCCGTGAAGGATACGTAAAATATCATCCTGTACAGATTATAAGTCATCTTTGTTTTCCTCCTTCACGCTCTGTGCCTTCTCAATTGTTCTGTCTATATTATCCTGCAATCCTGTTATCTGCTCGCGCATTATGGATTTATCCAGCTTTTCTGTTTTGTCCTTTATCGTATGTAATAAATCCATAACTTTATCCTTATCTGTCACTGCTATAAATGATGTGATATTTGTGTCAACTATATCATCTATCTCATTCCATACCTGAATCTTTGCGTCTAAGCTGTCAAAATTCTCTGATTTTGCATATAGCTCATTTATTTGCTTCCATAGCTTTTTGTATTCTTCATATGTTTTTTCTGTCTGTTGTATCTTTGCTCCATCATACTGGCTAATCAATGTCAGACAATCTGATATCTCACAGTATATTCCTGCCTCCGGATGATTCTCCTTTACTTCCTTGAACCACTGCGCCGCACTGGAGTATCTGTCTTTTTCCACATTGATTTCGTAGTAGAATAAAAAGCTTTCACCAATCTTATAGCATACATCCTCATATCCCTTTGGATTTTTTTTTCTTTCAGCTTTGCCATAACATCATATGTATGCACCCGGCCATTGTGGTCCTTGCAATCTATACCTACCATCAGCCTGTTCAATATCTGCGCCTCATCCCTGTCCAGCACAAAATCGTCTGTCAGTTTGTCATTCAGCTTAATATATGCCTCCGTCCTTGTCGGGTCGGTGACTATAGCCGTGTAATATCCATTGTCATAATTGTCATATGTATCCGCTTCTTTTAATATGCTATTATAGTTTTCATTTTTTTTGTGTTCTGCCGCACAATAGCTTAATACTGTACTTGTTCCAAGCAGCAGCGTCAAAGCTGATGTGGTGATAAATACCGCAAGCTTTCTCTTTAGATTCTTCCTATACATGTCATCAATCTCTGTATAGTGCTCAAGGTCATACATCAGCTCAGCTGCGCTCTGATATCTGTTGTTTGGATCCGGCTGTGTACACTTTGTAATAATACGTTCAAGACCACCTGACAATGTTGGGTCAATTTCTCTGATCGGCCTTATTTCGTAAGGTGGCTCACAGGGATTCATTCCCGTAACAAGATGATACATTGTGGCTCCCAGACAATATATATCTGTTCTCGCGTCTGTCTGCCCCATTCCACCAAACTGTTCCGGTGCAGCATATCCCATCGTGCCAAGACATGTTGTATCCTCTATGTTATTTTCCTTATATTCCCTTGCTGTTCCAAAATCTATAAGCACCACATTTCCATCAGGCTTTAGCATTATGTTTGCCGGCTTCATATCACGATATATGATTGGCGGGTTCTGTGAGTGCAGATATCCAAGAACATCGCATAGCTGTTTGGCCCACTTTATCACATTTTTCTGCGACTGGGCTCCGTACTCCTGCAATGCTGTCTTGAGAGAATTTCCCTCTATATAATCCATTACGATAAGGAATCTGTCATCCTCATCTATGACATCGACAATATCAGGAAGACTGGGATGGCTCAGTTTTTTGAGCATATTGGTCTCCGCAACAAGACTTTGCTTTACCACCTCAAAATCCTTTACTCCATCCTTTCTGACCTCTTTTATTGCCCACTGTTTGTTTGCCCTTTCATTCATAGCCAGGTACACAACGCTCATTCCGCCGTGTCCAACTTCGTTTAGTATCTTGTATTTTCCGTCAATTAAAGAGCCTATTTCAAGCATCTGTTCCTCCTACTGTGCCTTTATGAGCGCTGCTGTTATATTATCGCGCTCTCCTCTTTGCATGCTTAGTCTGATGAGCTGCTCCAGTCTGTCGTGCATATTCTGCCCATCTACAGTTGCTGCCGTTTTCAGCATCTCATAGATTTCCTGTTCTGATACCTCATGCCTGAAGCCATCTGAACAAAGCAGAAGTGACATTCCATTTTTCATTGCCCCGGTCCTGTACTCCGGCTTTACTTCTGCTGATGCCCCGACACACTGCAGCAGTACATTCCTTCGCGGATCTCTCATAGCCTGCTCCTGTGTCATATTTCCATTCATAATTTCCCGCTGTACATATGTCTGGTCTGTCGTAAGCCTTTCTATATGGTCTGAAAGGCTATATATTCTGGAATCGCCCACGTTTATAATGTAGTAGGCTTTTTGCGTGACAAGCAGCGCTACCACTGTTGTTCCCATGTTTACTGCATGTGCTTTGCCATATGCTTTTATTTTTTCGTTCTGCTGCTGTATTACTTCATCCCACTGTCTTTCCAGAATCAGACTGTCAATATCCGGGTTCGACGATTTGCAAAGCTCAGGCAGCTGCTCGTCACTCCATCTGTCAAATGCTCTGACTACAGTGGCACTGGCCAGCTCACCCTTCGATAAGCCGCCCATGCCGTCACATAATACTGCAAATGCCATGTCTCCTTTGCATGTTGAGAAGCACTTTACCAGCAGACTATCCTGATTAGTTTCTTTTACGATTCCTCTGTCCGTGTCAGCTGCTATTTCAAATCTCATACACCCTCCTCCCAGAATTCAAAATCTTCGTTGCCAAGTCTGCCTTGAAGGGCATGCGCTTTCGCGCATGCCACAGACATTGTTGTTTTTCCCACACCACCACATGGTAATGTAAATACATAGGTAATTATCTTATTGCTCATCATTGTCTTTCTTTTCTTTCATCTTTTTTCTCATATAATAAACGATTATCAATATCGCAATTATAAGTACAAATAATAATATTGCTCCAATTATATATACTGCCTTATCATTGTTTGTTTCTACTGATTTGACATCTGACGAATTTGATTCCATAGGTACATCATCTTCGGCAATCTCTGTATCTGCTTCTGTATCCTTACCATATATTTTTTTCACTTTATTGGTCTTTCCACCTTCGTCAACAGAACAGTCTGCACACTCTACCATAAGCCTTGAATCACCGTCTTTTGCAGAGAGCACCTCCTTAGGTACTTCAAACTCTATCTTTCCGTCATGCTTGTCCAGATAGTCAAGCATATCGTCTCCCGACATTTCCTTGATAACCTTTTTTTCTTTGTCATCCTTGCCCACTACAGTAATCTTTACACGTCCAAGCTTTCCGCCATCATCCTTCGGCATCAATACTGCATTCTTTGAGCCAATATAGTTTTCATTGTTTTTATCTACACCTGTCAATGTATATGTAGGTGCTGTCTTGTCCACAATAAATTCAATATTTACACTCTTCACATCACTGTAGGCAACTGAATCTGCTTTGTCCTTTGTCTCCACAACGATATTGTACTGACCCTCTTTTTCAAATACCGCATTTGATATCACATATTCGTACTTATGCCAGCCATCGCTTTCACTTACATTATTCACACTGAAGTCTGTTCCCTGCTTAAGTGCTTTTCCATTTACTTTGACAGTACAGCTGGTAACTTCATCCGGATTTATCTCTCTGACTACCACATCATGGTATACCTTCTGCACATAGTAATCCTTTACAAGCTTCATCGTATTGTCATCCAGCGAGAAGATTGAACCGCCTTTGTTTATGGAGAAATCCATCAATTTTTCTCCCTGCCCTGCAGTCTCTGTCACCTGCTTTCCGCCTGCATCTATAATATTGACTGTTTCATAAGAATTTCCGGCCTTATCCTGTGCATGGCATGTCAGTGAATACACTCCATCCTCATTGAGATTTCTAAACTCTACACGTTGTCCGTTTGAAATTGATATCACATTTCCGGTAATCGTTTTTCTTACGAATCTGCTATTTTCATATACCTCAACTGTAAGCACCGGTGAAAAGTATTCAAGATTAGTATCTGTGCACTCTATTACAAATGACATATTTCCTGAATTATTGTTTACTGAGCCCGGGGTTACACCTTTGATTGTTACAACAGGCTTTGTCGTATCTATGCAGAACTCCTGCTTTGCAAGGTCTTTTGCCATATTGCCGGCTTTGTCTGTATATGCAAGTGACCATGTATATGTGGCATCCGCATCAAAGCTTAATGTTGCCGTATGTGTATCACCATTATCTGACCAGCTTCCAAATGCCGGTGCTGCTACTGATTTTCCTGCATCCTGCGCAGTCATGCTCAGTGCTATTCTGCTTGTATCAAAATTGTGCTCTGTGATTGTCACAGTTGCTGTTCTCTTGTTATTATAATAGTTTCCGTTTGATGCACTGTTGTTATCATATACTACCGAAATAACAGGTGCTGTCGTATCAATTGTAAATTTTGTCGGTGCAAGCGAATTTGCATAATCCACTCCTGCTGCGGCATTTCCCGCAATGTCTTTTACTCCGATTCCAAATGTGTAATCGTCATCATGTCCGTAATATATTGTGGCAACATGTACTGTATCATCACCGTTACCGCTTCCACCTTCTGTGCTCCAGTTTGAAAGAGCAGGTGCCTTACCTGCTGCAGCTTTTATTTCCGCTGCTACCTTTGATGCATCAAAGTTACGCTCTGTTACTTTTACGGTTGCTGTTCGCGGTGCTTTGAAGTATGCTGTGTCTCCAAATGATGTATCTGCACTGTTATTGTCATAGCTTACCTGCACTGTTGGTGCCGTTGTATCTATTTTTATGTATTTTGTTACTGTGTATGCCGTTCCTGCATTGTCTGTTGCGGTAACATCTATACGCACTTCATTACTGTTGTTTAAAGCCGCGCTTATGTCAAATTGCTCTGTTACATGATTTTCCAGATCTTTTAAGCCCGCTGCTGTCTTATCATAGCTATATAATGTTCCACCCTGTGTCGGCTGTCCCATATTTGTTACCGTATAGTTTACGCTCTTTATTCCTGATGCAACTCCTGTGGCATTCTCATCTGATACCTCTATACTTACCGGCACATCTGCACTGTACACTCCTGATGCTGTCTCAGGTGTGATGACTGATATTGCCGGTGCGCATGTATCAACTACCAATCCATTTGTGCTGATATATGAAACATTACCGCTTAAATCTGTAGCCCTGACATATACCACGCAGTTTTTGTTCTCGCATTCTATCGGTTCACTGAAGGTGCCATCCTCATTAAGGCTGTCAAGTGTCTTCCAGTCAGCCTCCTGAATACTGTCTACGTCAATTATTGCATCCTCTGCTGAAACGAAATACTCTGCTGACTTGATGCCGCCATGCTCATCTCCAAGCTGTCCGGCAATATTGACCTTCTTGGCAGCAAATCTTGAAATCTCATATTTGTCTTTTGGCAGCAATAAATCCCACACGGTATCCATGCCTGTTGAAAGTCCGTCAAACCTGATATTTCCTGTCGGCGACTGTACGTCAATTACAAACTCTGCTGATTTGTCTCCTTCTATCTCAAATCCATTATCTGAATTACCACACAAATCTTTTGCACTGACACTCAGCTCATACTTGTGTCCTGCATTGAATACAAGCTGCTTACTGTAAACAGCTTCTGCTCCCTCGCCTGTCTTTACCCAGTATGACTTTTCAGACCACGCATCTGACTGTGTCTGTTCATTTCCATCAACCTTTACATTGATTTTTGTTTCATCTGGGTCAAAGAAAAGCTCATTCTCTTTTACCGAAATGGTTGCAATCCTGTTTTCCCTGTAATACTCAGTGCCTTTTACACTGCTGATGCACTGTGGATCCGGCTGCTCCGGTGTACCATATGTCACTGTTATTGCAGGCGCTGCCTTGTGAATATAAAATGGCTGGCTGCCGCTTGCTGTCAAATCCGCTACAGTCACGTTTCCTGCCTCATCAACAGCTTTAACATATACATCTGTCTTTTTATCCAGATAAGCCTCAGCCGATACATTTATGATTCCTGATTCATCAAGCTCATTCCATGCACCTTCATCATCCGATACTGACTGATCATCTGTCACTATCTGGTATTTTGCTGATACAACACCTGAAATGCTGTCAGCTACACTTGTTTTTATACGGACATCGTCATTGAAATATTTTCTGTTTTTGCCCGCTTCAGGCTCTATACTGACATCAGGTGACTGACTGTCCATGCTGAACTTGAAGCTGTCACCTTTAACCTCTGTCTTAAGACCGGCATAATCAGTTGCCTTTACTGAAAGCATCAGATCAATTCCGTTAAACTGCTCTGCTGCCGGAATGGTTATCCTTCCTTCCCCGCTTGCGTCAAGCTCAACAGTCTGTCCTGATACAATTTTCCTTTTCCCATCAAATACAGTGTATTCAACACTCTTAATTCCTGATAAGCTGTCATCAGCCTTAACGATATAGCTTATATCATCCTTATGCCAGCCTTTTTCATCGGCTGCTGTCATGGTATCCTGGGACACTGTAAGCTCCGGTGGCAGGGTATCAACAACCAGCTTCGATGTGGAGAAAAATGCTGTCTCGCCATTACAATTGTCCTGAGCCTTTACATATACGTTATATGAAGTATCCTTCAGATCAGATGTATTAATCTTGTACTTATATCGGGCATCATATGTATCCTCAATAAGCTCTAACGGCTTCCATGCTGAATCATCAAGCGCTTTTACCTGCTCATCATTTAAAATACTGCCACTTTCATCTGATTTATTCACATAGTAGAATGCCTGCTTTATTCCGCTGATATCCTCCAGCTGTCCATATACATTTGATGCCTGCTGACTGACCATATTCTGCTCGTCTATTAAATCAGCATCATATCCAATAGTACCTGAAGGCGCTTTTCTATCCACATAAAACGGCTGCTCTATTGAGCTTGTATCATTACACTCATGCTCCGCCTGATCCTTCGCATACATTCCGATTATCTGATATTTGTGTTCCTCATCCGCTTTTGTACCAAATGTGATGCAGCTGCTATAATCAGCCCCTGTCACGATCCACTCACTATACTCTATTCCTGCATCAATCAGCTTCTGGGCATTATCGACATCAAATACATCGAATTCTTCCCGGTCATCAACCTTTACCCAAAGCTGTGTGGAACCATCATCCAAAGAGACATCGTGGATATTCATGTCTACTTTTCTGACATTTCCATAATAATCCACAGCATCCTTTGTGAAAGCAGGTTTATCATCCTCCTTTGGATTCAATGTTATCTTTGGAGGCTGTGTATCATATTTGTAGTCGAGCCGCAGACTTCCAATATCTGTGATAGCTCCGCTTTCCTTGTCCTTACGTGCTATTACAAGAGTCTGTCTGTTATCACCCTGCTGTGGCATAAGCTGATATTTATCAGCTTCAATCCATTCATCACCTTTTCTAACCACATATACCGCCTGATTGTCACTTGCCAGCGATAATGTAGGTGCTTCTACATAAAACTGTGTACCCTGCAGCATTGTCCCTGTCAGGCTGTTATTCATACTGCTGTAATCATATTCTTTGATGGTAACAGTATATTCTGCCTCTGCTGACTTATATTTGTCATCTTCTGCTTTTGTCACCTTTATCCTTACAGTTCCGGTATCCTTTGCTGTCCATATACCGTTTGATGCAAAGTCTGTATCCTTTTCAATCAGATTTTTGCCTTCTACAACAGTGTATTTTAAATTGTCAACGGCTGCATCCGCCCTGTCGGATTTTACCACCGGAACAACTTTGTTCCCCACATAAATATCATCCGCCGGTGTATACTCTACCGTCAGCTGCTGTGGCTGTTTTTCCTCGGTGGCATTATTATCCGAATCCTGTTCATCTGGAATTTTACTGTCAGATATATCATCCGAAGCTGCGTCGTTAGATATATCATACTCTGAAGAGGGTGTATCAGCACTTACCTGTGTTGCCGGAAGCGATGTCGCACCCATTACAGAAGCTAGCATGATTGCTAGTAACCTGTTAAGTTTTTTATTAAACACTCTCATATCTCCTTTTCTATAGTATTTTTTGTAACTATTCCGTTACGATTTTATTTATATTCCCACTCTTCATTCCATTATACAAAACAATGGTCACACAACGGTCACACGGAGACAACTTTGTGAAAACTGCATAATAAAAGCGCCGAAAATTACATATTTTTTAGACAATTTTCGACGCTTTTTCGGATTATTTTTTATAACTATTATTTATTATATTTCTTGTATATCTTTTCAAACGCAGGCATAGAGTGCTTTATCATTTCCCTGTCCACACAGTATGATATTCTCACCCAGCCCGGACAGCCGAAGCCGTCTGCTGCTACTATGAGCACATCCTCCTCCTTTGCCTTCTCGCAGAATGCATTGCTGTCATCCTCGAGTGCCTTTACAAACATATAAAAGGCTCCGTCCGGCTTGAAGCAGTGATAGCCTATCCTTGTGAGTCCCTCATACAGAAGGTCTCTGTTTTCTTTGTAGGCATTGATATCACCGGTTGCCCCCTGGCATTTTACTATCATCTTCTGGAACAGGCTTGGTGCACACACGTAACCGAGTGCTCTTCCCGCACCACAGACTGCTGCATACAGCTCTGCCTTATCGTACACCTCATCAGGCACGAGGACGTATCCTATTCTCTCTCCCGGCAGTGAAAGTGACTTGCTGTATGAGTAGCATACCAGTGTGTTGTCGTAATATTTGGTCACAAACGGTACCTTGATTCCGTCGTAAACTATCTCCCTGTACGGCTCATCTGCGATAATGAATATCGGTCTTCCTATCTCCTTAGACTTTTTCTCAAGGAGGTCTGAGAGCTTTTTGATGGTCTCCTCAGAATAGACTGTGCCGGATGGGTTGTTTGGTGAATTAATTATGACACCTCTGGTGTGCGCATTGATTCTCTCCTCAAGCGCATCGAAATCTATCTGAAAATGCTCTGTGTCTGCAGGCACCTCTACAAGCCTTGCTCCTGCTGCATTCACAAATACCTTGTACTCCGGGAAATATGGCGCTATGGTAATAAACTCATCATATGCGTCACTTGTCAACGCACGAAAGCAGATTGACAGCGATGCCGCTGCTCCCATTGTCATGTAAAGGTTGTCTGCATTAAAATGTGTGCCATGTGTGTTGTTCAAAAACTCAGCTATCGCCGCTCTCGTTTCCACGTCTCCCTGTGCTGACGTGTATCCGTGCAACGCAACAGAATCATAATCTGTCACAAGCTCCTTTATTGTGTCGTTTACTATCTGCGGAGCCGGTATGCTCGGGTTTCCTATTGAGAAATCATATACATTTTCCTTACCTACAATTGCTGCTCTTTTTTTACCATACTCGAAAAGCTCCCTGATTGCTGAGCGCACACTTCCGAGCTGGTACATGCTTTCGTTTACTACCATTTTCTTGTCTCCTTATCTCTGATGTTCTTGCATGTTTACTATTATAATATCTCTGCTTATGACATACAAATGTCTTTATAAACATCTCTTTATACACATATTGTCACCATTTACGATCGTTTATCCTGATATGAATGCCTCCATCCCGGCACGCTTCGTCATCTCAATATGCTCCTTAAGCTCGCGGGCTGACATTCGCAGTGCCCCAAGGCTCATGACCGTCTGCTGCTCCAGCCCATCCGAGGTTGCCACTGTTACCTTGTACCTGTCACGTATTCCAAACACCGTCTTTTCGATAAATGCATCGGCTGTCTCGTCCTGCTTTGTATACACAACCTCTATATTGTGGAAGGTCTCTCTCTTTCCGGCATTACCCTTCACCTTGTACGCATCAAACACCAGCAACAGATGACAGCCCTTATAGCCCTGGTAATCCGATAAAACATCCTTCAGCGCATCTCTCGCCGAATCGATGTTTATGCGTGAAAGCTCCTTTAAATCCTCCCATGCAAATATTATATTATATCCGTCAACTATCAGGTACTCTTCCCCCGGGGATTTCTTCGGATAAATCGGATTGCCGTGCTTATCATGCTTTACGGTGCGCGGTTTACCACTTAGACCTTCATCCTCATTTTTCTTTTTACCTGACCATTTGCGCCTCTGATCCTCTGCAATATCGTTTTTGCCCATGCCAAACTCCCTGGCATAAACATCTGCAAGCTGAGCATCAAGCTCCACTGATGACATACCTGAAACAGCTTTCTCAAAGCTCGTCCTGCGGCGGTTTCCGGCAAGCGCCTGCGCATCCTCCGCTGAAAATGCATTCTGCGTGCGGGCACTCGCTGCAAGTGCCTCCTCAGACTCATCTCCGTGGCAGACATACGGCAGGTGCATATGCTCCGGGACCTCATCCCACGGCACCACGTAGCCTGAGCCGTGCGCACAAAATACCGAGCCTGTCGGATTGCGGAAATCCTCCTCGCTGTCATAGTGCATCTGCGCAATCACCTCCGCAGGATTGTGACACTCATCATACCCCCACAGCTCCAGTGTCAGGTGCCCGAGCCCCTTTGTATACGCATGCACCAGACTCACATAATCCTGCATTGTCGCAACCGGTGCCTTTCCTGTAATTGTTGCCATCTCACTCGCAGCGGTTGTGGCAAACTGCGGGCTCTCGGCTCTTGCAAATCTCTGCTCCAGATCTGTCATTGCACGGCCGACATACTCCATCGGCACCTGTAGGATAAAGCTGTAGTATGGCTCCAGCAGCACGCTCTCTGTGGATTTAAGCCCCTGGCGGATTGCTCTGTATGTAGCCTGGCGGAAATCGCCTCCCTCCGTGTGCTTTACATGTGCTCTTCCTGTAAGAATCGTGACCTTCACATCGGTAAGCGCTGAGCCTGTGAGCACACCCCTGTGCTCCTTTTCCTCAACGTGTGTGGCTATGAGGCGCTGCCAGTTTTTGTCGAGCACATCCTCACTGCAGGTGGATGTAACCGTGATTCCGCTGCCACGCTCCGCCGGCGACAAAAGCAGATGCACCTCTGCATAGTGGCGCAACGGCTCAAAGTGTCCAACTCCCTCGACAGCCCTTGCTATCGTTTCCTTATATACAATGCTGCCCGGTCCAAACGTGACAACAACACCAAACCTGTCCTTTATGAGACGCACAAGCACCTCCATCTGCACCTGTCCCATGAGCTGCACATGGATTTCCTTAAACTCCTCCACCCACACTATGTAAAGCTGTGGGTCTTCCTCCTCAAGCTGCTTTAGCTTTTCCATAAATGCCGCCGGATTTACATCATCCGGCAGAATCATCCTATAGTTTAGTACCGGTTCAAGGATTGGCATATTGGACTGCTGCTCAAACCCGAGCCCCTGCCCCGGAAATGTCGAGCTAAGACCTGTGACAGCAACTATCTCCCCCGCCTCTGCCACATCAGCTATCTCATATTTTTCACCGGAATACTTTCTTATCTGATCGATTTTCTCAATCAGAGGGCCTTTCGCCTCGTCACCACCATGCGCTTTGTACTCTATTTTGTCCCTGACCCTAAGACAGCCTCCTGTAACCTTTAAAAATGTCAGCCTGCTTCCTCTGTCATCCCTGCCTATCTTGTATACGCGGGCAGAAAATTCGTCAGGGTAATTTCTTTCACACATAAACCGCGAAAGCCCCTGAATCAGCGTATCCACTCTGTCAAGCTTAAGTGCCGAGCCGTAAAAGCAGGGGAACACCTCCCTTTGAGCCACCGCCTGCGCAATATGCGCATCCGCAAGCTCTCCCGATTCCATAAATTCATCTAAAAGAGGCTCACTGCACATGGCAAGCTCCTCAAATAAATCCTGTGAAGAAAAATCCACGCAGCCATCACTCAGCTCGCTCTTTAGCTCTGCCTGCACTTTCTCCGCATCCGTGCCCTGCATATCCATCTTGTTTACAAAAATAAATGTCGGCACGTTATAGTGCTTTAAAAGTCTCCACAGTGTGCGCGTGTGCCCCTGCACTCCATCAGTTGCGCTGATTACAAGTATTGCATAGTCGAGCACCTGAAGGGTACGCTCCATCTCTGCCGAAAAATCCACATGCCCCGGTGTATCAAGCATGACTACATGCCATGTACGAGCTGTATCTGCCGTACGTGCTACATCTGCTGTATGTGCTGTATCTGCCGCACTTGTGCCACGCGAAATATCAAGCCTTGCCTGCTTTGAAAAAATGGTTATTCCACGCTCACGCTCCTGCGCATCGTTGTCCAGATACGCGTCCTGATGGTCCACGCGCCCGAGTGAGCGAATCTGCCCGGTGCTGTAGAGCATGGCCTCAGACAGGGTTGTCTTTCCCGCATCTACATGTGCGAGAATGCCTATTGTAATGTGATTGTTTGTCATTTTCTGCTCCATTTATGCCTCAATCCAAGAACAGAGACACCTGTGGATGTCTCTGTGTCAGCCTTTATATCATAATCCGTTGATTTCCTAAATTATAGCATTTTGTGGTTGCTCTGTCATCTTTTTTCTTGATTGACAAATAATTATTTCGTACTTATAATGTAATTATGGAGAATATAATTATAGAAGTGTTTTGATTTTTAGGAGGATCAATCATGAGAGATGAATACGACTTTTCCAACGCAAAACGCAATCCTTACGCAAAAAAACTAAAAAAACAAATTACAATTAATATTGATGAAAATACAATAGATTATTTTAAAGTGCAAGCTGAAAATTCGGGAATTCCTTACCAGACACTTATTAATTTATATCTATCAGATTGTGTCACACAAAAAAGAGAACTCCAGCTTTCATGGAAATAATGCGAGGATAATATGAACAAAAAAGAAGTATTGGAACTAAAACGAAGATTAAAAAAAGACCAGGCAACCTTCAGTCGTCTGGTCGGCTGCTACGTGGACTGCAACCATGAAAAGGTCTGCAAATTCGGTGGCAAATTTCTCACTCTGGAGGAGGATGAATACTACAAATATCTGGAGATTTCAAACAAGGTGCTTTCCGGCACTCTCGGAAACAACCTGCTCAATCTGCAGTTTCCTCTTGAGGAGGAAGAGGTCGGAGGCCGCCAGCAGATTCTCATGGCGCTTCGCGACAGCGAGCTTAATGATGAGACTCTGCTCGATACATACTATGATCTGGTCATCGACACCTACGATGAGGCCGGGAACTATCTGATTCTTTTGTATCTCGACAGCTACGATGTCATGACACGCACAAAGGACAACATCAACGTGGATGAGTCCGAGGAGGTGTACAAATACATGCTCTGCGCCATCTGCCCTGTCACACTTTCAAAGCCGGGCCTTGGCTATCTGGAAAAGGAGCAGCGTATCGGAGCCCGCATAAGGGACTGGGTGGTCGGTGCACCTGAGACAGGCTTTTTATTCCCTGCTTTCAATGATAGGAGCACTGACATACACTCCACTCTTTTCTATACGAAAAATACCAAGGAGCCGCACTCTGAGTTTATGACAAACGGTCTCGGCTGCGGTGTGGAGCGCACAGCTACTGAGCAGAAGATGGCTTTTCATTCAATCGTCAGAAACGTGCTAGGTGCCGAGGACGAGAGCACGGATGACAAACTGCTTGATATCCAGCAGAATCTGTCCGAGATGGCTGATGACTACGCTGAGACCCACGATGATGACGACGATCCGTTCATTCTCGACAGCGAGGCTATGAACAAGGTGCTTAGTGACTGCCATGTCTCTGAGGAAAAGATTTCACGCATTGAAAAATCCGTCAATGAGGCCTTCGGTGACAAGCCGCCTATCGCAGCCAATGTCATTGATTCAAAGGCTCTTGCAGCTAATGAAATCCGCGTGGAAAAGCTTGCTCTTGAGAGCCAGGTCGGCGATTTAACTCTCGAGCTCAATGAAAAAAATGCGCAGCTTGAGGAGAAGGATTCTGTTATCCAGGAGAAAAATAATCAGATTGAAGAGCGCACTTCACAGCTTCTTGAGAAGCAGGAAGAGATTGATAATTACACTGCCCAAATTAAGACTTATGATGTGGTGCTTCATGTAAAGCCGGAGAAGGCTTCACAGATTCATGCGCAGGTCATCAATGGGGAGAAGTGTCTCGTCATTCCTATGAGGGAGAATGAGAATGCGACCATAAATGGGGTGAATACAAATCTGTAGGGACGCATCATAGGACATCGCTTATGGGGCTTCGTTTTATATGGCTTCGCATATTCAGGCTGTGAGGACCGGCCTAGCATGCAGTATATTCCTCAGAAAAATATAAAATCAGCCACGGCAGCATTTGCGGATAGTTTATTGATAGTTTGCTATGAATTGTCGTATCCACATTTTATGGAACGCCGTGGCAGTTTATATTTTTCTTCGGAACACACTGCATACTCTCCGGTAAATTTAGGGTACTTATGCGAAGCAATCAACGATGAGTTTATAAGTTGCTTATCTTAGTTATTATATAAAAGGGCGTGTGAAAATACTTTCGTTTTTCACACGCCCTTTATAATGTTATCACCTATGAAATAATATCCTTATAATAATTACCTGTTTACCAGCTCAGGACCTCATGTCCATCCTCTGTGACAAGTACCATGATTTCCCACTGGGCTGATGGAAGTCCGTCGTCGGTGTATACTTCCCAGTTGTTCTTGTCATCTACGTAGATATCGGCCTTGCCCATGTTGACCATTGGCTCGATGGTAAATATCATGCCGGGTGCCATGACCATGTCGGTGCCGCGCTTGGTGTTGTAGCCTACCCACGGATCCTCGTGAAATTCAAGTCCCACTCCGTGTCCACCGATTTCACGCACTACTGTGTAACCGTTTGCAAATGCATGGTCGTGCACCGCCTGTCCCATATCTCCGAGGAAGCCCCACGGCTTTACCTCTTTGAGTCCAAGCTCCACACACTCCTTTGTGACTTCAACGAGCTTTTTCTTTTCAGGGCTTACATTTCCGATACAGTACATTCTTGATGAATCCGAAAAATATCCGTTTAAAATTGTAGAACAGTCTACATTTATGATGTCACCATCCTTTAAGATGACGTCCTTTGAAGGAAATCCGTGACAAACCTGCTCATTTACCGATGTACATACGCTGTAAGGATAACCCTCATAGTTGAGCGGTGCAGGGATGCCGCCCATGCTGGTGGTCATATCATAGACTATTTTATCAATCTCTGCTGTGTTCATACCCTCGTGGATATGTTCTCCTATGTAGTCGAGCACTGCGACATTTATCTTGGCGCTCTCCTTGATTCCCGCTATCTGGTCAGGTGTCTTAATGATTGAATGGCTCGGTATCTTATGATGTGCCTCAGCAAGCTTTTCAAGCTTCATATCAAATGCCGCATGACAGGTCTTATATTTCTTTCCGCTGCCACACCAGCAAGGGTCATTTCTTCCAATTTTTGTTGACATAAAATCTTCTTTCTAGTGATCAAGAGTAACGTTTCCCATATCGACTCTTTTCCACACTTTTTCTTTTATTTTATAGTTATTTTTCTCCAGCAGCTTCTTATATCTGCCTCCCGAGAAATCATAATCCGTTATATCTGCATTGTCAAGCCCTGCATATATTTCCTGATATTTCCGGGCTATTGCAGACTTTTCCATGGACGAATAAATATCCTTTTTTTCGACTCCAAGCTTCTTTGCACCATCTATATCAGACAAATCATACCAGAAGTCCTTCTCGGAATTTTTTCAAAGCTGCTTTCTCGTCGTCAGTAAGTGTAATGCTCTCTTTTTTGGCCATCTCATAAAAAATCTCATCGTGAATGGCCATGGACATAGCTGCTTTGCGCGCTGCAACACGGACAAATTCACCGTTTGTGTGGATATTCCAATACTTGTTTGGATTATCGGAATCATACACAAGAGCCTGCTTCTCGACATTCATCTCCTCATATGCCACATAAAATGCCATATCGCGCAATGTCAGCTCTTTCCCATTCACGGTAACAGCCACGTCTTCCAGATGCTCATTGTATACAATATTCTGCTTCATATCATGATAATTATATGCATACACGCCGGCTATGACAGCCAGCACTGCAAGTATGATTGTTGTGATGTGTTTTCTTATTTTGCGCAAAGCTTTGCAACCACCTGATTTATGACCTTTCCGTCAGCCTTGCCCTTGAAATGCGGCATGACTGCCTTCATTATCTGTCCTTTGTTTCCTGTTGCAATTACATCCGAAAACTGCTCTGTGAGCTCCTTTTCTACCTCTTCTGCCGACATCATTGCAGGAGCGTACTCCTCAAAGATTGCATATCTGGTATTGTACTCATCAAGCAGATCTGTTCTTGTGGCAGGGCATGTGTCAATCTGCTCCTTCACGGATTTCATTTCCTTAAGGATGACTTTGTTGACAAGCTCCTCCGGTATATTGTCTCTGCAGCCCTCATCTATTGCCGCCTTTTTGGCTGCCGATACAAGTGAGGATATAGCATCCTTTCTTACCTTGTCTCTTGCTTTCATTGCTGCAATCATGTCTTTTTGTAATTGTTCCATCTGCATGGCTTGTTCCTCCTGCTTTTCTTACTTTATTTACAGGCTTGCTAGTTCGTTTTGTGCGAATTGGTGCCGTCTATCTCTATAATACACCTTATGGATGGAAATTGCTATTATTTATTACAATGAGTTTGTTGCCAGTTACTAACATTGGGTCGTGGCGTAAGACACGGACATGCATCCAGCCGCAAGGGGCTCTCAATGCGCTAACGCTATGCTATCAAGAGGCTCCGCTAGTCGCTTATTGAGAGCCCCTTGCGGCTGGATGCATGTCCGCGTCTTACGCCCTTACTTTATTGGTAACAATTCAGTACTTTGTGGTAAAAATAAAAAGAGCCGGTAAGTATAATAAATATACTTATCGGCTCCTAACCATCCTATACAAGACGCCGTATAGCAAGTATTGTATGACACTGTACGCTTCTGTTTGCTGTGATTCCTGCCTTTGTGGACTGTGCCTCCACTATAACACCACCACCTGCATATATAGCTACATGTCCCGGATATACCACTACGTCTCCCGGCTGTATATTATCGAAGGATACGGCCTGTCCCACAGACTTAAATGCCTGTGAATATCTCGGTGTGCTGATACCAAAATGTGCATATACCTCATGTACAAAGCCTGAACAGTCTACACCGTTTGTAAGACTGTTTCCACCCCATACATATGGATTGCCCACAAACTGCATAGCGTATGATACTACAGAGCTTCCTGAAACTCCTGTTGAAGCACCCGGGTTCTTTCCACCGCCTGCTGCATAGTCACTGGCAATACTTCCGCCCTTACCGGCTCCACCACCATCATAGCTTGGACTGCTTGATGAGCTGTTCGCTCTGGCAGCGACTGCGGCTGCAGCTGCTGCCGCTGCTTCCTGCTCCTGAATGATTTTGCCCTGTGCCGTAATGATATTCTGATAATTATCTGCCTGCTGCTGTGCCTGAGCTATCTGGCTTGCATACTGCTCCTTCTGATTTTCAAGAGCTACTATAGCCGCCTCGACATCTGCCTGCTGCTTCTCATAGTCATCCTGCATGGCTGTGAGCTCATTCATGTCTTTGTCAAGCTTAGTACCAATCTCCTTCACCTGCTCAACTGCTGCCTGATAAGAATCCATAAGAGCACGATCCGAATCATATACATCTGACACGTACTCTATACGATTGAGCATATCTGTGATACCATTTGACTCAATAATTGCTGTCCAGATATTGTCCTCAGCGCTGTTTTCATACATGAACTGTATACGCTTCTTCATGGCGTCATACTGCTCCTGCTGCTTTTCCTGAGCTGCTGCAAGATCCTTCTGATTCTGCTCTATCTCTGCCTGTTTGCTTGTGATATCTTTCTGAAGCTTCTTTTGTGCTGCAAGAATCTCATCAAGCTTTGCGGATTTATTCTTTATATCATCAGCAGTAGTCTGCTGCTGATCCTTTAGACCATTAATCTCATTCTTCTTATCCTTGAGATCCTGCTCAGCCTGTGACTTCTTCTTCTCTGCATCCTTCTGCTTCTGTGTCTTGGCATATACCTTCTCAAGTCCACTGTTTATGTATCCGCTAAATGTAGTGCCCTCTACTGCCGGTCCTGTAAAAACGAGTGCCGATGTTAACACAGTACATATAGCACGTGTCCATTTCTGATTCATTTTATTCCTCCTGTAATACGACGGTCAGATTGACCTTTCCTTCCACAATTTATGTTCAATATACATTCGGATATATTATCGCACAAAATGAATCTTTTTTCCACATCTTTTTGTAAATTTACAGAATTTTCCACATTTTATATAATGATATGATTAAAAGGTCAAAAGGTATTTTGCCACTAATTTATGATTCACATGCGCGCTATTATAAGTCTATCATCAGGTTTGATGCTATCTGAGGTCAGAGCGTTTATTTCCATTATGTTTTCAACAGTGGTGCGGTATCTTTTTGCAATGTCCCACATTTTATCATCCTTCTGCACTATATAGCCAACCAGAGCTGCTTCCTCTTCAGTATCAGACGCTATTTTTTCCTGCTCCACCGATATTATGACTGACACTTCATCCTGCTGCAGGGCAATAGCGTTTATGCTGACAACACCCTTAATTTCATATTCGCTGTTGTCGAGTAGATTGACCTGCACCTGGTCTACCTGCAGATTTACCTCGCAGCAGGTGTTGGCATCCATGCCGGGTATCTCAACAAACTGTTCAAACGGCACAGAGTCTGTATGCATCTCTATCGGACAGCCATCATCCTCCACAATATTCACACAGTTCACCTGCAATACACCTGACACAATAATTCCTGTGTCTGCATTTTTTATCTGTGCAATAGCGGCCTGCGTCTTTGTACCGCATATTCTTAAAATTCTCTTTTTGCTGTTTTCTCTGTACAACTGCTCCAAAATACGGCATTTTGTGTCATTTTTCATAAGAAGGCTGCATACCTTCATATTTTCAAATACAGGTTTTACCGGACATGATACGCTGTACATGTCATTGAGCACCTCTACTGTTTCCTCACTCCAGACCTTTCCATCCACCGCAAGCGCTGCCTCAATCGAAAGCTGCCTGAGCTCTCCGTCGTAATCATTTTCCGCCTCAACCTGATGCATGGCAGGCTGTGTGCGAAGCCAGGCAATATTTCCGGCATCATCACCCTCGCAGCGTATTTCATTTGAAAATCCCTCCTGCACCTCAAAGCAACAAATTTCCTGTTCTTCACTCAGATACACTATACACGCATGGCACTCGCCTGTCAGTGTAATATGGTCACGCTCGTATGTATACTCCAGATTTCTCATATCAACAAGACTTGATATGAGCTTGCATATATTCGGCTTGGTCTTTGGCAAAGTGACGACATTTTTAATTCTGACAATATCCCTTACAGCACTATCAAGCTTAAGCACCTTCATCTGCCCCATAAGCTGCTCCACGTCCTTGTCATCAATCCTTTGTGCAACTTCAAGATTTTCTTCCCTCTCTCCATAAAGCTCCACGCTTATAATGCCTCTGACCGAGAGCTTTCGCGAATTGATAACCCCAACCGTAAGCTCATCAAGCCCGGTATACACACGAACTGTATCCTTCTCGCAGACTCCTTGAAGCACAAGCTTCTCCTGAAACGGTATTGCATCCTTTATATGCTCCACTCTGTTTCCGCCGATATTTTCCTCCGGCTCATCGCCTTCAAAAACTTCCTCTCTCGTATACAGCACTTCAAATTCAATGCTTCCACTCAGCCAGATATTCTCGCCTGACGCTTTTATCTCGTCAAGCTTTACCTGCCCGTTCTGACAAACCACTTTGGAAACATCAGGCTTATTGTCCTTTATGACATAATCCCTGTCGAAGCCAACCTGCGACATATCCTTTACCTTTTCTATGCATTGTCTGATTTTTTGTGTAATTAACTCCATAAAAAATACCCCACTTCAAATATGTATATAAAATACATATTCAAGATGGAGTAACTTTATGCAGATGCAAATATTTAAATTCATGATCATTATAATAAAGATGCAACATCTTTACTTCATGATACTAGCAAAGCTGCATCCTTATATCTTTTGTAATCACATCAGTGTAGGTGAAAGATAAGAGCTGTGGCGGATTCTGCTCAAACTCATCATCTATCAGAACCGTAAACACACTTGGGTATGCCTGCTGAATAACACCCTCCTGGATGTCAACCTTGTTGCGGCCGAGATCCTGCTGGATTTTTACCCTGTTGCCACACTGCTGGTGAATCGATGCTCTGACTTTTCTAATTTCTGTCTGTTCCATTTTAAGCCTCCTTATTGTGGATATGCCCACTGGCACATAACTATAGTCCTCATGGTAACCAGTATTGTAACGACGATGTCATATATATGAAATCAATCTCTGTATAAATATAAAACAGGTCAAATTAATCAACAATTATATCAATCAATATATTTGAATATATAAATATGTCACCACAATATCTAGTAACTTTACTATAGCAAAGTATCGCAGTGATAGCAATAGGGCATTAGTACTGATTGTCAGTTTTTTCGCAACTTTTAACACAATTTACGAAATTTTCACTCAAACACAACAGGCATTTCACTCAATTCCGTCTTTATTACTATATACGGATAACTCGCCTGATTGCTGACCTTCTCGCCCTTATCCGGGGCTATCAGACGCGTATCAAAATACATTGCCTTATCCTTAACATAAAACTGGTTAACCGTAATACTGTAGCCACCTGTCTCCTTTGTGCCAAAGCCTTCCGCTATGTATAAATATTCATCATCCTTGTACGTCAGCTTCATCGCCTTTGCCTTGTTTTCATTTATCTGCTTTTTAAACTCCTCCGGGATTTCATCCCCGCAAATCACCGTGTACTCAACCATCCTGTCACTCTCCGTGCCTGAAATATTTGCGCGGCAGCCCGAAATCACTGTCGTTTCCAATATAACAAGCACACCTGCAGCCACCACCAGAATTTTTCTCAATTTTTCTGACATTTTTTCCTCTCTTTCTTCTCATATCGCTTATGATATGATATAATATCAAATATTGAACTACAATTTATATAGAGTATGAAAAAGAGAGGTCAAATATGCGTTCAGTTTTAATCGTAATATTCGTATTTTTCTATCTGCTGCTCGGTCTTCCGGTGCTCGGAGCCATGTGGATAATACACAAATTTGCCCCGGCATGGGCCGATATGGCACAGCTTCGCCTGGTACAGTGGGCTTTCCGTGTCATCATATTCCTAAGCGGAGCAGACATTGAATTTATAGGTGAGGAAAATGTGCCAAAGGACGAGGCTGTACTATATATAGGAAATCACCGTAGTTTCTTTGACATCATAATCACCTACTCCAGATGTCCACGCCTGACCGGCTACATCTCAAAGCAGAGCATCACAAAAATACCGGTGCTGGGTCTTTGGATGAAGCGCCTGCACTGCCTGTTTTTGGACCGCGATGACATCAAGCAGGGACTAAAGGTCGTGCTTGCAGCCATAGATCAGGTCAAATCCGGCATCAGCATATGTGTATTTCCTGAGGGCACACGCTGCAAAAACAAAGATGACCTGACAGAGGTACAGTCTTTCAAAGAAGGTACTTTCAAGATTGCCACAAAGAGCAAATGCAAGATAGTGCCAATGGCAATCATGGGAACAAATGAAATATTCGAGGATCACCTTCCATGGGTCAAAAAGAGGCATGTGGTTATCCAATACGGCACTCCTATTGATCCGGCAGCACTCAGTAAAGAGGAACAAAAGCATCTCGGAGCTCATTGCAGAGAAGTGATTGTGGATATGCTTCATGAAATGGTATAGCTGAAAAAACCGCCCAGTCGGGCGGTTTTTCATATTTCTTCTTCAAATTCCTTTAAACTATTAAATTTTTATTCTCATCAACTATTTTTTACTTCAAAACAAGCACCGAATACGCCGGCAGCTTTGCCGTTCCATCCTTATATGACGGTGCTTTCTTTGTAGTCTGAAGCATTGCAACAGCATCATTTACTCCAAGCGATGACACATCCACACTTGCTTCATCCTTTGATGGATTAAATATAAGCACTGCTTTCTCACCATTGTACTCTCTTGTGAATATACACACATTATCATTTGACAGATCTTTTTCAAAGGTATTTGTACCTCGTGCTATCTCCGGGAAAGCATTTCTTATTGATATTGTCTGCTTCACAAAGTTGTAAATAGAGTATGGATCCTCCATCTGCTTATCAAGGGTATCGTATGTCTGCTCGGTTTCTTCTGCATTCTGAGGTCCCACACACATTCCCTTATCTTTTGAATCCCCGCTCCATCTCATGGCAAGACGCTTCGTCTCATCATTGGCTGTGCCTCTCATGCCGATTTCCTCTCCATAATACAGAAAAGCATTTCCGGGCATAAGAAGATTCATGGCCTGCGCCATCTTGGTTTTCTCCTCGGCATTATCTCCGTTATAGTATCCTGCGCTGCGTCCCATATCATGATTTGTATAAAAAGGTGCATCAATGTATGAGTCTGTATACTTCTTTATCTCATTTTCCACATCAACCAAAGCATTGCCGTATGTGCTGGCACCATGATTTGCTGCACCATTTAACACCTTTCCAATATATCCATCCTGCTGTGAAAAATCAAAGTTGAACATACTGTCAATTCCACTCTTATAATACTTCGCATACTCTCTGTATGTAGTCCAGCCCTCACCAACCATATAAGCATCGGCCTTTTTGCTCTTCACATTGTTTACAAGCCATGTGAGGTCATCTATAGTCTCAGTCTGGTTATTATTATTGTAATAAAGCACAGCATCCAGTCTGAAGCCATCCACGCCGCGGTCAAGCCAGAAGGATGTAATCTTGTCAATCTCCCCTCTTACAGCTCCGCTCTGCAGGTTAAGGTCAGGCATGCTGTCTACAAACTGTGACTCGTAATACCAATTCGTGCCCGGCAGCTGGTTGTAGCCTCCGGCATTGGTTTTGCTAAAATTATAGTAATCAACATAAGGACATTTCGAAGAATCCGGCTCTGCCCCATCAGGAAGCGACTTGATATAATCAGCAGCCGCCTTAAACCACGGATGCTCATTTGATGTGTGATTTATTACAAAGTCAATAATCACATTGATGTTTCGCTTGTGACACTCCGTAATAAGCGCATCAAAATCATCCAGAGTACCATACTGCTTGTCAATATTCATATAATCCGTAATATCATACTTGTGGTATGAAGGAGAAGGCATAATAGGCATCATCCAGATTTCATTGCAGCCAAGTCCCTCGATATAGTCAAGCTTCTCTGTAAGTCCCTTTAAATCCCCAATGCCGTCACCGTCACTGTCAAAAAAGCTGTATACGAACACCTCATAGCAGGTCCTGTAATTGTCCTGAATCACATTAGGATCATTTTTCGCATTCATCTGCTCCATCGCAGAAGGCTTGTATTCCTTCTTTGCTGCCGTCTCGATATTCTTTCCACCCGCAGCACATCCCGCAAGCATCGACACCGCCATAGCTGCCGTCAATGCCACAGCAGTCAACCTGCCCGCCAATCTATTCACAGCCCTGCCGACCATATTGCGGCCGCCTATTTTATTATTAATCATACGCACTCCTTTTCTTAACTAAATTCTGAGCAAATTTGTATCTACAAAATCACTACACATATTCTCACATCTTCCACAAAGTAGCAACAAACTTAGCACTGTGTGCCACACCGGCACCACACAACCTGAAAGTGCTAAGTTTGCCACACACCCCCAAAGTTTGCCACAACCCAATATAAACCAAAAGCCGCCGCACAAAAGTGCAGCGGCCTAAATAAAACCAAATTAGCCTTTGACAGCTCCTGTAAGTCCATCCACGTAGAATCTCTGCATGATAACGAAAAGTATTGAGATAGGTATTGATACAATAACTGCAGCAGCAGCCCATCTTGTGAACCATCCGTTTATAAACTCTTTCTCAAGCATGTTGTAAAGGAGAAGAGATACTGTCCAATACTTGTCGTTTGGACCAACGATAACCCTTACAAATACGAAATCAAGCCATGGAGCAAGGAATGCTGTAAGTACTGTATATACTACGATTGGCTTACTGAGTGGCAGGATAACCTTGTAAAATACCTGGAACTGTGTACATCCGTCAAGGATAGCCGCCTCAGTAAGAGACTTAGGCACAGTATCAAAGAATCCCTTTGCGATATAGAAGCCTGTTCCTGCTCCTGCTGAGTATATGAGAATCAATGAAAGGCGAAGCATACTTCCCTCTGTAAGTCCGATAGCCTTTAAGATAAAGTATACGGCAACCATTGACATGAAGGCTGGGAACAATCCAAGAATCATAGCCAGATTCATGAAAGGCTTACGCATCTTAAATCTCAGTCGTGACATACAATACGCAACAGAAAGTACAAATACTGTTGAAATGATACATGAGATCACTGAAATAAACAGTGTATTAAAAAATGCTCTCGGGAAGTTCAACAGTGTAGTCTCTGTGAACAGCCTTGTATAGTTGCTAAATGTAAGGCCATGTGGGAAGAAGTACTTTGTATAAGCACCACTCTCAGCTCTAAAGCTTGTCATAATAATCCAGAAAATTGGGAACAACCATACTACAGCAAGTATTCCAAGAATGATATGAACAAGGGAATTCTTTGCTACTTTCTTAGCACGTCCGGCAGACATAGGTTTTTTTGCTTTTGCTACACTACTCATTACATGAATCCCTCCTCATCCTTGTATGATTTTGTATTTCTGTATGTAACAAGCGCTACGATAGAAAGTACAATGAATGTGAGGATACCGATAACGGCACCGATATTGTACTCCTGATTATCAATAGTCAGCTTGTACAACCACGTAACCAGAAGGTCCGTCTTTCCTGCACTGTCTCCGACAGGTGTAGGCTTTCCTGCTGATAACAGGTAGATAACGTTGAAGTTGTTGATATTTCCGGTAAACTGTGTGATGATATATGGTCCCATGATAAACATGATATATGGGAGTGTGATCTTAAAGAAGATCTGTGCTGCGTTTGCACCATCAATCTTTGCAGCCTCATAAAGCTCTGAAGGCACATTCTGTAATACACCTGTAACCTGAAGCATGGTATACGGAATACCTACCCAGCAGTTGATGAGAATAACAGAAACTCTCGCCCACATAGTGTTGGTCCAGAATGGAAGCGGGTTATCAATCCAGCCCCACTCCAAAAGCAAGTTATTAACAGCACCCTGTGGCTGGAACATCTGTCTCATTACAAGGAGTGATACGAACTGCGGTACCGCAATTGAGATAACAAAGCATGTACGCCAGAAAGCCTTGCAATGTGTCTCTTTACGATTGATAACGATAGCAAGAAGGAGTCCAAGGAAGTTACAAAGGAAGGTTGCAAATACAGCCCAGCAGATTGTCCATCCGAGTACTCTCCAGAATATCTTACCAAGCTTACCACCAAGTCCAAGCACCTGTCCGAATGAGGCAAAGCCTGTCCAGTCGAACAATACCAGATGATCACCCTTTACTGAATAGTTTGTAAAGGCCATTGGAATCATGAACAGCAATGGTAAAACTGTAAAAATAAATATTCCCATAAGTGGGAGAAACATAAGTGTCTTATGTAGGTTTTTATCAAATAAATCCTTGACATCTTTGCCAAAAGAATTGATTTCTTTTCCAGCTTTTGAAAGGCATTCTGCCTTATATCCGCTCTTTAAATTCTCGCACCACATGTAAATAAATAATACTGTGATGGCAATTGTTATGACGCCATATAACAGTAATAATACTGACTGGTCGCCTGCAACATATTCATAAATCTGCTTCTGCTCATTAAATACCTCTTCCTGTTTTCTCCAGCCAAGTGAAGGCAGCATGGAAATGTAATAAGCACCAGCGCTAACCATATATGCTATATATGCAATCTCTATAGCAAGAAAAATCAGACCCTTTATAATCTGCTTATGAGCCATATTGGCAAGACCCATTACGAGTGCCGATAGCTTAACTGCAGCTCCGCCTTTTGTGAGGGCATTGCCAACAGTATACGGAGTAGCAAATTCCGAAACTTTTTTCTTTTTGTTTGCTCCTATCATACTTTTCCTCCTGGCATGCATTATATATGCCATTCCTTTAAACTAATTTATTCCAAGATTCCGGCTACCCGGAACCTTGGAATCATAATCTGATCTACTTAATTATTTAAGAGAATCATTAAGCTGAGTATTGAAGTCCTCTGTCTTCTGAGCTGCATTGTCCTTTGTAATCTGGCCTTCTGCACCGTTCTGGAAAGCATCACCGAATGGTGTAGCTGCATCCCAGTAACCTGCCATATCAATGATAGGCTGTGCTACTGAACAATCAGATGAAACCTTAGCCATAGCTGCTGCTACAGGATCTGCTGCGATTTCCTCGTTTGTTACAAGATCTTTGTTTACAGGAGCCTGTGCTCTTAACTTGAAGTGAGCAAGCTGTGCATCCTCACTTCCAAGGAATGCTGCAAGCTTAACTGCTACTTCCTGGTTCTTGCAGTTAGGGTTAACACCGATAGCCTTAGATCCTAAGAATGCCTTTAACTGGCAGTCTTTTCCACCAATATTGATTGTAGGAAGAGCTGCAACACCAACGTTCTCCTCACCAAGTGCCTCTTTAACTGCGTCATAGTTCCAGTTACCATTGAAGTAAGCGTTGATAGAACCATCTTTAAGTCCAGCAAGACCAAGTGATCCCTCATTGTTATCCATTACGAAGTTTGGATTTGCAAATAAATCTACGATGTAGTTTGTAACTGCTACTGCCTTATCTCCGCTGAAATCATATCCGGCAGCCTTGTCTGTTCCGTCTCCGAAGATTGTACATCCGTTTGCTGCATAGAATGCATTGAGATACCAGCCGTTATCAAATGGGAATGAAACCTTACCCTTTGTAAGCATTGTATCAAGGCTCTTTACATCATCCTCAGAGAAAACTCTCTTGTCATAGTACATGAACCATGTGTTTGATGTATAAGGAACTGCGTAGATGTCTCCATCATATGTAACAGTTGCTGCCATAGCCTCTGAGTTAGATGTCTTAACATAATCTGCTGCCTCTCCACCTAACTTAGCAATAGCATTAGCCTTAATTAATGGCTCAAGCTGATCGTTTGCAAACATGTAAACATCAGCTGCTGCCTTAGGATCCTTTGTAACAACGTCCTTTGCATCACTCTCAGATGATGTAACATACTTGAACTCGATGTTGAAATCAGGATTTGCTTTAGCAAATGCCTCGCACTCTGTCTTGAGCCAAGCACCCTTTGCATCATCTAAATCCTCTGAAGGTCCCATTACTGTAATGGTCTCCTTGCCGCCGGCCTTCTTGTCGGCTTTCTCTGTTCCATTTCCATTGCTGCTTCCGCATCCTGCAAACATTGTTGCTACCATAGATGCGCAAAGTAAAGATGCTAATACTTTCTTCTTCATATCTTCCTCTCCTTTTTGAATATAAAATGTAAAAAAGTATATATATAAATTGCCGTGCAACTTATATCAAATTAATTATCTGCGGTAAACCACCGCAATGTTTCTAATCCAGGCTATCTTTTCGTTGTCCAATCTGTGTGGCTTACTTGTCATGCGCCATCTCCAGTTATGTCCGACTGTCGAAGGATAATTCATCCTCGCCTCATTTCCAAGCTCTAATATATCCTGCATCTGGACTATCGCCAGCTCTGCGGTGCTGTGGTACAGCTCCCTGATAAGAGCATTTGGAACCTGTGATTTATTTTCAATATTCAGATACTCATACAGATAAGCAAGCTCATAATCTGTCTTGTCACTGAAAGAACCAACTATTGTCTCATTGTCATGTGTGCCAATATATGCAACTACATGTGAATCAGTGTAATTGTGTGGCAGATACTCATTGGACGGATCGCCGTCAAAGGCGAACATCATAACCTTTGTTCCCATCCAGCCCGACTTCGCAAGGAGCTTTTTCACTCCCGGCAAAAGGCTCGCTGACGTATAATCATCAGCCACTACATTAACACCCTCAAGCTCTTCGTTGATTGCATTGACAAGCCTGCGTCCCGGTCCCTTGAACCATTTCCCGGATAGGCTCTTGTCCTGTCCGTACGGTACCGCATATGCTTTTACAATTCCTGCAAAATGATCAATCCTGACGATATCAAAAAGCTCTCTGCATACACGCATACGCTTTCTCCACCACGAGAAGTTGTCCTCCTTCATGGCATCCCAGTCATACATAGGATTGCCCCACACCTGTCCGTTCTCTGAATACTTATCAGGAGCGGCAGCTGCAACATACTCTGGTGTATCGTTTGCGCTCATCATAAAGAGTTGTCTCTCTGCCCACACATCCACACTGTCATATCCTACATAGAATGAGATATCGCCTATTATGTAGACTCCTTTTGAGTTAGCATAATTTTTTAAATCCTCCCATTGCTCGAAGAATTTATATTGACAGAATTTCCAAAAAGTAATTGTATTATAATTCTTTTTTTGGTACTTTTCAAGCGCAACCGTTTGCGGATTTCTATACTCACTTGGCCACTCGCTCCAATTTTTGTATAAATTGTCGGTTTTCAGTGCCATAAATAGTGCATATTGCTCAAGCCACTCCGACTGTTTTTTTACAAAATTCTGAAAATCTTGTGCATTTGTATCAAATCTTTCAAACGCTTTTTGTAAAATCTTGCATCTGTTCTGATGCAATGCTGCATAATCAATTTCTGATTCGTCTGTGCCCCAGTTATACCCCAGGATCTCTTCCTTCTCTAACAGCCCCTCATCTACCAGCTTATCTAAATCTATGAAATAGATATTGCCCGCACAGCCTGATGATGGCTGATATGGACTATCGCCAAATATGGTGGGGCCAACCGGAAGAACCTGCCAGTACTTCTGTTTCAAATCACCAAGGAGATCAACAAAATTGTAAGCCTCTCTCCCAAGAGTACCTATACCATATGGTGACGGCAGACTCGAGATTGAAAGAAGTATTCCGGAGCCTCTGAGATTTTCTCTGGCCTCCAAATTACCATTCCTCTTTCCTAAAATTTTCTATTTTTTTCGTATCTGAGATTATTTTATTTCCTATTGTCAGATTTGTCAATCTTTTTAGTGGTTTTAAACTCATTTTTGCCATTTTTCACGTAATTTACATTCATTTTTTGGTAGTTATTACCACAGTTTCAAAGATTTTTTTCGAAAAATTTATTACAGAAAATATTGCCTATTTCTGATAGTAAATGTATAATTTAATTATCACATAAGAAAGGACAAATACTATGGCTACTATTAAGGATATTGCCGCCCGGCTGGGCGTGTCAATCAGCACTGTTTCAAAGGGATTAAATGGTGCCAGCGATATAAGTGAGGAGCTTCGTCAGACAGTTTTAGACACTGCTGTCGAAATGGGCTACAGCACAAAGCGCTCCAGAAAGGTAGAAAACCGCAAGCTGGCTCTGTTTATTGAAAATATGAACTACGAGTCTATCGATGAGTTCGGATATGATGTAGTGCTTGGTTTCAAACAGAATGCTTTTAAGCACAAATGGGACGTGGACATCATCCCTGTCACACCTCAGCTTCAGGCAGAAGAAAAATATGATACATATATATTAAAGAATGGCTATTGTGGCGCATTTCTGGTAGGTTTTGCTCTTCACGATGAATGGATGCAGCAGCTCAAAAATACTACAATGCCTACCGTTTTGTTTGATAACTATATAGAAAACAATCCCAATGTAGCCTATGTAGGCACCGACAGCTACGAGGGCATTGACATGGCTGTAAAGCATCTGCACAATCTGGGTCATAAAAAGATTGCCTTTATCAATGGTTCTCTTTTTTCCCTGGTTTCAGATCAGCGTCAGGAAGCCTTTGAAAACTCTATGCGCGATGCCGGTCTTGAAATCTACCCGGAGCTCATGGGACACGGCTACTATATTCCTGAAACCGCACAGTATTACGTTTCAAATTTTATTGCAGCAGGTGCCACCGCTATCCTCTGCGGAAGCGACACTATTGCAAAGGGTGTTATCTTAGAGTGCCAGCTGCACGGCTTCAATGTGCCAAATGATATAAGTGTGGTAGGCTTTGACGATGTCAAGTTTGCCGCAGCCCTTACCCCTCCTCTTACCACTATCAGACAGGAGCGTAATGATCTGGGCCGCTGTGCATATATTATATTGAATTCGCTCATTCACCATATTCCAATCAGCCGCACACAGCTACGTCCGATGCTGATTGAAAGAGAATCTACTGCACGAGTTTCCACCGCACATGCTGCTGAGGAATAGCCTGCATATACACCACCTTCCAAAGGAGTCAAAATTGTTCAAACGCAAACATGTAACCACTTTAATTACATATTCGCTGGTATTTTTCAGTGCAATCTCCATGACAGCCTGCTCTTTTTCGGATGTCTCTTATCTATTTAAGAGTCCCGCACAAAAGCAGGCTATTCTGCACAAATCACCTGCGTTTTGGGAGGATGCCACAAGTGTTAAAGGAAGCAGCAATCTGTCTATCCTGCACAATGTCGCCTTTGAGGGGCAGCCGTACAATGATACAAGACAGTTTGGTGATAACATCCTTATGGTAGGACAGGGCAGCTACAATAATTCCATCATAGAGACCGATGATCAATCTGTTCAGTATTCATTTGATGTATATAATCCCTGGTCCAATGAAATCACGGCAAGCCTCACTCACGACAAAACCGACTGTGATGACTACATGATAAAAGGTGACAGGCTCTGGCTCATTAATTCCGATGCCGGCAGGGCAACAATCTATGATAAGGATTTAAAGGAGATAAAAACCTGCAAATATAATCCTGAGGACCATGATGGCAATTGCGATACATCAGATTCTGATGATGGCGATGTGCCGAATCCCGGCAATTATTATGATGTCTCACAGATTGCCACCTCCGCTGACGGAAAATATGCTCTCGTGTCAGGTGTCACACCCGATACCTACAAATATGCAGTCTCTGATATAAGGCTTGACGATAACACAGTGCTTTCAACCTGCGAAGGACAAAGTTTTTCCATGTCATGTGTCGACTCAAAGGGCTTTGTAATCGAGGCAGATACGGCCAACAATATTTGGAACTATCATTCATCCGATGGAGAAAACAGCTTTTTTTCACTGCCGGATGTGGTGGATGTAACTTTGGCAGAGGATGGTGACATGCTCATACGATGCCAGGATTTATCCTCGGACAACATCATCAGTTACTATAAATATTCACCCGCCACCGGTGTCAGTTCATCCTTTTCATACAACCTGGCAACACGAAGCACAGGCAAAATGTCCGACAGCTCATCCGACTCTGCGGCAGCCGATACCAAGACCTACTGTTCTGCCAACTCGGTATATCTGCCTGATGCAAACTGTGTGATGATGCTTTTGTACACAGCGCAGTGCAACCCGGAAATTCTCATCTGGTCACTCGACAAGGGCAAGAATGACAGCAAAGCCGAAATCACGTCATACAATGACTGTGATACACTGCTACAGGCCTTACGCGATGATGGCTCATATGTATCCCCATATTCTGCCATAGCCCCCGCTGACAGTACCGATGAAAATCAGGAAGCTATGGAAGAGGCCGGGAAGGATTCCGACTACAATACATACGGCGACGAGGTCACTCTGATACCTGACACCGCGTCATATGACTGGGGTGATTTATCCGACATAAATGCACGTATCACAGCCCTTGAACAGAAATACGGCTTTTCCATATATTTCGGGCCTGAGGTGCCAAAGAGAATTGATTACTACGATATCCATCAATTCAAGAACAAGGATAAGCTGTCGATTGCTCTGGATTCGCTTGAGGAAATACTTGACTGTTTCCCTGATGACTTTTTCACACAGCTGTGTTATGGCGATATAAGAGGCATGCGAATCTATCTGTGCGGTGATATTTCATCAGGCCACTCAGATATGATAAATGAGCCAAGTGGATTCGTAAATATAATAAACAACCACAATGTAATAGTTCTAAACTGCAACTACAGCTGGGATTTCAGCTACACTGTAGGCCATGAGATTTCCCATCTGATTGACCAGAGGCTTACATTCATACACACCTACAATGACAAGAGCGAGTTTTCTGAGAGGAAATGGAACAGCTTTAACCCTGACAGCTTCTCTTATGATGATAGCTACGCAAACTACAATCCGGATGATCCATCGAATCACATATCCGGGTATTTCATTGATTCCTACGGCATGACCTTTGCAACAGAGGACCGCTCTGAAATATTCGGAACCGCGATAGATGATTATATTAACGGCATCTATGATGATGCAAGATTCACAGATGATTCGCCGATACGAAACAAGCTGGACTACTACAGCAGATGTATCCGTGATGGCTTTGATACAAAGGACTGGCCTGATACGATGGCATGGGAGTCTGTGCTTACCGCCACTGGGGCGCAGGCCGATTAAATGATAATTTCAGAATAACACAAAAACCTCAAGTCATACGACTTGAGGTTTTTTAATGGGCAGAGATGGATTCGAACCATCGAAGCAAGTTGCAGCAGATTTACAGTCTGTCCCCTTTGGCCACTCGGGAATCTGCCCATGTATTTAATTACGATACTTGCATAGTTTATCACAACAGATGTGATTATGCAAGCATATTTTTTAACTATTTCAGAACCCCCACGCACATTCGCAAAACCGCACGATACTCGTTCTTTACCGCCGCTACGCAGCTAATTTTGCTCATATGTGTGGGGGAGCTCGAATAGTTACTATTTTTTAAAATTAAAAAAGCACAGCCTGCGATCGGCTGCCTTTTAGGAGAAGGTATTTTTACTATGGGGTATAGCAAAAACTATATAATGTATTGGGGGTTTTTACGGTTATTATAATATCACGGTTATAACGATAAGTGTTCACAAATTGCATAAAAATCGCGGTTTGTTTTTATGCAATTTGTATAGTTCTTTAGTCGTATTCAATATTTTTCATATAGTCATTCTGCACAAAAGTATAGCTATTTTTTAAACATTATGTTCAACTGTTGTTTTGCTGTCCTCGTCAAACAGTGCTTCAAACTCATCTCTTGTGATTTTCTCTTTCTCAAGAAGAAGTGCTGCACATCTGTCAAGCACATCGCGGTACTCTGCTATCATGCTCTTTGCCTTGTCGTATGACTCATCGATTATGCGCTTTACCTCGACATCGATTGCCGATGCTATGCCCTCGCTGTAGTTCTTTGCATGGGCGAGGTCTCGTCCGATGAAGACCTCCTCCTCATCATCGGCATAGCAGATAAGACCGATATTGTCTGACATACCGTATTTGGTAACCATCTCGCGCGCAAGCTTTGTAGCCTGCTTGATGTCCTGTGATGCACCTGTGGTGATATCGTCAAACACAAGTTCCTCTGCGACACGACCGCCTAAGTCTACTACGATTTCCTGAAGCATACGTCCCTTTGTGTTGAACATCTCATCCTTCTCAGGCAGAGGCATGGTATAGCCTGCTGCGCCTGCTCCTGTAGGGATGATTGAAACTGTGTATACAGGTCCCACATCCGGAAGCAGATGGAAAAGGATTGCATGTCCTGCCTCGTGGTAGGCTGTGATGCGCTTTTCCTTGTCAGAGATGATACGGCTCTTCTTCTCAGCTCCGATACCAACCTTGACGAAGGATTTTCTGATATCATCCTGTGTGATATATTCTCTGTTTTCGCCTGCTGCACGGATTGCTGCCTCATTCATCAGATTCTCAAGGTCTGCACCTGTGAAGCCTGCGGTAGTCTGTGCAATCTGCTTTAAGTCTACATCCTCTGCAAGAGGTTTTTTCTTGGCATGGACACCTAAAATTTCTTCTCTGCCGCCCACGTCCGGTCTGCCTACTACAACCTTTCTGTCGAAACGTCCCGGACGCATGATAGCAGGGTCAAGTATATCCACACGGTTTGTGGCTGCCATGACGATAATGCCCTCATTGACACCAAAGCCATCCATCTCGACAAGCATCTGGTTCAATGTCTGCTCACGTTCGTCGTGTCCGCCGCCCATTCCTGTGCCACGGCGTCTGGCTACTGCATCAATCTCATCGATAAATACGATACAAGGCGCATTTTTCTTGGCATCCTCAAACAAATCTCTCACTCGTGAGGCTCCAACTCCGACGAACATCTCCACGAAATCAGATCCTGAAATGGTGAAAAACGGTACCCCTGCCTCTCCGGCTACTGCCTTGGCAAGAAGAGTCTTACCTGTTCCCGGAGGTCCTACAAGAAGGACACCCTTTGGGATTCTTGCTCCAAGTCTGGTGTATTTTCCCGGATCACGAAGGAAATCAACTATCTCTGCAATCTCCTCCTTTTCCTCCTTTAAGCCTGCTACATCGGAAAACTTGATATGGTTCTCCTCCTGTGTGGTGAGCTTCGCACGGTTCTTGCCGAAGTTCATCATCTTGCCACCGCCGCCCTGTGCTGCTGCGTTGTTGTTCATCACTGCAAAGAGTATGAACATGGCTCCGAATACCAGAAGATACGGAAGCAGTGTCATAATCCAGCTCTCAGCCGGAACATCCGCAACTGTATAGTCGGTGTACCCTGCTTTTGTCATGGTCTTTTCGATATTGTTTACATCTGATACATAAAGCACCTTTGATGTGCCATCCTTGAACTTCACCTCCAGACTTCCTGTCGGTATCTCCCTGTTTTGCACTACCTTTACGCTCTTCACCTGATTCTTGTCAAGATCCTTCTCGAACTGACTCTGTGTGTAAGAGTTTGATGTAGCCCCGGCGCTCAGCCAGTACCAGATGCAGATTACTGCAAATACAATGATAATGTATACGCCTATTCCGCGCATACCGCTTTTTTGTTTATTCAATTTACTTCTCCTTTTTATTTTATTTCGCCCTCGACGAAGCCGATGTAAGGCAGATTTCTGAACCTCTGATCATAGTCAAGGCCATAGCCTACCACAAACTTATCAGGAATCACAAAGCCCACGTAGTCTACATTTACATCATCAACCACACGGCGCTCAGGCTTGTCCAAAAGTGTACAGATTGTGAGGCTCTTCGGGTTTCTTTTGGCAAGGAGCTTTGAAAGCCTGCTAAGAGTATTTCCCGAATCAATGATGTCTTCTATGATGATGACATTCTCTCCCTCGATAGAATGCTCAAGGTCCTTTTTAATCTTGACATCACCTGATGACTCTGTGCCTGAGCCATAGCTGGATACCGACATGAAATCCATAGTCATAGGCAAATCAATTCTCTTTGCAAGCTCAGTGGTAAAGAATATTGAGCCCTTGAGTATGCAAATGAGATATACTGACTGTCCCCTGTATTTTTCTGTGATTTGCGCTCCAATCTCTGCAATACGCTTATTGAGCTGCTCCTCTGTCAGGTAAACCGAAATATCATATTTTTTTGAAAAATCCATTTTGTTTTCCTCCGTAAAATGTGATCTTAAGTACTTTTCCTGTCTGTGGTGTGACAAGTGCGCCACAGCCGGATCTGTATCCGATAATGGCATGCACCAGTGATTCATGGGCTATAAGCCACAGCCCCGCTCTCTGCTGTGCAGGAATTTTATCACCTGTAAATACCTGCTTCAGCTTCTTATGATGGCCCTCGTCATCCACAATTATATAGTCACCGGCTTTTCTTGTTCTTATTTCAAAGCCTTTCTTCATCTTATCATAATCAAACCATTTCGTATATGGTTTTTGGGAATTTCGTCCATTTTACCATTAAAATCTTGTATACAAAGTGTGACATACGAGCCATCTGCCGAAAGCCTGATGTTTTTTTGCTCTCCCGTGGCACTCAGTGCCTCAAGCTCTTTTTGCGTAATGTGAATTTCTTCTTTTTCATCGTCACACCTTCCGGCGAAGAGTATCACCTCGCCAAATGATTTTTCCGCAATAATTCCATATGGCAGATTGATTTTTCTGCCCGACTGCTGCCCTGCAAGCTTCACAAGTGCACCGATATGCGTGCTCGTGATGTCCTTGAGCCGTCCTGACGCCAGATGTATACACTCGCGCGCCACTCCGCTTTTTAATGCCGGATGCAGGCTCTCAAAGCGACTGATTTCAAGTATCACCCTGCCTTCTTTTTTTGAAACCATGCTGTCACACGCCTCTTTTTAGCTGCTGCTCGTAAAAATCATTCATCCATACCGCAAGCTGTCCTGCACTCTCATTGATATGCTCAATCGCCCTGTCATTAATCTGCAAAAGCAGTGGAAACACATCATGGCGCAGCTTATTTCTGGAGTAGGCTGTGTCAGTGTTTGTGGCATCGGTGACAAAAGCCTGTCCGTTTTCCTTTAGATATTCCTCTATCTGTGCGCGTGTTGCTGATAAAAGCGGCCTGATATAGGTGACACCGTTCTTCACGGAAACCGGATGCATGCCGGCGAGTCCCTTCGCTCCGCTTCCGCGAAGCATCTGAAAAAGAACTGTCTCTGCGTTGTCCTCCATATGGTGCGCAACTGCAACGACTGCCTGCCTGCTGTTACCCTGCTTTTGGTCTGCTGCATAGGCAGTTTCGCAAGGATACCTGCCTGCCTCCTCTTCAAACGCTTCATAGCGCAATATCCTGGCGGCCTCCTCCAGTCCGAGTCCATGACTTGCTGCATATTGCGGTACGTCCACAGAATGCACATGGCACGGTATGTTAAGCCTCTCGCAGAGATCTGACGCAAACCTCGCATCCTCCCTGCTCTCGGCGCCTCTGATGCCGTGCTCCACATGTACTGCCTCCAGCGCAAAATCAAGCTCATCTGCGCACTGTCTTTTTATCTCATTTAACACCAGCAGAAGGCAGACCGAATCCGCACCGCCCGACAGCGCAACAAGCACCGTGCTGTGATTTTTTATCATTTTGTTTTCCAGAATATAATCTTTCGTCCGTCTAATCATTATTTTTCCCAGATTCCTATTGCAACTACAGTCATATCATCCATGGCGTATCCACCTGTGTCAAGCAGCACCCTGTCCAGAATTTCCTGCGCCATCACGCCTGCATTGTCACTTTTGACGCCTGCGATGATATCCATAAGTTTCCCCTGTCTGTCCTTTACATGCAGATATTCTAGCACACCATCCGTCACCATGACAAGGAAATCGCCACTTTGAAGTGTATTTTTTGAATGTTTGCTCTCCTGCCAGACATCGACCCCTGCCGGGAGGGATTCATTTTCTATAACACTTACTTGTTTCCCTGATTTGATAAATGACGGTGCGGCGCCTGTTTTGGTAAGCTCAAGCTCACCTGTGTACATGTCTATCGTAGCAAAATCAACCGTGGAATAGGACTCCTCACCCGCCGATATGACCATGGCAGAGTTCATCAGCTTTAGGGCACTTTCCCTGCTAAAACCGGCCTCCAAAAGCTTTTCAAGCAAATCCACCACCAGTGTGCTCTCGGCCTGCGCCTGCTTGCCCGATCCCATGCCATCGGATACACATACATGATACATGCCATCATCCAGCTGAAACATGCTGCAGCTGTCGCCATTTGCCTGAGAGCCGGTCTTCTTTTTGGTCGCCACCCCCGAAAGTGCATAGAACTGATTCTCCTCGTAAAGCACAATAGATGTCCTCTCATCGGATATTATTGAAACTGTCCCATGTGCCTGCCTGAGCTTCACTCCCATGGCGCGTGAAACCGCCTGCACATACTTTGAAATTTCAATTCCACCATCTATCTTGGTGCAGACATCTGCCTTTATACATACCTGCTGCCTTGCGTTCTCATAAATATGGGCATTTTCCACCTGTATACCAGCCTCTTTTGTATATACATAAACTCTTGAAAGACGCAGCCTTCTTTTTTTATCAATACATTTTTCAGCCCTGCACCAGCTATCCATGAGCTCTGCCATAGCGTCAAGCTGTGCGGCTATGACGCGTCTGTTTTCTGTGAGACGCCTGTACCAGGCTTCATTTAGCTCAATACGGGCAAATGCCTCTGTGGCGGCTTCCACCATGCGCGTATAGTGCGGGCAGCCATCCACATATCTGTTTTGCACAATTTCCTCTGTTTTCATACGTTTGCGCACTGCATCAGCAAGCATTTTTATACTGTCGGAAATCGAAGTCCCGCTTGTCCAGCACACACTGCAGCCCTCACAACATGCACAAAGTCTCCCTGTCACCTCAAGCTGTATTTTCTCACTCTCATCAGGGATTTTATCTGCCGTACATTTTACAGCCATGACGTTTGCAGTCGAAATAATGCCTGAAAGTCCTGAAACTGCTGTGGCAAATGCCTCCTCCCTGTCGGGCAGAAGTCCTGCTATGACCGGATTTTCATTGTGCTCAAGAGCCCTTAAATATTCGCATGCTCTGCAAAGCACAAAGGCCATCGAAAACACAACAAGGCTCTCTGCTACCGACAACACTATCTCATCCGTATCCGGCCTTCCCAGAAATGTTACCGACAAATTCATCACCGCCGTGGCACAAGCTGCCACAACGGCTGTTGTCAGACATCCGTTTTTACTGCTTTTTCTCACAAATAGCCTTTCCCCAAAGTAAATCACCGCAATAATAAAGAGATACTTACATATCGACGGTATCGATATAAAGTATCCCATTCCAATAATTAATCCTATGTAAAAAATAATCGTATGCCCACTGCTCAGACAATAAACTCCATACACTGCAGGTATCAGCGGATAACAATCCATCACACACACCAGTGTGGATGCAAATGCCATAAGCCCCCACACAGCCTTTTTTAAATTTGCAATCCTCATCTTTTTGCCTCCATCTTTTTTCAACGATTATATGTGGTCAAAAATGAAGGTTTTGACGAAAAAGCGCAACTATATCTTCAAAAATTATTTGTCCTTTTCCTTGAAGATTATTTCATTGTCATACGCAAGCCCCAGCTTGCTCTTTGCTATATCCTCTATGTACTGGTCACTCTGCATATACTGCTGCATGCTTTCTATCTCATCAGCACGCTCCGATTCTTTAGTGTACTGCTTTTCAAGCTCCGCTTTTTGTGCGGCATATGTAGATTCCTTCTGCTTTAGCTGCACAACCTGGACTACCATAACCACAAGAAATGCTATAACTATGATGGAAACACTTAAAGTTCCGCCCCTTCTCTTTGCACGACGTTTACTCATTATTCCTCCTTAGGTGCTTATCTGAATATCCTGCCAAACATTTTATCTTTCTTTCCGGTCACCTCCGGTACCTTCGAATACGTAATCATGTCTATCTCACCTTCTATATCGGCTTCTCCCTTCTCAAGGTTTAGCCTGTTTACGTGAAGATCCTTGCCCTTTAGGTCAAGCATGCCTAGCTCCGTCTCCAAAAGTATCTCTCCCACATCAAAGGAGAGCACATCCAAAATGCCTGTAAAGCTGCCTGTTCTGCGATTATTCAAGATAAGCTTATGACTCTTTGTGCCTGATATTTCTTCCATTTCCTGTCCCTCACATAATTTTTAATATGCTCCATAGACAGCCGCACATATACATGCCATCTGTGGAATCGCATATGTAAATATATGCCGGGATTCATGAAAATATAACCTATATATACTCAAAAAGATCTTTTGCTTCTTCCTTCTTTGTTGTGTCAAGGAGATTTAACACCTTAACCTTGACTGTCTTTTGTCCAAATGCTATCTCTATTATGTCTCCGACCTTGACATTTACAGATGCCTTTGCCAGTCTGCCGTTTACTGTGACACGGCCTGCGTCACATGCCTCATTTGCCACTGTACGTCTCTTTATCAGACGCGATACCTTCAAAAATTTGTCTAATCTCATTGTTACCTCTGTGTCTTACCTATAATAAATCAATTCATAACCATTACCCTGATTTCAGTGGATATAGCCAAAAATGGGCGGAGCCTTAAAGGCTTCACCCATTCTTCTACTCCGTGATAGTCTAACTTATTAGTTAAGAGAATCTTTTAAAGCCTTTCCAGCCTTGAACTTAGGAGCCTTGGAAGCTGCGATTGTCATCTCTTTACCAGTCTGTGGATTTCTTCCTGTTCTTGCTGCTCTCTCAGATACCTCGAAAGTACCGAATCCAACTAACTGGATCTTCTCACCTTTCTTTAACTCCTCTGCAACAACATCTGTGAATGCCTTTAAAGATGCCTCTGCGTCCTTCTTTGATACTCCGGCCTTCTCTGCCATAGCTGCAACTAAATCTGCTTTGTTCATGATAAAATTCCTCCTCTGGATTTTCATAATTTATATAATTCGAGCTATATTCCCAAATTACCTACAAGAATATATATACTTGTTTTTATGGGGTTTGTCAAGGAAAATGCGCTATTTCCTAGGCTTTTATGTACTTTTACCATTCTTAAAACCTTACTTTGAACTTAATAAAGAGGTTAATGTTGAAAGATAATCGGATATGTCCTTATTTGTCAGACTATTTTTGGAACTGTCAGAGGATTTATTGTTGGTTCCCCGTGATGAATTTGTACTCTGCGAGCTGCCGGTGGTGCTGCCCTGAGATGTACTTTGATTGTCCTTCTCATCAGCCCTCTCTGAGGCTGTCTCGGAAGGTGTCTGTGCGGTGGCTTGTGAACTGCCGGTGCTGTTAGTTTTGGTACCTGATGAATCGTTTGCAGAGCTGTCCGTATCGTCATTTATCGTAATCTGTATGGTGGCCTCCTTTGAGTTCACGTAAAGCGTCCTCGTCCAGGTGTCATAGCCATCGGCTGTTACCTTAAGCGTGTGTTTTCCGTATGTTATCTCAACCGGGCTCGTATAGTCGATTTCACTGCCATCGACATATATTTTTGCTCCCTGCACGTCAACCTCGAAAAGGATGCTGCTCTTTTTAGGACCCTCACCCTTTAAATCATTTAAATTTACCTTTGTAGTCTCGCCTCTTTTTATCTCAATATCCGTGCTGCCTCCCCAGCCGTTGTTGGCCACAGCGAGCGTATAGCTGCCCTCCGGCACATCAAGCGACATATCCTTAGTGATTTCTGCAAATATCCTGTCTCCGAGCTGCAAAAAGCTGCCCTCAAACAGCGATGTATTGCTAAGCTGCAGTGTGCCGTGCCCTGTCGTGACAGAAATTGACACTATATCCTTGTCAATCCCGACAACAGCCAGCTTATCCTGCGCCGTGAGGCTGTCAGTATCTATGACATCCGAGCCTGAAAATATCATGGTGCGCTCACCCAGCCTGTAGCTGCTATTTCCAATTTCAAGCACGCTCTTATTCTTATCCACAGAAAAATTGGTCACTGCGTCGTTTGTCCACACCTTATCGGATTTTTGTATACGCTTTGCCTTGCCGTCTGAATCCGCCCCTGATATGTCAACCACATCACCCTGATGTATGTCTGAAACTGACATGTGATTGCCATATTTGTCGAAAAAGCCGGTGGTCAGCCCATAGTAATACTGATACTGCACTCCTGTCGAGTAATTGTATACCCTGATCGTCTCGTTGGCACTGTTTATGTCCGATACTATGAGAATATCTAAACTTTTCTTAACGGACTTTCCGTTTTCCTCCGCAGCAGCTTTCAAACCGGACTGCGTGCTTTCTCCCACGGCCTCCGTCGTATCATTCATGCTGTTATAGAATTTTTTTACACCATCATCCGTGTCCTGTTTTCCACATGCTGCAAGTGACAGCACAAGCATGCATACTATGCAAAATAATCTTTTAAATTTCTTCATCTGTATTTCCTTTAATAGCTGGCTTTAAACGTTTTTCTACAATAATAATATATCGCATAGTCATTTACTTTTCAATTAAATTCACTATATATATGCATTACTGCTTACACTATGGCTTGCAGGGCATGCAGATACTCCTCGCGCTCCCCACTTAGCTGTATGAGCTGTGCAAGCTTATCCACATCACGGTCGCATACCCATGACTTGCGCGAGTTGCTATAGTGATTGCAGAGCTTACAAAATTTTTCAGGAAACAAAAGCAGTGCTTGAAGCAGTCTCATTGATGTATCATCAAGACTTCTTACGCTGCAATAGCTGTCAAGAATTGCATCTGCAACCGCTGTATCCCAGTGATTTTTTTCGAGCATCTTGCGCATGTACTCCGCAAGATCAGTTTCCGGATATCCCGGATGCATGGTCTCGAAATTGACAGGGAGCCATCTTCCGGACTGTGTATACACGACATTGTGCTGGTTGAAGGCTCCGTGGCAGTATATCGGAACCGACGTTTTACTATTTTCCAGCTCACACAATATTTCCGCCGATTTCTGCCCCTGCTCTAAGAATCTCTCATAGCATTCATAAAACAGATGTTCAAAAGCATTTGTCTTGCTGCGACGCAGTATGTAGTTTTTAAGCTTTACTATCTGCGCACATTTTCGCTGAGCTTTTTCATGCAGGCTTTCTACCTCAATATCCGAAGGCAGAGGATACTTTTCCAATATATTGTGCAGCTGCGCTAATGCCCTGCTGCCGCCACGCATATCATCTATGCTGTCCGTGCTGCACTCTCTGCCTGCTCTGTAATCCTTCAATATGTATGCGTCCTCACAGTTATCTCGCGATATGATACACTGCTCCTTTGTCTGTGATATCTGCTCCACATCCATACCGTTTCTCTGGATAAATGCCAGCGTATCCCGCAGGGTGCATGCCCTTTGCTCATGCCCTCTGTACGGCACGAGCAGCTTCTGCCCGATGCCTGTATCACATATATATGCTCCTCTGCCCTTTATTATCCTGCTTACTGTAAGCTCATATTTTTCCAAAGCCACTTCCGGCTGATTATACAAAAAAATCCCCCCTCATATGATTAATGCATCATAACTATTCAGATGCTTTTTAATCATATGAGAGAGGTTATTATTTTATTCGCAAGCTCTTTAAGTTTTTGTGCTTCATTGAGCGATGGGTCATCAAGCACCTGCTCATAAAGTCTGTCCAGGATATCGCCAAGCTTCGGTCCCGGCTCTACTCCCATTTTAATCAGGTCGCTGCCATTTATTTTCATTTCCTTTTTGGATACACACTGATGGTCTGCGAGGATTTTCCTGTATACACGCTCATATTCTGCGATGTATTCAAGCTTTTCTGCGCGCTTATACATGCTCTGTCCGAGTGTATCGGCTCTTTTCACCTCAAACAACAGCGGAAAAAGCTCTGTTCCTATGCGGCTCATGGCACGCCTTACATTGCGTTCCGTGATGGCCGGACGGTCATCATGCTCTTTTACCAGCTTACAGCAACAGTCTGTAGTCCTGTTATCAAACTTAAGGCGCCTGAGTATCTTTCTTGTCATATCAGCTCCCACAACCGGATGCTTCTTGAAATGATTCTGGCCTTCCTCGTCTGTCGTAATGCACACAGGCTTTGCCACATCATGAAGCAGCATGGTAAGCCTTAGGATTTTGTCCGCTCGCACATGCTCCAAGGTATGAAGCGTATGCTCACCGACACTGTACATATGGTGCTTATTGTGCTGCGGTGTCTGCATCATCACATCAAACTCCGGCATGAATACCGCTGTGAGTCCAAGCTCATACAAATCTCTCATCATCTGCGGATGGTCTGATGTCAGAAGCTTCACAAGCTCCACCTGAATTCGCTCTGCGCTGACCTTTGACAAGGCAGGGGCAAGCTCTTTTATGGCTGCTTTAGTCTGTGCCTCTATATCAAAGCCAAGCTGGGCTGCAAATCGCACCGCACGAAACATCCTGAGTGCATCCTCACTGAACCTGTCGTGCGCACAGCCCACACATCTGATCACATGTGCTTTTAAATCTCCTATGCCGTCAAATTCATCGACAAGCCCTGCCCTGTGATTATATGCCATGGCATTGATTGTGAAGTCGCGCCTCTCTAAGTCTAGCTTCAGATTGGAGGTAAAGGTGACCTCCTTTGGATGGCGTGCATCCTCGTACTCTCCGTCTATCCTGTAGGTGGTAACCTCATAGCCCACATGCTCCAGCATGACCGTAACTGTGCCATGCTGGATACCTGTGTCTATCGTATGGTCAAATATCGCTTTGACCTGCGCAGGCTTTGCAGATGTGGTGATATCCCAGTCCTGCGGTGTCCTGCCAAGGAGACTGTCACGCACGCATCCACCTACCGCATATGCCTCAAAGCCATGCTCGTAGAGCGTGTCTATTATGAAGTTGACATTCTGCGGTAAATCTATGCGCATCTGTATTTTCTCCTTTTAATATGCCTTGCCCCAGTATACGAGCTTATGCGCCGGCTTTCCACAGCATACGCATACGTCGGAAATCTGCTCCTGGTCACCAAATGGCATACAACGGCTTGTAACTGTTGTGTCCTCTTTGATTTTGTTCTCGCAGGCCTCGTCTCCACACCACATAGCACGGATAAAGCCCGGCTTTGTCTCTGCGATTGCCTTGAACTCATTGTAGTCGTGTGCATCGTTTATATGGCTTGCAAGGAATGCCTTTGCCTTCTCGAGCATGTCATTCTGCATTGTCTCAAGTACCTCTGCGAGCTTCTCATTTACCTCATCAAGTGAGACAACGATTTTCTCTCTTGTGTCTCTACGAACGATAACGCACTGGTTTTTCTCGATATCCTTTGGTCCAATCTCGATACGTGTTGAGATTCCCTGAACCTCCTGTGCTGCGAACTTCCAGCCAGGTGTCTTGTCGGTTGCATCGATTTTCACGCGGAAATCCTTTGAGAGCTTGTCCTTGAGGTCGTATGCCTTGTCAAGGACGCCGTCCTTCTGCTGCTGGATTGGAATGACCATAACCTGTGTTGGTGCAATCTTTGGTGGAAGCACGAGTCCTGAGTCATCTCCGTGAACCATGATGATAGCTCCGATAAGACGTGTTGAAACGCCCCATGATGTCTCATGACAGTACTGTAATTTATTGTCCTTGTCTGTGTACTGGATGCCGAAGGCCTTAGGGAAGCCGTCACCAAAGTTGTGTGAGGTTCCTGACTGGAGTGCTTTTCCGTCATGCATGAGAGCCTCTATTGTGTATGTAGCCTCTGCTCCGGCGAACTTCTCCTTGTCTGTCTTTCTTCCCTTTACCATAGGGATTGCAAGATATTTCTCACAGAAATCCGCATAGATGTTTAACATCTGTACTGTACGTGCCTCTGCCTCCTCGGCTGTTGCATGAACAGTATGTCCCTCCTGCCATAAGAACTCTGATGAGCGGAGGAATGGACGTGTTGTCTTCTCCCAGCGCACTACTGAGCACCACTGGTTATATACCTTTGGAAGGTCTCTGTGTGACTGTACTGTTTTGCTGAAAAGCTCGCAGAAAAGTGTCTCTGATGTAGGTCTTACTGCAAGTCTCTCCTGAAGTGTCTCAAGTCCGCCCTGTGTGACCCATGCGACCTCCGGTGCAAAGCCCTCTACGTGATCCTTTTCCTTCTGAAGCAGGCTCTCCGGAATGAACATTGGCATGTATACATTCTCTACTCCTGTCTCTTTGAACATTGCATCGAGATTCTTCTGTATATTCTCCCAGATGGCATAACCATTGGGTTTAAAGATCATGCATCCCTTTACAGATGAATAATCCATCAACTCTGCTTTCTTCACAACGTCTGTATACCATTGTGTGAAATCTTCCTCCATGGAAGTGATGGCCTCTACTAATTTTTTTTTTCTCCTTAGCCATTGCTTTTCTCCTTTTTTATTTAAATATTCTATGATATACGAGGCTTTTATATCTCATCCGGCCCCTGCACCACGCATAATTTTACTAACATATATTATTCCATAAGCGAGCTGATGTCAATAAGCCTGAAAACTTGTTCTGCAGTGTTTTTCATATTTTTTTGAGCATTTTTGATATCCATAGCCTCATTAAGCGTTGTTGCCCCTCTTATAATAGGGAAAAACGCATCTATGCCTTCTTTATTACATGCCACTGCATCGTCAGTGACACTCCCTGCAAGTGCAATTACTTTACAGCCGTTTTTTCTGCCTGCTTTTGCCACTCCGACAGGCACCTTTCCCATGGCGCTCTGTCCATCAAGCCTGCCCTCTCCGGTCACTACGATATCGGCATTTTTCAGTTCCTTGTCAAGCTGTATTGCGTTTAGCACTATATCTATGCCGGATTTAAGTTCCACGTTCTCAAGTCCAAAAAGAAACGCAAAGCCAAGACCTCCCGCAGCGCCTGCTCCCGGTGTCTCGCTAAATCTTTTTCCCGCATACTCCTCAACACAGTCTGCATACTGTCTCATCATTTTATCCATCTGTGCCTTTTCATGCTCCTGTACGCCCTTTTGCTTTCCAAAAATGTATACGCAGCCCTGCTCTGTGCACAGTGGATTAGTAACATCACATGCTATTTTGAAATGACACTGCTTCAATTCTGAAGGGACCTTATCAGCCTTGATCTTTCTTACCCTTGCAAGCGAGCCAAATACCGGTGGAAGAATATTGTCATCCTCATCATAAAACTCATAGCCGAGCGCCATCAGCATTCCTATGCCGCCCTCAGTGGTTGCGCTTCCGCCTATTCCGATTATGAAATTCCGACAGCCCTTGTGCACGGCATCCAATATCATCTCTCCCACACCCAATGAGGTCGCTTTCCATGGATCAGGTTTACCTTCAACAAGTGTGATTCCTGATGCTTCTGCCATTTCCATAACAGCCGTATCATCCTCAAGTACTCCATATGTCGCGTGCACCTTTTGTCCCATCGGTCCTGTTACATCAACATGTTCATATGTGCCATTCATGCCCTCTACCAAAGCGGTTACAGTTCCCTCGCCACCATCTGCAAGTGGTCTGACCACCACATCTGCTTTCGGTATTGCCGCCAATATGCCTTCTTTACAGGCCATCCCGGCCTGCATGCTTGTCATGCTTCCTTTAAATGAATCAATTGCTACTACAACCTTCATTTAACCATTCCTCTATTTTTTCTTAATATTTATTCATCTTTCTTATTCAGATCAATTATGTTCATTTTTCTTAAAATCGACTCTTTAATTGCTCCACTTAAATATGCCGGATTTAATTTACGTTTTGCATATGCCAAATAGGTGTCTTTTGTTTGTTCAATCAGAATAGCTGTAAAAACCTTTCCCAACTGAAATAAAGCTTGCTCTCTACATACTCTGATGGATTACTCAATATGCTTCTTACTGTATTATTCTTTAAAATATCGGCATCCATAATCATCCATTCAAATGATTCAGGCAAATATAAGGCCACATTTTTTCTGCCATGGATAACCTGCAACACCCTGTCAATCTCGGAACCAAATGCCGCCCCATCTGCAATGACAAGTATTTTTTCACCTTTATGTTTGTTCAGATAATGAAAGACATTTGATTTTCCATTCATAGATTCACATTTCAAACCATTTTCTATACATACATGTTCAAAAAATTGATATCCTGAATTGCTGTCTTCCGTAATAATAATTTCCGGACTCACTTTATCTTCATATGTATCTGTTCCATATATCCGATAGAATTCATGATAACTTTGTTTCAATGTCCCATATCTTCCAGATGTACGAATTCCATAGATTTCTTCTACGCTATATGGCAATGCTGGTAAAGCTTCCCTAGTAACAATTACATAATAATTATCTGTTTTTTGAATAGTATCTGCAAAATCTACTGTCGTTATGAATTCATTTCCCTCATCAATAAATACAATACAGTCTGATATGCCTGACAACTGCTCTTTCCATAAACTTCCTTCAACCACATGACATTTTTTATCACATATCACCTCTACAGGTGTGCCGGTTGGATTATTCACGAAATCACGAATCATATCTACAAGTGTAGTTTTTCCAGTTGCACTGTCTCCCTGGATAATCGTCAGATTTCTCCGAAGTTCAAATTCATACTTTAAACGTTTTGTTGATACAATAACTTTATGTTTTCCTTTCATCGTATCCTCCTGCCATCAAACAAATTCACCTGCAATTGATACCAGTTCTTCCATGGTATGTACAATTTCATTCGTGTTAAGGATTCGGATGTCAAACGGTTCAACTTCAAATTTCATCAAATGACGTAAGTTTATTGTTCTGTCTTCTGTTTCTGCAATTTTTAATAACCATTTTGCACAATTATCTCCACAGGTCGATGCATTGAAAATTTTATTTTTTTCAAACTTCACCAAAATCAATGTTTTAACACCACCTGATAACCCCGTAGGCGGTATTTTTCCTAACACTGGGCTGTCGATTACTCCACTGTCCAAAACAATCGACTGATCCACATCCTTTATCATTTTCTTCACAAATGGATCTGTAATCCAGTTATCTTCATAATCATATTTAAAATACGCTGCCGTATTATATACTGCTTCTTTCATATCTCCATAAAATATATTCAGCATACAAAATCTACTCCTCCTGTTAGATTAGCCTTGAATGAATTTCACCTCACTACAATACAAATGTATTTTCCAAAACCTAGGTAAGTGCTTACCATATGAACCTCCACGAAATCCATCAATCCGCTGTACTTAGCTACAGTATAGCGGATTGATGGGCAAATTACAATTATTATTACCGGTCTTTATGCAGTTACATGATGCGCAACTGCAAGATTGTAAAGTGGTACAAACAATTTGAAAGTGCATTTTCATGAAATTTGTGCTAGAATAACATGTTGTTGTAATATGCTAAGGAGAATTTAGAATGAAAAACTATAAACGAGGACTGACAGCGGGAATCCCGATTGCGCTGGGATATCTGTCAGTTTCATTTACTTTTGGAATTATGGCGGTGTCATATGGACTATCCTGGTGGCAGGCTGTGCTCATTTCGATGACCACTGTCACATCTGCCGGACAGTTTGCAGGCATCGGAATTATGATGCATCCGGGACAGTATTTCCAGATGCTTATTTCGCAGATTACTATTAATATAAGATATTCCTTTATGTCGATTTCGGTTGGACAGAAGGCGGATTCCAGATTTAGCGGAATTTCCAGATGGATACTCGGCTTTATGATGACTGATGAAATTTTTGCCGTGGCAAGCCAGGAGGATTCTGTGAGCAGAAGCTTTTTTGCAGGACTTTCAACTCTTCCATACATCGGCTGGGCTGTCGGTACGCTGATAGGTGCTATACTGGGAAGCATTCTGCCGGATAGGCTTATGAGTGCGCTGAGTCTTGCTATTTATGGCATGTTTGTGGCTATCGTGGTTCCTGAGATGAAGAAATCGCGTGCGGTCGTGTTTGTTGTGCTGCTTGCACTCGTGCTTAGCTGCATGTTTTACTACGTACCGTTTTTGTCAAGGATTTCAAGCGGTATCACCATCACTGTTGTAGCCATTGTGGCTGCAGTTATCGGTTCGCTGCTGTTTCCGGTTGCAGATGATACTGATAAGGAATGATTTATTAAATATTTGATAATAAGCGTATAAGGAGATTTTACATAATGAAAAACAGTGTATTTTTTATATATTTACTCATACTCGCGGGCTCCACATATCTGATCCGCGTTATTCCTTTTATCGCAATAAAAGAAAAGATCAACAACAGCTTCGTGCGATCTTTTCTATACTATATTCCGTATGCAGTTTTAACCGCCATGACTATTCCGGCAGTGTTTTATGCTACTAACTGGTGGGTTGGTGCAGCAGCAGGACTTATCGCGGCAGTGATATTTGCATTAAAGGGCAAGGGGCTTACAACCGTCGCCGTGGCTTCCTGTGTGGCGGTATTTATTGTAGAGCTGTTCCACTAATTATTTATTTACCCATTTAAAAGATTCCATCAATACCATATCCGGAATGATGGAATCTTTATTTTTAATTTACTTTCTCCTGTCTATGCCACTGTCACTGTAATAGCGTGCCTTGCTTGCATACATTCTCCTGTCTGCTTCCTTCTCAATATCGTGTACAAGCTCCCAGTCTTCCTCCAGACTTCTTACACATCCGTATGAGATGGTCATGGAATTGACGATTTTTCCTCTCCATTCGGCTACACTGCTGTCGAAATGCTTTGTCATAGTATCAAGCTCATCCGGCTTTTGAGTGACTATCACAACAAACTCATCTCCGCCTATTCTGTATACCTTGCCAAACTCACCAAAGCTTGCCATCATGCAGGCTGTGGCTGCGCAAATCATCTCATCTCCCACATCATGTCCATATGTATCGTTTATGTGCTTTAAGCTGTTTAAATCAAGTGATATATATATCCACTCTTTTTTCAAATCAAGCTTATTGATATCTGTCTCATAGGCATGTCTGTTCAGGCACCCTGTAAGTGCATCAGTATTCGATATATACAGCAGCTTTTCTTTCTCATATTTTTCCTTCATAATCTTCGAAAACATATACATAATACAGCACGATGCTAGTATAAGATATATGCCAACTACAAGCAGTGCTACTACGCTGTTCGTCATATAAAAGGATTTGTCAATGGTGACAGCCACTATATATTTGTCACCTCTCCTGATTACACATCTGCAGCCTGAATCATTTACGCTAATCTGCCTTACTGTTGGCTTATCGCTTTCCTTAATATCTGTTGGAAGGCCTAAATCGTGGAAGTTTTTTCCTATTTTGTCACAATCTGTGGCCCCCTTAACCAGTCCTGTATCTGCATCTGCCACATATATTTCCATGCCCTTGTACACAGGCATGTCAGAAACCACTGTAGATATTTCATTCTGCTTCAATTCATCTAAGAGCCTTTGCGGCTTCAAACCCACCTGTACCATCATTGTACCAGCCTCATTCCAGGTAATGGCATACATCATTGCCTTTCCCTCTGATGTATTCGGTGTGACATCCTGACACATCGTAAGGCTCTTATCGGTGAGCATTGGTTTAAAATATGACATCTGAGTCCCCGAATCAAAGCTGTAGCCAAAGTATTTTGGCACGCTGCCGCTGGTTATACAACCTGTTTCATCAAACAGATGTATCTCATCTACCGACATCAGCTTTGCTATCTTTTGCAATTCCTCCACATCATTTTCTACCTGTGGCTTTGCATCTACGATATATGACACTGCCTTTGCCCTGACTATATAATCGTCCTTTAACGATTCTATAAGCTCCTCCTCACTCTGGTCATTTTTATCGAGCACAGTGAAAACACGATCCAGAAGCACCTTTGATAGCTTATATGCATTTGCATCATTTACATATTTCAAAATTCCCGCCTCGAGAAGCAGTGCTACTACGATTACTGCAACTGAGACCATTGCAAATCTTCGCTTATTTTTCATATCCAAATTATACCAAATATATGCTGATTACGCTATATTTTTCTATAAAATTACGGACCGCATGTCACCGCCTGCCGTGGCAGCGCACATACTCCCCGTAAGCTACGCTGCGCGGCTAAGATTCTGTACGAAATTATGCTTACAGTCTTTCTATGCTTGACGAAACCGGCTTTTATGCGCCGTCCATGGCGCATAACGCCTTGCCCAGCCGTCCATGGCTGGGCATTTCTGTGTTTCACGGCATAATTTCTACAGTATCTAAGCCGCTTCGCTATTCGCTTACGGGGAGTATGTGCGCTACCACGGCAGACGGCGACCTGCGGTACTTACTCTTTGCTAAAACTCAGGTACTTTATTGTGGCTTCGGTATCTGACAGTCAACATACAGGATATGGTTTATCAGCCAGTCTGTGAGATACTTGAGGATTCCCATGATCTGCTCATCCTGATCTATCTCCTCATCACTATGATGCTCAATGAACTCATCCAGCTTTTGTACAAATTCCATATGCTGAACCTTCTGTGTAAACATCTTCTTGTAATGTATTGATTCCATGTACTGCTCCTCGTCAGCAAAGTGCTTTACTGTGTAGTCACGGAGCTTCTCCAAGATGATATCCATCTTATCATATTTATCCGGTGTAAACTCATCATGCAGCAGTTCATATGCCTCATCTGCATATTTAAATAACTGCTTGTGCTCTTCATCAATCATATCTATTCCGATATAATATTCTGGTTTCATTTCATACATAATTTCATCCTTCTTTCTTATGTAGTAATATATAAACTTTATGTTTTATCATTAGCAACACTTTAACATCCCAACCAAAATGACTTATGATGTATAACGTAAACAGGTTGCTGAGCGACTATTTCAAGCGCCAGAACCACAAAATATGGTACTGCCGGTCACATCGCAGTGTGGCCGGTGATAACCGGACAGTCATTAATTTATGGATTTTATATGCTTCCGGTTGTAGATCAGATGCAGATACATCGCATCGTGGGCACGGACGGCATCGTGGGCTGCAATTGCATCTGCAATTTCACGATGAATTTCGATGGTTTCATCACGCATGGTGAATTTTGCAGACTCACGGATCAGAGGAATTGAACTGTTGATGATAGGAACCAGCTTTGGAACAACTATATTTTTGCTGCTTAAGGCAATAGCAGTATGAAATGCTATATCCTTTTCAGCGTGATTTTTATTTGCAAGAAGGAGCTTTTCGGTATTTTCACATGCAGTAAGTATGTTTTTGATATCTGTCTCATCTGCACGGATAGCTGCCATGGCAGCTATGGATGGTTCGATTAGAAATCTGATTTCCATCAGATCTTTAATCATCTTTTGTTTATCTTCAACAAAGGTCAGGCCGAATGGATCATCAATCATCCCGGGAGTGGCGGAAACATATGAACCGGAGCCTTGGCGTATGGTGATTACATTACGTGATGCGAGTGCTCGCATAGCTTCACGCAGAGAGCTTCTTCCAACATTCAGCCGTTCACACATTACGGTTTCGTTCGGAAGCTTGTCACCCGGCTGCAGATTTTCCTCCAGTATGTATTTGATAATTCTCTCTGCAATCCTTTGGGAAAGAGTTTTTTCTTTGGAATTTTGCATGTGATTTGCCTCCTGTTGCCCAATACCTTGATGTTTAGTTTTTCTGTACGTTTAAATATTCTTTCAAATATTTCATTGGCATTCTTTTTGTCTGTAACTCCCGGAAAATATTCCTTATATCCCATAGTTGTTTAAAAACACGCCTTTTTCGCATGGTCTGCCATACAGATATCCCTGCATATAATCTACATGGATTTCTTTCATTGCGCCAGCCCACTCTTCCTTCTCAATTCCCTCAATGCAGATTTTTATATTTACACTGTGAACCATCTCTATAATCTTTCTGAACAGCTCATGGTCCTTTTCACTGCGCATCGCCATTGCCGTAAAATCCTTATCTATTTTTACATAGTCCGGGTTCATCTCACTGATATAGCGAAGATTTGAATAGCCTGTTCCAAAATCATCTATTATGAACTGGATATTATTCTCATCAAGCTTTTTCCTGAAGCTGCAAAAACATGGCGTCATATCCATGAATCCACTCTCTGTCATTTCGATACAGATGGATTCAAGTCTCAGATTGTTTGCCCGGATAGCAGTAAGGATTTTATTTGCCATACTTCCACGCATAATCTGTATATATGATACATTGATATTTACCCTGAAATCCGCAATATACTGCTGCATTTCACGGCACATTTTTGCTGCTTCGTTCAATACAAACTCTCCAACCGGAATGATGAGCCTGCTCTTCTCCAGTACAGGAATAAACTCAACCGGGGAAATCATTTCATCGCCCTCATCCGAATGCATGAAAAACCGTAAAAGTGCCTCTGCACCGATTATTCGATCAGCACTATCTAAGATAGGCTGATAATATACCTCAAAGCCTTCAAAATCATTTACAGTTGCGCTACGAAGCGCACTCAGGATGGTATTTTTGCGCAATGACACTTTATAATCCTCTTCCTCGAAGAAATAAAGGCTTCCTCCGCCTCTTTTTTTTGCGCATTTTAAAGAAAAATCCGACTTTTTCCTGCACTCTATTGCGTCCTCTGCCAGTGTTGATATATCTGTCACTCCGGCAGAAATCGAAAAGATTGATTTATAGTTTTCATCAACTATAAACTCATCAATTTTTTCACCTATCCTTTTGAACAACTGCACCACATCATCCTGCGATTTGCTAAGCATATCCACAAGCATATACTTATCTGTAACAAGATGATATATTCTCTGACCGCTTGAGAGACATTCTGCTATGCATTCGGCCACTCTTTTAAGTATGTAGTTGCCATATATCTGACCCTGAACATTATTGATTATCCCAAAATCGTCAATTCCAATCTGTATGAAATAACCTGACAGCTTCTCTTTAGGCTGTGAATAGAGATATGATGCCATCTCCTTTTCACCTAACAGCCCACTGATATTGTCAGCTCGCTGCCTTGTTCCTGTCTCGTTCATGCAGCCTATAATATATCGTGGTTTCCCCGCCTCGTCATTGATGACCTCCCCACGGCAGTTAATCCATACCGGGAGATTTTTGCTGTTCATCAAACGACATAGCACGTTGTACCTTTTTTCTTTTCCATCATATATTTTACGCTTGTGATTTTCGAGCAGCTTACGGTCTTTCTCATAAACCAATGTACGAAGATGCTTTGTTGCATCATTCATAAATTTATCAGGAAGCATAAAACGCTCTACCGCTGACTGTGATATCCTCAGTGTATCATTCTTCAAATCTATAATATACAGATAATCATCCATACAAGGTGCAATTAAGTCAATCACACTTCCTGCTTCCCGCTCGTCAAGTATTTTATATGCATCAAAAGCCATCATCAAAATTCACCTTCCATTATATTACTCTTCAATGTCTGAGATTTTGAATTTCGCTATCATTTCACTCAGATTTTCTGATTCACTGCTCATCTGCTGGCTCGCAGCCGCACACTCCTGTGATGTTGCTGAATTGGTCTGTACAACATCATTGATCTGCTCAATTCCTTCGTTAATCTGCTTGATCTCACTGGTCTGGGTCTCAAGTGTATCAGCTATATTAATCACCTCTTTTGTAATTACCTTAGAGTTCTCTGCTACTTCTTCAAGCTGTGAGGCTGTCTGCTCTGCAATATTCATGCCTTTTTCAACAGCCTGCACAGATGCCTCTATAAGCGCAGCTGATTCCTTTACAGCCTGTGCACTTTGATCGGCAAGAATATTTACCTGATTTGCCACAACCGCAAAGCCTTTTCCTGCCTCCCCTGCCCTTGCCGCCTCAATAGAAGCATTTAATGCAAGCAGGTTGGTCTGTGATGCAATATCATTAATAGTTGATATAATCTGATCTATCTGTTTAGAGGCTTCGTTTATTTCATGCATAGATGCAACCATCTCCTGCATCTTTCCATTGCTTTCCCAAATTGCACCTCCAAGTTCGTCCACTTTTCCACTGATTTCCTTTGCACTCTTTGAATTCTGCTCCACCTGTTCTGAAACTCCCGCAACTGTCGCTGTCAGTTCCTCTACAACCGCAGCCTGATTGGTTGCACCGTCTGCAAGGTCATTTGAGCTTGCAGCTACCTGCTCTGCCGCACTTGAAACCTCGCTTGATACATGCTGGATTCCCTTTATGGTGACTGCCATACTTTTTTCAAATTCCATAAATGAATTTAAAATACCTACAAAATCGCCTTTCCACTCTACTTCCGGCTGTGCATCAAAATGTCCGTCCGCAAAGAGCTTCATCGACCTGTCTATATCATCCACATATGAGCCGAGAATACGGATAGACTTTCTCATGCTGTGTGCCAATCTACCGATTTCATCCTCTGAATGGTACTCAAGTGTGCTGTGAAGATTTCCTTCTGTCAGCTCCTTTGCCACATCCTCGATTGCATGTAACGGCTCAAGGATTGTATCAAGCACGATCTTTCCTGTTCTCTTTGTCAACCGCCATGCACATGTCAGACAGATAATGATGACTATGAGTCCGACTGCAGCACATACGTATGTACTTACAACTGCCTGAAGGCTTCTTTCGTCAGTCAGCTTGTCGATTTCCTTTGCAAGCTCAACAGTTTTATTTAACTTTGGTGTACACTCATTGATAATCTGATCAACAGCCCCATCCTTCTGTCCGGCTTTAATCTTATCCATGATTGAGTATCCGGTATTCGCCCAGTCAGAAAGAGCCTTTGAATATTCATTATACTGATTCTCCGGAACAACACCTGATTTTTTTATTGTTTTTAACTGCACATCAATATCCTCGAGCAAAGTTTTTGCACCCTGCTCATAATCTTCATACGTAGACTGGTCAGGATTAAGTGCCATCTCTCTTACATTTCTTGCCGCTGAAGTTACATTTATTCTACATACCTTAACCGCCTGATCAGAAGCATTTACCTTGTTTACATAGTTTAACATATTGAAAAACAACACACCAATGACCGCAATCGAAAGCAGTCCCGAAATAAGCATCATGGTAATAACCATTTTGTAACCATAGTTGATTCTTTTACCCAAATGCATGTTTTCCAATTTCTTTTTCATCGCACCTTTTTTTGAAGACATAATTTGTTATTTCCTCCTATCTTATGATACCTTTTGACTCTTTAATCATATTATTATTTATACTCAAGTCCGAATTCATCAGACTAATTTAATATAGTACTATTTTTCTAAGGACACAATACTGTATTCTCAATAATCTTTATGTGAATCTTTCTATTAAATATGTGGTTTTGCACAAAATGGTATGATTTTTTCGCAATTCCCTCAAAATACGTATGATGATTTTTATCTTGTTTTATGTAATGATGCAAGTCCCGGCTGCCCGACCGGCACACACAGCTTCCCCACGTGCGAATAGCGAAGCTGCTTAGATACTGCAGAAATTATGCCATGAAGCACAGAAACGCTCCTGCACGGACGCAGGGGCGAGGAGAACCGCGCCACGGACGGCGCGTTTCGACGGTTTCGTCAGGCATAGAAACCCTTCAAGCATAATTCCGTACAGTATCTTAGCAGTGCAGCGTAGCACGCGGGGAAGCTGTGTGTGCCGTTCGGGCAGCCGGGGCTTACAGTTATATATTCAAGAAAAATCAGCTCAGAAGTGAAAATGCAAATACCACGATGCCAAGTATTACAAGCACAATACCTGTGGCACGATTTAAGGTTTTTGCGGATGCCTTGTTTGCAAAGACCGCTGCAATTCTCGCCCAAAGGAGTGTAAATGCAATACATAAAAGCAGCACAAACCAGTCCGGTTTTCCACCGATGGCAAAGTGCGAGGCAGCTCCTGTAAAGGCTGTAAATGCCATGATAAATACGCTCGTTCCGACTGCAGTCTTAAGCTCATAGCCAAGCACCGATGTGAGGATGAGGAGCATCATCATACCGCCGCCCGCACCTATGAAGCCACAGATAAATCCGATAAGCACGCCGCAGATGATTGACTGGACAGCTCTCTTTTTAGCTGAAACTCCCTGCATGGCCTCCTTTGTTGTCATGACAGGACGGACTATAAACTTGATTCCGAGTAAAAATGTCATAAATACCGAAAAGTTGCCCATTGTTGCTGACGGCACAAGGCTTGATACATAGCTTCCAACAACCGTGAAGCATAAAACCGTGACCATCATTATGAGCCCGTTTTTTACATCAAGGTTCTTGTTCTTTCCATATGTATAGGCTGACACTGCGCTGGCAAGTACATCAGACGACAGGGCTATTCCCACTGCCATATAAGGATCCATTCCCAAAAATGTAATGAGCATAGGGCTTATTACTGCTGCTGCGCTTAGTCCCGCAAAGCCAGTTCCAAGGCCTGCGCCCATACCGGCAAAAAATGTTACTATTATAGTTATTAATGTGCTCATTTGTGTGATTTCCTCCTGATTATTTCATCCATATTATTCTCAAGCTGTTCCATAACAATCGTCAGCTGCTTTTTCTGCTCCTCATCTATCCCTGCAAACAGATTTGCTGTAAACTGCTGCTGTATACGCCTTCCTCTTTCAATGACAGTCCCGGCCTTTTTTGTACAGACAAGCTCCGTCTTCCTCCTATCATTTTCCACAGGTTTTCTCTCCAGATAGCCTTCATTCACAAGCTTATCAACATTTACAGACACAAGATTTGCCTTGATTTTTCTTATTTCAACTATATCCCTTGCCGTCTTATATTCCGGATTGTTCGCCAGAAACATGAGTATATCAAAGGCTGTCTGCGGAAGCTTTAGCTCATGACACAGTGGTCTGCACTCATCGCTGTAGGTTCGCGAAATCTTCTCTGCAAACTCAAAGTTAAATTTCATATGTGATATTCCTTCTTTCCTTTTCCTATTTTGCTGCTTTGTTATACATTTTTGAATTATTCATTTTTGAACTAATTATATATCTCTCTGTCATTTTGTCAAGCGGTTATCGTAATTTATACCCTGCAATGCTATACTTTTTGAGGCATTTTTTCATTAACTATTATGATATGATTTAACAGTTATATAATACCTTGAAAGTATCCTGCAGTCATGGTATTATATGTAATTGGCGCTTTGTTGCACATTTTAAACACCGGCTAATCTACCGGTGATTTTAATTTTAATAACTAAAGCTTCGTACATATATAATGTAGGAGTTTTAAATTAACAATCATTTACAATAGGAGGAATTATGAGTCAGGAAACAAATTCAGCCCCTGTAACAGAGAACAAGATGGGAACCATGCCTATAGGCAGACTTGTATTTAACATGTCTTTGCCTATGATGATTTCCATGCTCGTACAGGCTCTATACAACATCGTGGACAGTATTTTCGTTGCAAAGCTGTCCGAAAACGCACTCACAGCAGTTTCACTTGCCTTCCCTTTGCAGACACTCATCATCGCTGTCGCAACCGGTACCGGTGTAGGTGTAAACGCGCTGCTGTCAAAGTCACTCGGTGCCCATAAATATGATGAAGCCAACAAAATCGGCATCAACGGTGCCGTACTATATGCATTCAGCTACATAATATTTCTGATTCTCGGACTTACAATCGTAAAGCCTTTTTACATGAGTCAGATTGGAAATGCTGATATCGAAATCATGGATATGGGTGTGAGCTACCTGAGTACTGTTATGATTTTTTCATTTGGTATTTTTGCGGAAATCTATTTTGAGAGGGTGCTTACATCGACAGGAAGAACTATTTTCAGCATGACCTCACAGCTTTGCGGTGCCATCACAAATATCATTCTGGATCCTATCATGATCTTTGGACTGCTTGGCTTCCCTAAGCTCGGTGCTACCGGTGCAGCCGTGGCAACCGTTGTGGGACAGTGCGTAGCCGCCGTTGTTGCTTTTGTCTGCAACCACAAATTCAATCATGAAATCAGCCTGAGCTTCAAGGGCTACAGCCCGGATTTCAAAATCATGGGAACCATTTATGCTATCGGTATTCCGTCGATCATCATGCAGTCTATAGGCTCAGTAATGACATATGCCATGAACAGAATACTTATCGGCTTTTCATCGACTGCCGCTGCTGTTTTCGGTGTTTATTTCAAGCTGCAGAGCTTCTTCTTTATGCCTGTATTCGGACTGAACAACGGAATCACACCTATCATCGCATTCAACTACGGTGCTCAGAACAGAAAGCGTATGGTTAAGACAATAAAGGTCAGCCTGATAACAGCATTCTGTCTGCTCTTCGTTGGCTTTGCCTGCTTTGAGTTCATACCACAGGTGCTTCTTGGAATGTTCAGCGCCTCTGACGATATGCTCCAAATCGGTGTTCCGGCGCTCAGAATAATCGGCGTGCATTTCCTCATCGCATGGTTTTGTATTATCGTCGGCACAGTATTCCAGGCTTTGGGAAAAGCTGTCTTTTCTATGATCGTATCAATCATGCGTCAGCTTGTGGTTTTAATCCCGGCAGCATACATCCTTTCAAAGCTTGGTGGACTTCACGCTGTATGGTGGTCTTTCCCGATAGCAGAGGTGATATCCTTTACTGTTTCGACATTATTCTTAATCAGGATTAACAGAACTATCATCTCAAAGATTCCTGATGGAAGCGATGTGCTGTAAGAAATTTTACTTGAGCTTTAAAATAATCAACAATAAAATCCGCTGCATTATATCATGTGCGTAATCATATGATATAGTGTAGCGGATTTATTATATTTATGTCATATTTTCACATATTTCTGATTTCTGTACCAGCTTGGTGCAGCTTATGAACCGACTCCATCTTGCGTATTATCTTGCGTATTTTCTTCCTCTATTATACGTATTTTATGTTGCTGGTCACACTGTTCGGTGTGAACAGTAACGATTTTATATAAAAAGTGTAATCTGCAGATTCAAACCTCTTTTAAAAAATGCGATTTTGTGGTAAAATAGCAAAAAAGAAAATGCGATTTTGTGGTAAATCGTTGAAATAAAAAATGCGATTTTGTAGTAAAACATCAAAATAAAAAATGCGATTTTGTAATTTTATTAGGAGAATGTCATGTTTAAGCGAAAAATATATGATAAATTATTGCAATGGAAAAAGGATTCCGATGGTAAAACAGCACTCTTAATCGAAGGAGCCCGTCGTATAGGCAAGTCAACCATCGTAGAGTCATTTGGACGAAATGAATACAAAAGTTATATAATCATTGATTTCTCAATCGTCTCAAAAAATATACGTGAACTGTTTGAGGATATTTCAGATCTGAATTATCTGTTTTTGCAGTTGCAGCTCCAATACAAAGTCGATCTCTATGAGAGAGAGTCTTTGATTATTTTTGACGAAGTACAATTATGCCCCCGCGCAAGACAGGCTATCAAATCACTTGTAAAAGATCACCGATATGATTATATAGAAACCGGTTCTCTGATTTCTATCAAAAAAAACGTACAGGATATACTTATTCCAAGCGAAGAGAGAAAGCTAAACATGTATCCTATGGATTATGAAGAATTTTTATGGGCTTTGAATGATGAAACAACTATCCCCCTAATCCATAAGCTATTCGATTCTCAAAAACCCTTCGGAGAAGAGATTAATCGTAAATTGATGCGTGATTTCCGTCTTTATATGCTTGTCGGGGGAATGCCGCAGGCAGTTGATGAATATATCAAAACCAATAACTTCCGTAAGGTTGATGACGTGAAGCGTGATATTCTGAATCTTTATGAAGATGATTTCAAAAAAATAGATGCCACTGGAAAAATATCTATGCTTTTTGATGCAATTCCTGCGCAGCTAAACAAAAATGCTTCGCGATATCAGGTATCAAGCGTACTGACAAACAATCGCGCCGATAATACACTGGAACTGATTGCAGAGTTAAAAGACTCAAAAACTGTTTTGGTATCATACCATGCAAATGACCCAAGTGCCGGTATGTCAACCAACAAAGACTTAACCCGGTTTAAACTATTTTTATGCGATACCGGGCTGTTTACTACATTGATGTTTAAAGACAAAGATTTCACAGAAAACATAATTTATGAAAAATTGTTAAATGACAAGCTAGGAACTAATCTAGGCTATCTTTACGAAAATGTAGTTGCACAGCTTTTAACGTGTAATGGCAACGAATTATTTTACTATACTTTTTTTAATGAAAGTTCGCGCCATAATTACGAAATAGATTTTCTTATTGCCAAAAAAAATAAGGTTTGCCCTATTGAAGTAAAATCCAGTGGCTATAAAACCCATAAGTCCCTGGATGAATTTTCAATAAAATTTTCAAACCGTATTCTTCAAAAATATCTCGTATATACAAAGGATTTCTCAAAAGACAAAGACATACTCTGTCTGCCTGCTTATATGATTTCGTTTTTGTAAGAAGAATAACTTTTTAAATATGATTTTAATACACACACTTATATGGAGGATTAAGACATGAAATTTATATCGTGGAATGTAAACGGACTGCGCGCATGCGTCCAGAAAGGTTTCCTTGATTTTTTTAACAGTATAGATGCGGATTTCTTTTGTATTCAGGAGTCCAAGCTACAGGCGGGACAGATTGACCTTGACCTGCCGGGCTATCACCAGTACTGGAATTACGCCGAGAAAAAAGGCTATTCCGGCACAGCCATTTTCGCAAAAAATGAGCCATTATCAGTATCTTACGGCATAGGCATTGAGGAGCATGATAAGGAAGGACGTGTCATCACACTCGAATATGACAATTTCTATCTCGTAACCTGTTACACTCCAAACTCACAGAATGAACTGAAAAGGCTGCCGTACCGTATGCAGTGGGAGGATGATTTCCGTGAATACCTTAAAGATCTTGATGCCCAAAAGCCTGTCGTACTGTGCGGTGATCTGAATGTCGCACACAATGAAATCGACCTGAAAAATCCAAAAACAAACCGCAAGAATGCAGGTTTTTCAGATGAGGAACGTGCTAAAATGACGGAGCTTTTAGGTTCCGGCTTTACCGATACCTTCAGATATTTTTATCCGGATGTCGAGGGTATATATTCCTGGTGGTCATACCGTTTTAAGGCTCGCGAGAAGAACGCAGGCTGGCGTATCGACTACTTTATCACATCAAAGCGCATCAATGATAAGCTGCAAAAGGCAGCGATCCATACCGATGTACTCGGTTCAGACCACTGCCCTGTTGAGGTTGATATTGAATTTTAAATTTAAGGTTATGTATTTTTACAATCCCTTATGCAACACCCTCTTCTCGAGCGTCTCCCCATCCAGGGTATACTCAACAGCATTATACGCACCGTTTCTGTATGCGAACGTCTCATTGTCATCCTGATAATGCACGAAGCTGCCCTTGCCCGGATATGTCAGTATACTGATCTTATCCTCTGTAATGTCCTCTGTAGAGCGGATTTCTCCGTCTGCTACAGGGATAATGGCTCCTGCTTTTATGAAGACAGGTACTTTATCAAGTGGTGCATCTGCTAAAATATATCTGCCGCCACTGTATTTTTCGCCTGTGTAGTAATCATACCAGTCGCCGTCAGGCAGATAAACCTCTCTTGCCTCCTTGCCCGGTGCGATCACAGGTGCAACCAGTACAAAGCTTCCGAGCATATATTCATCGGAAATATTTCTCACATGCTTATCTGCAGGATACTCGTATACGAGCGGGCGCACGATAGGTGCTCCTGTCTTTTCACACTCATGTGCCAGATCATATATATATGGGATAAATCTGTATCTGAGCTTTACTGTCTTTCTGACTGCATCTATCGTAGTCTCGTCAAACTGCCAAGGCTCCTGTCTGCGTGTTCCCATCGCTGAATGATTTCTGAAAAACGGCACAAATACTGCTGCCTCATAAAATCTGACAAGAAGCTCCGGTGTAGTATCACTTCCGAAACCGCCTATATCGCTGCCGCACATGGCAAGTCCGCTGACTGACAGATTGCACACCTGCTCGAGTGAAAGTGCTATATGCGCCCAGATGCTGTGATTGTCTCCGGTCCAGCCACCGCAGTATTTCTGGCTTCCGGCATATGCAGCCCTGGTAAGTACAAACGGACGTTTTCCACCATCATTTTTCGCAAGTCCCTCATATGTGGCTTTTGCCATAAAATGTCCGTAAATATTGTGAACCTTTTCATGTGCTCCATACTCAAACTGCACATCATCCGGCAGTGGTCCGTTGAAGCTTGCAGGCTCATTCATATCATTCCATATGCCACTGATACCGTGCTCGAGAAGTATCTTTGTTTTGTCTCCCCACCAGCTTCTGACGCTTTGCTTTGTGAAGTCCGGAAATACCGATGTTCCCGGCCAGACAGCATTTTCATATACACTGCCATCTGTATCATGTGCAAATGCATCCATCTCCATGCCCTCTTTGTACATGAAATAGTCCTCATCCTTTTTCACACCCGGGTCAATGATGGATATGAGCTTTACACCCCTGTCAGCAAGCTTCTCTGAAAGGCCCTTTACATCCGGGAATTTCTTGTCATCAAAGGTGAATACCCTGTAGCCGTTCATGTAATCGATATCCATATGTATCACATCGCATGGGATATCAAGCTCGCGGAATTTGTCAGCTATATCAAGCACCTCATCCTGTGTGTAATAGCCCCAGCGGCTCTGATGGCTGCCGTATATCCATCTCTGATAAAGCGGTGTGGTGCCTGTCAGTGATGTATAAAGTCCTACCACCTCTGCCATATCTTTTCCCGGCATAAAATAGTAGTCCAGCTCGCCCTTCTCATGCTCGACGAAATAGTAATCTGTGTTTTCATAACCGAAATCAAAGGTTGTCTTGTAGGTATTATCCGCAAAAATTCCATAACAATATTCATCGCCCAACACGATAAAAAATGGTATGGATTTGTACAGCGATTTGAAGCTGTCCACATGTGGCGCAGGATCATCCGTGTTCCAGTTTACATATGAATATCCACGCTTGTTGAGGCATCCCGGCTTATCTCCCAGACCGTAAATAGCATCATCCTTTCCAAGCTTTTTGATAATGGTAACAGCGTCAGTTTTTTCTTCATCTTTTCCGACAGTATGTCCCTCAAGCTCTGCTATTGCAAGATCCTCGTACGGATTCTTCTCACTCTTTTTGCGTGCTGTTTCATAATCTGAAAGCACAAGCTTCCCTTTGTAATAAATATCAAGCTTCTCGTTATCCTTCACATATACAGTAATATCCCTTGCGCTGATAACTGCTTTAACTGCTGCATCGCTTACACCGGCTTCTGCTGCGGTTCCCTTGGCATCAGACGTATCCTTGCAGGTTATGTCCGGTGTGGCGGCCTTCGGAATAAATCCCTCCTCTATTGCAACACTTTCGATGCCGGGTTTTTGTGCAACATGCACTATGTTGTTTTCAAATATGGTAACAAACAGACTGCCGTTCTCGTAGATCAGCTCTGCTGTGTTGTCCTGTATTTTACAGTTCTTATATGAATTTCCCATTGCGTAATCCTCCCTTGAATTATATAGTTTCTCCTGATGTTTCTTATAAAAATACTTTTGTTTACTATAATAGTATCATCCATTTTTAATTTTTACAACAAAGAAAGTCACCGGTCACACCTAGTATGACCGGTGACTGCCTCAGGCTGTAAGTATCTCTGTCAATACACCATACAGCTCTGTATCAAGCTCCTTTGCCTTGAGCTCTGATAAAATCACTATTGTTTTCTTTCCCGATGTAATAAGACCGTAGATTTCATCCTTTAGCACAAAGCCTATCTCTGCCTGATTCAGGAAATCAAAGCATCTTTTTTCGATTTGATTATCAAGCGCTACTGTGTCTTTCGATATTGCAACGCTTATTTTGCTCGCTGTCGATGCATTTACAGTAACGATGAGCTTTCTGTTTTCATTATCATATTTATTCTTTGCCAATACCTCTTTACCATCCACAGATACCTTTACCTTATCGGCTGCTGCCTTGGTTCTTCTTTCAAAGACAAGCTTATAGGTTCTGTTGTCAGGTATTAATGATGTATCTCCATCTGCCGGAGAAATGACAAACATATCTTTATCCGCAGAATATTTCATAGCTGTGGTCACACATCTGCCATCCACATATCCGCAGGATTCATTGTCATCCTCGTATAGCTCAAACTCACCATCAGCCTCCGGGAATACTCTGACACATAATACATCAGGATTTTTGATAACAGATCTTGCATCAAGCTCATCAGCATCTGCACACACAAGTATGCCTCCAGCCTTCGAAAACACCGGTATGCTGCTCAAATCCCTGTAAACCTCCAGCATTCTTCCACCATCATAGCGCATGCCTGTATAGATATCATACCAGATGCCCTCCGGGAACCATACTTTGGTTTTTGCCACATTAAGTCCCTTAATACGTGGAGTTGTAACAGGTGCTACCATAAGCTGGCTGCCAAAGAAATACTGATTCTTTACCTCATAAGCCTCTGCATTTTCAGGATACTCATAATACATAGGCTCAATCAGCGGCATATTCTCGGCATAGCTGCGATAGTTCATGGTATACAGATACGGAATCATACAATGCCTCTGTCTGAGCGCCGCCTCCATCGCTTCCTCAGTCTCTTTTTTAAATCGCCACGGCTCCTTGCCGTTAAATTCGCTGCATGAGCTGTGCAGACGCATTATCGGAGAGAATATACCATATTGTGTCCATCTGGCTGTCAGCTCATCATCCTTGTAGCCAAGCATATGTCCGCCAATATCATGGCTCCACCATCCATATCCGATGTTTGTCGCTGTCGTTGTAAAATACGGTTGAAAATCAAGCGACTCCCATGTAATATGTGTATCTCCCGAAAATCCAATCGGATATCTATGGCTTCCCGGACCTGCATAGCGCGAAAATGTCATTGGACGCCTGCCGTCTCTTTTATTATCGAGATAATGAAAATGATTAAAAATCCATAGCGGATCCAATCCTTCAACCTTGCAGTTGCTGCCCTGCTGCCAGTCAATCCACCAGAAATCCACACCTTCAGCCTCTCTCGGATGGTGAAGATACTTAAAATATGCCTCCATAAACTTTTGGCTTGCCGGATCACATACAACCGGGTCCTCATTTTCATAGTCCACGCCCATTTCCTTTGCCATATCAACATACATTTCTTCACAGCCCTGCACACCATCCGCAGGGTGTACGTTCAGGGTAGTATGCATTCCTCTGTCATGGAGCTTTCCAAGAAAGCGCTTCGGATCCGGGAAAAGCTTTTTATTCCAAGTATATCCTGTCCAGCCGCTTCCGTATTTAGGGTCCACATCAACCTGATGCCAGTCCATATCTATTACAGCTACCGTGAATGGGATATTCTTTTCATCGAATTTGTCCATCAGCTCCATATAGCTTTCTTCTGAGTATTTATAATATCTGCTCCACCAGTTTCCCAGTGCATATCGTGGAAGCATCGGAGTCTTGCCGCAAAGCCTGTAAAAATCATTGAGCGCCTGTTTATAATCATGTCCGTATCCAAAGAAATACAAATCAGACACACCTTTTTTTCTTGACTCAATCCATCCATCGTCAAGTAAAATCTGTGATTTACTGTCATCAAGAATTGAATATCCAAAGCGTGAAACGACACCGTGTCCAAGCTCAACCTCTCCGTTTACGTCATCAAGTGTACGCGCTGTACCCTGCAAATCATGCACCTTCTCGCCATAATGCCAGATGCTGTGATATGCGCTCAGGTTTCCCTTAATCTGTATACTCAGTCCGTGTGATGAGAACTCCTTCTCATTATATATCAGGTGCAGCATTGATGTATGAACCTCAATTCCATCAGCGTTACGCACCACATGATAACCGGTCTTTGGAAAATCCCTGAACAATACTGTCTGTGTTGCCCTATCCTCGAATACGCCATCTTCACTGTATTCCAGACGGACAAGCGCCTCTGTCAGGAATGTAATCCTGTATTTTTCACCTATTATCATATTGTCCGATAATGCCACCGGACTTGTCTTCACTCTGTATATTTCCTGCATGAAATACCCCCTCTCATATAAATTACGTTATCCCTTGACAGCCGATGCCGCAATTCCTGCGATAAACTGCTTCTGGAAGAACAGATATATCAGTAAAACCGGTATGATAGATATTGCCGTTGCCGCAAAAAGTGCGCCATAATCTGTTGAATACTGTCCGTTAAACATCTTAAGACCAACTGCCAATAGCTGCTTTTCCTTGGTATTAATTACAAGATAAGGCCACAGATAGTCTTCCCATGTCCACAGGAACTGAAAAATAGCTATACTTGAAATTCCGTTTTTTGCCATCGGAAATATAATCCTGTGAAAGATATAAAACTCATTAGCGCCATCCATTCTGGCAGCTTCAATAATCTCATCAGGGATGGTCTCAATGTGCTGCTTCATCATAAATATTCCAAATCCGCTGAACATAGCCGGAATAATAAGTGCCTTATAGCTGTCCATCCATCCGAATTTCTGAATCATAGTGTATTTTGGAATAATTGTTACACACCATGGAATCATCATAGTAGCCAATACAAAGCCAAATAGGATATTTCTGCCCTTAAACTTATATTTGCTTAATACAAAACCACAGATTGTACTGGTGTATACCACAAGCAGGGTTACAACAATCGTGATAAACAAACTGTTTCCAAAAAACCTCATGAAATTGAAATGCGAATTCATGCTGATGTAATTGTCTATTGTAAACTCTTGTGGAAGCAGATGTTGCTGCAACGCCATTATTTCCTTATTCTGCTTAAATGATGAGCATAGCATCCATATAAACGGATAAACTGTAACAATGCCCAATAATAGAAGGAATACATTTAAAACTATACTGCTTACTTTTTTTCTCATGATATTCTCCTCCTACTCTTCCTTGCCCGATACTTTGAAAGAAAGCACGGTAAGCACTGCGGTAATCACAAAAAGCACAAATGAAAGTGCTGATGCATATCCAAAGTTGTATTTGACAAAGGCCTCATCGTAAATAATGTAAGAAGCCAGATATGTTGATGTTCCCGGTCCACCCTCTGTCATGATGAGTATCTGAACATATGCCTGGATATACGAAATAATTGATGTAATGACTACAAAAAGTGTCATAGGCTTAAGCAACGGCAATGTAATGTATCTGAATTTCTGCCAGCCACTCGCTCCGTCAACCTGTGCTGCCTCCATGACATCTGCCGGAAGTGAGTACAGGCCTGCCATATACATGACAACCGCATATCCAAAATCCTTCCAGATGGTCATTATAATTACTGCAATCAGAGCAGTTTTGGGATTCATCAGCCAGTTGATATCGAGCCCGAATATTTTGTTGATGATTCCAATCTGTGGATTGTACATGAACTTCCATACAAATGCCACTGCAACCATAGGCGTTACTACAGGCATATAGTAAACTGCCCTGAAAAAGCTCTTATGCTTTATAAGCGTTGAATAAATAGCATACGCGATTCCCAGTCCCAGACCGACTCTGAAAACAATTACAACTACCGAAAAAATTACGGTATTGAACATTGATTTGCCGAACAATTTGCTCGTGAACACCTGCTTATAATTTTCCAGACCCAAAAACTTGTATGTTCCGCTTAACGGATTCCACTCATGAAAGCTTCCTGCAAATGCTATACCAATCGGTATTATCAAAAACACTATAAAGAAAACTACCATAGCTAAAACAACTATGTTTCTTAAAATTATTTCACTCTTACTTTGTAATGGACGTGATTTTTTAAACATTAATAATCCTCCGTAGTGAATCTTTACCTGTTATTTTGCAAACTTATATAGATTCTCGACTGATTGGAATGAACTGTTCTTCATATCCTTTATAATATCAGCCTGTGCCTTGTCTAAAGCTGTATCAATATCCACTCCATTGCAGAATATGTCCTCTCCGGCCTTTTTCATATCCTCCTCAACACATGAAGGCATCGGACCCGGCCAGATGTAGTGGTCAATGTGCTCTGCAAGTACCTTAAGCGATGGGTTTTAAGTATTTCCTTATTGTCTGCAAGGGATTTCTTTGCAGGGAAGGTACTCATAGCAAGATTGAAATCTACCTGAGACTCATCATCGCAGAGGAAAAACTTTACAAAATCCTGTGCAACTGCCTGCTGATCCTTTGGTGCTTTTTTGTTTACACCGAATGTTGACTCACCGTTATATCTATTGTATGCATATGGATTTCCGTCAAATGTAGGAATTTCAAATACGCCAAAATCTATATCGCTCCATGTGGTCTTAAGTGTATTGTAATAATGTCCCCACTGAATAACCATCGCCGACTGTCCCTGTCCAAAGCTGTCTGCGCATTTATCGCCAAAATCCTTTGAACCAATCTGATCCTTATCGTACATATCAACAAGCATCTGCATTACCTTCTTCATGGCATCCGAATTGACATTAGGTGTCTTTCCATCCTCCTTAAAGAGGTTCTCACCAAGCTGATAATTAAGACCAAGCAGATAATTCTGGTTGAAATCATTATTGAAATTGAGTCCGGCCTGGACTATATTGTCTCCATCCTTGATTGTGAGCTTCTTTGCCACCTCAATCATTTCATCCCAGGTCTTTGGAATATCATCATCTGTTAATCCGGCTTCCTTCCACATCTCCTTGTTGTAATAAACAGAGCCTGTCATCATTCCGTAATCAATGTAATAAACCTTACCATCAATCACATGAGCGCTCACTCCATTGAAGTCCTGCTCCAAATCCTCAACAGGAATATCAAGCGGAGCCATATAGTTGATAAGATTCTCATGATAGCTGTTATGTACATCGAAGAGTGCCGGTCCGTCCTCACCATCGAGTGCCAGAGGAAGCTTTGTCCAGTAATCTTCCCATGGATTATCCACCAGGTTTATAGTTACATTAGGATGAATAGCTGTGTATCTGTCAATAACCTTCTGAAATAATTCATCGCTTCCCCACTCCCACAGGTCAATTGAGATATCCTTTCCATCATTAATCTCAACCGAAGGGTCATACTTCACCGTATCGCCAAATGGCTTTGTTGGTACCTTTATGTCCTTTTTAGCTGATGAAGCCGATGAGCTGCCACAGCCTGTAAGCGCTGTCACTGCCATTGTAGCTGCCATAACTGTTGCAATAAGTTTCTTCTTCATAGAAATCCTCACTTTCTTAATTCAATATCCTCTTTTTCGTTCAAATTAGTTTAGCGCTAAATCTGGCTATAATCTACCACCACCTTATACATTCGTCAATAGTTTTTTTTTTTTATCACTTTTCATATTATTTTCATATGTTTTTTGTGCATTTTTACATGTAAATTAGGGTTTTGTCTAAATATTTGCAAAAACCGATTGCTATTTGCAAAATAAAAATGTATACTTAAGATAATTTATAAACCCATATTTTGAATCATATTCGGTTTATGTATAAACTCATCATTGTTTATGTTCAAACTTATTGTGGTTTATGTATAAACTTTATAGTAAAAAAATTATAATACTGAATAGAATGGAGTTTAATATGACGCTTAAGGATATTGCCGAAATGGCAGGTGTGAGCACAATGACCGTCTCAAACGTAATCAACGGAAAGACAAGCCGTGTTTCACAGAAAATAAGGGATAAAATCAATTCAATTATAGAGGAATATAATTATGTTCCGAATATGAACGCAAGAAGTCTTTCAAACAATTCCTCACACATTATCGGAGTTGTTACATTTTTAGAGGAGAAAGAATATGCTTCAGGATACAATTATTTTGAGAACCCATATGTCAGTACAATGATTGGTACAATAGAAACAGAGCTTCACAAAAACGGATACTTCACCATGCTTCAATCAGTATCCAGAAGCTCAGATATATTATCTTTGGTTAAGAACTGGAATGTAGATGGGATGATTCTGGTTTTCCCCACCTCTGCCCAAAATCTTGAAAAGCTGATGGATGCAGCCAACTGCCCTATTGCTGCCTTTGACAGCAATTACTCTCACCCTAATCTCATAAATGTAATATCTGATGATGAAAAGGGCTTATATTTGTCGACCAAATATATGATAAATCACGGTCACACCGAGATTGCATTTGCAGCTGATTATGAGGGAAATATCGTCCTCACCAAACGTTTTAACGGATACAAAAAAGCTTTGGAGGACAGTCATATTCCTTTCCGTCCTGAATATATTTTCAGCTATCCACCTTCATATGAGGGCGGTATCGAAGCCGGCCGTGCCATTGCAGGCAGCAAGTCGCCAATCACAGCAGTGGTAACAACTGCCGATATATGTGCTATCGGCATCATGGAGGGTGCGCGTCTCGGCGGTTACCGTGTCCCGATTGATTTATCTGTCATAGGCTATGATAATTTGAATCTATGCCAGTACACCGTGCCGAAGCTTACATCGGTATCACAAAATGTACCAAAAAAAGCCCGGCTTGCAACCGAGCTTCTCCTAAAGAAAATACATGACAATGAATCAGACAGTAATTTAGGTGAGATTATGGATGTTGAGATTGTTGACAGGCAATCCGTCATCTCGCTTTATTAAGCCGATAACCGACCTACTCCCTGTGCACACGCTTGTTTTCATACATTTTCCATTATCTTGTCAAATCCTTTACCCACTTGTATTTTTTAAAATGTATGAGTGTCCACGGTATCTTTCCAACCTCATCCACGCAGGTGCACGCATATACCACAACCACCGGCCAGTTCAAAAAATATGTGCCTGCAACTGCAAGTGGTATTGCTATGCCCCACATCGTCACAGCAAGAGAGTACATATCAAACATCGTATCTCCTCCCGAACCAAAGACACCGTTTATGATGATTTCATTTACCGATCGTCCAATCATGTAGAAGGCAAGTACACCGAATAACTGCTTCAGATACTCTGCAGCCTGCGGTGTGAGTTTTACAAAATGTAAAATCACCGGTGCTGAAACCGCCATAAGCACTGTCATAACAGCTCCACACAAAAATGACAGCTTTGCCATTCTGATGCCATATGCTTTTCCACGCTTTAAATTCCCTGCACCAAGCTCATTTCCTATCATAATGCCTGCTGCACTTGATATACCTGCACTGAGACAGCAAATGATATCACGCACAACCGCTGCGACGGAGTTGGCCGCTGCTGCGTCTGTTCCCATGTGTCCCATAAATGTAGAGTACGATGTAAAGCCTATTCCCCATACAAGGCTTGCTCCGAGAATCGGTCCGGAGCACTTCATAAAATCTGCTGACAGCTCCTTGTTCCTCACCAAAAGCTCTCTAATTTTAAGCCTGATATATCCCGGTCTGTACGAAAATGTGATTGAAAGCATAAGCTCCACTACTCTTGATATGAGTGTGGCAAGTGCCGCTCCCCTCACATTCATGCTCTCGATTCCAAATGCACCATAGATAAATATGGTATTGAGCATTATGTTTATAAGCACTGTAATTGAGCTGACTGCCGCCGCAGTACCCGCGTGCTCTGATATCTTCATCATGACTATATAACACTGCGAAAAACCTGTCAACAGATACGAAAAAGAAGCTATTTTAAGATAGCTTACACCATAATCTATAAGCACCGGCTCGTTTGTGAAAATAAGCATCAGATATCGTGGAAAAAATGCACATGCCACGAAAAACAGCACCGATACTATGCCACATATCCTGATTGCAAGAGCGAATATGTCATCGAGCGCCTTTATGTCCTGCTTGCCCCAATACTGCGCTCCGAGTATTGCAAGCCCTGCTGTCGCTGCTGATAGAAACATGTTCTGGATGAACTGTATCTGTGTTGCGAGCGAAACCGCTGACATATAGTTCTGGTCCAGTCCTCCAAGCATGAATGCATCTGCCACCGCCACCAGCGCCAGCATCAGATTCTGCACCATTATCGGAACCATGAGTGTCCACAGCTTTTTGTAAAAATGTGTATCAAATTCTATTGTTTTCATAAGTAAATTTTACCTCTATATAAATCTCTAAAGGTTTACAAGTATCCGTGTCCATGCTTCGCATAGCCTTTCAAATGACCATGCCGCATTTGCAGGGCTTGTGGATGGCAATGTAACCGCCTCCATCCCTGTCAGAGGAAGCTGATATTTCTTATAAAGCGCCCCTGCTTTATTTCCGTTTGCATATATCTGTTTTATATCGGATGTTTCAAGGATTTTTCTTATATCCGTTGGTGTTACATTTCTGATACTGCTGTCGCTTGAACCCTTGATGTCACAGCTTTGTATCACATCCCATATAGCTATATGATTTTTAAACAGCATATATTTTTTCTCATCTATCGTCTCCGGCACCGATTCATCCAAGAGATACGCAAGCAGCTTCCAGAAACGGTTCTGCTTGTGTCCGTAATAGAAATTGTTTTTCCTGGATTTTACGGATGGAAGCGTTCCGAGGATGAGGATTCGGCTGTTTTCGTCATAGACAGGCTCAAAGGAGTGGGTTATGTGCTCGTATTCCATTAGCCTTTATCACCTCTTATCATCTTTTAAATGCTCTCCTGATTTTGTATAGTAATCATTATACCTTATAGCCGATACTTTTACGAGCCCATTAAATGATTTTCTCATAAAAAAACTCACAATCGTTTTTTCGACTGTGAGTTTTTATACCACTGTAATCCATAAAACTTCTAAAACCGCTCCCCAATCCAGCCCAAAAGCTGGAAAAATTCTGGAAAAAAGTAGCTGAAACTGCTGAAATTCCTAAAATAATAATTTGCAACTATCCACCCATATTTTGATTCATTCCAACGCATTCCATCACTATCGTTATAGTCTGGCTCTCCCATTTTTAATACAAACTTATCAAATTCTTTATCTGTCAAACCATAATGAATTGATCTTGCACATCCTGTCTCTAAATCAAATTCAATTACCATTCCTTTTGAAGCTTTAACTCCTTTTACCTTTGCCTTTTTATAATATAGTGAATATACTTTATCCGTCTTTTCTCCGTTAGATACATACTCATATATCTGCTTATCTTCATTGAATATTTCTGTCCCCTTATTCATATAGTTTATCTTTGGTTTAAAAGAACTATCCAATTTTAACAGTTCAGATTTCTTCACATTAGATACGGTTGAATTACAAGTATATCCTTTGTCAACATCCTGAACCGATATATTTGAATATCCCAATACGCCACCAACCAGCAAACAAACTATAATAACTACTACACTAATTATCAACCTTGGCTTTTTAGTTTTTCATTTTAGGTTGAATTATTTCGTTTACTTCAAATGTATTTACTTTACTCTGAAGAGGTTCACTAATTATCATTTTCCCACATTTGGTGCAAAATTTTGTATTCTCTGAAACCTCATTTCCACAATATTTACAAAACATAAATATGCCTCCTTTCACTCACTGTTATAAATGTACCCAATCTCCATTTCCGTCTACAAAATCATCTCCCCATCTGCGATAAGCTCCACTTATATCCTTATACATATTTCCCCATCTAATATAGTTTCCATCATAATCGTAAAATCCAGTCCCCCACTTACACCAATTGCCTTTACAGTCAACAAAGTCATCTCCCCATCTGCGATATGAACCAGATGCATCAGCAAAAACTATATTATTTTTATTCGAACATGAGTTTAAAGTATCATATGAGTTAAAATTATTATGCGAATAATTTTGGCTATAAACAGGATGACTGTTTCCATCAGACTGTATCAGTCCAAAAAACCACAATACAATTCCCAAAGCAGACACACATGAACATATCACCAGCATAGCCGTATCATGTTCTCCTATCCAATCTATAATTACAGAATCATAAAAAATATCAATTATGAAACATACCAAATATGTAAACCATCGCAAAATCAAACCACAGAATCCAGATATTACAATTAATATTATTCCTATAATGCCTACTATTATAATTATCCCGATAATTTTTAAAATTTTCAGAAGAAGTTCCATTTATCATCCTCTCCCAGCATTAATACTTATCCATAAATGTCAACATTTTTATTTACATCATTAGTCCAATTTTCAAGAACCTCTATAATCAAATTATTTATGTTCTGAATGTGTCGGTTAATTCTTGGATTCTGCTTTTCTTTTAATAAATTAATTTTCTGCACACAAATCTTATTTTTCTCTATTATACTCTTCGAATCTATGCTTACCTCCATATCCAATGCAGGAAAATACAAAGTATAAATTGCAAATGCTACCTGCTTATTACTTATCTTTTCAGCCGTAACAAAGTACTCTATCCACGAATACCCATTTTTTGCTTCTTCGTCACTATCAGCCATTATAGATATCGTATCCATAGGTTCAGAATAATTATCCATCGTTTTAGATGTTCCTAATCGAACCGAAAAACGCTCTCCATAATTTTCTATAAATGCATCAGCAATTAGCCGCCCTATAGCTTCGACATCGAAATTGCTTATATTAATACTTACTTCCTTGTTCCATTCTTGAACAACAAATGGATATTCTACTGTCCTATTTTGGAGTGAAAGATTTTCAAAATATTCTTCTATTTTCTTGTTGTCCCAATTAACACTTCTATATTCATATTTCATATTTCCATCTTCAATAAAACCACTTCCCTGTGAAGCACTATCTCCAAGATTAAAATTAGTATAACTTCCTTTTTGCAAAAAGGTTAGGCGATCCTCTTGTTCAGAACTTCTTGTAATATAGTTATTTACCATGTTTTCCAAAATTCTTTTTTCCTGCTCATATGCTTCAAAATAAGCAAATACCTTCTGAAGTATATTATATTGAGAGCCTGGTATATCAAGCGTCTTACATGTATATTCAAGGAACTCGTCCAGCATCTCATCAACTTTTGTAAATACTTTTGTGTAAGAACATCTTATTGTCTCAGCAATAATTTCATCAACCGTATCAATATACGTTTTTTCACTTTTTGTATCATCCAACAGTAAATAGACATCTTTATAAAATTGTTTTATAACCATATATTTCTCTGTCTCTTCATCTGTCGCACCTTCTGTCATTGCAGATATTATAAGCAATTTTTTTATGCCCCATAAATCTTTCTCATCTACATTAACCAACAGTAAACTTTCAAGAGCTTTCTCATTATCACCATTTTTATAATAATTATCAATATCAGTGATTGCTTTAGCCAAATCATCTGAAATATGATCATGGATTTTTCTGCTTCCTTTTGACAGTTCAATGATCTCTTCTATAGGATTATCTTCTGTTAAAACACTATTTATAGCATTCTTAGACTTTATATAATAATCAAAATATTTTAAATATCTTGAGTAGTTTTCCTTAAATTCAGGAATTGTGCATAAATCATGAATAGGCATAAACAAACGCTCGTAGCCCCACTTATGATCCATATACTGATTTAGTACCATTGAGATACAGTCATTTTTTGTTTTTTCAAGCCAATTTGCATATATATCTGAATTTTTCGCATCCTGAGATAACTGAGTCAAAATCGAATAATCTCTGATTCCAATTGGTTTTTCTTCTATTGACTCTAATAAACCGTTAATCTCCTTAATAATTACCGAATTATGCCTTTGTTCCTGGCGAATTTCGTTATTTTGGTTTTCTAGGTTTTGGTCTATTTCCCACAAAAGCTTTGCCTTAGTCAAGCCCGCCTTATGTCTGCAATAAAGTCTATGATCAAATATATCTTTAGGTATAACAAGACCTTCACTTAATGATGTCGAATCTGAAAACCTAGCTCTCATATAGAATTCATGTTTAGAAAAATCTAGTGGAATATTTATAGTTTCCCCATTATTTAGTTCTGCTACCCATTGACCATCAATATTTATTTCATAAGGTACAAAAGAGCCACCAAATTTTTTTTCTCGTGTTAAAATCAAATATCTTACATTACTCATTTCACATTTCTCCTATCTTTTTGTAATACAATTTGCGCATTTTTTATTAGTTTTTGTATGCTTTCATTCATATGCCTATAAAACTCATTATCTTCATGATCCACCTCCATTGCCAGATCTAAAGTATTTTTATATTTTTTTACTAATTTTTTTTAGTTTGTTAATGCATTTCTCTACGCCAATCTGATCCTTTACTATTGTATTTACCAGTATTTCATACTCATTTATAGATTCGATCATATCAATTTTTGAGCAATCATTTTGTAATTGTTCAAAAACAACCACCGCAATACGCCATTCCTTCATCCAATTTTGCTTATTCTTTTGAAGTCTTATTGCAAATGTTTCCTTTGATATGTGCCTTTGTAAATCTCTAATAGACATTAACTCATATAATTTTTCTGTAGCAGGAGCATCTTTCAGATTAAATTCTGCTATCTTCATCTTAAATGGCCGCATTAATCCCTCATATGAAATTAATGCATCACCCGGCATATATGTTGCAATTGACTCAATCTGCATTCCATTGGCTGACATCATTTCTCCAATTACTGCCCTGTCATCCCCTGCTGTCAATCTATGTACTATTTTTAATCCAGTATTTTTTAATACCTCGGCTGCCATCACCGTTGGAAGTTGATCCGCAATTATGATTCCCTCTCTTAAAGCCCGAACCTCTGCAAGCATTTTAACTATATAATTTGTAGCTGCCACTTTAGGATTGGCATCTCCTGTAACCGTTTCTCCCGTTGCATTTGCTATCAAATTATGTGCTTCCTCTATAAATATTACATGGCGGACACTTCTGTTATCATTGCCTTTAGGATCCGCTTTCAATACTTCTCTAATCAGCGTACATATCATAAGAGTCATAAAGTTTGATGGACCCGTTCCCATTGATTCCATTTCTATTATTATTGGATGCTGAATAAGTTCCTCTGGCTTCAAACTAGATATCTTAACGTCAAAAACATTACCAAGATCTCTCCTGAGCAATCCTCCAATTCTCATCTCCAATGCCGATTTCATATTGCCTCTGACTTCCCCATCATAATCTGTATTCTTTAATTCAAATTCGAGTCTGTCATATAGTTCAGAAATAGTCGGATACTCCTTATTACCTTCATTAATATCATCAGCATCCCAGCCATGATCATTGTATACACCTTCGATTGCTCTATCCAATAATGCTGGTAATGGTGGTGTTAAAGGAAAAGCACCTTCAAATACATTCATTAAATTCTGTATATGCTCTGATAATGATAAACCCATTGCAAATTCAAAAGGATTTATAGCCATAGGGAATCTTGAACCAGACGAAGGGGAAAAAATTATTAAATCATCAATATCCGTTTGAGACAATGCTCTGTACTCTTTTTTAGCCGGTTCTAAAACTAAAAATGGTACATTACAATTTTTCCACAAGCTATAGCATATATGTAACATTGTATTTGTTTTTCCTGCACCTGGCACACCACATACAAAAGCATGTTTCTTTAATATATTTAATGGTATACTTATTTCTTGTGTATTTTTTCCAAGGTACAAATTACCTTCTATCTGTAGCGGATCTGTCTCCTTTCTCATCTCTATATTTTCTGCATCATATAGCATAGGTGGTCTAAAAAAACTTTTTACTTCATCCAAAGTATAATATGTTGGCCAATATTTTAATGTTCTCGGCATAATATCACAAAATTCTTCATAATCATCGAGAACATTAAATGGTCCATTTTTTAATACAATATTTTCCCAATTTCCTTTTTCTATACATTCTCCACATACAGAACTAAAAATCATATTTCCCAAAATGTCATCATTTGAGTATACTATTACATTTCCTTTAAAACATGGTGCATTAGAAACTGATTTCAGGAATTGTTCATATGTTCTAAGTATTTCATTAGAAAAAGCATTTTTATTATTAACCCACTTTGTATTATCACTTAACTTAATCGCATTCTGTTCTCCATTGAGTGACCTATTTTTTAAATATTCAATGGGTTTTTCTAACGAAGAAAATATGTCCTCATATGCATCACTTCCTGTTAATACAACTCTATATACAATTTCTGTATTAAACGTCTGCATAGTATTATATAGATCAATCAATCTGGAATTTTTATTTGCTTCCCACGTTTCAACATAAAATAAATCTATTTTATCATCATTTCCTACTTCGTATTTTCTCTTTCTTTCACACTTTTTTTTAACACAAATTTTTCTTTGAAAGTACTACATTCAAATGGATTTTCTTCTAAATATACAATTCCATACAAGTCAGTTAATTGTGACGATTTCATCAGATTACTTATGTAGCCTGATAATCTTTCATCTTCATATTTAAATACAACATAGCATCCTAGTTTATTCCCTTTTTTACTTTCTGGTACAAATCGAACAATATAATTAATTTCAATATCATAAATTGCTGAAACTTTCTGCCATTGTCTTAAAAAATCATCTGCATATTCTTTTAACCCTTCTATTCCCCCCACCGACATATTTTGATATTTGGACAATGATATGTCTGGAATACTTGTCAATTTATAGATCATTATCATAATGTAATCCCTCTTTTATCTGTTTCCCATTAATCTATTTCTGCTTACATTCAAATCATCTTGATACTGCTGTGTCTCTTGTCTGAGATCTACTATCTGATCAGCTTGATCTAATACTTCATTTCCTTTAGTTTCCGCAAAACTGCCTATAATTGGTATTCCACTTAAATCTCTTAATTTATTACCCTTTTCCTTCAAATCCTCACTAATGGAATCTGCCATATCCATTACTTCATCTGCTGATTCTTTGATTTCATCTGCCTCTGCGCTAAGCTGTTCACTTTCTTCCTTTAAATCATTTCTTACATTTTCTATAGCTGCATCAACCTGCCGTTGTATGTCCTCTGGTAAATCAGTAGGTATTCTGGAAATTCCTTCCTCTATTTCATCATTTTTTTCAATAAATTGATCTGTCTTTTCCTTATTATCCATAGCTCTAATTGCTACATCATTCTTCTTTTCAATAATCCATTTTCTGTCACTTTCAAATCCTCTCATATATGCTCCTCCTAGTTCATTAAGTACTCTACTGCCATTTTAAAACATTTTGTTTTAAAAACGCAATATAACATTTTGTTTTATATATACTAACAAAAATGAGGTACACATATGACTTTAAGAACAACTCAGTATCGACATATTAGAGATTTAAGAGAAGATGCCGACCTAACACAAGGATATATAGCGAAAATGCTTGGATGTAGTCAGGTTGCATACTCTTATTACGAAATTGGGAAACGCGAGATTCCCACTGATATTTTAATAAAACTGGCAAATTTTTATAATGTCTCGATAGATTATCTACTAGATCAGACTAATAATAAAAAACGTTCTATATAAAAATACCGATATAATAAATACAATGATTTACTATATCGGTATTTCTTTCATGCTCTCGATGCGCTTTTATATTGTCAGTCATTTTCCTTATACTATGACATTCAATTCCTCAACCTTACAGCTATGCTCTTTGCTATCTTTCCAATAACCAATTCCAACCGCAAGTATCCTTCCTGTGTATATCTTTTGCCCTGCAAGTTTAGGCACAAATTTAAGTGCATACTTTTTATCTATGATTTGTGCAATTGCTTCATCCGGAGTGTGATCTACTTTTAATTCAAGGATTATACAATCTGCAGTTGTATCATATGGATAAAAAATAAAATCTACATATCCTGTTCCGGCCTTATCCTCACGCTCCACACGATAACTGTCCCTTGCTGCAAGATATACCAGATTAACTATTGCAGATAACTCTGTCTCATGATTATACGATAGCAGAGGCACCTCCGTGTTATGCGCAAATTCCAGTATCCTCTCCATGGTCAGCGTGTCCCCTGCCAAGGTTGCTTTAAGCATTTTCTCGGACTCTTTTGCTAAACGGTATACATATCCCAATGACTCATTTTTCACAAGAAGCTCATCAAATTTCTCCATCAGCTCTCTGTTTGGAATGCACACTTTTCCATTAAGATAGCTTAAAAATCCATACACTACCATTGCAGAATATATCTCGTCTCTTGTTGAAAGATTCATTGATGTTGCCGCATACTCCTGTATTTTTGCAGTCACGGACTCGCCGGATATCATAAGTGCCAGATCATCCCTGACATCAGAAATATTATTTCTGATATAATAATATATCTCATCATATGGTCCCGAACTTGTCCAGTAATTTGCCAGATTATTAAACTGCAATGCAAATACTACTGAACGTGGATTGTAAACACGTTCCCCCGACTTTGTATAGTAACCATTATACCAGTCACGGAGTCCTTTCCTCGTCACGCTCTTTTCCTTATGCTGCCTGTCACACTCTACAATATATCGTCTGTACAGATCATCCACTTCATCATCGGTAAATCCAAAATACTCTCCAAACATTGGTGAATTTACCATTGTAAACTCTGCAAACATATTAAGCTCAGAGCCACTGGAATATTTTGCAATAGGTAAAATGCCTGTCATATATGAAAGAACCACATATGGGCGATCCTTCAAAAGATTACTTAAAAATGCCACATATTTTTCTTTATCAATCTCATTTATAAAATCTCTGTGGAATATAAAATCCCATTCATCCAATACAAATATAAATTTCTCACCACACTGCACAAATACACTCTCAAGAATGTCTCCGACTGCATCTGCCTCATTTATTTTAACCTGTGGAAATGCATCCTTTACATCTTCAATCAAAAGTGCTTCTATGCGCTCGATATATTGTGTATATAAATCACAGTTTCTTGGCATTTTACTGAAATCTATGCGAATGACATTATATTGATTTTTATATCTTCTATAGTCATCCACCTGTGATATTGCGAGACTATCAAAAACATCACTCGAATCCGATGCTTTCTGAAAAAAGGAGCTAATCATATTTGCCATAATTGTTTTGCCGAATCTACGCGGTCTGGTAATACAAATATGACGATTTCCTGCACTTACATACGGAAACAATTCCCTAAGCATAAGTGTTTTATCCACAAAATACGGACTTAAGCTCTCACTTTTATACAATGTATATGGTGTTATGCTGTTCAGATATGTTCCCATAGTGTCTGCTCCTTTTCGATACCTGTCTTTTCTATAGCTTTATTATACCTTATAGCTGATACTTTTACGAGTCAATTAAATGATTTTTCTCATAAAAAAACTCACAATCGTTTTTTCGATTGTGAGTTTGCACATCTGCTAAACACATTATGTATGAGTAATCTGATTTCATCAGCTCAACTCAATTTCATACGCTCCGGCTTCAAAATCCACCGTTAGAAGCGCATATGCTTCACCGTTATCATAGCGGATTGAAAGCTTTGGTCCTTCTCCTTCTACTGTGATGACAGCTCCCTTCTCAAACGCCTTATGGGTGTTTCTCATGCGAAGCAGCTCAAGTTGCTTTGCAACAACATCCTTTTTTAGCGCCTCCCTGATATCGGAGGCACTAAGGTTTGTCCTGTTGATTTCCTTATGTCCTGATTCCCCTGCACGTCTTACCGCCTCATGGTCATTTTTGCCTGCAAAGAGGTCCAGATACCATACCTGCGGCTTGCCCGGCATGAACATCTGAATGGCACGGGCCAGAAGCATTTTGCTGTCAGACTCACCAAGCGCACTGTAATATGTGGCATTGACCTGATAATATATATTCTTCTGTCCATGAAGATTTTTGACCATGCCGCCACGAGATACAATCAAATCTATAAGCGAGCGAATATCGTCCTCCGGAAGCAGCCCCTTTAAATCCAGAAGAGGTATGCCGTCATGGCAGCCAAGCATATTGACAGTGGAGATTTTATCATCCACAACCTCACGCGCCCATTTTGCAAGGTAATCTGCTCTCCTGTTCTCAATCGCATCAATTACCAGTCCCGGTAAAAAGAAATCATATGTGGCATAGCCCTTATCTGCAAGGGTTTTGTATATTTTCTCCTCATATGCCGCATGTATTTCAGGCAGCAGAGTCAGCCCAAGCGGAGCTGCAAGCTCATGGATCTGCTGTAGAAATTCCCAGGTCTCAGGGTCATTCAGGAAATTCTTTTTCCCCGGTGCTTTAGGCGCATAGGCAAATGCATCAAGCCGCACAATAGCCGCACCGTAGGATGCTATTTTTTTAAGTGTTTCTCGATAGAAATCCCACACCTTTTCGGACTTTATATTTAAATCCATCTGCCCCAGATAATCTCTGCCATGCACCTCCTGGTAAAATGTGTTCCAGTATGGCACCCTTCGTCCATCCGGAAACTCCACCATGAGAATCGGAAGCCCCGGCTTTCTGAAAAACATCTGCTTTAAGCATGACTCATCAGGCTGTATGTAGCCCTCGTCCGTCATGACTCCATGACCTTCCCAGAATTTGTTCCAGTCTATGAAAAAGTCGCGGTACTCCGACTCATCGCCCTTTTCCACAAGATCCTTGAACTGTGGTGACTGTGCCGAAGCATGATTTAAAATAAAGTCAAGCTTTAAGTCAATCCCCAGCTCCTTCAATTGCGATAAATCCTCTATTGTCGCAAGCTCCTCATTCAGATTGTAGTCCACGACCGAAAATCCGCGGTCCAAATCCGAATGATACAGGCTTGGCAGAATATAAAATGATGAAAATGTGTCCTGCATTTTCTTCTTTTTGAGCAGCGCTGCGATATCGGAAAGCTTACCGCCCAGACTGTCAGGATATGCATTAAGCATAGGTTTATTGTTCATAGACTTTGCCATCCTTTCCAACTACGATACGCGCATTTTTTCCCTGCAAATCAAGCTTTTCCTGCTCCAATTCTACCACGCGGCATATGAAAGGGCTTGCGGCGTTTTCGTCACGTCCTCTCTTAATGCGGCGTGCCTTTGTCTCCTCAGGCGAGCTCTCCAAAAATACAGGTATATCAACACCCTTAAGGTATTCGCTTCCTCCATGGGTCCACTCCAGGATGAGCACTTTAATTCCTGTGAAATCAGTCTCGTCATATGAGATATCACCGTCCTCGCGGCCCATATGCTTTATCTCAATTATATCTTTTCCTGCCTTAAACTCTGAAAGCTCCTTGTTAATCCTGTCAAAGTCAATCTCCTTAGGTGTTCCAAGATATCCACGTAAGCCATCCTCGCCGGACTCGTTATACACATTAAGGCGTTCCTCGTCGTTTCTCATCGGGATACGGTGTGGATAATTGTCCCCGGTCAGCACATAGCAGGCTGTATTATCGTTAAGAAAATACTGCTGCAGGGCTGCTGCAATCGTTGTCTTTCCTGAGCCTGAGCCGCCGTAGATGCTTATTACAATACGGTTATCAGAAGCACTATCTGCAGTGTCAGCCTCATTTAATTTTAGATTGCCGCACACCTTCTTTATCTCATCATACAGCTTCTTTGCCTCATCAAGCCTGATAAATGAAAACTGATATGCCTCATACTCCTTTACGGCAAACGGAAGCGGTATTCCTGCATTCATCAGTGCTGCACATGTGTACTGCCTGCCGGTATTTTCCTCAATATATACTGCATCAGACTCCAAGCCTTTAAGCTTCACATAGCATGCTGCCGCATTTGCCTCTGCATACAGACGAACCACGCTCACAAGCGCCCTGTCCTTTGTCCTTGAGACAGACATCCAAGCAGCCACCTCATCCTCAAATGGGCTTGTAAGACGCCAGTAGGTGCCCTCATTTATAAGCATCTCATACTTCTTAAAGGTCTTTATCTGCTCTCTGATTTCTTCCTTTTCCTCATCCGACAGAAGGGCCGGATTCAGCTCATAGCCAAAGGTTCCTGCCATGGCTGTGATGCCTCTTGTTTTAAGGCTTGTCACTCTGCCTGTCTGATGATTTGGCACTGCCGATACATGCGCTCCCATGGATGATACCGGATAGAAGAACGATGTGCCATACTGTATTCTTGTACGGTTTATGGCATCTGTATTGTCACTGCACCATATCTGTGGACTGTAGTAGAGCATGCCTGCATCAAATCGTCCACCTCCACCGCTGCAGCCCTCAAGAAGTATATCCGGATATCTTGTCACCAGACGCTCCATAAAATCATACACTCCAAGCACATAGTCGTATGCAAGATTTCCTGCATACACATCAGCCATGCTTCTGTTCATATCCCACTTCACGTAGTCGATTTTTCCCTGGTCAAACACTGCACAGATCTGATCGAAAATATTGTCCCTGACTTCTTTCCTCGAAAAATCTAAAATAAGCTGGTTTCTTGAGCGTACAGGAAGCTTTCCCGGAATCCGGATAGCCCAGTCAGGATGCTCTCTGTACAGATTACTGTCCTCATTTACCATCTCAGGCTCAATCCATATTCCAAACTTCACTCCCTGTGCATGCACTCTGTCGATGAGCTCTGAAAGCGTTCCTCCAAGCTTTTTCTCATTCACAAACCAGTCTCCGAGTGATGAATTATCATCATCTCTCTTTCCAAACCAGCCGTCATCCATGACCACCATATCTATGCCCAGTGATGCGGCCTCCTTTGCGAGGTCTACTATCGTATCACCGGTAAAATCAAAGTAAGCAGCCTCCCAGCTATTGATGAGCACCGGTCTTGCCTCACGTGCAAATCTGCTCCTGCACACATGCTCACTGATGCAGGTGTGGTACTGATGTGAAAGCTGTGAGAAACCGTCTGCCGAGTATGACATAATCACCTCAGGCACTGTAAAGGTCTCTCCTGCCGCAAGCGGATATGAAAACAGCTCATCGGAAAGCCCCATTAAAAGGCGTGTCTGGTTAATCTGATCCTTCTCTGCCTCACATGAGAAGTTGCCACTGTATACAAAAAGCATACCATAGCAGTCTCCTGCATTTTCTGTAGTATCTCGCTGTGCGAGAATAACTGCCGGATTGTACTGGTGGCTCGAGGTTCCTCTGCAGCTTCCGAATGAAAGTGTGCCGTGTCCTAAGTGTGTGCGCTCAAGATTGCGCTCCATGGCATGCTTACCGTAGAATCTGATCACATCATAATCTCCGTAAACCATATCCAGGCAGGCAGCATGAGCCTTTTCAATTGTAATATTTCTACTACCTGTATTTTTAATGAGCACACTTCTTGTGATGACATCACAAGCCTCGAGCACGCCATAAAGCAGATGCACCTCAACGCCTGCGATATCATCGCCAAGAACTATTTCAAGAGTCTGCGCTTCATCATCAGATGCCCACACCGCCGGAAGTCCCTTTAGAGCGTATTTTCCGTCTCTGATTTCATGACTCTTATAAAGAAGCTCAACACTCTCAGTGCCCTGTTCGTTTTTGATATCAAGCGCAATATTTCTGAAATCGCCTGTGCCAAGAGTCGGATACTCCTGTGGCAGCGTATCAAGCGAATATGTACGGTTCATGCCTGCTGCGTAAGGATTGCCTGAAAAGCCTCTGTCAGCATATGTCAGCACATAGTCCATATCACATGTGCTTTTTGCTCCGTAGTACAGATGCAGCAGATAGCCAAGTCTGTCTACCTGCATCTGATATGTGGTGTGAGCTGTCTGTAAAGTAAAAATTTTCTTGTTTGGATTAAATATAATTGCCATAAAATCACTCCATATCATTGTTAAAATAGTGTTTAAAAATTATCCCTTGATTGCACCGTTTGCCACACCATTTAAAATCTGCTTCTGGCAGATTATATAGAATATAAGGATCGGTATCAAAGCCAGAATATAGGAGGCAAACGCCAGATTGTAATTGGTTCCAAACTGTGTCTGGAAGTTAAGCTGTGCCAGCGGCAGCGTATTCTGTCCGGTTCCGGACATGATGACAAGCGGTGTCATGACATCATTCCAGGTACCGAGCGCTGTCAGGATGGCTACTGTCGCATGCATAGGCTTCATCATAGGAAATACAACTCTCCAGTATGTTGTCCATGTGCTTGCGCCATCGATGTCTGCGGCCTCCTCAAGTGCCATAGGGATATTTTTCAAGTATCCACTATATAATAATACATTCATTGGCATATAAAATACAAGATATAAAATGATAACTCCTGCCCTGTTTCCAAGTCCCATCTGCGCAGTCTGCTTTACAAGAGGCATCATGAGAATTGAGAATGGCACAAACATACCGCTTACAATGTAAAGATATATGAAACGGAAGCTCTTTTTCCTTGCCATGCCTCGTCCGATAACATATCCTGCAATCGAATGGATAAGGATTGCGAGAACAATGGTCACAATAGTGATAAGTAAGCTGTTTCCGAGAGAATGCCAGAAATCAGTCACCTTCATAGCCTCTGTGAAGTTTGAAAAGCTCCACTTTGAAGGGAATGAAAGAGCTCCTGCGACATCATTTGTCATCTCACTCGGTTTCTTGAAGGCAATGATAACAGCCATATACAGCGGGAAAAATACGGTTAAGGTTCCCAATATTAAAACGATGGTAAGTACCCAGTTTGTTTTCTGTTTTTCTTTCATCATAACTGCTCCTCCTTCTTATTCATAACTGCCATCTGGAATAGTGAAATCGCCACAATCACAATAAAGAAAATGACTGCGTTTGCACTCTGGAAGCCAAACTGTCCTCCATCCATACCATTTCTGTAAATCAGGTAAGAGATTGATTCGGTGCTCTGCGCCGGGCCACCCTTGGTCAATGACATAATCTGATCAAATACCATGAGGAAGTTCTTTGTGCTGAGCACCAGATTGATTGTAACAAATGGCATAACGAGTGGAAATGTAACCTTCCAGAACTGCTTCCATTTGCCTGCTCCGTCGAGCATGCTGGCTTCGTAAACATCCTCAGGCACTGTCTGCAGTCCAGATATATAAATGATGGTATTCATGGCAACCGCCTGCCATACCCCGACAATCAGCACACCAATCCATGCATATTTTTCACTTGCCAGAATACTGTTTTGTAAGAAACCGATGTTGAAGGTATTTCCTACTACCGGCAGAATATATGTAAAAATAAAGCTGAAAATGTAACCAATAACCAGTCCGCCAAGGATATTCGGTACGAAATAAACACCTCTTAATGCACTCTTGCCGCGGATATTGCTGTTTAACGCAACTGCCATTACAAGGCTTAATACATTTACAAGTACGGTTCCTGCAATCGCATATTTAAAGGTAAACAGATAGCTCTTTCCGACTCTGGCGTCGGTAAACAGGTCTGTATAGTTTCTAAGTCCGACATAATCATATGAGCCATAGCCCTTGTAGTTTGTAAAGCTGTAAATCACACCCTTTATCATCGGCAGTGTGTTGAATGCGAAAAATAAAACCACAACAGGTATCACAACTGCCCAGAATGTCTTGTCTCTATTTGACATTTTCTTTTTCATTTTGCATCCTCCTGTTCCTTCTGGTAATCCTGTACTTCACGAATCAGATCTCTGTTGTAACGCTCCCAGTCTGAATCAAATTTCTTTAAGAACTTCTCCTTTGCATTGTCACCTGTGTCAAGCAGATATGTCTGAATCATGGCGTCCACGCTCATCTCACTTGGATAATGATGATCCTGATAATCCGACATACGGTTGTCCTTTATATACTCCTGCATATCCTTCAGTGTATCCGGTATTGCAAAATCTCCATCCTTGCAGGCAATTCCGCCCTGGTCATCCAGATATGTCTGAATTGTCTCATCGCTGTACAGATATTCAAGCACCTCGTATGCTGCTTCCTTATTTTTGCAGGCCTTCATAACTGAAAACTGTAAATCTATTCCTGAATTTAACACATTGTCAGCCTCATTATCATTTGCCGGGAAAGTAAATGAACCGATATTCATATCAGGATTAACCGACTTAATCTGAGGAATAGCATAGCTTCCTATCGTGTACATGGCAGATTCACCTCTGGCAAAGGCTGTACATGCGTCATTGTAGCTGTAAGCATATGGATTGTCCTCTGCATAATCAAGTAATGTGCGTATCTTGTCGGCAACCGGAGAATATGCCTCCTCAAATGTGGTATTTCCCATATTTACCTGATTGCAGGTGTCCGAATCGCAAAGTCCGACTGCCAGCGCATTCCACGGAGCCAGACAGGTCCAGGTATCTTTAAAGCCCAGATACAAAGGAAGTGTTCCGCTTTCCTTTATCTCATCGCACAGTGCTGTAAACTCACTCCAGGTTGTAGGCACCTTCCAGCCATTCTCCGCAAACATATCCTTGTTGTAAAGCACTCCTGCTGCATTTGCGGCGTAAGGAAGTGCATAGGTGCCATCCTTTGGAATGAACTCAAGCTCCTTGTCCATATCCAGATATGCCTGTTTTACAGTGTCCACTTCATCCAGATCTGATATATCCTCAAACAAATCTGCATCCAGGAAATTTGAATAATTGATATCTCCACCTATTGCAATGATATCCGGATAATCCTCACGGATGAAGCGTGTCTTTAAAATAGTCATAGCCTCATTCGGAGATGAGATAGTCAGATGAATATCATCATGAGTCTCATTAAATTGCTTCTCAATCTTCTCGAAAGCCTTAACAGCCTCCGGCTTATAAGAAACCACCTCAATCTCAGTTTTTCCGTCCGCCCGCTTTTCATTTCCACATCCGGTCAGTCCTGTCGTGCACATTCCGAGTGCCAGCACAACCGCCATAGCCTGACAAATCTTTCTTTTTGCCATATTTTTTCACTCCTTTTCTGTTTTATTTGCTCTTTTTCCTGATAAACTGATTATAACATACCATTATGCATACAATAAATACCCTTATTTTTGCTTTTTATATCAATATGCTATAAAATATGCTATAATTGCATATAATGTCGCATAAGGGTATATTTATAGTATTAATCAATAAGGAGTGACTCACATGGACAAGCTTTCCTTCAATATTTTTCCAAATGTAAATTTCATAGATTTGTGTATGTACCAGTTCGGCCACGAGCAGTGCGAACCGGGACACTCATTTGGTCCTGCCACAAGAAACCACTATCTATTCCACTATGTACTGTCCGGCACCGGCACTCTGATGGCCGATAATGCAAAGGGCATTACACAAACCTACAACATAAAAAGCGGGCAGGGCTTTCTGATTTTTCCCGGCCAGATAAATACCTATATCGCAGATGACAAGCTTCCTTGGGAATACATATGGATTGAGTTTGACGGTCTGCGCGTCAAGGAGGCTCTCACCACAACAGAGCTTACCAAAAATAATCCTGTATATCACACACACTCAAAGGATATCCGCGAAAAGCTTGTTGAGGAAATGCTCTACATCACAAGGCACCCCTCAGAATCACCGTATCACCTGATTGGGCATATGTACCTTTTTCTGGATTATCTGATGCAGTCAGCCAAATCATCAAAACTCGTTCCAGGTGGGAAAATGAGTGATTTTTATATAAAAGAAGCGATGAATTATATCGAGCAGAATTTTCAGAATGATATATCAATCGAAGATATTGCCAGAGTCTGCGGCATAAACCGAAGCTATCTGGGCAAAATTTTCAAAAATTCCGTTGGACATTCACCTCAGGAATTTCTCATGAATTATCGTATGATAAAGGCCACAGAGCTTTTAAAGCTGACCTCCTTATCCATCGCAGATGTTGGTTCTGCCGTTGGATACGAAAATCAGCTTCATTTCTCACGCGCCTTTAAAAATATCTACGGAGTGGCTCCGAGGGAATGGAGGAACGAGCATAAATAAGCTCACTGTTCATCCTTCACAAATTCATTTACATTGTCAGTGGTCACCTTCTCATACGGCAGATAAACATACTTTTTGTCCTCAAACTTTATGTTTTTCATGCTGCCCCCGGTGGCTGCCAGATAGGCAAGCTGAGCCATAGCCCTTGCCTGTCCCTCCTTGTCATTGTAGACTGTTGCCGCAAGCTTCGACTGCTGCACTGCTTCAAGCCCATCGTCTGTGCCGTCCACTCCAAAAAATGCAGGTACATTCGACTCCGTCACACCAAGCTTTTCGTATGCGTCCATCGCTCCGAGTGCCATTGCATCGTTGTTTGCAATAACCAGCTCTATGCTGTTTTTATACTGACCTATAAGCTGTGTCATACGGTTCTGCGCCTGAGCACGATTCCAGTTTGCTATCTGACAGCTCAGCTTTTCTATCTGAAGACCGTTATTCTTCATGCTCTCTGTCACACTCTCTGTCCTGACGATGGCATCCTGATGTCCCCTCTCTCCCTCCAGGATGACGTACTGTATCCTGCCATCACCGTTTTTATCCACACCCGGATTATTCTTTATATAATCGGCAATGAGTTCCCCCTGCATCTGACCTGACTGCTTTGCCTTGGCCCCGACATAGTACAGCTTATCCCAGCGATTTAAATCCTCATCAACCGGCTCCCTGTTAAAGAAAATAATCGGGATGTCCTTCTCCATTGCAGCATTTATAATATGCGACAAATCTGTTCTGTCTGCCAGATTAATACACAGCACATTGCAGCCATCCTCTATCATCTCCTGCACCTGATCATCCTGTGTACGCTGTGAGCCTGCAGCATCCATGATTGTCATGCTGATATCGTATTTGTCTGTATCAAGACTTGCGCACTCCTTTTTGAAAGTTTCTATCAGCTCCCCGATAAATGTATCCTTCTGGTCATAGCAGGTCACGCCTATATATATCTGTTTTTTCTCGTCAACTCTTGTGTTGCTGCACGAGACAAATGACAATATCAGTGCAAAACACAGTATCATCATAGTATTTCTTATTCTGCTTCTCATTTATTGTTCCCCCACTACTGGCTGATTGCATACAAAAGCTTCTTGTTTTCTTCATCAAACAGATTTTTTCTGGTAAGAAGCTGGTAAGATACCGGCTTTTCCTCTACTGAATACTTTCTACTGCCACGCAGCATATCGACCAGTCCTACAACACTTTTGTATCCGGCAGCAAATTCATCAGGTGTGATAAGAGCCTCTGTCCAGCCCGAATCGAGATAATATATAGCTTCTGTTGAATTTCCTATCCCATATACCAGTGCACCCTGCAGATTATTATCAGAGGCTTCCTTTGCCGCATCAACCACACTTGCATCATCTATTGCAAGAACTATGTCAACCTTTCTCTGTGACTGCAGATTTATTTTCTCCCCGGTATCCGAAACACCTGATACAATCCACATCACAACACAGCCGCTCTCCGCGAGAGTATCCTTTATGCCATCAATGCGTTTTTTACAGGCATCGGATTCAGTGTTTTCACAATAGATTCCTATTTTTTTACCTGAAAGTGTTCCGTTGTTGTCAGCAAGAAGCTTTTGTGCCAGTTCCACACCCATGCTGTACTGGTCAAACTCCACTGTATTTAACGACTTAAAGCTCTCGCTTCCCGCCTGGTCTCCGACTACCATTATCGGTGTCTTTTTATTTATCCGGATAAGTGTATTAAGGCTTTTTTCTTCTGTCATTTTTTCTGCTGTCGGCTTGAAAACGACCGCATCAGCTTTTTGTTTATCTCCTGCTTTATGACATCAATTTCATCTGACATGTTGTTCAGATTTTCCTTACTTATCATAACTACATCCACACCATACTCAGAGGCCGCCATTTTCATGCCATATTTAAACGCAGCACTGTGGCTTTCATCCACATCAGCCATCACAACTGCAATACGCTCCGGTTTTTCATTGAGCTTATTGTATGCGATAAAACCTATTCCTATCACAAGTAGTACTCCCAGCAGCAGCTCTGTTATGATGAAGTTTCTCTTATTCTTGCTCATATTTGTCCATTTATTTTTCACTGTCACTCTCACACCTCCCATGCAGCAAGGCAATTGTACTTGCTTCATGCTATATGATGCTCCTCAAATTGAAGTCTGTTTTCCTCTGAATAGACAATTGCCGGGATTTTGATTGTCACAACTGTTCCCTCATCAAGCTCACTTTCTATATGCAGGCCATAGCGCTCTCCAAACAGTATCTTTATCCTGTTATTTACATTGACAAGCCCCACTCCCGAGCCCTTCTTGTGAACCCTGTCCGTATTTGTCAGCAAAAACGGAATTTCATTCTCCGGAATGCCCATTCCGTTGTCTGATACCGTTATGATGATATCCTCTCCCACTTTTTGGCCTCCGACTACTATCTCTCCGAAATCGTCCAGCTCTCTGATTCCGTAATTTAGTGCGTTTTCCAAAATCGGCTGAAGCACCAGCTTCACCGCACAGTAGTCCATTATTTCCTCGTCTACCTCAAAGCTCACCTCAAATTTGTTCTTATAGCGCACCTTCTGAATATTCATGTAGCTTTTTGCGTGCAAAAGCTCATCTCGTACAGGTATTATGGTATGTCCCTTCGACAGACTGATACGGAAAAGTTTTGCAAGCTGCGTAATCATAAACGAGGCCTCCTCGTTTTTGCCTCCTTCAATCATCCATGTGATGGAGTCAAGAGTATTATACAAAAAGTGCGGATTAATCTGGCTTTGAAGCACATCAAGCTCGCTCTTTCGTCTCTCGTTCTGCTCCCATACGATCTTTTTCATGAGCTCATTGTTCTGCTTATATGAATTACGTATAGAGTATCCCAGATGCCGTATCTCTGAGGAACCACCTACATAAATATCTGCTTCATTGCCATTCTCATACCTTTTCACAGAATCATCCAGCTTCATTATCGGCTTTGAAATACGTATAGCTATCACTCTGTTTATCCACACAAACATCATAGCCATAATAATCATTATAACAAAAACAAACTGCTTCACATCCGCCATCTTATTGGTAAAGATGGAGTATGGCATCACACATACAAGCTTCCAGCCTGTGTAGCTGATTGTATCCACCATAATCTTACGATGCACTCCATTCAGATAATCATCATATATACTGTTTTGCGACTTTGCCGCAACATCGCTGTTTTCCGGAACATCTCCATCAAACTGTATCTGATGCGGATGGTAAATAATATTGCCCTTTGCATCACACAGATAATAATACTGTCCTTTTCCCGATGTATTTATCCTCTCAAGCATCCTTGATACACTCGAATAATCCATGTCCACAAGCATCACACCCATCTGTGATTCTGAACCGGAGGTCAGCTCCACGGCACGGCTTGATGATATGACCAGATGATATCTCATGGAACCATCGTCAAACAGATTCTGTACATGAGGTGTTGAAAAATGTATATTTTCCATGCGCTCCATAGCTTCTATGAACCAGTCCTGTTTTGTCACATCCGGGTCCTCCTTCTGGGACACAACAGGCTCTGCAGCTATAAGGCTTCCATACTGATTATACAAGGCAATACTGCGCAGATATTCCTTGTTTGACTCATAGAGCAGGCTCATGCCATCGTGTATGCTGTCAGACTGCTTTAAAATATCATTCTCCTTTATTACATTATAATACGCCGCATCCGAAACCTGCCTCATATTGACCAGATAGCTTTCCACACTGTCTATTGTCTGGTCCATCACCTTATTATTGCTCTCTATGATACTGTCCTGCGATGCATCGGCAAATTTTATATACATCACCACAACTGTGACAAGCATTATTGCAAGCGACAGCAGTGAGAATGAGAGCATTATTATGGATTGTATATTGCCTGATTTATACCTTATTCTTCTCATACTCTGTCCTGTACCTGGATGGGAAACCCCATACTTTCTCTTAAAAACATAACTGAAATAGTTCGGATCCGCATAGCCTACATTCTGGGCTATGACATAGCTCTTGTCGTCTGTCTCCACAAGCATTCTGGCAGCCTTGTCCATTCTGTAATCAGTCAGATACTCCACAAACGAGCTGCCGGTTTCCTTCTTGAACAGACTTGAAAAATACGAGTTAGATACTCCTAATTCCTTACATGTATCGTCAAGTCCAAGGTCCACACTTCTGTAATTCCTGTGCACATAATCCTTTGCACTGTCTATGAGTGACTTCTTGGAGTTGTATCTGGCATCAGCCATATCGTCGTGCAGCCTGCTTGAAAAATCCAAAAGCCACTGCTTGAGCACCACCGGCTCAAAATTGGAGAGCTCATTATAAAGCCTGCCTACACTTCCCGATATTTCCTGCGCATTTAGCTCATTATTGCTCATGAAATGATATAACTCACTGATCAGCTCCATTACTGCCACATGGTAGTTCTCAAGTGACTGCTGCGACATAAAATTGTGCTGCATATACGCCTCAACAGCCTGTCCCACATCCTCTATCTTGCCGATACAAATCATTTTAAATAAATTTGACAGCTCATTTCCCTCATCGCCATCCTTTGATATACGTCGCTGTGGCTCAACCTCTGTCATGTTTATTGCCCTGTTGCTGCCATAAAGCACCCTGTAGGATACTGCCTCCCTCGCACTCTGATAAGAGCTCACCAGCTCCTGTACATTTTCGCACACCTGTCCGATTCCGACAGTTACCTTTGCTCCCATTACATGATTTACATATTTGCAGAATCTGTCGCACTCATCTGTCAGCTCAGAGATATCCTCCTGCTGCACAAGCTGGGCTATCATGACCGTATCACCGAGATAGTTAAAAATCCTGCCATTCCAGCGCTCCTTTAAATCAGCCTGTGCCTGTCGCTCTACTGACACTGCAAGCAGTCTGATATCCATGCCCTGCGGCATCTGACTTGCGGAGGTATGTATGATAATACAGCAGTAATATGGTCCCTCAAGCACAATCTTATAGTCACGCATGTACCTGCCCAGCTCATTTTCCGGTATGCGTCCCTCGATAAGTGTCGTATAAAAGTTTGACTGCAAAACAGGCAACGATGCTGCATAATACTGCTTCAATATGTCTGTGTTTTTCTTCTCATTCAGCTCATCATCCAGCTTTGTCTTAAGCTTTTTGAATACCTCTGTGATTTCAGCCAGATTGAGCGGCTTTAAAATATACTCCTCTATCTCGAGATGTACAGCCTCCTTTGCATACTCAAAATCGTCGAAGCCTGTGAAAAGCAAGAGCTTCGTCGCAGGAAACCTCTGCCTGATGTTACTGCACAGCTCAAGTCCGTCCATGTAAGGCATACGTATGTCAGTCATCACAACATCCGGCTGCATGTCCTCCATCATTTCAAGCGCCTTGAAGCCATTTCCCGCATGTCCTACCACATGAAAACCAATCTGCTCCCAGGATACCTTTCTCTCGATTACCTCTATTACATCCTCTTCGTCATCAACCAGTAATAATGTATACATTTTATGTCTTCTCCCTGCTATAACTGGTAACTATTCTGAACCACCCACGCACATTCGCAAAACCGCACGATACTCGTGCTTTCTCGCTGCTACTCAGCTAATTTTGCTCATATGTGTGGGGGTGGCTCTATTCGAGCCACCTTGAGAACAAGAAAATCTGCTGCTTACATGCAAGCATGACGCATCAGCTTTTCTTATTCTCAGTGTTTCTGAATAGTTACTCTGTTTATATTATATTATACCACATCTGATAAATTCTTTTGTAGCTTTACATAAACAAAAGTGTAACTGTTAAAGAAAAAAGCAGAGATGCCACCCTGACATCTCTGCTGATCATTTTGGAAGTATGAAAAAGAAATTTTCTTGCGATATTATTTCTTCTGAACGTATTTCAGACAGTCAAGTGTAACTGCTACAAGAATGATAATTCCTGAGAATACGAACTGAAGGTTTGTATCAATACCAAGGATTGTAAGAGAGTATGTGAGTGCTGTGAAGATACATACACCGGTTACAACACCTGATATCTTACCGATACCACCTGTGAATGATACACCACCAACTACACAGGCTGCGATTGCATCCATGTCCCAGCCCTGTCCATAAGCTGCTGAACCTGAACCAACCATTCTTGCACACTCAAGCCATGAGCCAAATCCATAAAGGATACCGGCCATCACGAATGCGCCGAGAGTTACTGCAAATACTGAGATACCTGAAACTGCTGCTGCCTCCGGGTTTCCTCCTACTGCGTAGAGGTTTTTACCAAATGTTGTCTTGTTCCAGATAAACCATACAATTGCGATTGCTGCTACTGCCCAGATGATGATGGTTGGGAAACCATTTACCTTTGGAATAATCATGTTAGGGATAACCGGCTCAATAGCACCGAATGAAACTCCCTTTGTAGCATATGTTACGATACCGAAGATAACAAGCATGTTGGCCATGGTTGAAATAAACGGATGCATCTTAAACTTCGCTGTAAAAAATCCTGCAATACTTGTGAAGAATGTACAAAGCACGATACATGCAAGTAATGCGATAACCACTCTTGCACCTGTTGGTACTCCTGTAAAGTCAAATATATGACCGAATACAGAGCCTGTATTGATACCCTGATGCATGATGATTGTGGCTGTTGTCATACCCATACCAACCATTCGTCCAACAGACAAATCTGTACCTGTGAGGAGGATCAGTCCTGCAACACCAAGTGCAAGGAACATTCTAGGTGAAGCCTGCTGAAGAATATTCAGTATGTTGTTGTATGTCAGAAGAGGTGTGCCCTTCTTTATCGGTGTTATGACACAAAGCGCTATGAATATAAGTATAATTGCAATATAAAGACCATTCTGTAACAGGAAGTTTCTCCTATTGAACGTATACTTGTAATTCTCCCATTTCTGAGCTCTTTTCTCCATAAATGTGAACTTTGAAAGACGAAGCATATCAATCAGGTGATACTTGTAGCTGTATGCCTCATGCTTTTTGTCCTTGATCGTCTGATACTCTTTCTCGAGCTCAAGCTTCTCATTGGAAATACGATTCTTGTGTACGTAGTTTTCTTCCTTTATCTCAGTACTGTCTGATGTCTTTGCAAGAGCAGCCTTGTGCTTTTTATCAAGCTCTGCCATTCTCTCATTATGAGCAGCAAGCGCCTCTGCCTTTTCCGCCTCACAGCTTGCCTTAACGGCATTGTAATACTTTGAATCAAAATTTTCCTTTAAATAGCTTTCAGCCTTGGCAATGAGCTTTGAAATCTCATCCTTGTTCTTTGCCTCAACAGCCTTTGCCTTTGCAAGCTCTTTCTCGCAGGCTGCTATTTCTGACTCTTTCTCGCCCTTTGAAAGAGTTTTATCTCTCTTGATGCCTGCTATCGCTGACTGACACTCTACAACCTTTGTAGTTCCGTCTTTTCTGAGTGCATCAATTTCTTTTTGTATTCCACCAACATATTCGTCGATAGGCTGGCGCAGAGCACGCTCCTGCTCAGCCGTTAAAATCTTACTATTAGCCATATCCGTCTTCTCCCTTTATTATAGGTACTTTGCACTGAGTCTCAGCAGTTCTTCCTGATTGGTTTCCTTTGTATTGACAATTCCTGAGAGCCGTCCGTTTGACATGACTCCGATACGATTTGTTATACCAAGGATCTCAGGCATCTCAGATGAAACTACAATGACTGTCTTACCCTGCTTTGCCATATTGATTATCAGCTCGTAAATCTCATATTTGGCACCTACATCGATACCTCTTGTAGGCTCATCCATCATGAATATCTGCGGTCCTCTTTCAAGCCATTTACCAAAGATAACCTTCTGCTGGTTTCCTCCTGACAGAGCCGAAATCATATCCTCCGGTCCCATACACTTTGTGTGCATAATCTTTATCTCATCAGAGGTGGCCTTTGTCATCTTGCTGTCTGAAAGTGCCGGTCCATTCTTATAAGCACCGAGATTTGCGATTGTTGTGTTAAAGGTGAGGTTTCCCTTAAGGAAAAGTCCATTTGCTTTTCTTTCCTCTGTGATAAGTGCGAAGCCATAGTCCATAGCCTCCTTTGCACAGGTGAAATTCATAAGCTGGTTCTTAAAATATACTCGTCCCGCAGCTCTTGTCCTGATTCCGAAAATCGTCTCAAGAAGCTCTGTACGACCTGCTCCGACAAGTCCGTATAGTCCAAATATCTCCCCCTCATGCACATCAAATGTGATGTCCTGCAGATGTGGCTCGTACTTTGTCGAAAGATGCTGTATTGACAAGATTACATCCTTTGGTTTGTTGTCTACCGGAGGGAATCTGTTCTCCAGTACTCGTCCAACCATCGCTGCAATCAGTTCATTCATATTTGTTTCTTTTGTGCTCTTTGTCATGACCAGATTTCCATCTCTAAGAACTGAAATCTCATCACAGATCTCAAAAATCTCATCCATCTTGTGAGAAATATAGATCAGTGAAATTCCCTGGTCACGAAGCATCCTCATCATCTGGAACAGCTTTTCAACCTCCTGTACCGTAAGTGATGATGTAGGCTCATCCAATACTATAACCTTTGAGTTGTATGATATTGCCTTTGCAATCTCACACATCTGTCGCTGTGATACTGACATGTTTTTCATCGGCTGCTCGAGATTAACTGTCATTCCCAGCTTTCTGAATAATTCAGACGCTTCTTTTTTCATGCGTCCCTCATCAATCATACCAAATGAATTGACCGGATATCTTCCGAGAAACAGATTGTCTACGACATTTCTCTCAAGACACTGGTTCAACTCCTGATGCACCATCGCTATTCCATTTTCCAGTGCATCCTTAGGACCTGAAAAGCTTACCTCTTTTCCGTCCAGATATATAGTTCCCTCGTCCTTCTGGTATGTACCAAAAAGACATTTCATCATTGTCGACTTACCGGCTCCGTTCTCCCCCATGAGACCCATTACAGTACCTTTTTTCACATCTAAATTGATGTGGTCAAGAACCCTGTTTCGTCCAAATGACTTGCTCATGCCACGAATCGATAAGATGTTTTCATTATTCTTATCGCCCATACTTCCTGCTCCTAACTCTATATTTGCTGTCGTCTGTATACACTTTATTTTGGGGAGAGATTTTTCCCTCCCCAACTAAGTGCTTTAAATACTTTTACTGGTTCAAAAGAGCTGTATAAGAAGCTGCATTATCTGTCTTAACCATGTTGATTGCAAATGCATCGTACTGGCTTGGATTTCCAAGTCTGTTTGTGATATTAGACTCTGTCTGTCCATCTCCACCGATGTACTCAACATCAAGATTTAAGAGATCATCATACTTCTGTAAGAGTGGCTGATATGTAGAGCTTAAGAAGTTATCTGAAGCATTGTAGATATTCAGCCATACCTTCTTTGTAGGGTGCTTTCCTGAATCAAGCTGTTTTGAAACAGGTGCCCATACAACTGTTGAATCTGTGAAATCCTTGTAGTTATCTGCTGTAACTGCTACGTTTAATGCGTAGTAAGATCTCTCATCATCCTTGTAAACATATACATCATCGCTTAATACGTTTCCTGCATCATCCTCTGTGCCGATACCTGTATCAATATCTACACCATCGAGTGCGTTTCTAAGTACACGAAGTGTGAGGTAAGCCTGAACGTCAGCATGCTGGCTGATTGTTCCGCCATAGCCCTCAGCGATAGCTGCTACTGCATCACTGTTGGCATCGTATCCGAATGTAGGAACTTTGTTGTCTTTTGACCATGCATTGAACATTGACATTCCCATTCCATCGTTGTTAGAAACAACTACGTCGATTGACTCGCCAAATGATGATGACCATGTTCCGATTGCGTTTCCGGCTGTAGCTGCATCCCATGTAGCTCCTGCTGAGTTCTTCATCTCCTGTGAAGCAAGCTCTCTTACTACATAGTCTTTGCCGTTTACAGTAATCTTGCCGTCCTGAACCTCAGCTGCTTTTCCGTCTGAGTTTGTTCCTGCCGGTGCACTGTCAATCTCGCCGCTCTTGTCTACGCCTGTTCCAAGAGCCTTACGAACACCTCTTGTTCTTGCAATTGAATCGTTGTGTCCGATATCACCGATTGCAAGTACATATCCGATAACTCCATCCCCATTTCTGTCGATCGTATCGATGTTCTTCTCGATATACTCTTTTACCATTTCTCCCTGAAGTTCAGCTCCCTGATTAGCATCGAAACCTACATAATAGGTATCCTTGTTGTAGTTGAGTGCTGTTGTGTCAAGCTCTCCTGTTGAGCTGTTTGATGGCTGACGGTTGAACCACACAAGTGGCTTGTCCTTGTTTGCAACATCTGATGTCGTTGTGCTGCTTCCCCCTTTCTGTGTATCAGAAGAACCCCCATCTGATCCACAAGCGGCCATTGACGCTGCCATAGCAGCTACCATCATGATTGCAACAAATTTTTTCTTCATATATTTTTGTCCCCCTTTGTTTTGTTGGTAAGGCTAGTATACAAAAATTTTTCGGGAATCACTATAGAATATTTTTCGATAAACATTAAAAATTTTACTGTTTTTCGTCATGTAGACGAAAATTTTCTAGTTTTTATTTTTTCGCTACGTCATATTGTTCAGCTTCAACAAAAACGGGCTTTCCGCTTTGTCCTTATTACTTCCTTTGCTCCGTCACTCACAAACATTCCAATCCCTCTTTTCTTATACAAAATTCCTGCATCCACAAGTATATTTATGCCCTTTGCCGCTGTAGACGGATTTATCGCATACAGCTTTGCAAGCTCGTTTGTGCTCGGCACGCGCTCATCCTCCAAAAGCACATCCCGCAGTATGTCGTTTTCTATCATTTCGCTTATCTGAATATAGATTGATTTCTCCTGATTCAGAATTTCATTCACATGCTCCGCCTCTTTTCTATACAAATAGAAAACGTTATACGTATGGCTGTATGTACAGTTTACGTTTGGTATATGGTTAAGTATGCTGTACGTATAAAATACTTAGAACCAGTTGTCAGTGATTGAATGAATTACGGGTACAAAAAAGCACCATTTATAGGTGCTGAAAATAAAGAAAACTATAAGCAATACTTATTGTAGCATGTGTAAATTTACACTTCAATCACAGAGATGTGCCAATATTATGTCATAGCATAATAAAAGGGATTAGATGAACACTATCTAATCCCTAAAGGTTATGGTGTAACGATATTTAGTTTCTCTATTGCAACTTCAGTGTCAAGTACATTATTCTTAAAGAAATAGAAAGTAATTTCTTGACCAGCCTCTAAATGTGTAATGTCGAGAGATGATTTGTTGCAATTTAATGTAATATTGGTACCATCAAAAAAATTATTTTTTTGACTGATATCAACACAGATTTTTTTTTGAGAGTTATCTATGGATGTGATGATACCGTTTGAATGGAACCAATGAGTATTATCATCTCCGGAAATAGCATTTTCTTCCATAATAGAATCTCCTTTCATGGAACCATTTTTATGTATGAATATCACAACAATTCCGCTTAATATTAATACAAATATTAGAATAAGTAGTCGCTTTTTTTTATCCATTAAAAGTTGTACCTCGCAAATCAGTCCAGTTTCCAAAATCTAAATTTAAATATCGTACATATTCATTCCAACCATCAAATACCATTAAAGTATGGAGTTGATTTCCAGAGCTTTTGCTTTGTATAGTGGCATATCCCTGAACAGCCATGGAATGACCGGAACGTATGTTATCATCTTCATTAATTATTCCGTTGCAGAATTCTTACCGCTTTTTAATCAGGAGTGCGCACTTGTTCCGCAATTACCTACTTGTTGTACTTTTTATTATCGTAACTATCCAGAACCACCACACACATTCGCAAAACCGCACGATATTTGTACTTTATCTGCACTCTGTTTAGCATCGCTGCTACACAGCTAATTTCGCTCATATTTGCGGTATGGTTGCATGGTTAACCACTCAAGTAACTAACCTATGAACTTATAATAGATAATATAAATAATACTGTCAACTGTATTTTTCTTCATATAAAAAAGACCATACACTTTAATTCATCTTATTCCCAACAGCACTATGGTAATTCAAATGTCATCCTCTCCCCTGTCGCAGGATGGTCAAAAACAAGCTTGTAGGAGCAAAGTGCAAGCTGCTCCCTCACACCGCCACCGGTGCGTCCGGATTTGCTTCCCGTTCCTGAGTTATTTGAGGCAGGCTTCCCATACTTGGTATCTCCTATCAGTGGATAGCCGATATTTGCAAGCTGCAAACGTATCTGATGGTGCCTTCCTGTGAGAAGCTTTATGTCAAATTCTGTTTTATTGCATTCATTTGATATTATCCTGTACTGAAGCACTGCTTTTTTTGCCAGCTTGTCTTTTTCGCTTGTGATTTTAGATGTATTGGTAAGCTTGTCGAAGGAGATATAATCTGTGAGAGTATGCCATGCCAGATCATGATTATCTTCTTTATTAGCTTCTTCCTTATCTGCTCCTGACACTCCCTGACCTCTGCTTGCCGCACGATAATATTTCTCGGTTGTATGCTCCTTTATTTGTCTGCTTAAAGAAGCCGCTGCTTTCTGATTCTTGGCAAATACCATCACGCCCTCTACCGGCTGGTCGAGTCTGTGCACTATACCGACATAGGGCGGCTCATTTTTAGCCGCCCTGTAATTTCTTATGAAACTCTCCATATCCTGCTGCCCTATACGCCTGGTCTGTGTAGCAATTCCCGCCGGCTTGTAGCAGACGATAATGTCGTTGTCTTCGTAAATGATATCTGGTTTTCCCATGTTGTAACTCCCGCAAATTGTTATTTTAAATTTTAACTGTTCAGCACATTTACAGTTGCGATACGCAAGCATATAGCCAAGTGTCACCTCACATACAAACGAAGGCAGCATCGGTGTAAAATAATAGTTATTTATTATATTTTATCAACTTAATGAGTTGTTAGCAATGGTATTTAAAAACTAATTCTGACAATTTAATATTCTTTTTGCACATTCTATCTGTTCCTTTGTCGGAGGTTCCACCCCCTCAAGCTGATACGGTATACCAAGCTCCTTCCACTTAAATACGCCAAGTGTGTGGTACGGCAGCACCTCAACCCTGTCCACTGTTTTAAGTGTGTCGATAAACTCTCTAAGCTGCTTTAAATATTTCTCATCCGTGGTGATTCCAGGCACAAGCACATGACGTATCCACATTTTTTTACCGTTTTTTGAGAGATATTGTGCCATATCAAGGATATTCTTATTTGTCTGTCCCGTAAGCTTTTTATGCTCCTCGTCATCTATATGCTTAATGTCCAGCATGAAGAGATCTGTATATTTCATCAGCTCATTAAATTTGCCGAAGAACGGTTCTTCCACGGTAAATGGATTTCCTGATGTGTCAAGACATGTATTTACACCTTTTTCCTTTGCAAGCTTAAATAGCTCTGTGACAAAGTCTATCTGCAAAAGTGCTTCACCTCCGCTTACTGTGATGCCGCCTGTTTGCTTCCAGTACGCTTTATAGCGCATGGCGGTCTTTAGCACCTCCTGCGGTGTCATCAGCTTTGCACCGTCATTTTCGCCGCATTTGGCCCATGTGTCCGGGTTGTGGCAGTATTTACAGCGCATATTGCAGCCCTTCAAAAAGACTATATATCTCACTCCCGGGCCGTCTGCTGAGCCGAAGCTTTCTACCGAGTGTACTCTTCCTAGTGTTTCTCCCATGTTTTACCTCCTTCAGGTTATTGTTGCTGCTACTTTTATTTTTATGGTACGGAATTTTCGGCAACCCGCCAGCCGGGACTTTGCAATGCGAATTTCGCAGGGCTTAGAGGCTGTTAGAATTATGAACACAGCCAGCTATGCCCATGCATGGACGCATGGGCAAGGCGTTATGCGCCATGGAAGGCGCGTAAAAGCCGGTCGCGTCAAACATAGAAAACCTAAATCATAATTCATACAGCCTCTTAGCCCGAAGAACCTGAGCATTGAAAAGTCCCGGCTGGCGGGTTGCTGAAAATTCCTTACGCTGTGGTGTTATTTAGTACATATGCAGTTTATTTGGAAATCAGAATATGCAGGCACTGGGCCTGCACATTCTGGAATGTTGGATATTTTTTATATTACATTCTCTCGTGGCATGTACGTGAGATTACATCGAGCTGCTGCTCTCTTGTGAGGTCGATGAACTTAACTGCATATCCTGATACACGGATTGTGAAGTTTGCATACTCCTCCTTCTCAGGATGCTCCATAGCATCGATGAGCTTTTCTTTACCGAATACATTTACATTGAGGTGATGTGCACCCTGATCGAAGTATCCGTCCATTACGTTTACAAGGTTGTCAATTCTCTCTCCCTCGTTGTTTCCGAGTGCTCCCGGGTTGATGGTCTGTGTATTTGAGATTCCATCAAGTGCCCACTCATATGGAAGCTTTGTGAGTGAGTTTAAGGATGCGAGAAGTCCGTTCTGCTCTGCGCCGTATGATGGGTTTGCTCCAGGTGAGAGTGGCTCTCCGGCTTTACGTCCGTCAGGCATTGCTCCTGTAGCTTTTCCGTATACTACGTTTGATGTAATTGTAAGGATTGATGTTGTAGGCTCTGAATCACGGTATGTGTGATGCTTCTTTAACTTGTCCATGAATGTCTTAAGAAGCCATACACCGATCTCGTCCGCGCGGTCATCATCGTTTCCGTATTTAGGGAACTCTCCCTCGATTTCGAAATCCTTTGCCAGTCCGCTCTCGTCACGGACTACTTTAACCTTTGCATATTTGATTGCTGAAAGAGAATCGATTACGTGTGAGAATCCTGCGATTCCTGTTGCAAATGTTCTCTTTAAGTCTGTATCCATGAGTGCAAGCTCTGCTGCCTCATAGTAATATTTGTCATGCATATACTGAATCAGGTTCAGTGTATTTACATAGATGTCTACTAACCAGTCCATCATCTTGTCATATTTTGCCATTACTTCATCATAGTCAAGATATTCCGCTGTAATTGGTGCGTAGTTTGGTCCTACCTGCTCGCCTGATTTCTCATCAACACCACCATTGATTGCGTAAAGCAGACATTTTGCAAGGTTTGCACGAGCGCCGAAGAACTGCATCTCTTTACCTGTCTGTGTAGCAGATACACAGCAGCAGATTGCGTAATCATCGCCCCATACCGGTTTCATTGCATCGTCGTTCTCATACTGGATTGAGCTTGTTTCAATCGAGATGCGCTGCATAATCCTTGAAGGTCTGAGGAAGCTTTGATGAGTAGAACACTGTGAGGTTTGGCTCCGGTGCAGGTCCCATGTTCTCTAATGTATGGAGGAAACGGAAGTCTGTCTTTGTAACCATTGAACGTCCGTCCACACCTGTTCCTGCCACGTCAAGTGTTGCCCATACAGGATCACCTGAGAATAACTGGTTGTATGAAGGGATACGTGCAAATTTAACCATACGAAGCTTCATTGTAAAATGGTCGATGAGCTCCTGTGCTTCCTGCTCTGTGAGGATGCCCTTGTCCATATCTCTCTTGATATAAATATCAAGGAATGTAGAAACACGTCCTACTGACATTGCTGCACCGTTCTGTGTCTTGATTGCTGCAAGGTATCCGAAGTATAACCACTGAACAGCCTCTTTTGCATTGGTTGCAGGTCTTGAAATATCATATCCGTAAATCTCAGCCAGCTTCTTCATGTCTTCCAGGCATTTAATCTGCTCTGCAATTTCTTCTCTTAAACGGATGACATCATCTGTCATCTGTCCACATCCGCAGTTGGCTTTATCCTTCTTCTTCTCAGCGATTAAGTAATCCAGTCCGTATAATGCTACACGGCGGTAATCACCTACAATACGTCCACGACCGTAGGTATCCGGAAGACCTGTTAAGGATCTTAGCATGACGAACCTTCATCATCTCAGGTGTGTATGCATCGAATACTGCTGTGTTGTGTGTCTTATGATATTTTGTGAAAATTTCCTTGAGCTTGTCGCTTACATTGTAACCATATGTCTCAGCAGCCTGTACTGCCATCTTGATTCCACCGTAAGGCATGAATGCTCTCTTTAACGGCTTATCTGTCTGAAGACCTACAATCTGCTCGAGGTCCTTTAATGACTCATCTATATATCCAGGGCCGTAAGCTGTGATTCCTGTTACAACCTCTGTCTCCATATCAAGAACGCCGCCCTTGGCACGCTCCTCTTTCTGTAATTTCTGAAGCGCATCCCACAGCTTGTTTGTTGCATCTGTCGGCTCAGCTAAAAAGCTCTCATCTCCGTCGTATGGAGTGTAGTTGTCCTGAATAAACTGACGGACGTTGATTTCCTCTTTCCAAAGACGTCCTTCAAATCCATCCCACTCTTTCATCTCTATCATTGTAATATCCTCCTTAAAATGTATGAATGTTACTTCGTTTGATTAGTTTTGTTTAACCGTGGTTAGTATATACTTACTACAGTATTTTTGTCAATATCCCTGTTGTTTCTTTTGAGATACATTCCCTGGTTATTTATACGACTATGGCTGATTTTATAATCAGAAAGAGCCAACTGTCCGGGTTTATCGCCCAGACGGTCGGCTCTTATTTGTTATATTTCATGTGGTTATTCCACTTATCCGTCAGTCATATAACACGTTCATAGTAGACTATTTTTCTCAATAAAGCAATAGTGTTTTAGAACTATTTTTATTCTTTTCTATTCCGCACGGACCGCCCAGCGCATCTTCGTGGACCTGGCACGTCCGTTCTGAGCACATTCCTGTGCTGATGGACGAATCACATCCTTGGAATAGTCGCTGTATATTCCTGCTTTATATCCTGCCTTGAGTGCCTTTTTGACCAGCTTGTCCTCTCCTGAATGGAAGGTAAGGATGGCAGCTCTTCCACCGGGCTTTAATGCTCCCGGAAGCTTTTCCATAAACTCATATAGCACCTCAAACTCATGGTTTACGTCTATGCGAAGCGCCTGGAATGTGCGCTGACAGGTCTTTTTGATGATGTCCTTCTTATCCTTTTCAGGCAGAAAATCGAGTGTCTGCTCTATAATGTGACGAAGCTTTGTGGTCGTATCTATGCGGTTGCCCTTCCTGATTTCGTCTGTGATTGCCTTTGCAAGCTCCTCGCAATACGGCTCATCTGAGTTCTCATAGAGCATACCCGAAAGCTCCTCACGGGATATATTATCAAGCCGCTCTGCTGCACTGATACCGGCATTTGGATTAAGACGCAGATCCAGCGGTCCATCCACCTTAAACGAAAATCCACGCTCAGGATTATCTATCTGCATTGATGAAACTCCCAGATCGGCAAGTATGAAATCAAAGCCTCCTACTTCCTTTGCAATCTCATCTATTGTGCAGAAGTTCTGAAGCTTTATGGTGAGAATGTCATCTCCAAAGCCTGCTTCAGCGAGACGCTTTTTTGTCTTTTCAGACTCGATTGGATCAACATCTGTAGCAAACATATGTCCCTGTCCTTCAAGCTTTTCAAGCATTGCCCTTGTGTGGCCACCGTATCCGAGTGTGGCATCAAAGCCTGTCTGTCCCGGCTTTATGTCCAGAAAATCTATGATTTCTTTTACCATTATGGATATGTGCATGCCCGCAGGAGTATTTCCCTTGCTGATGACATGCTCAATTGTATCCTTGTATTTCTCCGGGTTTAATTCCTTGTATTTTTCCTCAAATTTTTTGGGATATTTTCCGCTATAATGCACGCGGCGCTTGTGCTGTTTTTCTTCGCTCATTTTATGCTCCGTTTCATTCTGGGTTAGAACTGTTATGCTGACTTTTGCTACAGTATAACTTTTATTTTACTTTTCCGCAAGATAATGACTTACATTCCTATACCATCTGCACGAGCCACACGTCGCTTTTCACCATGAAGTATCCGATGACTACCTTTATCAGCTCTGTGGCCTGCACGAGGAAGTACACCGCTACTATGCCAAGTGCAGTGTATTTGGCGAGCACAAATGCCACCGGCACCACTATCACCCACGTAAATACGGAGTCAAACAGAAATGTGACCAGTGTCTTGCCGCCTGAGCGGAGTGTGAAATACGACGAATGTGTAAATGCACAAAACGGCATAATTATCGCTGATACCGCTATGAAGCTTGTTGCAAGTGACTTGATTTCATCTGTTGTGTTATATATCTGAGGGAAAAGTCCGCCTACCAGAAGCATGACCGCCGCCATTACAGAACAGCAGAACACACTGAACACTATCATCTTGTTATCCGCATCCTTTGCCTTTTCAAGCTCACCTGCTCCAAGATACTGCCCTACAACTATACTGATGCATGCACCAAGCTGTATAAACACTATATTGAAAAGGTTTGTTATCGTTGTCGCAATGTTTAAACCTGCGATTACCGAGAGCCCACGTACTGAATAGCACTGTGTAACCGTTGTCATGCCTGCTGCCCAAAAAAGCTCATTGAGCATGAGTGGCAGTCCCTTGATGAATATAGTCTTAAACTCACCAAACGGCATTCCTATTCCTCTGTAAGCGCCCTCGAGATATCTGTTCTTATCCCTGTTTTTATGCGCCCACAGCACAACTATTATTGTCTCAATATATCGCGACATCACCGTGGCAATAGCTGCTCCCGCCACACCCAGCTTTGGTATCGGTCCTATTCCGAAGATGAGCAGAAAATCAAGCACCGCATTGCTTCCAACTGCTGCAAAGCTTGCAACCATCGGTACAAAAGTCTGTCCTGTTTCCTTTATGTTTGTCGCATAGGCCTGTGTCACCGCAAACGGTATGAGACCTATCATAACAATTTCCAGATATTCCTTTCCATATGCCAGTGCTACCTCCGTGGCACCGTTTCCTGCCGTATCTGTCAGATAAAGTGATATGAAACCTGTTCCGTTCGTGATAAACAGTGTCATCGCTATTGCTGTAACAAGCAGCGCTGCATACAGCTTGAATCTGAAGGAATACATATGCCCTTTATGATTTCCCTTGCCAAAATACTGTGCTCCGAATATACTTGCCGCTGACACCGCCCCAAATACAGCCAGATTGTACACAAATATGAGCTGGTTTACGATTGCTACTCCTGACATCTGCTCTGTACCAAGCTGTCCTACCATAATGTTGTCCAGAAAGCTTACCAGATTTGTGATTGCATTCTGGATTATCATTGGTATGGCCAGCATGAGATAGCGCTTATAAAATGCTTTGTCTCCTATATATTTTTGTCTGAATTTATGCATGTTTGTCCCCCTTTTGATTTCTCCATGGTCCTTTCGCGTAATGCTACTATTTTACTACGTCAGACTTTATTTTTCAAATATTTTATGTGTTTTCCTTAACTTATTTTAAATAAAAAATACATTAAAGCTCCCGGCTGACAACACTATTTGCGCTGTCAATCGGGAGCTCTTAATTTTAAATTCTAATATCTAACTGTTATAATTATAGCTTTACTTTTTATGTCAATATCCTGTTTATTTGTTTACTGCCGGTTCATATCCTGTGTTTCCTGATACTTTCTGATTACGAAAAACATGGTAGTTCCATCACCCTCTTTGCTGGTAGCCCATATCTTGCCGCCGTGATCCTCTATAATCTTCTTTACGATGGAAAGTCCTATGCCGCTGCCTCCGGTAGCCGAATTTCTCGACGCATCCGCTCTGTAAAATCTGTCAAAAATATATGGCATATCTCTCTGGTCGATTCCTCGTCCATTGTCCTCGATTTCAACCTGTATGAAGTCACCAACATCATTTATCCTGATATCTATATAGCTTTGTGTCTTGTTCATATACTTCACCGAATTGCCGACTATATTATTAATCACACGGCGAATCTGCTCCGGATCAGCAATGATAAGCACGTTGCTATCCACATGATTCTCATATGAAAGCCTGATATTTTTTGCCTCAAGATCGAGTCCTATTTCCTCAACACAGTCGTTAAAATAATCTGTGACATTTATCTTCGCAAAATTATATGGAATCCTGTTCGTATCAATCTTCGAGTAAAGTGTCAGCTCATTAATGAGCTTATCCATATCGTTTGCCTTATTGTAAATGGTTCTGACGTATTTATCTACCTTTTCAGGGGTGTTTGCCACTCCGTCAAGTATGCCCTCGGCGTAGCCCTTTACCGCAGTAATAGGAGTCTTTAAATCATGCGCGATATTGCTGATTAACACTCTGTTTTCAGACTCATTCGTCACCTTTTCCTCGGCATTTTTCTTGAGGCGCGCACGCATCTGCTCAAACGCAGTACACAGCTCGCCAATCTCTCCGTCGCTCGGGCTCGTCTCAAGCTCAAAATCCAGATTGCCATCCTTGATATTTTCAGCGGCAATACGCAGCCTCTCTATCGGTGTGATGATACTCCTGTATATCCACACTATAAGCATGGCAGCCGTAGTAAGAAGTATCAATACAAGTGCAAATGCTCCCTCTATCAAAACAGTCCTGACCTCAGGAATCACGCACGCGGTTGATGTCACTATGTAAAGACTCGCCTCGTCACCATCACTGTCACGAAAATTGAGCTGCTTTATGAGCACCTTGTCATCACTGTCCATATAGCTGCTCACATCAGAGCTGCTTTGCTTATTGGATATTCGCGGAAGCTTTCTCAAAATATCATCATTGTCAATTCCACCATTGAAAATGAGCTCTCCTTCACTTTTCACTATGAGATATGAATACTTCTTCTCCAGCTTCTTATTTATCTTAGTCAGATAATCACTATCAAGAAGCCTGGATGGTTCTATGAGCGATGTCTTCTCGAGCTCATCATATGTGCGCCCTGTCACCTTGTTCAGAAACTGCACCGTGTCAGTGAGCGCGAGCATGCCCGCATCCTCCATGCCATATGTCTTGTTTATAGCCTTTAGCTGAATCTTATTGAAACCCACAAGCACTATACTGGTGAGCACAACAGGCACAAAAATAATTATGCAGAATGATATAGCAAGTTTTGTTTTTATCTTCATAGTATTCTCCATTTGAATAAATTAATAAGCCACTTTATATATACAACAAGGACATATCCTTTCTTATTTGAATTTGATATGTCCTATTAATACTACAATATCTACTATATTTTTTAAAAATCACTACAGCTTAAATCTATATCCCACGCCCCAAATAGTCTCAATATACTGTGGCTTTGCAGTGTTCATCTCGATTTTCTCACGAATCTTCTTGATATGTACAGTGACTGTCGCGATATCTCCTACCGAATCCATATTCCAGATTTCCTTGAAGAGCTCCTCCTTGGTAAATACATGGTTTGGATTCTCCGCAAGAAATGTGAGCAGGTCGAATTCCTTTGTGGTAAACTGCTTTTCCTCTCCGTTTACCCAAACACGGCGGGCTGTTTTGTCAATCTTGATGCCACGAATCTCAACGATATCATTTTCAGGTGTAGCGCTTCCAATCAAGCGCTCATATCTGGCCAGATGAGACTTTACCCTGGCAACAAGCTCTGATGGAGAAAACGGCTTTGTGACATAATCATCTGCACCGAGTCCGAGTCCTCTTATCTTGTCTATGTCATCCTTCTTGGCTGAAACCATGAGTATCGGTGTGTTCTTTTTCTCACGAATCCTCTTACAAATCTCAAAGCCATCAATGCCCGGCAGCATAAGGTCAAGAATAAAAAGATCAAAATCCTCCGCCAAAGCCCTTGCGAGACCGCTTGTGCCATCATTCTCCACCTCTACCTCAAAGCCGCTCAGCTCCAGGTAATCCTTCTCAAGATCAGCAATTGCAACCTCGTCCTCTACTATCAAAATTCTGCTCATATCCGTTCCTCCTGAAAATAAAAAGCCATGGAAACCGACTCAATGTCAGTCCCATGACTTAATTATATCATATATCCGATAACTTCTGTCTAAATTTTCTCTAAATTCTTTCTAACTTTTTCTAAGAAATATAATGTATACTATCCGGCGCTCACAACCTAAAAAGCGCGAAGCCCCACATATTGTTTAGAGATACTTCTTGAGGTCCTCAACCTTATCAAGTGCCTCCCAAGGCAGCTTGATATCTGTACGTCCGAAGTGTCCGTATGCTGCTGTCTGGCGGTAGATAGGTCTTCTGAGGTCAAGCATCTTGATGATTCCGGCCGGACGAAGGTCGAAATTCTCCCTTACGATTTCAACGATTCTGTCATCTGCAAGCTTTCCTGTGCCGAATGTATCAACCATGATAGATGTTGGCTGTGCAACACCGATAGCATATGAAAGCTGAATCTCACACCTGTCAGCAAATCCTGCTGCTACAAGGTTCTTTGCTACATAACGTGCTGCGTATGCTGCTGAACGGTCTACCTTTGTACAGTCCTTTCCTGAGAAAGCTCCGCCGCCGTGACGTGCATATCCGCCGTAGGTGTCTACGATAATCTTACGACCGGTGAGACCTGCATCTCCGTGTGGTCCACCTATTACGAAACGTCCTGTAGGATTGATAAAGAACTTTGTCTCAGCATCAATCATATCCTTTGGAAGAATTGGATCAAATACATATTTCTTGATGTCCTCATGGATCCGCTCCTGGGTAACATCCTCGTCGTGCTGTGTTGAAAGTACAACTGCCTCAAGTCTTACCGGCTTTCTTGCCTCATCATACTCTACTGAAACCTGTGTCTTTCCGTCCGGACGAAGGTATGTAAGTGTGCCGTCTTTTCTAACCTTTGTGAGCTGGAATGCAAGCTTGTGAGCGAGTGCGATTGGGTATGGCATATACTCCTCAGTCTCATTTGTAGCATATCCAAACATCATTCCCTGATCTCCGGCTCCAGTGTCGAGGTTGTCTGTAAGGTCGCCCTCTTTTGCCTCGAGTGCCTTGTCAACTCCCATGGCGATATCAGCAGACTGCTTGTCGATTGAAACCATTACTGCACATGAGTTTCCGTCGAGTCCCTTCTTTCCGTCATCATATCCGATCTCAAGTGCTGTTTTTCTGACGATTGCAGGAATATCAAGCTGTGCCTTTGTGGTAATCTCTCCTGTTACAAGGATGAAGCCTGTACAGCTTGCTGTCTCACATGCGACACGGCTCATCGGGTCCTGCTGTATGCATGCATCAAGGATGGCATCTGATACTGCATCGCAGAGCTTATCCGGATGTCCCTCAGTTACTGATTCTGATGTAAATAATAATTTCTCCATTAATTATCTGTTGCTCCTTTCATACTGTGTTACCAATATTTTTCCAATAAAAAACCACTTACTGCAAATAAGTGGATTAAAATTAAGATAATAAAAATCCTCTTATTGTTCGATTACTCGCTCAGGTTGGCACCTTCCTGTTTTCTAACGGGGTTGCCGTGACTTCATAGATCCTTTGTATCTCCATCACTCTGAATAAGAGAAGTTACAATATAGAATTTTTCAAATCTCTGTCAGCTATATTACTACCACATGATATATATGTCAAGTATCATTTTCGATACAGATTTATCAATAATCCATTTTCGATACCCTATTCATTATTTATAAGCTATTTTATGTAATTATTCTTTCTTCCTTTATTGACTTTCATAATTTTTGTAATTATACTTAAATTTGTATTTATAGTACTAAACACACAATATCAAAATAAATTTTTGGAGTAACTCATGATTAAAATCAGCATAAAAGATGCGCAGATTGGTATGGTGGCAGCAGAACCGATAAAGACCCCTCTGGGGCAGATACTTGCACTGCCCGGCACACCACTCACCCGTCAGCTCATCAACAAAATGAAGCTATATAAGGTAGGCAGCATCTCAATTCAAAACCCATCCTATGCAGCAGCACCGCAAGCCGGCGAAAATACAGCGAAGCGAGACAAGGTAAAACCTGTACCCAAAACCCGCGCACATGAGATGGTGACCAACATCCAGCGTGTTCAGGCCTCAGAAGAGTTCCGAGGCTTCCAGCTCAAATACATCACTTGTATAAATCAAATCAAGGATACCTTTGGCAAAATCTGTGCCGGCGAAAAATCCTTTGATGAGGCTACGCTTCTTACTGCTGTCATTGACCTTTCCTCATCGTGCGGCACTACAATCGAGACATTTGACATGCTCTACAACATGCGCACCATTGCAGACCCGTTGTACTCACACTGTCTGAATGTAGGGCTTATTACAAGGATGATCGGACGATGGCTTCATATGGAAAAGACAGATGTGAATACGCTTACTATCGCAGGAGTACTTCACGATATCGGTAAATGCAAGATTCCCGATGATGTGCTAAACAAGCCTGACAAGCTCACAGATGAAGAATTTGCGCTCATAAAAAAGCACCCACAGTTTGGTTTTGATTTGATTAGGGATCTGCAGATTGACTCCAGAATAAAGCGCACAGCCCTCATGCATCATGAGCGCTGTGATGGCTCAGGCTATCCTTCACAGCTTGACAGCTCACTGATTGACGACTTTGCCATGATAACAGCCATCGCCGATGTATATGATGCCATGACTGCCGCCAGACGCTATCGCGCACCACTTTGTCCGTTCGCTGTCATATCAAGCTTTGAGAGTGAAGGTTTTACAAAGTACAATACAAAGTTCCTGCTTTTGTTTTTGAAAAAGCTTGCTACCACATACCAGAGCAACCGTGTAATGCTCAACGACAGCCGGTTCTGTAATATTGTGATGCTCAACCCACATGAACTGTCACGCCCTATTGTACGTTTTGATGACGGCAGTATACTTGATTTGTCCACAAACCGCGAGTTTTTCATCAAATCTGTGATGTAAGCCGATTTATAATCAAAAGGGTTACGGAGTAGTTACTCAAAAAATTATAAAATAACCAAAAATAAGAACCGTGCATCTACAGTAAGATGCTGCCGGTTCTTATTTTATATATTGCATTTATATTGTGTTTACATTTCATGCTTTACGTATATATCTATTACGATACCTTGAGTATGAACTTCTGAAGCTCCTTCTCATCCTCTACCCTGGCAATTTTTGCACCAATCTTTGTAAGCTTCTCCTCGAGTGCCTCATAGCCTCTCTGGATATAGTAGATATCATCAACCACTGTGATTCCCTCTGCTGCAAGACCTGCTATAACCAGTGCTGCTCCTGCTCTTAGGTCAGGTGCATTCACTCTGGCACCTGTGTATCTTTTCACGCCGCTTATGATTGCTATATTGCTCTCTACCTTTATATCAGCTCCCATTCTGGTGAGCTCGTCAACATACTTGAAACGATTCTCAAATATGCTCTCTGTCACTGTACTGGTGCCCTCAGCGATACCCAAAAGCACCGCCATCTGTGGCTGCATATCTGTCGGGAAACCCGGATATGGAAGTGTTGTGACCTGTGTATGCCTTAAATGTCCGTCTGATATTACTCTGACTGAGTCATCAAACTCCTCTACCTGGCAGCCTACCTCCAACAGCTTTGCTGTGGTGGCCTCAAGATGCTTTGGAATGACATTCTTTACCAGCACATTGCCTCCTGCTGCCGCAACTGCAAACATGAATGTACCGGCCTCAATCTGATCCGGAATGACAGAATACTCTGTAGCATGTAATCTCTCCACACCTACAATTCTGATGACATCGGTTCCTGCGCCCCTGATATTTGCTCCCATGCTGTTTAAGAAGTTTGCCACGTCAACGACATGAGGCTCCTTAGCCGCATTCTCGATAACAGTCTTGCCATCTGCCATGGCTGCAGCCATCATAATATTGATTGTGGCACCTACAGAAACCTTATCCATATATATGTGTGTGCCCTTAAGCTCCTTTGCCCTGGCGATGACAAGGCCATGAGCTATGTCTATGTCTGCTCCCATAGAGCGGAAGCCCTTCATATGAAGGTCAATCGGCCTGCTTCCGATATCACAGCCTCCCGGAAGCGCAACCTCTGCATGCTTGTATTTTCCAAGTAATGCACCAATTAAATAATATGATGCCCTGATTCGTCTGATGAATTCATTATCGACATTTACGCCCCTGATAAATGAACCGTTTATCTTTACCTTGTGTATATCCACGCGCTCCACATGTGCGCCGATTTCTTCGATTGCCTGAAGTAAGACATTGATATCCCTTACATTTGGCAAATTATCTATTGTTACAGTCTCGTCTGTCATTATGGCAGCGGCCAAAATAGCAAGTGCAGCATTTTTAGCTCCACCAATTTCAACTTCACCGTATAAAGGATTTCCACCTTTGATTACGTACTGTTCCATATTCCACCTCTATGAATTCAGGAGTATACTTCCTCCTAATATACTATTCTCAATTTACACTATTGTTATACATCCAACTACAAATTTCATTTATGACGACGTATTTAAGCCGCCATTTGTGCCGGTGCTGCTTTTAATAAATGACGCAGCAGCTACTATTATCTAATCATATCACGATAAATAAGCACTATAATTCAAGTGCCTCCACCAGCTTCTCTACTGTCTGCTCCACATCAAGCCCCTCCTCGGAAACCTCAATGTCTGCATACTGCTCATACAATTTTGAGCGCTCTTCAAAAAGGGTCTCTAAAGTCTGCCCTTTCTTTAATACTACACCTCTACCCTTTATGTCTGCAAGTCGTTTTTCCAAAATAGCATAAGAAACCTTGAGATACACAACTCTGCCTATCTCCTTAAGATGCTCCATGGCTTCTTTTCCGTATACCACCGAACCGCCTGTAGCTATAATGGCCCTATCAGCCCTGATAGAGGCATTGACACGGTTCTCTACCTCTATAAAACCGTCCGTGCCCTTTTCCTCAATTATCTCACGCAGAAGCTTTCCCTCCTGCTCCTGTATCAGTAAATCCGCATCCAGGAAGCTGTATCCCAGCACCTTTGCAAGTATTACGCCTATGGTACTCTTTCCAACTCCCGGCATGCCTATAAGTACGATATTAGTTTTCTGTTCCATCTACTGCCTCAGTATTCTCTGTATCTGTACTATTGGTGCTTTCTGACTGCTGTGTGCTCTCTGTAGCACTTGTGTCTGCTGCCTTTTTGTCCTTCTTGGTAGTAGTAAAATAATTGTGAATCTTGATCTTGTCAAGCTGCTTCTGCTTTACAGACCATTTTTCATCGTCCTGCCATCCTGAAAGGATGCCATTGTAATATTTGTCCTCTTTATTGCCCTTTACAGTCTTCCTGTTTGACTCTGTTGCTTTATCATCGGTCTTTTTGTCGAGCCTTACGATATAGTAAGTGCTGTCTGTGGTGATGAGGTCTGAGGTCTGTCCCTCCTCAAGGGAATTGAGTGCATCTACAACGCTCTGATCAAGATTGTTTGTAGTGTATACACTGTCCTTTGTCTTGCTGTCCGATGACTCTGAGCTCTCTGTAGACTCTGTGTCATCTGATTTCTTATCTGAATCATCTGTCTTCTCCGCATCCGGATCAACGTATGTGGCGTATGTGCCTGTTGTGGCTGTAGTGCCTGCTGCCTTGGCTGCATCCTCTAAGGATGCTCCTCCTGCAAGCGCCTCTACCACTGCATCTGCCTGTGCCTTTATCTGTGCTGACTGCTCATCTGTATATGTCTGATACTGGTAATTAGAGTCATATGCACCCTTGTAATCAAGCTTCACAACGGTGTATGCAGCCATATTGGCTTCCTCATCCGTCACGCTTGAATCAGCATTTTTGATGATTGCAGCATACATCTTACTCTTTATGAGGCGAAGCTCTAAATATTCCTCGACAATCTCCTCTGTAGCACTCATCTCGTCTATCACATCATCGGAATTTGCCTTCATAAACTTCTCTGCGGCCTTTTTGATTTCCTTTTTCTCATTATCAGAAACCTCTACATCGTAATCTGACTGATGCGCCTTTAATGTGTAAAGCTCATGAGCCTCCTCGATAGCATTTTTCTTCCATGTTTCAAGCACAGTATTATTGCCTGATACTGTCTTGTCCCAGTAGCCCTCGCCCATGTACTGTATATACATGTCATCATAACCGGCCTCCTGGTACCTTATCATAAAATTAACAAGCCCAAGCTTGATATCCTCTTTATCTAATGTCGCAACTGTTGCGGTTTTATTTATTGCACATCCTGTAAAAGCTGTAACTGAGAGTGTTGCAGCTAATAACATAGCTATTACTTTTTTCGCTTTCATTGTATCTATCCTCTTTAAAATTGGTATAGTATCGCTCGTATATTATAGAGCTTTTCGGGCCTGCTGGCAAGCATTTTCTAAACTTTGTAAATTATCGTCAATTTCGCGTAAAGCATGTGGTGTTTCCTATGCTATATGCTACATGATTCCAAAATTCGGGTAACTATTCAGCCGTAATCAGTTCCTTACGCATCTGCGAAATCAGTTCCTCCACCACATCAAGCACATCCCGCTTCTTTGCCACGCTGCCATTTTTTAAATCAAATGTGAAATATGGGTTTTCTGCCATATTGAATTTGAGGGAAGATTTATACTGGGCAACAAGCATTGGTATCTTCTCCGGATTTATCCTTGCCCGTTCAAACATGGTAAGCTTTATCAGTGAGCCGGTCTGCTTTATCTCAGTGATATATACGGCATGTGCCAACGCCTTAAGCCTTGCCACGCGAAGCAGGCTGAGCACTGATTTTGGTGGTTCACCAAACCTGTCTATGAGCTCCTCGAGCATCTCATCCTTCTCTTCCTCTGTCTCTATGCCTGCAATACGCTTGTATATATCCAGCTTCTGGAATTCGTTTGCGATATAACCTGCCGGAATATAAGCATCGGTTACAATATCCACGGTCGTGTCAAATTTATCACTGATATCCTCGATGCCCTTTGCCTCTTTTACAGCCTCGCTCAACATCTTGCAGTACAAATCATAGCCCACTGCCTCCATGTGTCCGCTCTGCTCCGCACCGAGCAGATTGCCCGCACCACGGATTTCAAGGTCTCTCATGGCAATCTTAAAGCCGCTGCCAAGGTCTGAGTACTCCTTTATCGCTGCAAGACGCTTTTCTGCCACCTCTTTTAGCATCTTGTTGCGCCTGTACATGAGAAATGCATACGCAGTACGGTTAGATCTGCCGACTCGTCCGCGGAGCTGATAAAGCTGTGAAAGTCCCATGTTGTCCGCATCGTGTATAATCATTGTATTGACGTTTGAGATATCAAGTCCGGTCTCTATAATGGTCGTGGATACAAGCACATCTATTTCACCATTGATGAAACGGTACATGATGCGCTCAAGCTCCGTCTCCTTCATCTGTCCGTGCGCAAATGCAACAGTCGCATCCGGCACCAGCTCCTGCAGCTTTGCTGTTATGTCTGCTATGTCGCGCACTTTATTGTACACATAGTACACCTGTCCGTTTCTGGCAAGCTCCCTGTTAATTGCCTCTCTGACAAGCTCATCATTGTACTCCATGACATATGTCTGAATCGGTACACGGTCCATCGGTGGCTCCTCAAGCACGCTCATATCCCTTATGCCGATTAAACTCATGTGGAGTGTCCTCGGAATCGGTGTAGCGGTCAGTGTGAGCACATCCACATTGACCTTCATCTGCTTAATTTTCTCCTTGTGAGTCACTCCGAAGCGCTGCTCCTCATCGATTACCAAAAGCCCCAGATCCTTAAACTGCACATCCTTTGAGAGTATGCGGTGTGTTCCGATGATGATATCGACCTCACCCTTTTTAAGCTTCTCTATCGTCTTTTTCTGCTCCGCTGCGCTTCTGAAACGACACATCAAATCCACATTCACCGGAAAATCCTTCATCCTCTGCGAAAACGTATCATAAATCTGCTGCGCAAGAATGGTTGTCGGGGCAAGATACGCTACCTGCTTGCTGTCCTGCACCGCCTTGAAGGCCGCACGGATTGCAACCTCCGTCTTGCCGTAGCCCACGTCACCGCAAATCAGTCTGTCCATTATTTTATGGCTCTGCATATCAGTCTTTGTGGCTTCAATTGCAAGAATCTGATCCTCAGTCTCATCAAAAGGAAAAAGCTCCTCAAACTCTCTCTGCCACACCGTATCCTCGCCGAAGGCATATCCGTTTTGCTGCTCACGCTGGGCATACAGCTTCACCAGGTCTCCTGCAATCTGCTTTACCGCACCTCTGACCCTATTCTTCGTCCTGGTCCATTCCTGACCTCCAAGCTTGTTGAGCTTTGGTTTTCTGGCATCCTTTCCGGCATACTTTTGTATCATATCAAGCTGGGTAGCGAGGATATAGAGATTGGAGCCACCCTGATACTCTATCTTGATGTAGTCCTTTACCTTTTTGTCCACCTCTAGCTTTTCAATGCCGCGGTAAATACCTAGTCCGTGGTTTTCATGCACCACATATTCCCCAACCGACAAATCGGTAAAGCTCTGTATTTTCTCCCCCTCATAGGTGCGGTGACGCTTCTTTTTCTTCTGCTGCGCCCCAAAAATATCTGACTCCGTAATCACGGCAAACTTTAGGATAGGATACTCAAAGCCTCTTCTCACCTTGCCGTAGCAGACCATAATCTGCCCCTCGGAAAGCTCATGGTCGTAGTTTTCAGTGTAAAAACATGTGATTCCCTGGTCTGTGATATCCTCTGAAAGCCGCTTTGCCCTTGTCCTTGAACCGGATAAAAGAATGACTCTGTAGCCGTTTTTCTTATAGCGCTTTAAGTCCTTTATCAAAAGCTCAAAGCTGTTATTATATGGGCTGACACTCTGACAGTGAATACCATAGCTTCCCAGCTGGTGCAGTCCGTTTGCTTTATTATCAAGCGCAGCGAGTGCGATGCACGAATACTTCCCGAGCTTTGCCACTATCTCCTTCTCTGTAAAAAGACCGTTCATCTGCCCCGGAAGTATATATCCCATCGCAAGTCTCTGCTTCATGCTCTCAGAAAACTCGGTCTCTGTAAGCTTTCCCTGCTCTACGCACCTGGTCAGCTCATCGAAAAATATAAGGCTGTCCGATGGATTAAAATAATCCAAAATCCCGACTCTCTCGTCAAAAAAGTACGACAAAAAAGCATCCATGCCCGCATACATGGACAGCTCTCCCCACTCCTCGGTAAGCTCGTCTGCCATCACACTCACTCTGTGGGCTTCCTCTGTCTTCATCTGCTTTCTAAGCTTGTCAGACACCCTCTTTGCCTCTGCTTTAAGCTTTTCAATTCCCCTGGCCTTTTCCTCATCGCTAAGTACAAGCTCTGCCGCCGGATATATGCTCACCCGATCAATATTTTCGATGGATTTCTGGCTCTCGCAGTCAAAATATCTGATGGTGTCTATCTCGTCTCCCCACAGCTCAATTCGGATAGGATTCTCCTCCGTCAGCGGAAAAACATCAAGAATACCGCCCCTGACAGAAAACTGTCCCATCGTCTGGACCTGATACTCTTTTTCATAGCCCATTCTGATAAGAGCAGCCTGAATTTCCTTCAAATCCAAAAGCTGTCTCTGCTCAAGTGTAAGCACATTTTCCCACATCTTTTCTATCGGCGCCATCGTATTCATCAGCGCATCAAAGGTGGTCACAAGCGTCACTCTCTCCTGCTCACGGATAGCCTTCAAAGCCCTGATGCGCTCCGCTGTCAGGAGATTGCCCCTGATATCCGACTGGTAAAAAAGCACATCCTTTGATGGATAATACACCACCTCTTTGTCAAAAAAACTGTACTCATCGTACAGTTCCTTCGCCTTCTGCTCTCCAAAGGTCACAATAAGCTTGTTTTTCCTGTGACCTCCAAAGGCATATATCATCTGTGATTTTTGCGCATCTATACATCCCGTGACAGATATAAGTCCGGACGATTTTTCTACCGTTTTTGTCATCTCCTCAAAGCCCGCAAAGGGAAAGGAGTGGCTCTGTAAATGCTTTCACTTTCAATTCTCCATTTCTGTCTGTTCAAAATCACCTTGTCGATTTCCAGCTAGTTATATATGTTCATGGCCTTATCCGTCTCGCCCTGCATCATAAGAACTGCTGCATCCATCGCATGACCGATAGCTTCCTCTACCTTTGCCCTGTCCTCAGAACTGAAACGCCCGAGCACATGGTCAGCCAGATCCCAGCCCTGTGGCTTCTCTCCAACACCGACCTTGATACGGCTGAAGCCCTGTGTGCCGGTCATTGCAATGATACTCTTGATGCCATTGTGACCGCCGGCGCTGCCCTTTTTGCGGATACGGATACGCCCCGGCTCGAGCGAAATATCATCAAAAATAACAATCATTTCCTCATCCGGATCAAGCTTATAAAAATTCATCACCTCAGCAACAGACTCGCCGCTTAAGTTCATGTATGTCTGCGGCTTCACAAGCAACACCTTCATGCCCTCAATCACTCCGCTTCCACAGAGCGCCTTGTGCTTTTTGTCTGTCACACTTATATTATATTTATCCGCAAGCGCATCTATCACATCAAATCCGATATTGTGTCTTGTGTGCTCATATTTTTTGTCAGGATTTCCAAGTCCTACTATAACGTACATCGTTTATCCTTTCTCTTTCTCATATCATTTACAATTCAAAATAAAACAAATACTGCTGGATAATTCCCGCCACACCCTTGTAGCGCTCAAAATCAAAGCCGTCACTATAATATTTGTCCAAAAGCTGCTTTACATGCGTATCTATCGGAAACGCATCCACATGATGTAAACCAAAAAGGCATATGCAGTTCGCCACCTTTTTGCCAATTCCTTTGCGAGTAAGCAAGCTTTCCATCGCCTCATCATAGCTCATTTTGCGCAGATTATCAAGCCAGTCAGGATTATTAGCACCATACTCATATATTTCCTTCAGATACGGTGCCCTATAGCCAAAGCCCATGCTCCTGTCATCAAATACCTCATCCGGTACCTCAAGAGGCTTTGGAAATGTATACAGTTCTTCCCCCTCTGCACTGCCGTCTATTTTATGCCCGCACCGCCTGCAAAGTAAATCCACACTGTTTGTGATTCGCTTTATGTTATTATTCTGGGAAATCATAAAAGTAACAATCATCTCCCACAAATCCTGCCTTAAAATACGCACACCACTGCCATATGCATATGCCTCCTTCAGATGCGCGTCATCTCCGTCTGCTATCAGCTTTGCAATCCCCGCATAATCCGTATCCATATCCAGATAGCTTTTCCATATATTGTTCCAGTCTGCCTCATCACAGTCCAGCTCAAACTCATTCCCATCCTGCTTAATCCGAAGTGCCCTGTCAAATGCCACTACCGTGTATTCATTTTCTCCTGTATTCTTCCATCTGAAGCACTGACCACTGTCAGCAATCTGTTTTAAATCCAGATTATCTATTTTCGTCTTGTACATATCGTTTGTCTATCCTCTTTTATTGTAGCTATACTCGTAACTATTCAGAACATCCCACGCACATTCTAAAAAGCCGGTCTGTCTGTGGCTTATTGTACCACGGATAGACCGGTTTGTGTGAAATATATTTGGATTATTATACCAGCTCAGGTATTTTATATCCTGCCTTGCTCATCGCTTTTTCAAATTCATCAAGCGACATCTCAGCCTTCTCGGCACCTCTTTTTGCAGAATAGTCTCCCTCCTGTACTGAAAGATAAATTTCAAAAAGACGGCCCTGCTGCATTCCCTGTTGCATTCCTCTCTGCATGCCCTCCTGAATGCCGCGTTTTTTATGATCATCCCATGCCTTACACATATTTACCACCTCTTCCTTTTCATCATACTTAATGTCAGTTCCTACAAATAGATTGATAGCTGCTACTGTCTCAACGTCAACCCTTGTAAAGGTATCATCTTTTGTAATTAACTCATTCAGCTTTTCCTCATCTGACGCATTTTTCAATAACTCAAACAATGGCCTGAGCCCTGTCTCGAACTTGGAAAAGTCTGTAATTTCCAGTGGATTCAGCAAATTAATCCTGTAATCATTGATGAATGGGAGTATTCTTTCATCCATCTGTGGCATCATCTCTGCAAGGCTTCTTGGTCCATCCCACTGTGTAGTTCCAAGATACAGTGTGATTGTAATCACCGGCGTCAGCTTATCATCAAGTGTAAAGCCTGACAGAAACTCGTCCGAAGACCTGTAATCCCTATTTTTCCGGTGACGTTTCTTTGCCTCGTTGACCTGTTCTCCGTAATTCAATGCATCATAAATCATAGTTTTAACAGGCATCGCATAATGAATGTCTGTCTGCGCTTCTGCTCCAATTAAGATAACATACATTTGCCCTGTATGCTTCACGGAAACACTTTTTAGCAAATCTCTCCATTTCTGCTTAACAATCTGCTTCTTATCAATACCGAAAACTGATAACACCTCTGTGGTGTCACATTCCTTTAAATCCTCCGGTTTGATAACCTTCTCTCCGTCAAACAATACATAATTACAAATTTCACTAAACCTCGTATTGTCCGACAAATACTCCTTTGCCTTCGAGTCCTTTGTACCCAAATTAACCTCCTCTTCTTGTGTGAGCAGGAAAATCTGAAGTCGAATAAAAATACTGTATACTTATGATTTCCACGTATATAATGTGTACAATAATCACTTATATAAAAGCCGGCAAAATCCCCACCCCCCGCTTTTCTCGCAATGTTTTCACATCTGACATTTCAATTTTCCTGCTATTAACTGGTAACATAAAGCATTGAAAATTTCCATGTCTTTGTCGAAAAATGCGAAGTGGTCTGCCCTCTTCAAAGTGATACGCACCGATAAAATATGCTGTGGTGTCGTATTTACAGAAATATAATGCTTTGAGTTGATTGTAACACAGAGAGGACAGTTTGTCATCAAATTTCTCTCTAAAAGTCAAGGGTAAAAGACGAGGGTCTAAAATGAATATATGCTTACTTTTTATTCTCTAATCAAACCCTTATTACATAAAAACCGCGCAAGCCAATCTCCTCCGATGCACTTGCGCGATTTCGTCTGATATACACATACCAAAATTATTATTTACATTTGCTACAGCATTTGACTGTTTTATGCATTCTCAATCTCTGTCTTATACTTTTTAAGAATCATATTCTGGATATTCTCGCGTGTGGCAGAGTTAATCGGATGGGCTATATCCCTGTACTCGCCATCGTTTGCCTTACGGCTTGGCATGGCGATGAAAAGTCCCTTTTCTCCTTCGATTACCTTGATGTCATGTACCACGAATTCATCATCGATTGTGATTGACACAACCGCCTTCATCTTGCCCTCTTTTTCTACCTTACGAATTCTGATGTCTGTAATCTGCATATTTTTGTCCCCCTGGTCTGTTTTTAAATTACATATCTTACATTTTTTTCTTTTACTATCATGACTCCATCCTCACCACAATAGCAGGTGTTTGGATTGATGGTTCCACGGCTCTCTACGATGCAATTGTCAAGGTGCACATTGTCGCCTATGTAGACGTCATTGAGTATCACGCAGTTCTTCACTGTGGTGTTTTTGCCCACAAATACCTGCTTGAAAAGCACCGAATCCTCCACACTGCCGTTTATGATACAGCCACTTGATACGAGGCTGTTTGAAATGTCTGAGCCCGGATTAAACTTGGCCGGTGGCAGGTCGTCCACCTTTGAGCAGATGGTCGGCTCCTCCCTGAAGAAATAGCTTCTGACGTCAGGTCTTAAGAAATCCATATTGGTCTTGAAGTATGCATCAATATCGGCGATATTGTTCCAGTATGAATTTATCTTGTAGCCATATATTTTCTTTACATTTTTGTAGCGCACGAGGATATCATTTACGAAATCGAATCTGTTTTCCTCAGCTGCCGCCTCCAAAAGCTCTATGAGCTGTCGTCTCCTGATGACATAGATACCTGTGGAAATGGTATTGGATGAGGCCTCGATTGGCTTTTCATCAAACTCTGTGATTCTTGACTCATCATCCATGCGTACCACACCAAAACGGCTGACATCGTCGTTGTACATCATGTCCTTGCATACCACTGTAATGTCTGATTTTTTCTCGATGTGAAAATCAAGCACTCTGTTGAAATCCAGCTTGTATACACAGTCACCGCTGCTGATGATGACATATGGCTCATGGCGTCTCTTGAGAAAATCAATGTTCTGATACATCGCATCTGCCGTGCCCCTATACCAGTCACTGTTGTCCGCTGTGACTGTAGGTGTAAAGAGGAATAAGCCCCCCTGCTTTCTGCCAAAATTCCACCATTTTGATGAGCTTAAATGCTCATTCAGTGAGCGTGCATTGTACTGGGTCAGTACTGCGACAGTCTGTATATGTGAGTTTGACATGCTGCTGAGTGAAAAATCTATAGCCCTGAAGCTGCCTGCTACCGGCAGGGCCGGTACTGCTCGTTTTGCTGTCAGTTCCTTCATCCTATTATTGTTGCCGCCGGCCAAAATTATTCCTATTGCCTTCATTTTCCGTCACCTGCCTTGATAATAACTTCTCCGCCCTCAAGCACACCGTCTTTGTAGTCCTCTTCGTATGTAACACCGGAGATTGCTGTATTTTTGCCTATCTTTACCCCGTCCGGTATCACAGAATCTTCTCCTATAGTGACCAGCCCAAATGAGTATATGCTCTCATTTAATACGTTCGGCTTCTCCTGTCCGAAGCCAAGTGTCACATTGTCGCCCACCTTGCAATTTTCGGCAATGATGGACTTGTCTATCGTGACATTGGAGCCTATCTCCGTGTCACACATGATGATGGAATCACGTATTACTGCGCCTCTTCCAATCTTGACGTTGGCACCTATGACAGAATGCTCCACATGACCGTAGCATTCACAGCCCTCACCCATGATGCTTCGCTCCACATGGCCTCCTTTGGCTATATAAAGTGGCTCGATTGCATCATTCTTTGTGTAAATCTTCCAATACTCCTCGTACAGATTGAACTCCGGAATGAGGTCCACAAGCTCCATATTGGCCTCCCAGTATGAGCCCAGTGTACCTACGTCCTTCCAGTATCCGTTGAACTCGTATGCAAACATACGTCTGTCGTTTTCAAAGCAGTATGGTATGACATGCTTGCCAAAATCACAGTTTTCCTGATCCTTTAGTGCAAGTAATGCTTCCTTTAGCACCGGCCATGAGAATATGTAAATGCCCATTGATGCGAGATTACTGCGCGGATGAACCGGCTTTTCCTCAAATGCATTGATGCGCTTATCATCATCGGCTATGACGATACCAAATCGGCTTGCCTCCTCGATAGGCACCGGCATGGTTGCTATGGTCACATCTGCATTGTTTTCCTTGTGGAAATCAAGCATCACCTCATAGTCCATCTTGTAAATATGGTCTCCTGACAGTATCAACACATAGTCCGGGTTGTAACTGTCTATATACCTCATATTCTGGTAGATTGCATTGGCTGTACCTGTGTACCACTCGCTGTTGCCGCTCTTCTCATAAGGAGGCAGTATTGCCACTCCTCCATTATTCCTGTCGAGGTCCCACGGAATACCTATTCCGATGTGGCGGTTAAGTCTGAGTGGCTGATACTGTGTAAGTACACCCACTGTATCAATTCCTGAATTGATGCAGTTGCTAAGCGGAAAATCTATGATTCTGTACTTTCCACCAAACGAAACTGCCGGTTTTGCTACGTTCGCTGTCAGAACACCAAGTCTGCTGCCTTGACCACCTGCTAAAAGCATGGCTATCATTTCTTTCTTAATCACGTTATCACTCCTCGTCTGTCCTAATTTTTGTTGTGCCCATCCGGTCCCCACCACTAGTTTCTGTAATAACCGTATCTGTAATGCTTCTATAATAAATCACAATTGTTTCCATATAAATTATAGTTGCCGCTGCATAAATTGCAGTTACTGCCATATACTTTAACCCCATAAAATTCATATGGTCCGGATGAATTATTTTTATAAAAAAATTATACCACAGCCGCATTACCACTTCAACATTTTTCACAAAATCAAATAATATTTTTCTTTTTTTTCGACATTTTGCACAAGTGCCATTTATCGTATATCTGTTTAACCTGCTATGGTTCTTATCATTTGAAAGTCATGCCTGCTTTCACCTTATTTTTCCTTTGCAAATACTATATTTAGTTGTAATTAATATAAAGTAACTATTCAGAACAAGAAAATCTGTTGCTTACATGCAATCATGACGCATCGGCTTTTTGTTCTCAGTGTTTCTTAATAGTTAAAATATAAATTATAATAAATCAGGCAGGTAAAATTAATGTATAAAATAGATTTCAGCAAACCAATACACATCCATTTCATAGGCATCGGCGGTATCAGCATGAGCGGTCTCGCAGAGATTCTGCATGAGGAAGGCTTTACCATTTCCGGCTCCGATTCAAAGGAATCAGACCTCACAAAGACTCTTGCTGCCAAGGGCATAAAAGTCATATATGGCCAGAGCGCAGACAATATCACCTCCGGTATCGACCTGGTGGTTTACACTGCTGCTATCCACGAAAGCAATCCTGAGTTTGCCGCAGCAAAAGCAGCCGGTATTCCAATGCTTACCAGAGCCGAGCTTCTCGGACAGATTATGGACAATTACGATTATTCTATCGCTGTAGCCGGCACACACGGCAAGACTACCACCACATCCATGATCAGTGAGATTCTTCTCGCCGCCCAGACAGATCCTACCATTTCCGTAGGTGGTATTTTGTCATCTATCCACGGCAATCTGCGTGTGGGCGATTCAGAGTATTTTATCTCCGAGGCGTGTGAGTACACAAACAGCTTTTTGAATTTCAGGCCACGCTACAGTATTATTTTAAATATTGAGGCTGAGCATCTGGATTTCTTCAAGGATATCAACGACATCAGACATTCCTTCCACGAGTATGCATCAAACACTCTCGCAGGCGGCGCTACCATCATCAATGGTGAGATTGACCGCTATGAGGAGATTGTCGCAGGGCTTCCTCAGAAGATTATCACCTATGGCTTTGATTCAAAATATGATTTCTATCCGGAAAATATAACCTATGACGATAAAGCTTGTGCATCTTTTACAGCTATGAGACAGGGTAGTCCACTTTTCGACGTAAAACTCTCTGTTCCGGGCGCTCACAATGTAAGCAATGCGCTCGCAGCCATAGCTTTATCCACCACACTCGGTCTTAATGAGGAGTCTATCCTCACAGGCCTTGACAAATTTGGCGGTGCTGACAGACGTTTCCAGTACAAGGGCAAGGTAAACGGCGTCACAATCATTGATGACTACGCTCACCATCCAACCGAGATCCGCGCAACACTGACAGCTGCACAAAAATATCCACATGACAGGCTTGTCCTTTGTTTCCAGCCACACACCTATTCCAGAACCAAGGCATTCTTAAATGATTTTGCCGATGTTCTTTCAATGGCAGATGTTGTGGTGCTTGCTGATATCTATGCTGCGCGTGAGCAGAACACATATGGTATCTCATCTAAGGATATCCTGGATTTATTGCTCGAAAAAGGTGTGAATGCGCACTATTTCCCATCATTTGAGGAAATCGAGAAATTTTTATCAGAAAATTGTGTAAACGGTGACCTGTTGATAACAATGGGTGCCGGAAATGTAGTAGAAATCGGCGAAGACCTGCTTAAGAAATAAGTTATCCACGTTATCCACATACAAAATGTTAACAACTCTCATTTTGTGTGTGGATTTTTTAAATAATTTTCAACAGCTTATATACCCTGTGATACATTGATTTTTCAATTATTTTACACAGTTATCCACGTTATCCACATTTTTTTGTGGACTCGGAAAGCCCGAGTTTACAAGGCTTGTAGCACTTTTACCATCTTCACACGGTTAAAATATTGTGCTATAATTGCTCACAGGTTAAGCGAAAGAGAGTTTTTTATATGACAGCGATAAACATTAGCAGTGACATAGCAACATCATTCACTACTGTGTCAGATATTTTTATAGATCAATACATGCCAAAGGCAAACGGTGAGTTTGTCAAGGTATACCTTTATCTACTCCGTGCGACAGGCTCCGGGGCAGGCATAGCAACTATTTCAGAGATTGCCGATCATTTCAGCAATACTGAAGCCGACATCATACGTGCCCTCAATTACTGGGCCTCTGAGGGCATTTTGCAGGTGCAAACCGGCGCTGATGGTCAGATTATTGGAATCAACCTCTGCAGTCTTTCTGTATCCGGTATGCAGGCTGCTCAGAGTAATATACAAAGCGCTGTGGCTGATAATGCCGCGCAGAATAATTTGCAAAACGGTGTTGTTAATAATGCTACGCAGAATAATTTGCAAAACAGCGTGGTTAATAATGCTGCACAGAATATTTCTACCGCGAATATTCGGATGCAGGATTCTGTTGTGGAAAAGCTTAAGAGCCAGACTACTGACAAGCCTGCTTCTTCACAGAAGGAATACACACTTGATGAGATTAAGGAGTTTAGAAAGAATCCTGACATTTCAGAGCTTTTCTTTATTATAGAGACATATTTGAAGCATACGCTTTCATCCACAGACACCAATATGGTGCTCTACTGGCTGGACGTGCTCCATTTTTCTACCGACCTGGTGGAGTATCTCGTGGAGTACTGCATTACCAAAGGACATTCAAGCCTTCGTTACATGAACAAGGTCGCTCTCGGCTGGGCCGATGCCGGCATAAAGACCGTAGACCAGGCAAAGGACGATGCAGCCGCTCACTCACAGATTTACTATTCTGTAATGAAGGCTCTAGGCATCACAGGCCGCAATCTGGTTGACTCTGAGGTGTCACTCATCAACAAATGGGTCGGCGAATACGGTTTCGATATAGAGCTTGTAAAAGCCGCCTGTAGTAAAACTATTTCAGCTATCCAGAAGCCAAGCTTCGAGTACACAGACTCGATACTCGCGAACTGGAGGAAAAAGGATGTACATACATTAAAGGATGTTGAAGTGCTTGATGCCAACTTTGCCAAGGCCAATAAAGCCTCTGCTACCGGCTCATCACAGAGTACAAATGCTGCAAACGGTTCCTCAAAACCCAAAAGCAATAATTCAAGTTCCAAGAATAAATTTAACAACTTCAATCAGCGAAACAATGATTACGACAAGCTGGAGAAGCTGTTTCTGAATTCTACGGTATGATTTTTCAAGTTAGATTTACACATCCCAAGGAGGATATATGGCACTTACCAATGCTCAATATGATGAGATAATGCGAGGCTACGATAAACGCCAGCTTCAGAACAAATACATACATGACAAACGTATTGAGGAAGCCTATCGCAAGGCGCCCCGCCTCAGGGAGATTGACTCAGAGATTGCATCTGCATCTGTCAGGCAGGCGTACAGGCTTATGGACGGTGATGATAATGCTCTTGCCGCTTTACGCCTTGCAATCGAGGACTATAAGGAGGAGCGTGCTGCACTGCTATCCACACTCGGATATCCGCTTGATTATTTTGAGCCTATTTACACCTGTCCAGATTGCCACGATACAGGATACATAAACGGTCAGAAATGTCATTGTTTCAAGCAGGCTATTATCAATACCGTTTATTCGCAGTCCAATATCAGGGAGATTTTGTCTCGTGAGAATTTTTCCACGCTCTCATTTGATTATTACTCAGATGAGCAGAAAAATCCTGCGACAGGGTTGTCTGCGCTCGCCACAGCAAAGCTTGCAGTGACGAACTGTCATGAATTTATAGACAATTTTGAAAACAAACCTAAAAACATATTTTTCTACGGTAATACCGGTGTCGGAAAGACTTTTTTATCTAATTGCATTGCAAAAGAGCTTTTAGATGTAGGTTACTCCGTAATTTACTTTACAGCATTCCAATTATTTGATATATTAAGCAAAGGTGTGTTTGAAAAGGATGCAGATGCCATCGCAGCGCACCAGAATATATTCGACTGTGATTTACTTATCATAGACGATCTCGGAACCGAGCTTTCCAACTCATTTACCACATCACAGCTTTTCCTTTGTGTAAATGAGCGCATACTGCGACAGAAATCTACTATTATTTCCACTAATCTGAATCTGGAGCAGATAGCAGATATTTACTCCGAGAGAACACTTTCAAGAATTTCAAGCAATTATAGTTTTATCAAGCTCTTTGGAGATGACATACGAATTAAAAAGCGTCTTTCCAAATAACGCTTTTTATATTATATATTTAGTTTATTTATTATATGGTTATATGGAGGAATAACAATGCCAAACGATGAGAGAATTTTGGAGACTATGCCAACCGGTACACTTGGACTTGTTGCAACTGACAGTTGTATAGGTCTTGCCCAGAAGGTAGATGCATACTTACAGGGCTGGAGAGAGCACAGAGAGCACCAGCATGCTAACGAGAGTGCTTTCAAGGACTACTACAAAAACAGCTACATTATCAAACCTTCTACACCTAGATTCGGTTCCGGCGAAGCTAAATGTGTTATCAACCAGTCAGTTCGTGGTTATGATCTGTACATCATGGTAGATGTAACAAACTACAGTCTTACCTACACAGTATGCGGTCAGACAAACCACATGTCACCTGATGACCACTACGCAGACTTAAAGCGTGTTATCGCTGCAGCCGGCGGAAAAGCAAGAAGAATCACAGTTATCATGCCTTTCCTTTATGAGAGCCGTCAGCACAGACGTACAGGCCGTGAGTCTCTTGACTGTCCATTAGCTCTTCAGGAGCTTATCAACATGGGTGTAGACAATATCATCACCTTCGATGCTCATGACCCTCGTGTGGTAAATGCTATTCCTCTGAACGGCTTTGAGAATGTAATGCCTTCTTACCAGTTCATTAAGGGCATTTTAAAGAACGTAAAGGATATCACTATTGATGCTGACCATCTTATGATTATCTCTCCTGATGAGGGCGCTACAAACCGTGCTATCTACCTTGCAAACGTACTCGGAGTAGACATGGGTATGTTCTACAAACGTCGTGATTACAGCCGTATCGTTGACGGACGTAACCCTATCGTAGCTCATGAGTTCCTCGGAACAAATGTGGAGGGTAAGGATGTTCTTATCATCGATGATATGATTTCTTCCGGCGAGAGTATGATAGATACAGCAAGAGAGCTCAAGAAGCGTAAAGCTAACAGAATCTTTGTTGTTTCTACATTCGGTCTCTTTACAAACGGCTTTGCTTCATTTGACAAGGCTTACGAGGAGGGTCTCATCTACAGAGTAGTTACAACAAACCTTATCTACCAGTCACCGGAGCTTCTCTCTAAGGAGTACTATATCAGCTGTGACATGAGCAAATACATCGCATACCTCATTGATACATTAAACCACGACTGTTCTATCAGTGATCTTCTCTCACCATATGACAGAATCAAGAAGTGTGTTCAGAAGTACAATGACGAGCAGGCTGCAGCAAAAAATAAATAATTAAGTGCATTTATAAAAAGCCGTGTGAAATGATATGTACCCCTTTTACTGGACATCCAGTGAAAGGGGTATTTTTATGCGTTACAGTTACAAATTCAAACCAAAGGCAGTCGAACTATACATGCAAATAAGACGCATCCGTTTTTCTCAAAGTTTAGAATAATTATCTTAGTAATATAAAAAACCAGAGAAGTGAGTGTCATCCACTCAAATCTCTGGTTTAATTTAGTCTAAGATTTATACCGATTAAATATTAAACTAACTCAAGGAGAACCTCTAAAGCTCCGTCACCTTTACGCTGTCCAATCTTAACGATTCTTGTGTAACCACCGTTACGATCAGCATACTTAGGAGCGATCTCATCGAATAACTTGTTTGTTACATCGATAGTCTTTGTTCCCTTCTTTGTGCCGTCAGACTCTTTAGCTGTGTAAAGAACCTTGAGCATCTGTCTTCTGGCATGAAGACGTGAAGCAGAATCCTTCTTGATCTTCTTCTCTACTTCGTCATAAACAGTAACTTTCTTTCCGTCTACAACCTCTTTTACTCTCTTGCCATCTTTGTCCTTGCGGGCAACCTTAGCTGTTACAGTAACCTCTTCGAAGTTGTCTTTCTCTTTTACTGCTAATGCGATAAGACCCTCAGCGATCTTACGAACCTCTTTAGCCTTAGCCTCTGTAGTAACGATCTTTCCGTTAACAAGAAGCTGTGTAACCTGACCTCTGAGTAAAGCCTTTCTCTGGCTTGATGTTCTGCTTAACTTACGATATTTTGCCATTTTAATTTCCTCCATTTGTGGGACATCCGGTCACGCTCTTCGGTCTTACTGCCAGACATCGTATCTTGTTGTGATAAAGCTTTGCTTTATTTCAAAAAGCAAATGCTCAAATCAGTTGCCACTCATGTATCAGACATGGTCACGCTCTTTGGTCTTACTGACCCTGCCGCTATGAGTTTTGTCACACATAAACATAAATATGATATTTAAAATTTATATATGACCAATTTATTTAGAAGAATCAGTGCAAGGATTATTCGAATGAATTATTCCTCAGTCTGATTTAACTCTAAACCTAATTCTTTTAATTTTGCTAAAACTTCCTCTAAAGACTTGCGACCAAGGTTACGAACCTTCATCATGTCCTCAGGTGTTCTATTGATAAGCTCTGCAACAGTGTTGATTCCTGCACGCTTTAAGCAGTTGTATGAACGAACTGAAAGCTCAAGCTCATCGATGTTCATCTCAAGAACCTTCTCCTGAGCATCGTTTTCCTTCTCGACCATAACGTCAACCTGCTGTGCTGCCTCTGAAAGATCGATGAACAGATTTAAGTGCTCACTTAACACCTTAGCTGCAAGACTGACTGCCTCGTCAGGCTCCAATGCACCATTTGTAAATACATCTAATGTAAGCTTATCATAATCTGTAACCTGACCTACACGGGTATTCTCTACAGTAAGATTAACACGCTCAACAGGAGTGTAGATTGAATCTACAGCAAGAACTCCGATTGGTGTATCCTCGTTCTTGTTCTTCTCTGCTCCGACATAACCTCTGCCGTTAGTGATTGTAAGCTCCATGTAAAGCTTAGAATCTGCTCCACCATTCAAGTGTGCAATCTCTAACTCAGGATTCAAAATCTCGATATCTGAATCAACCTGAATATCGGCTGCTGTAACAACGCCTTCACCTTCGAATTCGATATATGCAACCTTTGGTTCATTTGTAGAACTATTATTGCGAATTGCAAGGTTCTTGATATTCATGATGATTTCTGTAACATCTTCCTTAACACCAGGAATAGAGCTGAATTCATGTAAAACACCATCAATCTTGACCTGGCTTACTGCAGCGCCCGGTAAAGAAGAAAGCATGATACGTCTTAAAGAGTTTCCAAGTGTTGTACCGTAACCTCTCTCTAATGGCTCTACAACAAATCTGCCATATGTCTTGTCTTCTGAAATTTCTGCGATTTCAATTTTTGGTTTTTCAAAATCGAACACTTCAAATTCCCTCCTTCTCGGGTATCGTTGTTATATGTTATCAAAGAGTGGATAAGCCGGGAAATAAATCCCCGGCAAATCAACCTAATTTTACTTAGAATATAACTCGACGATGAGCATCTCATCTACAGGAACATCAATCTGCTCACGTGTAGGTAAGTCTTTTACAGTTCCCTGTAATTTCTCAGCATCTACGTCTAACCACTCCGGAACGATTTCCGCCAGCTACCTCGACGATATCTTTCATTCTCTGAGTATTCTTTTTGCTCTCTTTAATTTCGATAACATCGCCAGCCTTTACAAGGTATGAAGGGATGTTAACAACTTTTCCGTTTACTGTAACGAACTTGTGATCAACGATCTGTCTAGCTTCTTTTCTTGTTCTTGCGAAACCAAGACGGAAAATTACGTTGTCAATTCTTGACTCAAGGATTGTCATAAGGTTAAGACCTGTTAATCCTTTCATCTGATCTGCTTTCTTGTAGTAGTTACGGAAAGGCTTCTCTAAAACACCATAGATGAATTTAGCTTTCTGCTTTTCTCTTAACTGAAGTCCGTACTCAGATACCTTTCTGTTTGCTCTTGTAAGGTTTCTTCTAGACTTCTTATCATATCCTAAATAACTTGGCTCTAAACCAAGTGATCTGCATCTCTTAAGTACAGGTACTTTATTAACTGCCATTTTAATCTATACCTCCTGATTAGACTCTTCTACGTTTTGGTGGACGACATCCATTGTGAGGTACCGGAGTAACGTCTCTGATTGATGTAACCTCAAGACCACATGCTGAAAGGGCACGGATAGCTGCCTCTCTTCCTGAACCTGGTCCCTTAACGAATACGTCAACTGTCTTTAATCCATGGATTAAAGCTGCCTTTGTAGCTGTTTCTGCTGCCATCTGTGCAGCATATGGAGTAGATTTCTTTGAACCTCTAAATCCAAGACCACCGGCACTTGCCCATGATAAAGCATTTCCTTCAGCATCTGTTAAAGTAACGATTGTGTTATTGAAAGATGCCTGAATATGTGCCTGTCCGCGTTCAACGTTTTTCTTTACACGCTTTTTAGTTGTTTTCTTTGCAACATTCTTAGCCATATTTAAACTAACCTACTTTCTACTTTCTAAACTTTATTTAAGTTATAATGAAGCTCTGCTTCTTCGTCCGCAGAACTAAACGCGCACTACGTTCAAGTGGCGTTTTCACTTATTTTCCAAGTGATTATTTCTTCTTGTTTGCTACTGTTCTCTTAGGACCCTTGCGAGTTCTTGCATTAGTCTTTGTCTTCTGACCACGAACCGGAAGTCCTTTTCTATGACGGATACCACGATAGCATCCAATTTCCTGAAGTCTCTTGATATTTAAAGCGATTTCTCTTCTTAAATCACCTTCAACTGTCATTGTCTCGTCGATAACAGCGCTGATTCTCTTAACCTCGTCATCTGTAAGATCTCTAACACGAGTGCTTGGATCAACATTAGCTGCTTCAAGGATACGGTCTGCACTTACTCTTCCGATTCCGTAGATGTAAGTTAAGCCGATTTCTACACGTTTTTCTCTTGGTAAATCTACACCTGCAATACGAGCCATGTGTGTTTACACCTCCATAATTTTTAGTTATTTACTATAGTAACGATACATCTGCAACTTGACGTATACTCTCCGAAACACATATGTATCTACAGCTACGGTTGCACGTCCTGAAATGTGTGTAGCCATATGCGCTCCCATATTTGCATTTTGTTCCATATCACTCGGTATTATAATATGAAACCAGAATGCCTCTGTTTATTATGAACAGCGATGATAAATATCTCGCTGCAGCCGCACATAATGATGTGAAAAAAGGTTTAATAAACCAAACGCACAAATAACAGGGTCAAATATTTGTACTAATTAACCCTGTCTCTGCTTATGCTTTGGATTCTCACAGATAATTCTGATGCTTCCCTTTCTCTTGATAACTTTGCACTTCTCGCAAATAGGTTTAACTGATGATCTTACCTTCACAGCATAATCCTCCTTTCTCTATAAAAGTCCTTTTCAGGTACTTTTCCAAAAGTGTCCAGATAGCATTATACACGGACACTTAAGGGAAGTCAATATATTTTTTTAAAAAATCATCTGTAAAAATTACTTATCTCTCCAGATAATTCTGCCCTTTGTCAAATCGTATGGTGACATCTCAATTGTTACCTTATCTCCCGGTAAAATTCTGATGAAATTCATACGAAGCTTTCCACTGATTGTAGCTAAAATCTGGTGTCCGTTCTCAAGCTCTACCTTAAAAAACGCATTTGGTAACTTCTCAACTACAACACCTTCAACTTCGATAACGTCTGCTTTTGACATTTTGATTCCTCCTGTAAATAAATCCTTGGGTTTCGTTATGATTATTATTAGATTAGCTCCAGAAATCCGGCTGCTTTTTCATCCTCTGTCAGAGAAAGTATCTCCGGCTTTCCTTTTGTAATAAGTATGGTATTTTCATAGTGTGCCGACAACGATAAATCCTCAGTAACCACTGTCCATTCGTCATCCATCCACACCACATGCGGTGAACCTGCATTAATCATTGGCTCAACCGCCAGTGTCATGCCCGGCTTAAGTCTGAGCCCTTTTCTAAAGCCCTGTGGTCTGAAGTTCGGCACCTCAGGATCCTCATGTAAATGGCTTCCTATGCCATGACCAACAAGGTCATATACAACTCCGTATCCAAAAGACTCGGCAAGCTGCTGTATGGCTCCTGAAATATCATACAGTCTGTTTCCCGCAACTGCATTCTTTATTCCTGCAAAAAAACTGAGACGTGTTCTTTCTATAAGAAGTCTTGCTTCCTCTGAAATCTCTCCTACGCCTACTGTTCTGGCTGCGTCTGAGTGGTATCCTTTGTAGATAACACCAGCATCAAGGCTCACGATATCGCCCTCCTGTAAGATACGCTCATCAGTCGGGATACCATGCACAACCTCCTCGTTTACTGAAACACATATGGAGGCCGGATATCCGCAATATCCTAAGAAAGACGGCTCGCATCCATAACTACGAATCATTTCTTCGCCCAGCCGGTCCACATCCTTAGTGGACATTCCCGGTTTGATTTCTTTACCGAGCTGCTGATGAACGGCCGCCAGAATCCTGCCAGCCTCCCTCATCAGCTCTATCTCATGCTCTGATTTGATAGTTACAGACATTATTATTCACCTAAAATACCTACAATGGCTGAAAATACTTCATCCATAGGCTTTGTTCCGTCTACAGACTTTAAAATACCCTGCTTGTCATAATACTCGATAAGCGGCTGTGTCTGCTCATGATATACAGCTAAGCGCTTCTGAACTGTCTCAGGCTTATCGTCATCTCTGAGTACTGTGTCAGCGCCACATGCATCACATTTGCCCTCAACTTTTGTTGGGTTGAAAACGATATGATATGTTGCACCACAATTGAGGCAGGCTCTTCTTCCACCCATACGGTTAACAATGTTCTCATCAGGAACATCTACATCGATGGCATAATCCATCTTCTCCCCAATCTTTGTGAGAGCATCATCAAGTGCCTTTGCCTGTGGAATTGTTCTTGGGAAACCGTCTAATACAAATCCGTTTTTGCAATCATCCTGCTGTATTCTATCCATAACAAGGTCACAGGTAAGCTCATCCGGAACAAGTGCTCCCTGATCCATATAAGTCTTTGCCTTCTTACCAAGCTCTGTTCCGTTCTTGATGTTGGCACGGAATATATCTCCTGTAGAAATATGTGGTATCGAATATTTTGCAGCTATCTGTTTTGCCTGTGTACCTTTACCAGCACCAGGAGCCCCTAACATGATGATCTTCATAAAAATTTTCTCCTTTTATACAAAACTTGTTGATAGCACGAATGGAGATACTGAATTCAGTATCTCCAATGTACAATTAATCATCTAAAAATCCTTTATAGTATCGAACTCTCATCTGTGATTCAATTTGCTTCAATGTCTCAATAACAACTCCGACAATGATGATGATTGAAGTTCCACCAAAGGATACATCTGCGTTGAATACTCCATTGAAGAATATCGGAACAAATGCGATAAACGCAAGTCCAATAGCTCCAATAAATACAATGTAGTTTAATATCTGATTTAAGTAATCGCTGGTTGGCTTTCCAGGTCTGATACCGGGTATAAAGCCACCTGAACGCTTCATATTGTTTGCAATCTCAAGCGGATTGAATGTAATGTTTGTGTAGAAATAAGCAAATGCTATAATCAACACAATGTAAACAATAAGTCCGATTGAATATACCGGCTCCTTTGGATCACACCAGTTAGACTGTGATAATCCTTTTAATATCTTAGAGCCTATTCCATTTCCATTGCCTTTTCCAAGGAAGCTGGCAATGATAACAGGTGTCTGCATAAGAGACTGTGCAAAGATCACCGGGATAACTCCACTGGTATTTACCTTTAGTGGAATGCATGTCTGCTGACCGCCCATCTGCTTGTTGCCTCTTATTTTGCTTGAGTACTGTACAGGAATCTTGCGCTGTGCATCCTGAAGCAATACTACAAATACTACCATTGCAGCAATTATTGCTACTATGATAAGACCTGCAACAATCGCCTTTGGAACGTTCGCTGCTGAAGCAATGAACTGTGACCAAAGTGTACTTAAATCCTCTGGAATACGTGAAATAATATTGATTGTCAATACTATTGATATTCCGTTTCCAACACCCTTTTCTGTAATACGCTCTCCAATCCACATAAGTACAGCTGAACCTGCTGTAAGTGAAGTAACGACCATAATAACAGTCAATGGTGTCTTTTCTGTAAGGTAATTTTGTCTGTAAAAACCAATTACCATCATGACTGACTCAAGAAGGCCTAATGCTATTGTAAGATAACGTGTTATCTCAACAATTTTCTTTCTGCCATCCTCGCCATCGCGTTGCATCTCTTCAAGCTTAGGTATAGCAATTGTAAGCAACTGCATAATGATTGAAGATGTAATGTATGGTGTAATATTCAGCGCAAATACTGACATCTGTGAGAATGATCCACCTGTTATAGCATCAACAAAGCCTAAACCATCTGTTGATTTACTGTTTAACCAACTCTGAAATACGGAGCCCTTGACACCAGGAATCGGAAGCTCGCTTCCGATTCTGATGACAATAAGCATCATGAATGTAAAAAGGATTCTATTACGGACATCCTTTATTTTAAACGCATTACGGAGTGTTTTAAGCATTAGATCACCTCTGCTTTTCCACCAAGAGCTTCAATCTTCTCTTTTGCACTAGCACTGAATGCGTTAGCCTGAACTGTAAGCTTCTTAGTAAGTTCTCCATTTCCAAGAATCTTTACGCCATCTCTAGGATTCTTAACGATTCCAGCCTCGATTAATGTCTCAACTGAAACTACTGCATCGTTATCGAATCTCTCAAGAGCTGAAAGATTTATAGGTACGATTGTAAGAGTGTTTCTATTCTTGAAACCTCTCTTAGGCAATCTTCTATATAATGGCATCTGTCCACCTTCGAAACCAGGTCTTGGAGCTCCTGAACGAGCCTTCTGTCCCTTGTGTCCCTTACCAGCAGTCTTACCGTTTCCTGAGCCGTGTCCACGACCTCTTCTGAAATTATCACTATGAACTGAACCCTCAGCCGCTTTTAAATTAGATAAATCCATTTTGGCACCTCCTTATTTTATTCTTATGCTTCTTCTACGTTAATATGGTGCAACCTTGCGAAGCGCGCCCTGTGTAGCTGCGTTGTTTGGTAACTCTACAGTCTTGTGTAACTTAGTTAATCCAAGAGCTTCGATTGTCTTCTTGTTCTTCGGAACAGCACCGATTGTTGACTTAATTAATGTAACTTTTACTTTATCTGCCATTTTAGCGTTCCTCCTAACCTAAGATTTCTTCTACAGATTTACCACGAAGCTTTGCAACATCCTCAGGGCTTCTTAACTGCTTAAGAGCCTCGATAGTAGCAAGTACTACGTTCTGCTTGTTGTTTGATCCTAAAGACTTTGTACGGATATTTGTGATACCTGCAAGCTCACATACGGAACGAGCCGGACCACCTGCGATGATACCAGTACCTTCAGGAGACTTCTTTAATAATACGGAAGCACCTGTATATTTTCCTGTTACATCATGTGTAATAGAGTTGTTCTCGTCTAACTTAACATTTACCATGCTCTTGATGGCGTCCTCTTTACCCTTGCGGATAGCTTCAGGAATTTCTGCTGCTTTTCCAAGACCTGCACCAACATGGCCATTCTTGTCACCAACAACAACGAGAGCTGTGAAGCGCATGTTACGTCCACCCTTAACGACCTTTGTTACACGCTTGATGTCAACTACCTGGTCAACTAATTCTAATTGACTAGCATCAATGATTTCACGTTTCATGTTTGTCTCCTCCTAAAAATCTAAGCCAGCTTCTCTTGCTGCTTCAGCTAATGCTTTTACCTTGCCTGCGTAAATAAAACCGCCTCTATCGAAGACAACCGTTGAAATACCCTTATCTAATGCTTTCTTTGCAATAACAGTACCAAGCTTTGCTGCTGCTTCGACGTTATTGGTCTTCTCTAACTCTGCTTTTACATCCTTATCAAGTGTAGATGCAGAAACAAGTGTATTTCCAACTGTATCGTCAATAATCTGAGCGTACATATGGTTATTACTTCTGAATACAGCTAAACGAGGACGCTCTGCTGTACCTGCAAGATGATTACGCATTCTGCTATGTTTCTTTTCACGAACTTCTGTTCTTGACTTTTTACTAACCATTTCTTGTCACTCCTTTAATTATTTCTTACCAGTCTTACCAACTTTACGTCTAATAACTTCATCAGCATACTTGATACCCTTGCCCTTATATGGCTCAGGTCTTCTCTTATCTCTGATTTCAGCTGCGTACTGGCCAACTTTTTCTTTGTCAATACCTTTAACGATAATCTTGTTATCTTCAACAACTGCCTCAAGTCCTTCCGGATCTTCCATCTCAACCGGATGAGAATATCCTAAGTTAAGAGTAAGTTTCTTTCCAGCCTTAGAAGCTCTGTAACCAACACCGTTAACCTCAAGAGTCTTTGTATAACCCTCAGTTACACCAACAACCATGTTGTGGATCAGTGTTCTTGTTAATCCATGTAAGGATTTCATTTTCTTCAAATCGTTAGGTCTTGTAACGATTACTTCGTCACCCTCTAATTTGATGTCCATCTCGGATGGAAGGGTTCTTTCCAGAGTTCCCTTAGGACCTTTTACAGTCACATGATTATTTTCTGCAATATCTACTGTAACACCAGCTGGAACTGCGATTGGCATTCTTCCTATACGTGACATGCCCGTACCTCCTATATTTTGATATTAGGTTAATAGTTATTTAGTATTTCTGACCTTGTGGTCAGGTTATACTTTAAGATGTTACTTGCTGTATCCCTACTATACATCATGGATGCATCGAATATGGATACTTAATAAATTATACTTAATATAAATTAAGATCTTTAGGGGCTACCAAACGAATGCTAAAACTTCGCCACCAACCTGAAGCTTTCTTGCTTCTTTATCAGTTACGATACCCTGGTTGGTAGAAAGGATTGCGATTCCTAAACCGCCAAGTACTCTTGGAAGCTCATCCTTGCCAGCGTATACACGAAGACCTGGCTTAGAAATTCTCTTGATTCCTGTAATAACCTTCTCATTCTTATCAGCACCATATTTTAATGTAACATGGATTGTCTTGATTTTTCCATCCTCAACGATGTCGTATTTCTCGATGAATCCCTCATCTACAAGGATTCCAGCGATTGCTACTTTAATCTTAGAAGCTGGGATGTCTACTGTATCATGTTTTGCAGTATTTGCGTTACGGATTCTTGTAAGCATATCTGCGATTGGATCACTTGTCATCATCATAATGAACGATATCCTCCTTAAATATGTTTGTTAATATAGTTATTTATAAAAACAGCTGTTGCTGAAAGGAAGTTCTCACTAGATTCGTGCAACGCTTACGCGCGCACTCATCAAGTGTTTCAGGCTTACCAGCTAGCTTTTTTAACGCCTGGTATCTGGCCTTTGTATGCTAATTCACGGAAACATACTCTGCAGATTCCGTATTTTCTTAAAACAGAATGTGGACGTCCACAAATTTTGCAACGTGTGTAAGCTCTGGTAGAGAATTTTGGTTTACGCTGCTGTTTAACTTTCATACTTGTCTTAGCCATTAAAATTCCCTCCGATTATTTAGCGAATGGCATATTGAACAGTGTCAATAACTCACGTGCCTCTTCGTCTGTCTTTGCAGTTGTAACGAAGATGATATCCATACCACGAACCTTATCTACCTTATCGTACTCGATCTCTGGGAAGATAATCTGCTCTTTGATACCAAGTGCGTAGTTTCCACGACCGTCAAATGCGTTCGGATTAACGCCACGGAAGTCACGTACACGAGGTAATGCTAAGTTGATCAGACGATCAGCGAACTCATACATCTTCTCGCCACGTAAGGTAACCTTACATCCGATTGGCATTCCTTCTCTGATTTTAAAGTTAGCTATAGCATTCTTTGCCTTGGTTGCAACCGCTTTCTGTCCTGTGATGGCTTCCATATCCTTAACGGCTGCCTCAAGAACTTTAGCGTTTTCCTTAGCTTCACCAACACCCATGTTAACTACGATCTTGTCAAGCTTTGGAATTTCCATTGCGTTTTTGTATCCGAACTTTTTGATCATTGCGTCCTTGATCTCATTTTCGTACTGTTCTCTAAGTCTACTCAATGTTTTGATCCTCCTCTCTTCAATTAGTCGATAACATTGCCTGTTGATTTAGCAAAGCGAACTTTCTTGTCTCCATCCATCTTGAATCCTACACGAGTAGGCTTTCCGTCATGGATGAGCATTACGTTGGAAGCATCAATTGGAGCCTCCTGATGAACGATACCGCCCTGCTGATTTGACATACTTGGTTTTGTATGCTTAGTAACCATGTTGATTCCCTCAACAAGAAGTGTATTGTTCTTTGCGTTTACGGCAATTACCTTGCCCTCATTGTTGATATCTTTTCCAGCGATAACCTTAACAAGGTCGCCTTTTTTGATTTTCATAGTTGCCATTGACGTTCCTCCTATAATACTTCCGGAGCCAGAGAAACAATTTTCATGAACTGTTTCTCACGAAGCTCACGAGCTACTGGTCCAAAGATACGAGTTCCTCTCGGAGTTTTGTCGTCCTTGATAATAACTGCTGCGTTCTCATCAAACTTAATATAGGAACCATCTTTACGACGGGCACCCTTTACTGAACGAACAACTACGGCTTTTACAACATCGCCCTTTTTAACAACACCGCCTGGTGTTGCATCTTTAACAGTAGCAACGATCACATCGCCAATATTCGCATATCTTCTGGTAGATCCACCCATTACGCGGATAACGAGTAACTCTTTTGCGCCTGTGTTATCAGCTACTTTCAGTCTACTTTCCTGTTGTACCATGCTTGTAGCCTCCTTTAATTATTTTGCTCTTTCCATGATTTCTACAAGTCTCCATCTCTTATCTTTAGATAATGGTCTTGTTTCCATAACTTTTACTTTATCACCGATCTTACATTCGTTATTCTCGTCATGAGCTTTTAATTTATATGTTTTTTTAACGATCTTGTTGTACAGTGGATGTCTTACGTTGTCCTTTACAGCTACAACGATTGTCTTATCCATCTTGTCGCTTACAACAATACCAACACGTGTTTTTCTAAGATTTCTTTCTTCCACGGTCTAAAATCTCCTTTCTGATAGGATAAACTATTCTGCAGCCTTTGCAGTGATAACAGTCTGAATTCTAGCGATGTTCTTACGAACCTCTTTGATTCTTGCTGTGTTATCTAACTGGTTAGTTGCATTCTGGAATCTTAAATTGAAAAGTTCTTTTTTAGCATCAACGAGCTGTGCCTGTAACTGCTCTACGCTCTGTGCCTGTAACTCTTTAACGTATGCACTAGTTTTCATTTGACTCACCGCCTTCTAAATCTGCACGTGAAACTACTTTACATTTGCAAGGTAATTTGTGTGTAGCAAGACGTAACGCTTCTCTCGCAACGTCTTCCGGAACACCGGAGATTTCAAATAATACACGACCTGGTTTAACAACGGCTACCCAGTACTCAAGGGCACCCTTTCCTTTACCCATACGAACACCCATAGGTTTATGAGTTACAGGTTTCTCTGGGAAAATTTTGATCCAGACTTTACCACCACGTTTGATATATCTTGTCATCGCAACACGGGCTGCCTCGATCTGATTTGCCTTAATCCAGCAAGGCTCTAATGATACGATACCATACTCACCGTATGTGATCTTGTTACCTCTGGTTGCTTTACCAGCCATGGAACCACGGAACTGTTTTCGATGTTTTACTCTCTTTGGCATTAACATTACTGAGCTCCTCCTTCCTTATTAGCCCTTGTCGGAAGTACCTCGCCTTTGTAGATCCAAACCTTAACACCAACTTTACCGTAGGTTGTATCTGCCTCAGCGAATCCATAATCGATATCTGCTCTGATTGTCTGGAGTGGAGTAGTTCCATCATTGTATGTCTCTGTACGAGCCATATCTGCTCCGCCAAGACGACCTGAACATGTTGTCTTAATTCCTTTAACGCCGGCCTTCATAGCTCTTCCCATGCAAGACTTCATTGCTCTACGGAATGAAACACGGTTCTCAAGCTGTAAAGCGATGTTCTCAGCTACTAACTGTGCATCCTTGTCCGGTCTCTTTACTTCTTTGATATCTACAACTAACTTCTTATCTGTAAGCTTCTGAACTTCTGCCTTGATCTTCTCGATCTCAGCTCCGCCCTTACCGATTACAACACCCGGCTTAGCTGTGTAAATGATAACCTTCACACGATCTGATGCTCTTTCGATCTCAATCTTAGAAACACCAGCTGCGTATAATTTTTTCTTCAAAAATGTTCTGATATTGTAATCTTCTACTAAGTAATCAGCGAAATCTCCATCTGCATACCATTTAGAATCCCAATCTTTGATAACGCCGACTCTTAATCCATGAGGATTAACCTTCTGTCCCATGATTGCCTCCTATCTTTCATCGAGCACGATTGTAATGTGGCTCATTCTCTTTTCGATTCTATAAGCTCTACCCTGTGCACGAGGATGAATTCTCTTCATTGTTGGTCCCTTATTTGCAAAACACTCTGCAACGTAAAGGTTCTCTGCCTTATAGTTCTTTTCCGGATAATTATTTTCTGCGTTAGCGATTGCTGACTCTAATAATTTCTTTACTAAGCTTGAAGCATATCTAGGATTGTATGTTACGATTGCAAGTGCTTCGTTAACACTCTTTCCACGAATAGCATCTAAAACGAAACAAGCTTTCTGTACAGACACTCTAGCATAAGATAACTTTGCTGAAGGTCTTGTATCTCTAACTTCATTTCTCTCTCTCTTGATTTTGGATCTATGTCCCTTTGCCATGGATGAAACCTCCTTTCAATAAATCTTATCTTACGCCTGATTTCTTCTCGTCTTTTCCATGTCCTCTGTAAGTTCTTGTTGCAACGAACTCACCAAGTTTATGTCCAACCATATCCTCTGTAACATATACCGGAACATGCTTTCTTCCATCATGAACAGCGATTGTGTGTCCAACGAATGAAGGGAAGATTGTTGAACGACGTGACCATGTCTTGATTACAGACTTGTCACCAGAAGCGTTCATAGCATCTACTTTTTTAAGTAAGCTTTCATCAGCAAATGGTCCTTTTTTTAATGAACGTGCCATTTATTCAACCTCCTAATTATTTGATTGCACGACCGTCTCTTCTACGAACGATCATCTTGTTAGACTGTTTGTTCTTCTTTCTGGTCTTTAAGCCAAGTGCAGGTTTGCCCCATGGAGTACATGGTCCTGGACGTCCTACAGGTGCCTTACCTTCTCCACCACCGTGTGGATGGTCGTTAGGGTTCATAACAGATCCACGAACTGTTGGACGAACACCCATGTGACGCTTACGTCCGGCTTTACCAATATTTACGAGGTTGTGATCTCCGTTTCCAATTACACCGATTGTAGCACGGCACTGAATTGGAACCATTCTCATCTCTCCTGAAGGAAGACGAAGTGTTGCATATTTGCCTTCTTTAGCCATAAGCTGTGCGCTAAGTCCTGCTGAACGAACAAGCTGTCCGCCCTTTCCAGGAAGAAGCTCGATGTTGTGAATCTGTGTACCAACTGGGATATTCTCAAGTGGTAAGCAGTTTCCAACTCTAACCTCAGCCTGAGCACCGCTCATAACCTTCATTCCGTCTGTAAGTCCTGCTGGAGCAAGAATATATGATTTCTCACCATCTGCATAGCAGATAAGTGCGATGTTTGCTGTTCTGTTTGGATCGTACTCGATACCAATTACAGTTGCTGGAATACCGTCTTTCTTATTTCTCTTGAAATCGATAAGTCTGTATTTTCTTCTATTTCCACCACCCTGGTGTCTAACTGTGATTTTACCCTGATTGTTACGACCAGCGTTCTTCTTTAAAGAAGTAACAAGTGACTTCTCAGGAGTTGTCTTTGTAATCTCTGAGAAATCTGAACCAGTCATATTTCTTCTGGAAGGTGTATATGGGTTATATGTCTTAATTCCCATTTTGTTTCTCCTTTCGATATGTTTTCATTATCGCGTCTTTTCTGACGCATATCATTTTGAAGTTGCTTTCGGTCTACAGTCCTGCGAAGATCTCTATATCTTTGCTGTCTGCTGTAAGCTGTACGATAGCCTTCTTTGTCTTAGCAGTCTTTCCTGTTACCATTCCGCGACGCTTGTTCTTGCCTTCGCAGTTCATTGTGTTAACTTTGGCAACCTTTGTTCCTTCGAACATTCTCTCTACTGCTTCTTTGATCATAGTCTTGTTTGCATCCGGGTGAACCAGGAAAGTGTATTTCTTCTCAGCCATAGCGTTCATACTCTTCTCAGTAACAACCGGTTTAAGGATTACGTCATAGTACTGTACGTTTGCCATTATGCATATACCTCCTCGATTGTTGCTACAGCAGCCTTTGTAACTACTACTGTGTCATATTTTAATACATCGAATACGTTAAGCTCATTTGTCTGAGTTGTCTTAACTGTTGGGATGTTTGCTGCAGAAGCGATAACCTTCTCGTCCATATCATTTAATACAACGAGTGCCTTCTCAACATTGAGGTTCTTTAATACTTCTACGAATTTCTTTGTCTTAATCTCATCAAGCTTAAGCTCATCTACTACAACGAACTTGTTCTCAACAACTCTTGATTTAAGTGCAGACTTAAGAGCTGCTCTCTTCTCTTTCTTGTTGAGCTTGAATGAGTAATCTCTAGGAGTAGGAGCGAATACAACTCCACCACCTGTCCACTGTGGAGATCTTGTAGAACCCTGACGTGCATGTCCTGTCCCCTTCTGTCTCCATGGTTTTCTTCCGCCACCGCGAACTTCAGAACGTGTCTTAGCTTTCTGAGTTCCCTGACGTTTATTTGCAAGCTGCTGAAGAACAGCCATATGAACTAAATGCTCATTAATTTCTACGCCGAAAATGGAATCATTTAACTCGATCTTGTCGACTTCTTTGCCTTCCATGTTATATACAGCTACGTTAGCCATCGTAAAGTTCCTCCTTTCTTACTTTGCACTATTTACCAGATTTTGTAGTCTCTTTTACTGTAATGAGAGCTTTCTTAGCTCCTGGAACTGCGCCCTTGATTAACAGTAAGTTCTTGTCTGCGTCAACTCTTACAACCTCAAGATTCTGAGTTGTAACCTTTACGCTACCCATGTGTCCAGGCATTCCTTTTCCCTTGAATACCTTACTTGGTGAAGAACAAGCACCGTTAGAACCCTGATGACGATGGAATTTAGAACCATGAGCCATTGGTCCTCTGTGCTGACCTAATCTCTTGATAGCACCCTGGAAACCTTTACCTTTTGAAATAGCAGTTACATCAACCTTGTCACCCTCTGCGAAGATGTCAGCCTTGATCTCATCTGCTAAATTGTACTCATCTGCGTTTTCGAATTTGAACTCGCGAACGAATCTCTTTCCTGAAACACCTGCTTTTTTGAAGTGTCCCATCTGAGCCTTGTTAACACCATGTCTGTGTGCTACGCTCTTTTTACCGTTGGCATCCTTCTCAACGACTTTCTCTTTCTTGTCGCCGAAACCAACCTGAACTGCGCTGTAACCGTCATTCTCAACAGTTTTGATCTGTGTTACAACACATGGACCAGCCTCTAATACAGTTACAGGTACTAATACACCATCTGCATTGAAGATCTGTGTCATACCGATTTTTGTTGCTAAAATCGCTTTCTTCATTTCTTTACCTCCTGTTTTCTACAGCGGAACGCCTCTTGCCTGTTTACCCGACCCGCGAAGAATTAGCCGGAACAAGTAGCGGAACCGTTCATCCTAGAGCAGCCTACTAGATCGTTATGCTTTCGCACTGTATCTTCTATATAAACCATTCGGGGATATACTAATTAATTGTTGAAGCTTATTTCTGCTTCATTTTGATATCAATGTAAACACCAGCTGGCATTTCAATCCTTGATAAAGACTCTGTTGTCTTCTGTGTTGGATTGATGATATCGATAAGTCTCTTATGAGTTCTCTGCTCGAACTGTTCACGAGAATCCTTGTACTTGTGAGTAGCTCTAAGAATTGTAACTACTTCCTTCTTTGTTGGAAGAGGTACCGGTCCGCTCACCTGTGATCCATTCTTCTTTACAGTCTCGATGATTTTCTTTGCGCTTGAATCTACTAACTCGTGATCATACGCCTTGAGAGTAATTCTCATTACTTGACTTGCCATAAAAAAAGTCGCCTCCTTTTCGCACTTTTAACTTCAGTACGACAAGCGGTGACTGTACACATCTCCGTGTGTGTCCTGTGGACTTTCACACGTTGTTTCTACATTTTGTAGACCATATCTGTTCTGTACAGTGACTTGCCGTCAGTTTCCTAACTTGACATTCGCTCCGCCGAATTCTCTGTCTCATGGACAGTAACTTCAAACTTCATAGCTATCATGCCACAGCAAGTGATATTATACATGACGTTTACAATAATTGCAATACTTTTTTCAAAAAAAATTTATTTTTTTATTTCGGGTAATATTTCATTGAAAAATTACACTTTTGCACGTATATTATTATAGAAGAAACCCGATTAAATGCAAGCAACGTGTAGTTTATTTTTTACACGCAGATAAGAAAGGAATATAAACATATGTGGTTAGCAGATAGATGGAAAGATTACGAGGTTATTGACTGCTCATGCGGTGAAAAGCTTGAGCGTTGGTCTAAATATATTTTGCTTCGTCCCGATCCTCAGGTAATTTGGGACACTCCAAAGACTAATAAGAACTGGAAAAAGCTTAACGGTCACTATCACAGAAGCAAGAAAGGCGGCGGTGAGTGGGAATTTTTTGATTTGCCGCAGGAGTGGACCATAAACTACTCTCTTCCTATTAATAAAGAGCTCACATTTCACTTAAAACCATTCAGCTTCAAGCACACCGGTCTGTTTCCTGAGCAGGCTACCAATTGGGACTGGTTTTCAAAGAAGATTTACGATGCAAAAAAAAGCGGTTGTGATGTAAAGGTATTAAATCTCTTTGCATACACCGGAGGTGCCACTCTTGCAGCCGCTGCCGCAGGCGCTGCTGTCACACATGTGGATGCTTCAAAGGGCATGGTCACATGGGCTAAGGAAAACGCTGTAAGCAGCGGTCTTGGTGATGCACCTATCAGATGGCTTGTGGATGACTGTGTGAAGTTTGTTGAGCGTGAAATCCGCCGTGGCAATCATTACGATGCCATCATAATGGATCCGCCGTCATACGGCAGAGGTCCTAAGGGTGAAATCTGGAAAATTGAGGAAAGCGTATATCCGCTTGTGCAGCTTTGTGCAAAACTCCTTACCGACAAGCCGCTTTTCTTCCTTATTAATTCCTATACGACAGGCTTGCAGCCTGCAGTGCTCACCTATATGATAAGCACTGCGCTTAAAAAGTTTGATGGTAAAGTAACCGCAAGTGAAATCGGTCTCCCGGTTTCTTCAAACGGACTCGTGCTGCCCTGTGGTGCAAGCGGACGCTTTGAAAGTATCTGCTAATCAGTTCTAAAATAAAATCAGCCGCAGTATTTCATTATTTTCTATGAAATACTGCGGTCTTTTAATGAACACGCAATATATTACAATATTCTCTTTTTCTTCAATAAAATCAGTATCAGCACACATATGACAGCCATAACACCTATTATAATCATAAATCCATGTGCTGTCGTCGCAAGCGGTACCCACTTTGAGCTGACATTCATGCCATAGATTCCTGAAATAACTGTCGGAATAGCCATGATAAGTGTGATGATTGTGAGCGACTTCATGACATTGTTAAGTCTGTTGTCAATGACCGTGCTCATAAGCTCTCTGGTACCATTTATGATGTCCCTGTAAATTCCCGTCATCTCAATAGCCTGCTTATTTTCGACAATTACATCTCCGAGAAGCTCCTTGTCCTCCGGATACTGCTCAAGGCGCTTGTATCTGGTCAGTCTCTCTAACACAACTCCATTGGCACGAAGCGATGTGGCAAAGTATACGAGTGTGGATTCCAGCTCGTGAAGCGCGATCAAATCATCCTCCTCTGTATCCTCTCCGACTCTCTCCTCAATCTCAGTACGCATCTTGTCTATGATGCGCAGATCATTCTGATACAGTACAGATATCCTGTAAAGAATCTGGTATACAAAGCGCATCTTTTTCTTGGTGGAAAATTCCTTTACACGGTTATTTAAAAATACCTGAAGCACCGGTGTATCCTCTGTACAGACTGTCACTATCTCATCATCTGTAAGTATGATGCCAAGTGGGATTGTGGTATATGACTCCTTGTCATGCCTAGTCTCTATCGAAGGTATATCCACAAGAATCAACGTATACCCATCCTGCAGCTCTATACGGGAGCTCTCCTCCTCATCGAGTGCTGCAAGTACGTCCTCAATATCAACATTCAGTTCATCCGCTACCATCTGTCCCTCTGCTACAGAAGGGTTGACCATCTGTATCCAGGTACCTCCCTGCAGCGTATCCAGCTCATGTATTAATTTGTCATCTGTCCTGTAAAACTTGACCATGGTGCCTCCCCGTGGCTTTTATGACACACATAATGCCACAAAATATTTTGACATCACCAACGTATTGTCTTTGAAATAAAAGATATTACTTCTCAGCGTATTTCTGACTCTGGCTCTTTATAAGCTCTGCATCCTCAAAGTAATTTATCCTCATGGCGCGCTTAACCTCTGCCATTGTCTGTGCTGCAGCCTCTCTTGCTGTCTCGCTGCCCTTCCTTAGTATCTCATATACAGCCGGAATATCCTTCTCATATTCTGCTCTTCTTGCGCGGATAGGTGAAAGCTCCTCCTGCATGATGTTGTTGAGGAATTTCTTAATCTTCACATCGCCAAGACCGCCTCTTGTATAGTGGTCCTTAAGCTCCTGAAGGTTAGCATACTCCGGCAGATACTCCTCAAAATGTCCCGGCTTAGAGAAAGCATCAAGATATGTGAATACTGTATTGCCCTCCACATGTCCCGGATCTGAAATCTGGATATGTGTCGGATCTGTATACATGCTCATGATTTTCTTCTTTACATCAGCCTCTGTATCTGCCAGATAGATACAGTTGCCTAATGATTTGCTCATCTTCTGTCCACCGTCTGTACCCGGAAGTCTGCAGCATGCCTCATTCTCAGGTAAAAGCACATCCGGCTCAACGAGCACCTCATCATAGATAGAATTAAACTTTCTGACAATCTCCCTGGTCTGCTCTATCATTGGGAGCTGGTCCTCTCCAACCGGAACAGTTGTAGCCTTGAAAGCAGTGATATCTGCTGCCTGGCTGATTGGATAATTGAAAAATCCAACCGGTATACTTGCCTCGAAATTTCTTAGCTTAATCTCATTCTTTACTGTAGGGTTTCTCTGAAGTCTCGATACTGTAACGAGATTTGAGTAGAAAAATGTAAGCTCAGTAAGCTCCGGTATCTGTGACTGCACAAACAGTGTAGACTTGGCCGGGTCGAGTCCCGCTGAGAGGTAATCAAGTGCTACCTCTATGATATTCTGTCTGATTTTCTCAGGGTTGTCAAAATTGTCTGTGAGTGCCTGTGCATCGGCAATCATGATAAATATTTTGTCATACTCTCCTGAATTCTGAAGCTCAACTCTTCTGCGAAGTGAGCCCACGTAATGTCCTATATGGAGTCTTCCTGTTGGTCTGTCTCCTGTTAAAATAATTTTTTCCATCTCTATTATTCCTCTGCTTTAGTTCTATTATTACGATTGCAATGTAGGTTTATTCGCCAAACCGTCTGTCTTAGCAATCGCCAGCTTTATTTATTATAACACACTGACGTGTAAAAGCCTAGGAAAAAGAACTCTCATTTTAATTATTTTATAATATCTGCATACTCTGCCTTTGCCGCCCTGCACAAATCATCCGGTGACAACGTAATCTGAAGCCCAAGCCTGCCTCCGCTGACCGTGATTTTGTCCTGCTCCTTAGCTGCCTCATGGATAAATGTAGGATACTGTTTTTTCATGCCGATTGATGTACAGCCGCCCCTTATATAGCCTGTAACCTTTGTCAAATCCTTGAGATGCAGCATCTCTATGGACTTCTCACCTGCTGCCTTTGCGGCTTTTTTGAAATCAATTTCGTCATCTATCGGTACCACAAACACATAGTATCCGCCGCTTTTGCCGACTGTCGTGATAGTCTTGTACATGCCTGCGTGGTCAAGACCCAGCTTGTCTGCTATCTGAGCTGCATCCACAAAGTCATCGCACTCGTATGTGCGTGCCTCATATGGAATCTTCATTGTTTCCAGTATTCTTATTGCATTTGTCTTTGCTTCTTTTTTTCCCATTATACTATCTTTCCTCCAATAAGCTTAAGATATATTCCATATCTTTATGCAATTACCTCATTTTACTGATTGTCCGCACTCTTATCGGCATTTTTGTATGCTTCCTCAAAGAACTGCTCCTGCGAATCTATCGGTGTGCTGTTTATCTTTCTGTCCACATACTCACCATCAGCGCAAAGCTCCTTGCCCTTCTCGTCATCTGTCATGATTGTATCGAAGATATGGCGGATCTTGTCCTTAGCATGTGCATCGTATACCGGTGTTGCAACCTCCACACGTCTTACGGTATTTCTGGTCATAAAATCTGCTGACGCAATGTAAATCTTCTCATCATCGCCCACACCAAATCTGTATATACGTGAATGCTCAAGATATCTTCCTACAACACTTATTACAGTGATGTTTTCTGTGGCATTCTCAACCTGCGGCTTCACACAGCATATTCCTCTGACAATAAGCTCAACCTTCACGCCTGCCTGAGAAGCATCGATAAGCTTGTCTATAAGCACCTTATCAGTGAGAGAGTTAATCTTAACTCCGATGTATGCCGGTTTTCCTGCATTCTTATTGGCAATCTGCTCATCAATCATGTCAACAATCTTATTCTGCAGGCATTTTGGGGCAACAAGCAGATGTTTTACATCTCCGTCCGAAACAGTCTCACCTCTCTGAAGCGCCATAAACACCCTTGATGCATCTGCTCCAATCTCCTGATTTGCAGTGATGAGGGATAAATCTGTATAAAGACGCGAGGTCTTCTCGTTGTAGTTTCCTGTACCAATCTGAGTGATGTACTCAAAGCCATCGCCCTTTTTCTTTGTGATGAGGCAGAGCTTTGAGTGTACCTTGTAATCACCGAGTCCGTAAAGTATCTGACAGCCTGCGTCCTCAAGGCGGTGTGACATCTCTATGTTGTTAGCCTCATCAAACCTCGCACGCAGCTCGACAAGCACGATAACTTCCTTGCCGTTTTCTGCAGCCTCTATAAGTGCATCGATAATCTGGCTCTTGTCTGCCACTCTGTATAGTGTCATCTTGATAGAAACTACATCAGGATCCTCTGCTGCATCGTTAAGCATCTTGATAAACGGCTTCATGCTCTCAAACGGATATGAAAGAAGCACGTCCTTTTTCTCAACCTGTCCAAGTATACTCTCCTTGAGCGAAAGCTCAGGTGTGTCACGCGGTGTACGCTTCTCAAAGAAAAGCTCCTGCTTATCTCGCAGATAGTGCTGAAGCTGGAATACGAATGACATATCAAGCGGTGTTTTTACACTGATAAAATGCTTTTTGCCAATCTCAAGGAAGCTCGAGAGCTCGTCAATCGCCTTGCGGTTGATTTTTCTTGATAGCTCAACTCTTACAGGGTCAAGACGCACTCTCTTCTTAATGAGCTCCTCCATCATATTACGGTAATCCATATCCTCGTCATACATGCTCTGCGCATCGATATCTGCATTACGTGTCACACGCATGATTGATTTCTCCCGGATTACATACTTTGGATAGAGCTTTGATACAAAGTGTAAAATAAGTTCCTCTGACAGCATAAATGTGCCCGGTCTTGTAGGTATCTCAATCAGACGCTTGAATACGCTGTTTGAGCATGGCACTATGCCTGTCTTTTTCTTTCCCTTCTGCGTGGTTAAAAGCACTACCGCATAGAGCTGTTTATTGGCAAGGAATGGGAACGGCTGCTGCTTTCCTATAATCATTGGTGAGAGGAAAGGTGCAATGTGTGCATCAAAATATGCCTCCAGTAAATCACCCTCATCCTTTGACAGCTTGTTGAAATTGATTATGCGCACGCCCTTTGGCTCAAGCTCACCCATGAGCTGCTCGTAAATCCTTGCTTTTTTCTTCTCAAGCTCGCATACTCTGTCAAGGATTGCCGATACCTGTTCCTCACTCGACATCTTTGTCTTGTTCTCGAAAATCTTTTCCTTTGAATTCATCTGCATCATGAGTGATCCTACTCTTACCATGAAAAACTCATCCAGATTTGTCTGGTAGATTGATGCAAAAGTCAGTCTCTCTGCAAGCGGTACTCTTGGATTTCCCGCCTCATTTAATACTCGCTCATTGAACTGTAACCATGACAGCTCCCTGTTTGTGTAAACTTCTTCCAGTTTTTTCATCTGCATATATGCTCCTATTCTATATGATATTGTTTCATTCGCGTTCGCGTCTTTTGGGTCTGTTTTATTTTGTGCCCGCTGCATTTCAAGCAGCCTTGCCCGCTCTATCAGTTTATCCTCACGGCGTCTCCTTCTGTCTGCCAGATGAAGCTTATTTTCCACCCCGACAAGCAGCTGTGCAAGTGCCTTCAAAACTCTTTCCCTATGCAATATTTACCTCTCCGTTGATATCATCTGATAATATTCCAATTCTCGCTATACCGCACAGCACATAATGCTTCTGCAATGTCCGTGCACTCTTAAGTTCATTTTCGATATTTTTGTCTTTTTTGTCAATACATTCATGCAAATTTACAAACATTTCTTCAACATTATCAGCACATCTGAGTGTTTCTTTTACCGCAAGCTGCATTACCACCTCTGTGACGCATTTTTATATGAATTAAGGCCATCCACATGGGTAGTTTGTACCTCTTGTGAACAGCCTGTTATCATCGTTGCCATCATTCCTATGACGACCGCTTTCTTTGGTAATTTCTTTTTCAACATAATTAATCTCTCCATTAGCATGATAAATTATTAAAATTAATCAATAACTATTCAACAAGTTAATAATATCAAGCTAATGTAAAGTCCAAAACGCAGTTATGTAAAATCATGGTAAAAACTTTACATTTCTTTACTCAGCTTTACATAAATTAAATTTCTATGCATTTTTATATGTTTTCTAGGCATTTTTAACTATTTCAACAGCAATATCCGGATAATTTGTGATAATTGCATCTGCTTCTGCCTTGACAAGTGCCTTCATCTCATGCTTTTCGTTTACAGTCCATACATGAGCTCTAAGTCCTCTTCCGTGCGCCTTGTCAATGTAGTTTTCATCCTGCATATGGTAGGTTGCCGGATGGAGCGCATCCACATGAAGCTCGCTTGCATACTCTGCCGGATTTACTATAATGTCAGAAAAAAGCAGACCGCACCTCATATCAGGGCAAAGCTTTTTCATGCGCACAATCGACTCATGATTGAATGATGAGCACCAGATTCTGTCAAGCATATCATACTCTTCCACGAGCGCCAGTACCTTTTTCTCCAGATTTTTGTACTGTACGATACCGTTTTTGAGCTCGATATTTATGGTCATCTCTGTGTTTTTGAGCAGGTCAAACACCTCATCGAGTGTTGGAATGCGAGTCTTCTTGTCATAGGACGGCATGTGCTTTGACACATTGAGCCGCTTTAACTCCTTGAGTGTATAGTCCTTTACAAAGCCTTTCTCTCCACTCACTCTGTCCACGGTCTCATCGTGTATGACCACAAGCTCTCCATCCTTTGTGAGCTGCACATCAAGCTCCACGCCGTCAGCCTTCATCTTTTCTGCCTTCTTGAATGCCTCAAGTGTGTTCTCCGGTGCATATCCGGATGCTCCTCTGTGTGCCCAGACCTTTGTTCCCTCTGTGTTTATCATGCTTTAAGCCTTCTTTCGTTACTTTTTATTTTAGTTATTTTCATGCCTCGGTGCATCATATCTGTCTGCAAGCCTTAAAAATACAAATCCCACTGCAAAGAATATTGCCATAGTTGCAACCGCCACATTTATCGTGCCGCCTGCAAGCTTTACTGACGCGATGACAAGCGAGCCTAAAAATGAAGCTCCCTTTGCAAAAATATCATAGATTCCGAAATACTCTCCCGAGTTCTCAGGAGGAATAATCTTTGAAAAATATGAGCGTGACAGCGCCTGCAATGAGCCCTGGAAGCATCCCACACCAAATGCCATGATTCCAAAGCCAATCAGATCATGCAGTGTAAGTGCATATAGACAAACTGCAAAATATCCCGCAATGCAGACATACAAAAGCGTTGTAGTTTTGTACGTCTGTGACAGTCTTCCAAAAACAAGCGAACCGATGCATGCCACTATCTGTGTAAAAAGTAAAAACACTACCTGTCCCACTGAATCGAGCTTTAAATCAGTTCCTATGTTTATACAATTATCTATTATAGTTCCTACACCATCTATGTAAAGGAAAAAAGCAACCAAAAACAGTCCTACTTTTTTATCTTTTGTAGCTATTTTTTTGATTGTTCCAAAAATCTGTGCAAATGCGTCAGCTATAAGTCTTAGGACTCCCGGATTTTTGTTTGTTTTGCTTTTCTTTTGATATTGTCTCTTATAAATGCATCATTTTCAAAATTCTTATGAATATCTTTGTCTGCTGCATCCGATACATAATTCACCTGTTTATAGCTCTTAAACAATGGAATTGTAACAACAAACCACCAGATTCCTGTAACTGCAAAGCCTATTATCATCGACAGGCGGTTTGATATGTATCCAAGCATATCCGGTCCACAGATGTACGCTGCAAGTGAAACAAGAAACGGCACACACGAGCCCAGATATCCCCAGGCATAGCCGTAGGAAGACACCTCGTCCATTCTATCCTTTGTCGTCACATCGACAAGCATCGAGTCATAAAACACCAGCGATGCATTGTAAAATATCTTTGTAAGCACATAGATAACAAGAAACAGCACCCATGTAGGTGTAAAACCGTTAAGTATACATGCCGACACTCCTACAACTACTGTCGTGGAAAAAATAGCCTTTTTGATGCGCATATGGTCTGCTATCGCACCACAGACAGGCCCGATAAGTGCTGATACAACTGTCATCACAGCTATTGCCATCGCATAATACGCGGTTGCCCTGTCAGATGAAATCTGCCCTGCACCATCTCCAACGGCAAGGCTTTTGTACCATATCGGTATGAGCGCACACGCAAGCAGTGTGTATGCGGAATTTCCCACATCATATAATACCCATGAGAGCTCCTTTGATGAGAGCTTTTTGGTTTTCTTTTGTGTATTGTCTTCTTTTGATTTCATAAATTATACCTTCCCTGTTTTGTATGTCCCAGATTACGATTTTATTTTTTTTATGTAAAAACCGCTACCACCCATTTGCAAAGTTTATGTAAATAATCCGTCCAATATTAAATCAGCGACTCCCTCGCAATCTCCACATAATGCATGGCATTGCGATGATTCTCCTCTATCTCATCAGCGGTCAGTGCCCTGATCACCTTTGCCGGAGAACCAAATGCGAGGCTTCCGTCAGGAATATCGGTGCCCTGGGTGACAAGAGCGCCCGCACCTATTATGCAGTTTTTACCAATCCTTGCTCCATTTAACACGATGGCACCCATGCCGATGAGTGTATTATCACCTATAGTACACCCGTGAACAATTGCGCTGTGTCCTATTGTCACATTATCACCGATTCTGACACTGTGGCTTAAGTCCACATGTACCACTGCATTGTCCTGTATATTCGAATTTCTGCCTATTTCTATCGGTTCTGAATCGCCTCTTACAGTTGCATTATACCATACGCTTGCTCCGTCAGCCATTGTCACCTGACCCTTAACAACGGCACCTTCTGCTATATAATATGCCATATCTATCCCTCCATCAATTTCAGATAATCGCCCTTGTCTATATGCATCATAGAAATCTGATTATTATGCCGCCTGAAGCCATAGACACAGTCCACATTTCGGATAAGCGACTGCAGACGTTCATCCGGTACACAGACAATCAGCTGCAAGTCCATCTTCCTTGCATACTTGAGACATACCGCACTTCGCTCCTGATCCATCTTGGAAAATGCCTCATCCAAAAGCACCAGCTTAATCTTTGAATCACGATTGCTCTGCTGCATATAAAGCATCGCAAAGCCCGCAAGAAGCGCAACATATTTAGGGTTCTGTCCCTCGCCGCCCGAATCACGGCCTGCCATGTCATCTACAAAGTTTTCCCTGATGACACGACCGTTTTCGTCCGTTACCTGCTCATACATGCTGAATGACAGATAATTGCGGTAATCCGCATACTGCTCCATTTCCTTGCGCTTCTGCATTCGCAGATGCTCATCCTCATCCCTTGGCGGCATGAACTTGTCTGTCAAAAGTTTAATTTTCTGCTCATATTTCTTATAAAAATCATCCTCACCAAAGCTTATCTGTCCAGCTATTCCGCCATTATCCGGATTTTTACTGTCCAGTTCTTCCGCCATAAGCATATCATAGAACTGACCGTTTTCGTTCTTTGCCGGCTCTATCTTAATCTGATAGGTACTGTCTGAGAAATTAGTCTCCCTAAGAAGCCTGTTTATCTCATAGGCATGGCGCTTTGCAGCCTTGATATCACCGTGGATTGTACCGATGACATTCTCTCTGAGACTTTTATAAATCACCTTGCACTGCTCCTCAAACTCACTCTCATATGCCGGCTCATAATCCTTCTCGTACTTCTCCAGCAGCTCCTCATATGCCTTATTTGACTTCTCGGCTCCGCTGAACTGACCTGACGGAAACTCCTTTATATACCTGTAGCGGGCAGTCTGCAACGTCTCCACACACGACTGCTGCCTGCCACCATTTCCGTCTGCGCCTTGCAGCTCAATAAGCTTCTCACGCTGTTTGCTCTTGACCGATGCTCCTGAGCTATGCTGCAGCATATCCTGTACCTGCTTCTCAAGCTCCTCTCTGGCAACATAGCCCTGTAACATATCATCCAGCTGTGCTCTTCGCTGTTCGTTTGCACCTATGATTTTCTCATGCTGGCTTATCTTTTCATTTATCTGCTGCTGATTCAGTGAAAAAGCACTCTTAAGTGCATCGATGTTTTTCTCAAGAAGCCTCTTTTTCTCCTTTAGCTCCTTATACTGCCCATTCTCCATTGTCCTGATAATCTCTTCGAGCTCATTTTTCTGCGAATTAACTGCTTTAAGCTCATCTGACGCCTCAGAAAGGCCCACAAAATACTCCGGCTCCCCCTTTAAGCACTCAAAACCTCTCTGTGCCTTGAGACTTGAAATAATACCCATAAGCTGTATCCGGTCCTTCTCAAGCCTCTCCACATCTGTCTCATACTCAGCAAGTCTTGCCTTGGATACCCTGCCTCCGATGCAGGCATTTGTAGTATAATCGCGCTTCTTCAGATGTCTGAAAATAAAGTTGCTGTATGAGTAGCAGTCCGGTGTAACTCCATCTCGTACCTGCTCAAGCTCGTCAACACTCCGGCACTTTATAATATGTCCCAGATATCTTTTCAGGCAGACATCTACATACTTTTCCTTTGTATCCACCGCCTCATAGAGCGAACCATCCATGGCCTTTGGTTCACTGTCCATGATAGCCTTGGAATTGATGAGGTCGACATCCTCAAACTGCTTCATGTCTCTGAAAATAACAGCAGCAGTATGCGCATAACGCGGCTCTGTGATAAGTGAGAACTTGAGCCTGCCCATACGTCCTTCTATGGCATTCTTCCATTCCTCGTCCTGTACATCAAACATATCCGCAAATACCTGTACCTTCACAGGCTCGCCAAATCTATCACTTAAGTCTCTCTGCAGCGCAGCTCTTGCCGAACGCAGGCTCTCACTGTACGACTTGCGGTTGTTCTTCATATCATCGACCAGACGTTTTTTCTCTTTAAGCTCTTTTGTTATCTCATTTTTCTGCGAAGTATTGTCCTCGAGCTCATCCTCGATATCCTTCTTTATAGACTCAAGCTTTAGATGAAGCTCCTGACATTTTGCCTCTGTGACATCGCCATCCACAATCTCTTCAATGAGGTTTAAAACTGCATTGCTCACATAATCTGTGATGACCTCATCCTCATCCCAGGCCTTTAGTCCGTTTGTGATTTTAATCCACTGACGGCTGTTGTCGGTAAGCATGAGACTTCTCTTCTCAAGCTCCCTAAGCTGATCCTTTTTGCTTCCTAAGTCGCTCGATTTCAAATCTGCACATACCTGGATATACTCCTGCTGCACATCTGCCTGCTGCCCGGCTATATCCTCTGCTTTTTCTGAAAGCCTGTCCTGTTCTTCTTCGATACGCTTTTTATCATCCTCAGCTGCCTGAATCTTTGCACGCATATCCTCGATATCTATGCACCTGATCATTGTCTCTGCCATGACAATATCGCTTTGGATATTTACCAGTTCCTGCCCTGACTCCTTTATTTCCTTAAGAAGCTCAATACGCTTGCGCATATCCTCTATTTTTTCCCTGATTTGTCTGTATGCATCGAGCTGCTCACTGATAGTCTCTATCGTGCCCGAGTCACTCTTTGGAAACATATAATCACGTATAAACTGGCCTGTTCCATTTGTCATTCTGAGTGCAATAGCACTTTTTTCCATTGTGATAAAACGATTCGGGTCAATATATCCTAAAATAACATCATATAATGTGCCAAGATATGCCTCCTTCGATGCGTAAATACGGTTTACATCCCCTCTGGCGCGTCTGTCAGCTGACTGTGAGCGAGTATTTACAAGCTTTTTAATATCATTATTTGAATAGCAAAAGCCGTCCGCTGTCACATATGAAGGCTCCGGCATCCTGCCCGAATGACTGAAGTACACAAATCTCTTAATCTCAGAATCGTTTTTTCGTACCTCAAATGCTATTCCTATACATGTAAACGTATGACTGCCTGTATCCTCTATCTCAAGCGCTATGACCGAACAAAAATCACAGTCGCCACGATTTGCGGAGCCATCCTTCTGCTCACCCCTCAAATAGCTCAGAACACTTCTCCTGTTTTTTGCATCATCTGCAGCCTTGTTCAAAAACGTGGGGCTGAAGCTGCCGTAGAGGATTACCTGAATCGCATCCATGACGGTTGATTTTCCCGAGCCACTCTTACCACTGAACAAATTGACATACTCATTAAATTGCAAAACCTTGTGATTTATTCCGCCCCAGTTGTTTAGACACATTCTGGTAAATATCTTCTTAGACTGACTCAATTGGTAACTCCTCCATTTCACTGTTCTTGGCAAATTCATGGGTATGGTTTACAGAACTGCCTTCTGTATTCAATCCGGCAGCTTCAAGTGTTGCAGCCGACTCGTTATCATACTTAATCAGCTCCACCTCATCACTGTACATGCGCACAAGCTCATTTATATCCATGGCTGAGCAGAATATATTTACTGTGCCATAAATATAGATTGGTGTGTTGTCCTCCAGGTTTGCAATAGCCCCCGGCAGTTCAATCATCTGATGTGTTTTCATAAGCAAAAGAGCGTCTGACCATTCCTGATTAGTGAGCTTTCTGGTAATCAGATTGGTATTTCTGCCATACTCACGAATCTCCGCCAGATTCGTTGTTGTCGCATTAAGCCCCTCGCCCATGATTTTATCCCTGTATATCATCTTCATTATAATGACAATCCTTGCAGTAAGAAGAGTCATCTTCTCGAGCATGACACCATCACCCGTTATCCTGAAAAGATGCTCCTGCTGGTCATGAACCAGCTCACAGTCAAGCACAGCCAGATAATCAGAGATAAACTCTCTGTTTCTAAGACACACCTGATACCTTGGATTGTCTCTTTGAATCAATGTAACGGGGTCACACTTCATTTGCAAAATACAGGTCTGCCTCAACAGATCCTGAATAGTTTTTCTAATATTTTCTGCCTCATTTGGCGAAACATTCTCCATATATTCAAACATACATTGCTCTCTTTTCTATGCTTCTCGTTTAGAGTCCGATTTGGATATTACAAGCCTTGAGTAGCTTACACCATCACTCTTTGTTATCTCTCCATCCAGACTCACCGTATCCTCACCCATGCGCTCATTGGTCTCCTCCTGCCATAAAAACAGAAGCTTTTCCAGATCCTCCATGGATTCTACAGTTTGTTCATCTGTCACAAACATGCCATCACGCATATTTTTATCTCTGAAGCTTTGAAGCTCCTTTTTGGTATACAATGGCTTTGGCACAAAATCTGCCATATCATCTTCGCCTGCCGAAGCATCGTCAATAACAAACGGAACAAACTCACTTCTTCCTCTCTCTCTTCTTCCCGGAAAACTGTCGTCCGTTACATTGTAAAACTGTCTGGTGAACTTCATTCTGTTTCGAAGAGCCCCAAGTATCTCATCTGTTTTATCACTCTTATCTATCAGGTTAATGAGCTTTACTATATTATCCTCGTCATCTGCGCCTTCCTGCAGGATATAGTGTATCCTTGCAAGCGCCCTCTTTGCAAAAATCGTCTTCTGCTCAATAAGCTTGTTGTACTTTCTCTCAATCAGGTCAAACTCATGCTCCACCTTATAGACAAGCTCACTTGCCTTATCACAGTACTCCACGCTGTACTCATAGCGTTTTCTCTCAAACGTACCGGGTGTAGTCTGCGAAAGAATTCCCTCAAGCTCAGCCCTCCTATCATCGTTCTGATTAAGGATTTTACTTATAAGCTCCTTTACAGCCTCCTTGTAACGATAAAAGCTATCCGTGGTTGTAAGGATGGCATAACGTCTGCTATCACTGTTATTAATTTCCTTAATCAGCACCTTCTGTATACCTATAAAATCCTTCATACGTGACAGCTCATCAAAATATGCCCTCATACCATCCTGCATATTTGATAAAAGCTGACCAAGATTTTTGACGTATACAACGCATTTTTCAGAATATCATTATTTTTTCCGGATCTGAAAAATATGTAAAAAGCGCACTGTAAACAGCCAGAATGCTCTCGCGCTCCCTGCTGTCATCATCCACAAGCAGCTTTTTAAACAGCTCAGCATACATCTGACTGTACTGAGGAAATGCAATCACATATGTGTTGAGCTTTTCATCAAAATCACTCCTGATCCAGCCCCAGTTTATAAGCCTGCCCAATATAGCTGATGGTGTCAGGGTGTATGCGAAAGTGGCCTGGTCATATATAACATCAATTTCGGAATCAGGATTATAATCATCATGATTATCCATGCTGCCACTATCTTTATCACTCTCATCTTCATTATAATCAGTCTGCCATACAATGCCTGTTTTTGATATGGTATCCGCTATGATTATCTGACACTCCTCACGTGTCAGTCCCAGTGATGCATAGACCTCGTTATTCTCCTCATATAACGCAACAACTATCTGCATGTATGCATCCATATTTTTCGTGCGGAATAAGCTATAAAATTCTTTTGGTATTCTATCTTTTAATGTCATACTCATATAATAACATATCCCCACGTTTTTCGCCATATACATGGAAATAAACGTGGGGATATTAATATTGCTGCTTCACACCTCAGTCTTAACAGTAACATCCGGTTACCATCAAATCACTCCTGATTGTGACCATCAATAATTCTATTCAATATAATATACTTACTGCTCAGCAACTCTCAGATGACGGATAAGCTCATTTAAGCTCTCTGCCTCACTGCTCATCTCCTGACTTGCAGCTGCGCACTCCTGTGAAGAAGCTGAGTTAGTCTGAACTACATCATTAATCTGCTCTACACCATTATTAATCTGCTTGATAGCATCTGTCTGTGTCTCAAGTGTCTCTGCGATTCCATTAACCTCATCTGTGATAGTCTTGGAATTGCCTGCAACCTCCTCAAGCTGCGATGCTGTCTTGCCTGCAATAACCATTCCTTTTTCAACAGCCTTGACTGAAGACTCAATAAGAGCTGCTGACTCCTTAGCAGCATTTGCACTCTGCTCAGCAAGTACAGTAACCTGGTCTGCAACAACTGCAAAGCCTTTTCCTGCCTCTCCTGCTCTGGCTGCCTCGATAGAAGCATTGAGTGCAAGAAGGTTTGTCTGTGATGCAATCTCATTGATTGTTGCGATGATTTTACCAATCTCCTGAGATGCCTCATTGATTTCATTCATAGATGTAACCATCTCATGCATCTGTCCGTTGCTATCCATAATCTCAGTTCCGAGTCCATCAACCTTCTGACTGATTTCCTTTGCATGCTCGGCATTCTCAGCTACCTGATCCGCTACAGAAGCAAGTGTGGCTGTAAGCTCCTCAACAACAGCGGCCTGGTCTGTTGCACCCTGCGCCAGATCACTTGAGCTGGCAGCTACCTGCCCAGCACCATTTGAAACCTCATTTGCCGCTCTCTGGATACCGCTGACTGTATCTGACATGCTCTCCTCGAAAGCAACGATTGATTCTTTAATTCCTACAAAATCGCCTTTCCACTCCACCTGTGGCTTAAAGTTGAAATTGCCATCTGCAAACTGTCTCATAGTCTGGTCGATATCATCAATATATGTGCCAAGTGTCCTGATAGACTTTCTAAGGTCATGTGCAAGTTTGCCAACCTCATCATCTGAATGATACTCCAGATTGCTGTGAAGATTTCCATTAACAAGCTCTCCCGCCACTACCTCAATCTGCTGTAATGGCTCAAGCACAGAATCAATAACCTGATCACTGATTTTTTCGCAATCATTGTAGCTACAATTCCAACTATTATTACATTGGCCAGTCCTATAACCAGGAAAAATGTAGCAACTGTTCCCGACTCGGCACCAAAGATATTAGCCTTTGCACCAAAATAAACCAATAAAACTGCAACAATTGATATGCCTCCCGATACAAGCAGCATATCCAATACTTTCTTATAGCCATATTTCAATCTCTGCTGAAGTGGCATTTCCATTATTTTGCTTTTAGCTTCCTCACCCATATGTAATTCTCCCTTTCTCATTTAGGTTTCGTTCTATACAGTAAGATTATTATATCATTACCATAGTACTATTTCAATGATAATTTGACAATATTCGTCATTTTTGACATATCGCCTAATTTCGGAAATGATTTATAGTCAAATACACTAATTTCCCGCTTATTACACCTCGAAATCCATACATGCCCTATTTGCAGTAAATGGTCTCACCCTGGTATCCGCCACTGCAACATGCTTAGGATTCTTTGCATACGCTGCAAGTGCATCAGCATCCTCAAATGTAGTATCAAGCATCACATCTACTGTAGATGTCGGAAGATAATCTGTGCGTACTGAAATGTCGATCATTCCCGGAATCTGCCCTTTAAGTCCCTCTAAGCCTTCCTTTATGCCGGCACGTATTTCCTTCTTCTGTGCCTCTGTGTACTCATCCTTGAGTGTCCATAAAATAATGTGTTTAACCATTGTGTTCCTCCTGAGTTTTTCAGGTCTTTCGACCAGTCCAAACTATAACATAATAATTTCTTTAATGTTCATCTCTTCTATAGTTCAAAACCATAAGGTGAATGGAGACCTTTGTATGAATAATATGCCATTCAGACCGCTATGTCAATTACATATTCTACCCCATCGCTTCGTTTCCTACCCCATTTTGCACCTTTTGTGGCAGAAAACATATTAGGTACAGTTTAGAATACATTTATTATTCAAATCATTTAATTTACATTTCTCTTTTAGCTTCTACCTTTGTTGCATATTTCCACGTCTTTCCGCAATCTTTTGAATAGATACTTTCCCAACTAAATGTATCCTTCTCAATATTTTTGAAATTCCATTGCCATATAGTTGTATCATTCGCATCTTTATTAATCCCTGTTTGTATAATATCATTCTCCAATTCTTCGGCGATTAACCTATCAACACTCCATTTGGAAACGTACACTATATTCCACTTTTTTGAATTATCTATCATTGGAACTCGTATTGTTGTTCCATAATCTCCGTATAAAGTATCTTCCTCTGTCCATTCTCCTCTTTTGGGACAAATGAAGACATCTTGAATTCCATACCCATCCATGACATATGAAAAAAAGCCACTCACCTTCTTTTGTATCTTCAATCTTCCCCTCTTCATCATATGTAGTCATTGTAAACGACCAATTTCCAACAAATCTACTATACAATGATAAATCTGTGTTATTATTCGCATTATTGCTTCCTAATGCTTCTAAAAATTCATTTTTCATTAGCGTACACTCTCCTCCCGATAAACATGTTGCTTATTTATCATTTGTAGTAATTGAATAAACAACCAAATCCCTATATTCCCCTGTGTTTTTATCAATTCTTCTTTTTCTTAAAACCCCATCCTTAATAAAACCTACCTTTTCAAGCAGATTAAGCGAAGGTTTATTATCTATATTACATTTTGCCTCAATGAGATACAGTCTATCTTTTGCCAAGTATTCTGAAATCATCTTTTTTACAGCTTCAGTGCCATAACCTTTACCATGCCACTTTTCACCAATAACATAACCAATTTCACCAATCCTTAATTCTTGATATGGTATATCAAAAGATATATATCCTATACATGCACCACTTTCTTTTTCAACAATTACCCATGCATTCGTATTTTTCACCATAGCATTTACAAAAGAATTCATCTGATCCATATTCATTGGATATCCCATTATAAAATCACCCAAATGCTCATCTGTCCCCCATCCCTCGAAGCATATTGAAGCATCTTCATTCACAAAATGGCGGATGTATAATCGCTCTGTTTCTATTTTCATCATAAAAATCCTTTTCCATCTACATTATGACTTGGCACCACTACATCAATTAATCCTACTATAACATACTTTTAAACTGTAAAAAAGGGTTTCCGAGAAATCTCGAAACCCTTGAATTTACTAGATATTTACACTACTAACAAGTAATTACTCGATAACTGTAGCAACACGTCCAGATCCTACTGTACGTCCACCTTCACGATACTTTAATATCATTTTACCTCATATTTTTTATGGTTTTCTCTCCAAAATACAGTGAAAAACGACTGATTTGTACTATTTATTTTTATTTGCCTGATTTCTTGGCACCGTTTTGGCACCGGAAGCCTCAGTCAAAAAGCTTCTCTTCTGTTGTTTATACTCTTCTCTATCAGCTTTAATTTATAGCCAAAAAGCAGCCAGTTTTTCATATAAATAATTTCTAATAACTTTTATCGCCTTTCTTCAAAGGAGAAAACGTAATCTTATTTGCCAAAAGAAAAAGAATTATTATTACAATACCAAGTCCCACAAAAAGTGAACTTGTATCAACAACAGTAACTTTGTATATAATACTAATCACAAAAGATACCACTGGCGCGCATGCGTATGTAAGTGAAAATCGAATTGCAGAAACACGTCCTATATATTCTTTAGTAACTTCTTTTACAAATTTCACTTGTACATAAGTAATCATTAATCCCAATGCTGCACCAATTATTATCGAACCGATTAGCAACAGTAATTTTTGAGTTATAGGATTTGCAATATATTTTGAAACAAATGCAATAAAAACATAGTATACACCTAAAACAATTCCACAAAATGTAACAAGTGTATTATTTTTTTTCTCCTCTTTCATTTTTGCAAAAGTCAATGATCCCAAAATAGTACCAATAGTTACGCTTACACTTAGTAATGAAACAATTTTGGCATCTCCACTAAACATTTCTCTTGCAATCGGGGCGAGCAGTGCATCAAATGGAACCACTGCTGAATTAATTAGAATACATAAAAAACATAGTTTTAATAGCTTCTTATGGTCAAATACATAACTAAATCCATCTCTAAGCGAAATTAAATATTCTCTGCCAATTATTCGGTTTGTCTTCTTTTCTTCTTGAACAGAAAATTCTATTTTTACTATAAGCAACGCTGATATTAAAAATATCAAAGCATCTATCGCTAAAGAAATACCTATTCCAAATGAACTAATCACTATGCCTGACAAGCCAGTTCCAACTAATACTGCTATTTTGGTACAAGACACATTGACACTTACACCTTTATCATAATGTTCATTAGGAAGTACATGCTGAATAACTGCTACCCCTGCTGGCATATGAAATGCTTCTATTAATGAAATGGATATTGTCATAAAAACCAATATTAATGGTGAAAGCATGTTTTGTGTATATACATATAATATATACAAAACTAACAGAACTCGAGCTATATCTGAAAGTACTAACACTTTCTTTTTATTCATATTCTCGACTAATGGACCTATAAATGGTTGAATAATTACAGAAGTAGCTTGATTAATACCAAAAATAATCGCAGACCACCCTGCACTATTTGTAAGTAAATATACCAACCATGTAAAAAGTATTGTATCTAATGAATCACCACAGCGGTTAATAATATTAGAAGTCAGCAGATAAACATAATTGTGGTTATGATATAACTCATGTCTATTCATATTTGTTACCTCTCTAATCATAATTTAGATTGTTTAATTTCGCAAGCTATCTTATAAAGATCCTGATGTTTTAAAGCCGCTGCTTTTTCTATAACATTATCAATTTCTGATATATCATTAAGTGATTCCAAATATTTTTTCCATTTTTTCATTTCAACATTATATGCACAGTATCTATTTTCACTTTCAAATGAGCCGTTAATGCAATAACGACTATTACTACATCCTCCTAAGCATCGTTCTGTATAACGACATTCTCTGCAAAATCCTTTTAACTTACTACTATCAAAATTTCTATTCCACTTAAAAGAGTCCGGACTTTCCCAAATCGACTTTAAAGATTTTTCACGAATATTTCCCGCTACTAATGTTTTATCTCTAATAGAAGTACAAGCAACAATATCTCCATTATGCAGAATACCAATTACATGCTTTCCTGCTCCACAACCTGTCCAAGACCAATTATCATTAAGAAAATTCTCATTTACTTTTATATCTTTATTGCTATAATAACCTATGCAATCTGCCAAAACAATTAACAACTTACCTCCAATTTTATTATATGCAAAATCAATAATAGAAAGAATATCTTGAGGTTCTATAAGCCATTCTGGGCGTTTTGCAAAATTCCCCATTGGTAATGCAATCTGTAACTGCCAACTATTAACTCCCAAATCACTTAATAATTGATATAGTTCTTCCAATTCACATATATTTTCTTTATTTATTGAAGTTATTACTGATGTCGAAATATTATTTTTTCTTAATTCTTTCAATGCTTTAATACTTTTATTGAATGATCCCGATCTCCGTATAAAATCGTGAGTTTTTTCAAGACCATCAATACTTAAACAGACACTTCTAATTCCTGATGTTATCGCATTATGAATAAAGTTTTCATCAATCAACCAACCATTTGTAATAATACTTGTTATTATGCCATTATCTACTAATCTTTTCGCAATAATATGCCAGTCACTACGTGTCGTAGGTTCCCCTCCAGATAATGTAATAACTTTTAATCCCAAATCTTTTAATTGGTCACACACCTCAAGAGCTTCTGATGTATTCAACTCATCGGGTAGCGCTTCTGCACAACTTGAACCGCAATGTTTACAACGCATATTACAACCCATTGTTATTTCCCATACAGCTGTAGTTAATTTATTCATATATTCTCTCCTATAATCCTTTTTAAATAAAAAAGACCTACTCTATATTTCTTTTTACATAGAGCAAGTCTTTTCTACAAACTACATTCTCACACCTGTTCCGTACATAACTGGTCCAAATAAGTTCTTAGAGGTTTTTAATTCAGAAATCTCTACAAACTCCAAGCTCAATTCTTCAAGATTAAACATTTTTATCCACCTCCCGTTTATTGAATTTATCTTAAGAATATATCTCTTATTTTCAAATGTCAAGTTATTTTCATTATTTTTTCCAAATTTCGAGTTCAAATTCTCGTTTTATTTGTAACATATTTTCCATTTTCTACGCATACATCAGATCTCTTAACCACTTATAAATGTCCGTAAAATTGCAAAAGCAACTGGAATCAGTGCTACAACCTTATATTCAATCATTCAAAAAGATTCCAATATTCGATTTGATTTTGCTTTAAGACTTGCAAACGAATTGCAAATTGATGTGAATGAGATATGTTCTGCCAGTCCATTTTCTGACACAATTAAGGAAGAAGAGATTTATCCTACACTTCCAGACGGTTTGAACGGAGCCTTAGACGCAAGTCGTGTAAAGACTTACTTAAAAAATTCTATGTATCCGTTGATGTATCTTTTTGGCAAAAATAGTATGCCTGATGTAGATAATCTACTTACATCATTCTATCAGCTTGATGATGAAGCCAGACAGGAAGTTGTAGAAACAATCCGTCTGAAACTGCAATATCATCGAGATCCGAAACGTGCTGAACAGATCAAGCAGATTAAAGGTTGGTAAAAAATCACTCCTGTGAATGGCAAACATTCGCAGGAGTTTCTTTTTGGGCACCGTTTTGGCACCACTGGTCTTATTTTTCAATTTTAAATTTATCTGTATTTTATCTTGCTGATAAATATTTCGCTATTTCTCTACTTATAATTTTTCAAATCATTCTCTCTTTAAGATACAGAAAAACCCGTAGAACCGAAGTTCTACGGGTATCTTACGTTTGGACACAACGTTATCTTACGATAACAAATCTATATTCAGATTGTATTACTCGATGATTGTAGCAACACGTCCAGATCCTACTGTACGTCCACCCTCACGGATAGCGAATGTAAGACCCTGCTCCATAGCTACTGGATGGATGAGCTCGATTGTCATCTCTACGTTATCACCAGGCATGCACATCTCTGTACCTGCTGGAAGCTCGCAAACACCTGTTACGTCTGTTGTTCTGAAGTAGAACTGTGGACGATAGTTGTTGAAGAATGGAGTATGACGTCCACCCTCGTCCTTTGTAAGAACGTAAACCTGAGCTGTGAACTTATGGTGACATGTTACTGTACCAGGCTTAGCAAGAACCTGTCCACGAACGATCTGGTCACGGTTAATACCACGGAGAAGTGCTCCGATGTTATCACCAGCCTGAGCCTCGTCTAACTGCTTACGGAACATCTCGATTCCAGTAACAACAGTCTTCTGAACGTCCTCTTTAACACCAAGGATCTCTAACTCGTCGTTGAGGTGAAGTGTACCACGCTCTACTCTACCAGTTGCAACAGTACCACGACCTGTGATTGTGAATACGTCCTCTACTGGCATAAGGAATGGCTTATCTGTATCACGCTGTGGATCTGGGATATAAGAATCAACAGTATCCATAAGCTCCATGATCTTGTCTCCCCAAGGTCCCATTGGATCCTCAAGAGCCTTAAGAGCTGATCCCTGGATGATTGGGCAATCATTGAATCCGTACTCTTCAAGCTGCTCGGTTACTTCCATCTCAACCAGCTCGATCAGCTCGGGATCGTCAACCATATCACACTTGTTCAGGAATACGATGATGTAAGGAACGCCTACCTGACGGGACAGAAGGATGTGCTCCTTTGTCTGAGCCATAACACCATCAGTAGCAGCAACAACGAGGATAGCACCATCCATCTGAGCTGCACCAGTGATCATGTTCTTTACGTAGTCAGCATGTCCAGGACAGTCAACGTGTGCGTAATGTCTCTTTTCTGTCTCATACTCAACGTGAGCTGTAGAAATTGTGATTCCACGCTCTCTCTCCTCTGGAGCCTTATCAATGTTAGCGAAATCTGTAGCTGTGTTACCAGCGACACGAGCTGCTAATACTGCTGTAATAGCTGCTGTTAAAGTTGTTTTACCATGATCTACGTGACCGATGGTACCAATATTACAATGTGGTTTTGTTCTTTCAAATTTAGCCTTTGCCATTTTGAAACGTCCTCCTTAAACTTTTATGCCCCATGGGCTATTTTTATAATCTACCGACTGCTTTGATTATACGAAATAATCAAAGTTTTTTCAAGAATAAATTTTACGGCAAATCCCCCTTTTTCAAGGGGAAATGCCTTTATTTTTGATTTTTATACCATATATAGTATATATTTCATCATTTGTACTATAAATTGTTTGCTAATTTGCAATTATTTTGCGTGGTTAGCAAGAACCTTGTCCTGTACATTCTTTGGAACCGGCTCATATCTGTCGAAGAACATTGAGTAGTTTCCACGTCCCTGTGTCTTAGAACGAAGGTCTGTAGAGTAACCGAACATCTCTGCAAGTGGTACATATGCATGTACAATCTTTCCACCGCCGAGATCGTCCATACCCTCGATACGTCCACGACGAGAGTTAACATCACCGATAACGTCTCCCATGTACTCCTCAGGCATTGTAACCTCTACCTTCATGATAGGCTCAAGTAATACAGGTGCGGCCTTTGCCATAGCCTCTTTGAAACACATAGATCCGGCAATGTGGAATGCCATCTCTGATGAATCGACCTCATGGTAAGATCCATCGTATACTGTTGCATGGATACCAACTACTGGGAATCCACCAAGAGAGCCGGCCTTTGTAGCCTCCTCGATACCTTCGCCGATTGATGGGATGTACTCCTTTGGAATAGCACCACCGACAACCTCTGAATCGAACTTGAAAAGTTCTTCTCCATTGGCATCCATTGGCTCGAAACGAACCTTACAGTGTCCGTACTGTCCACGTCCACCTGACTGCTTAGCATATTTGTATTCCTGATCAACAGCCTTTGTAAATGTCTCCTTGTAAGCAACCTGAGGTGCACCAACGTTTGCCTCAACCTTGAACTCACGGAGAAGGCGGTCAACGATGATCTCAAGGTGAAGCTCACCCATACCAGCGATGATTGTCTGACCTGTTTCCTGATCAGTATGAGCACGGAATGTAGGATCCTCCTCTGCAAGCTTTGCAAGAGCCTCACCTAACTTACCCTGTCCAGCTTTTGTCTTTGGCTCGATAGCGAGCTCGATAACTGGCTCTGGGAACTCCATAGACTCAAGGATAACCGGATGCTGCTCATCACAGATTGTATCACCTGTTGTTGTGAATTTAAATCCAACAGCAGCAGCGATATCACCTGAGTAAACCTCATCCAATTCCTGTCTCTTATTTGCATGCATCTGAAGAATACGTCCGATACGCTCTTTCTTATCCTTTGTTGCATTTAATACATAAGAACCTGCCTTACATTTTCCTGAGTAAACACGGAAGAATGCAAGCTTTCCTACGAATGGATCTGCCATGATCTTGAATGCAAGTGCTGAGAATGGCTCATCATCTGATGAATGTCTCTCAATCTCATTTCCCTCAAGATCTGTTCCCTTGATTGAAGGGATATCTGTAGGAGCTGGCATGTACTCAACAATAGCGTCAAGTAACTTCTGTACACCCTTGTTACGGTATGCAGAACCACAACATACAGGTACGGCTGTACACTCACATGTTGCTTTACGAAGAACCTTCTTCATATCCTCTACAGATGGCTCCTCACCCTCAAGATACTGCATCATGAGATCGTCATCTAACTCACAGATTTTCTCAATGAGCTCTGTACGATACTCTGCAGCCTGATCAGCCATATCTCCAAGATCATCAGTAACTGTGATATCGTCACCCTTCTCATCATTGTAGATATATGCCTTCATCTCGAAAAGGTCGATAATTCCTTTGAAATCGTCCTCTTTACCGATTGGTAACTGAAGTACGATAGCATTTTTTCCCTAATCTTGTACGGATCTGGTCAACAGCTCCGTAGAAGTTTGCACCTAAGATATCCATCTTATTGATGAATGCCATACGAGGTACATTGTATGTGTCAGCCTGACGCCAAACGTTCTCTGACTGAGGCTCAACACCACCCTTCGCACAGAACACACCAACTGCGCCATCAAGTACACGGAGTGAACGCTCAACTTCTACTGTGAAGTCAACGTGGCCCGGTGTATCGATGATGTTGATACGATGCTCAAGTGCTCCTGGCTTTGGTTTAGTGAACTCTTCAAGTGTCCAGTGACATGTTGTAGCGGCAGAAGTAATTGTGATACCTCTTTCCTGCTCCTGCTCCATCCAGTCCATTGTCGCAGTACCTTCGTGAGTATCACCGATCTTGTAGTTAACACCTGTATAATAAAGAATACGCTCTGTCAGTGTTGTTTTACCAGCATCGATATGAGCCATGATTCCGATATTTCTGGTTCTCTCAAGTGGATATTCTCTTCCAGCCAAGGTTTTTTCCTCCTATATTTAGTGTCCTATGCACAACCGGACTCTGTTACAAATCCGGTCCGCTGCATGAATCAAAAGCAAAGCTGTAAGCTTCTTACAGAAACTAGAATCTGTAATGTGCGAATGCCTTGTTTGCCTCTGCCATCTTGTGCATATCTTCTTTTCTCTTAACAGATGCGCCTGTGTTGTTAGCTGCATCCATGATCTCGTTAGCTAATCTCTCAGCCTGAGTTTTCTCTCCTCTGGCACGTGAGAATGCTGTTAACCAACGAAGGCCTAAAGCCTGACGACGATCAGGGCGAACCTCGATTGGTACCTGATATGTGGCACCACCGATACGTCTTGCTTTTACTTCGAGAGCTGGCATTACATTGTTCATAGCCTCTTCGAATACTTCAAGAGCTGGTCTTCCTGTCTTCTCTTCTACTGTAGCAAATGCTCCGTATACAATCTTCTGAGCTACGCCTTTCTTACCGTCTAACATAATGCTGTTAACAAGCTTTGTAACTACTTTGCTGTTGTACATTGGATCTGCTAATACGTCTCTTTTCTGAGTATGTCCTTTACGTGGCACGTTACTTCCCTCCTTAATCATGATATTTGTGGATTAATTCATCGGTACTCACATGTGTCTCTCTAATGTGTTCGTGCGGAATTGTATTCATAAAGTGAAATCCTGCATCTGCAGGTCTAATCCCAACACTAACCTACTTTAGTTCTGTTTGTGATACACAATGTTGCTAAATTATTTAGCAGCTTTTGGTCTCTTTGCGCCGTACTTAGAGCGAGCCTGTTTTCTGTTTGCAACACCTGCAGTATCTAATGTACCACGGATGATATGGTAACGTGTACCTGGTAAATCCTTAACACGGCCACCACGAATAAGAACAACGCTATGCTCCTGTAAGTTGTGTCCCTCACCAGGAATGTATGAAGTTACTTCGATTCCGTTTGAAAGACGAACTCTGGCGATCTTTCTAAGAGCTGAGTTAGGCTTCTTAGGAGTAGCTGTCTTAACAGCTGTACATACACCACGCTTCTGTGGAGAAGAAGTGTTGATTGGCTTCTTCTGGAGAGAGTTAAAGCTTCTCTGAAGAGCTGGTGCTGTAGATTTCTTTACAGATGTCTGACGTCCTTTTCTTACTAACTGGTTGAATGTTGGCATTCTTTTCACCTCCTGTTTTATTTTAAGCAGTGCAATCTTATGCACGCTAAAATATTATACAAATCCTTGTCTGTTTTGTCAAGACCAATTTTGTTTTCAATATAATACAAGAAAGAAGTCCGGTTTCCCGGACTTCTTTCAGACTGTAGACAAAGTCCTCGGCATTTTGCCGAGGATTTTTCTATGAAAAGAGGCTAAAAGTCAGTATTTTCAAGACTTTTAAGCCTCTTTTTGGTATAATGAAGATATCAAAAAAGGTGGTGTTTTCATATGATGACTCAAGAAACTGAAAAAGTAAGAAAACAAATGCAGATCGTATGTATTGACGATCTTGTTCCACAGGATCATCTTCTGCGAATTATCGATAAAGCCATCGACTGGTCATTTATTTATGACCTTGTTCGTGATACTTATTCGGATAGCATGGGACGTCCAAGCATTGATCCAGTAACGCTTATCAAGATTCCCCTTATTCAATACCTGTACGGAATAAAAAGCATGCGCCAAACTATTAAAGAGATTGAGGTAAACATGGCGTATCGTTGGTTTCTTGGACTTGAACTTTATGATTCTGTTCCACATTTCTCTACCTTCGGAAAGAATTATACCCGCCGGTTTAAGGATACTGATTTATTTGAGCAGATTTTTCAGCATATCCTAGAAGAATGCTACCGCTTCAAGCTGGTTGATCCAACAGAAATCTTTGTCGATGCAACGCATGTCAAAGCAAGGGCTAATAACAAAAAGATGCAAAGACGAATTGCACAGCAAGAAGCCTTATTCTATGCCGATATGCTACGCAAAGATATCGATGCTGACAGAGAAAAACATGGAAAGAAATCGCTTAAAGATAAGGACGATCATAATAAGCCCGGAGTCGATGGCAATGATAAATTTGAAGACTATACGGATGACATTCCGCTAGACGGAAAAACTATTAAGTGCAGTACAACAGATCCTGAAAGCGGATGGTTCCGAAAGGGCGAACATAAGCATGTGTTTGCCTATGGGATTGAAACTGCCTGTGATAAAAACGGATGGATTATCGATTTCACAGTAAATCCAGGAAACGAGCATGACAGCAGAACTTTTAAAGGTCTTTATGATAAGCTTACAAATGTCGGAATGAAATACTGTATTGTTGATGCTGGTTATAAAACTCCTGCGATAGCAAAAATTCTTATAGACGATGGTGTGACACCGGTATTCCCATACAAACGCCCAATGACTAAAGACGGATTTTTCAGAAAACATGAGTATGTGTATGATGAATACAATGATGCATACATTTGTCCGGGTAATCATTTCCTGCACTATAGCACCACCAATCGAGATGGGTATCGTGAGTACAAAAGCTGCGGAAAAATCTGTGAGGGATGTCAATATCTATCTCAGTGTACAGCAAGCAAAAATCATGTAAAACTTGTTACAAGACATGTTTGGGAAGATTACATGGAAACATGCGAAGATATTCGTTACACAGCGGGGATGAAGGATTTGTATTCACACCGAAAGGAAACAATCGAAAGAATCTTTGGAACAGCAAAAGAAAACCATGGATTCCGGTATACACAAATGTACGGAAAAGCGCGGATGAAAATGAAAGTCGCGCTCACTTTTGCATGCATGAATTTAAAGAAGCTTGCAAAATGTAAGAAGGAATGGGGATTACAAATGGCATAAATCCAGTGGGAATATGCTTGTTTAAACAAAACACCTTCGCACTAACGAGAAAAAGGCTCCGAGAAACATAATTTCTCGGAGCACTATGTCTACAGTCTGAAAGAAGTCCGGTTTCCCGGACTTCTTTGTTTTTAGTTTGTAACAGCTTCTGTAGCTTAAGTACAAACATCAGTAATTATTCTTCATCAGCTGATTCAGCATCTGTATCAATGACTCCGACTGCCTCTTCCTCTGCGAAATCCGCAAAATCATCATCATCAAAATCAAGTGTATCGTCATCGTTTACATCGCTGTCAAGCTTGATATTACGATAAATCTTCATACCTGTTCCTGCCGGGATGAGCTTACCGATGATTACGTTCTCCTTCATACCGATAAGCGGATCAACCTTTCCCTTGATTGCTGCCTCAGTAAGAACCTTTGTGGTCTCCTGGAATGAAGCTGCTGACAGGAATGAGTTGGTTGCAAGAGATGCCTTTGTGATTCCAAGTAATACCTGTGAGCCAACTGCAAGCTCCTTGCCCTCTTCCTCAAGCTTCTCGTTGAGCTCTAAGAAGTCAAGGGCATCAACCATGCTGCCCGGAAGTAAATCTGAATCTCCCGGCTCCTCTACGCGGATCTTCTGTAAGCACTGACGAACTATAACCTCGACATGCTTATCGTTAATCTCAACACCCTGTAAACGGTAAACACGCTGTACCTCGCGGAGCATGTAATCCTGAACCGCACGAACGCCCTTAATCTTGAGAATATCGTGTGGATTTACAGAACCCTCTGTAAGCTCGTCGCCGGCCTCAAGCTCCTGTCCGTCTACAACCTTGATACGTGAGCCGTAAGGAATGAGGTAAGCCTTTGTCTCGCCTGTCTCGTTGTTTGTAACGATAACCTCACGCTTCTTCTTTGTATCCTTGATTGTGGCAATTCCGCCGAACTCTGTGATAATAGCGAGTCCCTTAGGCTTACGTGCCTCGAAAATCTCCTCTACTCGAGGAAGACCCTGTGTGATATCTCCACCGGCAACACCACCTGTATGGAAGGTTCTCATGGTAAGCTGTGTACCAGGCTCACCGATTGACTGTGCTGCAATGATACCGATTGCTTCACCAACCTGTACTGCCTGACCTGTTGCAAGGTTTGAACCGTAACACTTAGCACATACTCCCATGTGTGAACGGCAGGTAAGCACTGTACGGATCTTAACCTGTGTGATTGGATTACCATTCTCGTCAACACCCTCTGCCATAACCTTTGCTGCACGCTTTGGTGTAATCATATGGTTGGCCTTAACGATTACATTGCCATCCTTATCGCAGATTGTATTGCAAGAGAAACGACCTGTAATTCTCTCCTGAAGGCTCTCGATTTCCTCTCGACCCTCCATGAATGCCTTTACAACCATTCCCGGAATCTCACGTCCTGTGCCTGCACAGCAGTCTGACTCACGAACGATCATATGCTGTGAAACATCTACGAGACGTCTTGTAAGGTATCCTGAATCGGCTGTACGAAGCGCTGTATCTGAAAGTCCCTTACGAGCTCCATGTGCTGACATGAAGTACTCGAGTACGTCAAGACCCTCACGGAAGCATGACTTGATAGGAAGCTCGATTGTACGACCTGTTGTATCAGCCATGAGTCCTCGCATACCTGCAAGCTGTTTGATCTGCTTATCAGATCCACGGGCTCCGGAATCTGCCATCATGAAGATGTTGTTGTACTTATCAAGACCTGTAAGAAGTGCCTTTGTAAGGGCATCATCTGTATCCTTCCATGTCTCGATAACCTCTTTGTAACGCTCCTCATCAGTGATAAGTCCACGCTTGTACTGTCTTGTAATCTTATCTACAGTGTCCTGTGCATCAGCGATCATCTGTGGCTTCTGTGGTGGCACTGTCATATCTGAAATTGAAACTGTCATGGCAGCCTGGGTTGAATACTTGTATCCCATAGCCTTGACATTGTCAAGAACCTCTGCTGTTGTTGTAGCTCCGTGTGTGTTGATAACCTTCTCAAGGATCTGCTTGATCTGTTTCTTACCAACGTGGAACTCAACCTCAAACTTGAGTGCATTCTCAGCCTTTGATCTGTCTATAAAACCAAGATCCTGTGGAATGTTCTCATTGAATATCAAAAGTCCTACTGTTGTCTCTGTAAAACCTGAAACCTCTGTGCCGTCAGGAAGCTTTACTGTACGGTGTACAAAGATATTCTGGTGAAGAGTAATCTCCTTGTTCTCGTAAGCGAGCATTGCAAGATTAACACTTCCATAGTAACGGCCGAGAAGATCTATCGGTCTGCAAAGCACACGACGGTTTCCGTCTGTAACATCCTCAAACCAGATGAGGTCATATAAGCCAAGCTCAGCCTTTCCTGTATTTTCATCAGGAGTTGTAAGCTTTCTAAGCTCCTCAACATCATTGTATACAGTGTCTGATGACACCTGTGCAACCATCTTTGGATCATCCTTGTAATCAGCGAGCTTTCTCATTGTGAGGTAGTAAACTCCAAGGATCATATCCTGTGAAGGAACGGCTACAAGTCCACCATCGGAAGGCTTAAGCAGGTTGTTAGGTGACAGAAGCATGAATCTGCACTCAGCCTGTGCCTCAGCAGTCAGTGGAAGATGTACAGCCATCTGGTCTCCATCGAAGTCGGCGTTGAACGCTGTACATACGAGTGGATGAAGCTTGATTGCCTTACCCTCTACAAGGATTGGCTCGAAGGCCTGGATTCCAAGTCTGTGGAGTGTAGGAGCACGGTTCAGCATAACCGGATGCTCTTTGATGACGTCCTCGAGCACATCCCAGACCTCAGTCTGAAGTCTCTCGACCATCTTCTTCGCACTCTTTATATTATGTGCGGTTCCGTTAGCGGCAAGCTCCTTCATAACGAATGGTTTAAACAGCTCAATAGCCATCTCCTTTGGAAGACCACACTGATAAATCTTAAGCTTAGGTTCTACGCAGATAACTGAACGTCCTGAGTAGTCAACTCGCTTTCCGAGAAGGTTCTGACGGAAACGTCCTCCCTTTCCCTTTAGCATGTCTGAAAGAGACTTAAGAGCTCTGTTTCCCGGACCGGTAACAGGACGTCCACGACGGCCGTTGTCGATAAGTGCATCGACAGCCTCCTGAAGCATACGTTTCTCGTTACGAACGATGATATCCGGTGCTCCAAGATCAAGAAGTCTTCTAAGACGGTTGTTACGGTTGATGATTCGTCTGTAAAGGTCGTTAAGATCACTTGTTGCGAAACGTCCTCCATCGAGCTGAACCATTGGACGAAGATCCGGTGGAATAACAGGAATAACTGTCATAATCATCCACTCAGGCTTGTTTCCTGACTCACGGAAAGCCTCTACAACCTCAAGCCTCTTGATGATACGTGCACGCTTCTGGCCTGTAGCATTCTCAAGCTCTGCCTTAAGCTCTGCCGAATCCTTCTCGAGATCGATTGCTGCTAAAAGCTCATGGATAGACTCAGCACCCATTCCTACACGGAATGCTGAGCGGCCATAAGTATCGCATGCCTCCTGGTACTCTGACTCGTTGAGAATCTGCTTGTATGCAAGCTTTGTCTCGCCCGGGTCAAGCACAATATATGAAGCAAAGTACAGTACTCTCTCAAGTACACGTGGAGATAAGTCAAGGATGAGTCCCATACGTGATGGGATACCCTTGAAATACCAGATATGAGATACAGGAGCAGCAAGCTCGATGTGTCCCATACGCTCTCTACGAACGCTTGACTTTGTGATTTCTACGCCACATCGGTCGCAGACAACACCCTTATAACGTATCTTCTTGTATTTACCACAATGACACTCCCAGTCCTTCGTTGGTCCGAAAATCTTCTCGCAGAAAAGACCGTCTTTTTCAGGCTTTAATGTTCTATAGTTAATAGTCTCAGGCTTTTTAACCTCGCCATGTGACCACTCTCTGATCTTTTCAGGAGATGCTAATCCAATCTGAATCGCATCAAACTGCATTGCCTGATTATTTTCTATATTATTTGTTTCTGGCATTTTGGCACTCCCTTCTAATTATTCTTCGTCATCAAGAACTTCATCAGCAAAAATATCGTCATCCGCTGTCTCAGGAGACTCTTCCTCTTCTATGTCAACAAGCTCTTCGTTGTCATCAAATTCTTTCTTTGAGAAACCATGCTCTGCGAATGACTCACTGTCCTCGAATGCATAGTCCTTATCGTTTCCGATAATTGAGTTGATATCTGTATTACCGTACTCACTTGTCTCGATAAGCTCAACCTCTTCTCTGTTCTCATCAAGTACCTTGACATCCAGACCAAGTGCCTGAAGCTCTTTGAGAAGTACCTTGAATGACTCTGGAATACCAGGCTCAGGGATATTCTCACCCTTGATGATAGCCTCGTAGGTCTTGACACGGCCAACAACATCATCGGACTTCATTGTAAGGATCTCCTGGAGTGTATATGCAGCACCATATGCCTCAAGAGCCCAAACCTCCATCTCTCCGAAACGCTGTCCACCGAACTGTGCCTTACCACCGAGTGGCTGCTGTGTAACTAATGAGTAAGGACCTGTTGAACGTGCATGAATCTTATCGTCAACAAGATGATGCAGCTTAAGGTAATGCATGTGTCCGATAGTTGTCTTTCCATCGAAGCACTCACCTGTTCTACCATCACGAAGCTGTACCTTTCCATCCTTGGAAATCGGAACGCCCTTCCATAAGCTTCTGTGAGCTCTGTTTGTTGAAAGGTATTCCATAACATCCTCACGGAGTGTATCAACATATTTATCGTAGAAGATTTCAGCATCTGCGCTCCAGTATGGATGCTCAGCCTGTAAATCCTTTTCAAGCTCTTCCTTATCGAACGGAAGATTTACGTAATCATTTGCAAGCTCAAGTGTATCCTCGATATCTACCTCGTTTGCTCCGTCAAATACAGGAGTTGAGATATTGAAGCCAAGTGCCTTTGCAGCGAGACTCAGGTGAATCTCAAGGACCTGACCGATGTTCATTCGTGAAGGAACACCGAGTGGGTTAAGTACGATATCCAGTGGACGTCCGTTTGGAAGGAATGGCATATCCTCAACAGGAAGTACACGGGAAACGACACCCTTGTTACCGTGACGTCCGGCCATCTTATCACCGACAGAGATCTTTCTCTTCTGTGCGATGTAAATGCGGACTGCCTGGTTCACACCAGGAGACAGCTCGTCACCGTTCTCTCTTGTGAATACCTTTGCGTCTACAACGATACCATACTCACCGTGTGGTACCTTAAGGGAAGTATCACGAACCTCACGTGCTTTCTCACCGAAGATTGCACGAAGAAGTCTCTCCTCTGCTGTAAGCTCAGTCTCACCCTTAGGAGTAACCTTACCTACAAGGATATCACCGGCACGAACCTCTGCACCTACACGGATGATACCTCTCTCATCAAGGTCCTTGAGTGCGTCGTCGCCGACACCAGGGACATCACGTGTAATCTCCTCAGGTCCGAGCTTTGTATCACGTGACTCTACCTCATATTCCTCGATATGAACTGATGTATACACATCATACTCTACGAGACGCTCTGAAAGAAGAACGGCATCCTCGTAGTTGTATCCTTCCCATGTCATGAATCCGATAAGCGGGTTCTTTCCAAGAGCAAGCTCTCCCTGACTTGTTGAAGGACCATCTGCGATAACATCGCCTGCCTTAACCTTGTCACCCTTAAATACGATAGGTCTCTGGTTGTAGCAGTTTGACTGGTTAGAACGAGAGAACTTTGTAAGGATATACTCTCTCTTGTTTCCGTCAGTCTCTTTTATGATAATGCGGTTTGACTCTGAAGATAATACCTCTCCGTCTGCCTTTGCAACTACGCAGACACCTGAGTCAACTGCGGCCTTTGTCTCAATACCTGTACCAACTACAGGAGCCTCTGTGGTCAGAAGCGGAACGGCCTGACGCTGCATGTTTGATCCCATGAGGGCACGTGTAGGGTCATCGTTCTGCAAGAACGGAATCAGCGCTGTAGCTACTGAGAATACCATCTTTGGAGATACATCCATATAATCAAATGCTGACTTATCGTACTCCTGAGTTTCCTCTCTATAACGACCTGAAACTGAGTTACGTATGAAATGTCCTTCGGCATCAAGCTTCTCATTAGCCTGTGCTACGTGGTAGTTGTCCTCCTCGTCGGCTGTCATGTATACAACCTCTTCTGTGACTACCGGGTTCTTAGGATCAGTCTTGTCAATCTTACGGTACGGAGCCTCTACGAAGCCATACTCATTGATTCTCGCATAGCATGCAAGTGAGTTGATAAGACCGATGTTTGGTCCCTCAGGAGTCTCTACAGGACACATACGGCCGTAGTGAGTGTAATGTACATCTCGAACCTCGAATCCAGCACGGTCTCTTGAAAGACCACCAGGTCCAAGTGCTGATAAACGTCTCTTGTGAGTAAGCTCTCCAAGAGGGTTGTTCTGATCCATGAACTGTGAAAGCTGTGAAGAACCGAAGAATTCTTTAACAGCGGCAGTTACAGGCTTTATATTGATAAGTGACTGAGGTGAAATTCCCTCTAAGTCCTGTGTAGTCATTCTTTCACGAACAACACGCTCCAGTCTTGAGAGACCGATACGGTACTGGTTCTGTAACAGCTCTCCAACCGCACGGATACGTCTGTTTCCAAGATGATCGATATCGTCATCTGTTCCTGCGCCCCACTCTAAGTGCATATTGTAGTTGATAGTTGCGAAGATATCTTCTTTAGTAATATGCTTTGGAATAAGGTCAGATATATCTCTCTTTATTGCCTCGATTCTGTCCTCAAGAGAATCATACTCCTCGAGAATCTGAGCGAGTACCGGATAGTAAACAAGCTCAGTAACACCGATAGACTTAGGATCCTCAAGCTCAGGAATCCAGCTTCTGATGTCAACCATCATAGAAGAAAGAATCTTGACATTTCTTGTCTCTGTCTGAATCCATAAAGCAGGAACGGCAGCGTTCTGGATCTGTGTAGCAAGCGCACGGTCAACAACAGTACCTGCCTCAGCGATAACCTCACCTGTAGAAGGATCCACTACGTCCTCAGCTAAAACCTGTCCACTGATACGGTTCTTTAAAGCAAGCTTCTTATTAAACTTATAACGTCCTACCTTGGCAAGGTCATATCTTCTAGGATCGAAGAACATTGCTGTGATAAGGCTCTCTGCACTCTCAACTGAAAGTGGCTCGCCCGGACGAATCTTCTTATATAACTCTAATAAACCAGCCTCATAGCTTCCCTGTGGCTCACGCTCTGTGATTGCAGGGTCCTTGCTGAATGATGCCTGGATCTTTGGCTCATCTCCGAACATATCGAGAATAGCCTGGTTTGTACCTACTCCAAGTGCACGTAAAAGTACTGTGATAGGTACCTTACGTGTTCTGTCTACTCTTACATAAAAAACGTCGTTAGAGTCTGTCTCATACTCAAGCCATGCACCACGGTTTGGAATAACAGTACAAGAATACAGGGTCTTTCCGAGCTTATCATGAGCAATTCCGTAATAAATACCAGGAGAACGAACTAACTGACTGACGATAACTCGCTCTGCACCGTTGATAACGAACGTACCTGTCTCTGTCATTAAAGGCAGATCACCCATGAAAATTTCATGCTCGTTAATCTCATCTGTCTCTTTGTTATGAAGTCTTACTTTTACCTTTAAAGGTGCTGCGTATGTTGCATCTCTTTCTTTGCACTCAGGAATTGTATACTTTACATCATCTTCGCATAATGTAAAATCTACAAAATCAAGACTAAGCTTTCCGCTGTAATCTGTGATTGGAGAGATATCCGCAAAAGCTTCTTTGAGACCTTCGTCTAAGAACCACTGATAAGAATCCTTCTGGACCTCAATCAGGTTTGGCATCTGCAAAACCTCTTTCTGTCTTGAGTAACTCATACGCATGCTTTTTCCAGCTGTGACTGGACGTATTCTGTTTTTCTCCATTGACGTTTCACCTCTCGTTTTTATTTTAATCTAGCAAGTATCTAGATAATGATTCAAAAACCACCCCAGTTACTATATCTTGTGGTTTTTCTCTTGTGCACATATTTGCGAATGCATTTTAGTGTAATTTACCTATTGACAAATTTGCATCATTTAAAAAATTGCATAAAAATGCCACTGCACCACAATAGTGCAACGTATACTATACAACAAATTACTGACAATTGCAAGTACTTTTTTATTTTTTCATTCGCCGTCGGATAGGCTACGAGCAGAGGTCCCAAAAATGCTCAGGCATTTTCGGGACGCGCTCCGACTGTCGCGCAATAAAAACATAAAAAAAGAGCCAAGGCGCAAATAGAATTTGCCCTTGGCTCTTTTTTATGTTTTTACTCCGCTCGTAGCCTATCCGACTATTTAAGAGTAACCTTAGCGCCCTCTGCCTCAAGTTTAGCCTTAGCGTCTTCAGCTGAAGCCTTGTCAAGCTGCTCTTTGATAACCTTTGGTGCGCCATCAACAGCGTCCTTAGCCTCCTTCAGTCCAAGACCTGTGATCTCACGAACAACCTTGATAACCTTAACCTTGTTTGGTCCAACCTCTGTAAGCTCTACGTCGAACTCAGTTTTCTCCTCAGCTGCTGCTCCGTCAGCTCCTGCTGCTGCAACTACAACACCTGCTGCTGCAGAAACACCGAACTCTTCTTCACAAGCTTTTACTAAATCATTTAACTCTAATACGCTTAACTCTTTGATAGCATCAATAAACTCTGCTGTTGTTAACTTTGCCATTATAATTTCCTCCATTTAAAAATTTAATTATGATAATAAGGTTCAAATATAATATTTGAATTATTCTGCTGCTGGAGCTTCCTCTGCAGCATCCTCTGCTGGTGCTGCCTCTACGGCTGCATCTGCAGCGCCACCCTGCTCTGCGATCTGATTAAGTACACGAGCAAGATTTGTGATAGGTGACTGAATGCTTCCAAGTAATTTTCCAAGAAGCTCATCTCTGCTAGGTACAGCGGCGATTGCCTTCATACCCTCAGCATCATAAAATGTTCCCTCAACTACACCTGCTTTAATCTCTAAAGCCGGAGCTGTTTTAGCGAACTTAGCTAAGATTCTGGCTGGTGCTGTTGCATCCTCTGTTGATACAGCGAATGCGCTTGGTCCTTCAAGGACATCCTTTAATTCCTCGAACTCTGTTCCCTGGATTGCACGGTTTACTAAAGTATTCTTGTATACCTTGTAAGTTACACCGGCTTCTCTTAACTGTTTACGTAACTGAGTATCCTCTGCTACTGTGAGTCCTAAGTAATCAACAACTACTACTGACTGTGCACCATTGATAACACCGGAAATCTCATCTACGATTGGCTGTTTAAGTTCTACCTTTGCCACGATTCATTTACCTCCTTTTAGATTTTCGCATAAAAGACATGAGGTATTTGATTTATTAATCAAAGAAACCCTCCTGCCTGTCGACAGAAGGGTACAAGTCAAAATTCAAGATAAATCTCGAAAATTCCCTCGGTAGGTTCTACGTTTACGCCTTGCGGCACCTACTGTCTTCGGCAATATGCATTGCAATTATATCAAACTATATTACGGATGTCAATTACTTTCCGCAAAACTTTTGCTTGGCGTTTGATAGGTCTTGTAAATTGTTTTACTGTAACTGTTTAACTATCTTACTGTGTAATCTTAACCACGTTTAACTTAACGCCAGGTCCCATTGTAGATGTAAGAGTTGCGCTCTTAATGTACTGACCCTTTAAGCTAGCAGGTTTTGCTTTATTAATTGCACCCATAAGAGACTGGAAGTTGTCGTTTAACTGCTCGTCTGTGAAAGATGCTTTTCCAACTGGCACATGGATAATGTTTGTCTTGTCCAATCTGTACTCAATCTTACCGGCTTTGATATCGTTAACAGCTTTTGTTACATCCATAGTAACTGTTCCTGCCTTTGGGTTTGGCATTAAGCCCTTTGGTCCAAGGACACGTCCTAAACGACCAACAACACCCATCATATCAGGTGTAGCAACTACAACGTCGAAGTCTAACCATCCCTCGTTCTGGATCTTTGGAATTAACTCCTCGCCTCCAACGAAGTCAGCTCCTGCTGCCTGTGCCTCGTCAACCTTAGTTCCCTTAGCGAAAACTAAAACCTTAACTGTTTTTCCTGTTCCGTGTGGTAATACAACCGCACCACGGATCTGCTGCTCTGCGTGACGTCCGTCGCAGCCTGTTCTAAGATGAAGCTCGATTGTCTCGTCAAATTTAGCTGTAGCATTTTTCTTTACGATAGAGATAGCGTCAGCAACATCGTACTGCTCTTTCTTATCAAATGCCTTAACAGCGTCTTGATACTTCTTTCCTCTTTTCATGAAAAAATAACCTCCTGGTGGTAATATCGGGAGAGGGCCCTCCCACATTTACGTTTCTTTGTTATTATTTTGGGTTGCATAAATTTGCAACTATTTTAGGGGTATGTTGGCTTCGCTAAGTGTTAGTCAACCACTTCAACACCCATTGATCTTGCTGTACCAGCGATCATGCTCATTGCAGACTCAAGTGAAGCTGCGTTTAAGTCAGGCATCTTAAGCTCAGCGATTTCCTGAACCTGTGCCTTTGTGATCTTAGCAACCTTCTTCTTGTTTGGTTCACCTGAACCAGACTGAATCTTGCAAGCTTTCTTGATTAATACCGGAGCAGGTGGAGTCTTAGTAATGAAACTGAAACTTCTGTCTGCATATACAGTAATAACTACAGGGATAATTAAGTCGCCCTGATCGGCTGTCTTTGCATTAAACTGCTTTGTGAACTCTACGATGTTTACACCGTGCTGTCCAAGTGCAGGTCCAACTGGAGGAGCTGGAGTTGCCTTTCCAGCAGGGATCTGCAATTTAATGTATCCTTCTACTTTCTTTGCCATTTGGAATTGCCTCCTTAATTTGTTTTCTTAACATCTGCGAAACTTACTTCTACCGGTGTCTCGCGACCGAACAGCTCTACATTAATTGTAACTGTCTGCTTGTGATAATTCATAGCTGTGATAACACCGACTGTATCCTTCCAGACACCGCCGATAACGACTATCATGTCACCCTCAGCAAAATCAACTACCACGTTTTCCGTCTTAATACCCAAAGGTCTCATCTCGGCTTCTGTGAGAGGAACCGGTTTGCTTCCCGGACCTACAAATCCAGTTACGCCTCTGGTATTTCGTACAACGTACCATGTATCATCATTCATAATCATATGAATAAGAACATAGCCTGGAAACATCTTCTTGGAAACCTGTTTACGAACACCGTTCTTCACCTCTGTGACGTCCTCCAACGGAACACGTACTTCAAGGATCTGGTCCTCAAGATGTCTGTTTTCGATTGTTTTGTCAATATTAGCTTTGACTTTGTTTTCATAACCTGAATAGGTATGAACTACATACCAGTTCGCTTCTGTCATAATCACTTTGCCTCCGTTTTAAAAATGTAAACCAATAAGGAAATCTACGCCCTGCTGGATACCCCAGTCAAGAAGCGCAATAATAAGACCGGTAACTACTGAAACCGCCAGCACTGCAACGGTCTGTCTGATGACCGATTGCTTCTCAGGCCAGATAATCTTCTGAAATTCAGCTTTCAGACCTGAAAACCAGCTTGTTTTTGGAGCTTTTTCGACTTTTTCATTCTGTCCCATAATGTACTCCTTCACTCAGTTCCTAGACTATTTTGTTTCCTTGTGCATTGTATGAGTTCTGCAGAATCTACAATACTTCTTGGTTTCCATTCTGTCCGGATGAGTTTTTTTGTCCTTTGTCATGTTGTAATTACGACGCTGACATTCTGTGCACGCTAATGTAATCTTTGTACGCACGACTTCCACCTCCGTTTAAATTCTTTGTTGTTTGTACCCTTAAAAAAAAAAGGCATAAAAAAAAGCCTATTTCCAAGCCTGTATACTATATCACAGTTGAGCCGTAACCGTCAATAGCTATTTTAAAATTTATTGTAAATTCTTTTGAACAGTGCCGCTGTCTGCACCTTTTTGTGTATCCGGCAGCAATTAATTTTTATAAATCTTAAAGATACATAATTAAATATAGTACATTTATCTGAATTTTTCAAGTATTTTGTTGTTGTAAATCCTCAATTATGACGATATAATATATGTGTATAAGTAGGATTTGATAATTAAAAATTTTACATAGCTTATTATAGCTGCAGTTAAGCATTAGTAATCGCAGCTATACAATATAATATTTAAAGAATTACCATTTAACGGATTAAACGATTTTCACGGATGAAAGGAGGGGTCTTTATGGCAAAGATAGACAGTGCCTACGCTTACTATGCCAGCACTTATGCCAATAAAGAGGTATCGCGCTATGATTCGCACAAGAAAAAAGCGACCTGCGCAAGATATACAACAGAATAATAAAGACAAATAAAGAGTCCCCTCTGTACAAGATTTCCAATATGTCCGAAGCCAAGAAATATGCTATCGATATAAAGGAAAGCTCTAAGGCCATCTTAAATGCCGTGGATTCGCTTTCTGATAAATACGCAGGCTCCTCTGACTCCTTCCAGAAGAAGGTTGCGGAGTCATCTAATGAGGATGCTGTAGGCGTGCGCTACGTGGGTGACGGCTCAGAGAATAAAGGAGCAGACGGCTTTGATATAGAGGTCAGACAGCTCGCCGCACCACAGGTCAATACCGGCAGCTACTTAGACAGCAAGGCCCTGTCCTTTATACCGGGCAGCTATTCCTTTGACATAAATACCAATGCATCATCCTATCAGTTCCAGTTCGGAGTGAGCACCGGTGAAACAAACGGCGAGGTGCAGGACAAGCTCAAGAGGCTCATAAACGCATCCGGTCTTGGCATCGAGGCAGACATAGTCCATGATGACTCAGGCAAGGCAGCGCTTCAGCTTACATCAATGCAGACAGGTCTCAGCGAGACTGAGGATTCTCTCTTTAGTGTGGCTCCGTCAGCTAACGCAGAGTCCATAAGCATGATGAAGCAGCTTGGTATTGATAAGGTATCATCCCCTGCCCACAACTCTGACTTTTCGCTGAATGGCACCGCGCACTCATCCTTGTCCAACACCTTTACCATCAATAATACCTTTGAGCTCACGCTCAAAAAGCCGACCACAGATACAGGTGCCGCAGCCATCGGTTTTAAGGCCAATTCCGATGCAGTTGCCGACAATGTGCAGACTCTGGTTGACGCATACAATAAGATGATAGACGTGGCAGATGATTATTCAGTGAACGACTCTGCAGATGCCACAAGGCTGCTTCGTGATATAAGCTCCATCACAAAGGGCTCACAGTCAAAGCTTTCCTACATCGGTCTCATGACAGGCGATGACGGCAAACTCACCATTGACCGCGATATCCTCGCCGGTGCGCTTAGTCCGGACAGAGCTGATGACACCTTCAACACTCTTACAGCACTAAAGGATGCAATAGGTGACAAAGCAAACTCTGTGACAGTCAACCCTATGAACTATGTGCAGAAGGTTGTTGTGGCATATAAGAATCCCGGGCACAATTTCAACACACCATATATTTCGTCAATTTATTCAGGCATGATGCTTGACAGCTACGCATAAACGGCTGTTGTACCAAATCAGTACAACAGCCGTTATTTTATATTTTTTATAATAGTGGCTGCAGATCTCCCACCATTTTTTCCTCAAGCGTCCTGAGCCTCTCTGCAATTGCCACACTCTTTGAATCAGCATCGCGATATTCATTGAGACTGCCGCTTATTGTCTCTATGCCCATATTACAGCCCTCCGTCAGTAGCTTTGCTGCCTGGGACTGATCATCATTCACCGCCATCTTCATTGCAGTCTGCAGCTTCGCAGCCATCGTTGCAAACACACCCGGTTCCTTAATATCTGCACCTGCTTTGTCAAGCATATCCCTGCAATCCACTGACAGCCTGGTGTGCTCATCATAGTACTTGTCTATCAGCTCACGAAGTTGCTTGTCATCTGTGTGTTCTCTTATATCGTCCATGCTCTCAAGTGCCATCTTACAGCCGGCTATGCAATCCTGAAGCAAGAGCACCGAATCATGATTCTCTATATTTTTGCTCATAAAAACCTCCATACTTCTTTTCTATTTAGTATGGAGGTTTTCATGAAAAAATATTCACTTCACAATCGGAAACTCAAGCTTCACCCAAAACTTCCCATGTTCCCTTTTAAAGCTCATGCTTCCATTCATTCGCTGCATCATCGCATCTACGCTCTTAAGCCCTATCCCGGCACTTTTAAGAAGTGTTTTATTGTCACATACGCCATTGCCAATTTCAACGCTAAAAATTTTTTTCGTAAAAGCTGTTTTCATAACAACAGGCTTCCTATTGTCCGCATATTTATATATATTATCCGTCAGATTGGAAAATATTCTGGTTAAAAATGCCATATTAACAGCAACCTTTACCTGCTTAAAGCTTATTCTTTCTGCATCAACCTCATAATTGCTTTTCATAAGCTGAGCACACACATCTGAGAGGTAATCTCCAAATATATACTCAACATCCATTGATGCATCCATTTCAATAGGTCTTTGTGAACCGGCAATTGAGAAATCCAGCAGATTGTCTACCTGAGACCTGATATCCAACACCTTTTCACTTATAAAATTAAGATTTTTCATATTCTCGGCATATGCTTCGTTCTCCAGTTTCATTACATCAACATACGTCATAACGCCAGTCAATGGCGTGCGCAGGTCATGAGCCATATTACGCATCAGTTCATCCTTTTCCTGTCGCGCTTTTTTCTCCTGTTCCTGTGATGCTTCAAGCTCTGTTTGATAGCCTGCTATAATTTTTCTGATGCGTAGATACACAAATACAATTCCCATCATAAGAGAAAATCCCACATCAAAAATCATCAAAGTGATATAATATTTTATCGTAAATCCTGTATATATAAATACTTTCGCCTCAATATCGGAGAACTGAACAGGCAGCTCATAGCTTCCTGTAAATCGATAATCATACATATTTTTAGCCGGAGAGATAAGCTTATCTACATTTGATTTATTGTATATTACTTTCCCCTCTTCCTGAATACTATAAAACGAAACATCATGTTCCGACATCCATTCATCATATTGCTCGACATCTGTAGTACTTATATCATTATCAGACACATACTGTTGAAACTCATCTATATATGGCTTTTCATTATAGTATATTAAATGAGATGTACCTTCAATATAATTGTTCAACAAATCAATTCCCAGATAGTATAATAATCCAAAAACAACACATGTCCCTATAATCGCAATTGCAAACGTCAAAGACAGCTTTTTCTTTACCCTCTTTAAATCATCTCTCAAAACGGTATCCTCTTCCCCATTCTGTGTGTATGCATGCATCGCCACATGCTTTTATAAGCTTATTCCTAAGATTTTTAATGTGTACCATAACAGTATTCTTTGCATTATATGTAAAAACCTCATCCCACACCATCTCGTATATCATCTCAATCGTATATATCCGGTCAGGATTTTTCATTAGAAGTTTTAGTATCTCATATTCTTTTCCGGTTAATTTTATCTCATCATCATTAAACTCAACCTTGTTTCGATTCGTAAACAGTTTAAGTCCATCTGTCTCTATAGATTCATCCTTGTTTGTGCGATTTGCACTTCCACTGTCATATACCAGATATCGTCTGATAAGAGCTTTAACCTTTGAAATAAGCTCCATGTTCGAAAATGGCTTAGTCATGTAATCGTCACCGCCCACTTCAAGCCCTTCCAGCTTATCCAGCTCTTCCGATTTTGCTGATAAAAACAATATCGGAACACTGTGTCTTTCACGCATTCTCCTGCAGGTTTCAATGCCGTCTAACTGCGGCATCATTATATCCATTATTACAAGGCTGAACGATTCATCTATTTTTTCTAAAGCTTCCACACCATTTTGTGCAATTACCACACTATAATGCTGCAATTCGAGAAGCTTTTTTATGCCACTGTATACTGTTTTATCATCCTCAACAACAAGAATTTTGTCCATTATATGCTCCTATCATATTATACATGTTTATTACATCAAAAAGATTATACCACATAACCGCTCCTAATTACTCCTTAATGTGCGCAAACCCTTATTAGCATAAATGCAGCTTCCAATCATAGTTATTAAAATAATGCTAATTTCCAAAAACCGATTCTATACACAAATTGCCAGATATTCATTTCAAAGTTCCATATATCAAGTGAAAAGCTTTTTTGAAAATTCGAAATCTCACAAAATTCAACAAAATATTTAAAAATATTGACAGAAAATCTATTAAGCAGCCCCAATGTCAATATTCCTGCCCCCACAAGCGCCGGAACAGTTATCATCAAAATCTCATATAACAGAATTTGAATTGTCCTAAATTTTCTCTGTCCAAGTGTATTGTATATTGCGATCATTTTTGAGTGTCCTTTAAGCCATAAAACAGTCAGTAACGACATAACCACAACACATACAATATACATAACGCTCAACGTCACACTTGTCATACTTTTTAACATTGATATTACATCTGTCATTTGCAGTTCCTCATTCAAAACCTGATTGACAACTGCCGAATTCGGAACATTTTGAAACATTTTACTCATATCATCATATAAAAGTGATGTGCTTTTATAATCTGTGCTGAAAAAATTTATCCCATAACAGCTTGCTTCATTGTTTAATTCTACATACGAATTATAATCAGTGAATACTATACTGTCAGCCACTTCTTTATAGTAGCCATCGCTCACCTGTGTCTTTGGAGTATTTATTACAGTATAAATCCCAATTACCTTAATACTGATTGTATTATTTTCATACTGTATAGATACATTACTGCCAATTGACAGGTTATTTTCAGAGGCGAGCTTATCTGATATCATTGCCCCTTTATCACCTGACATCGGATATTTTCCTTTTGAAATCTTAAAGATACCACTACTGAAATATTCATTGTAAGAAGTATTTATGTTTCCACTGACATATATTTTATTTTCCTCAAAATCACTTTGTTTTTCTGTATACGGTACATTTTCAAAATCTACTGCTTCACATATAATGTCACTTGTAAATGCATTATTATATCCTACAATATTTTTATTATTATCTGCATATTCTAAAATATCTTTCCAATCATCTAAAGTAGAAAAATCGTCTAATTCAACAAGAACACAACATCCTGCCATATCTGCAAAAGATTTGTAAAAACTCTCTATTGCCGAATCTAGAAATGTTGCAATTCCGCAAAACAGTGTCAGGACAAATATGCAAATAGCAATTAGTATATTCCGCCCCGGTCTCCCTAATAATTCTTTGCATGCCTGCCACCATTTATTCCTCATCGTCATCTCCCATTTCATAGCAAATATCACATTTTTTCTTTACATAATCCGAGTGGGTTACTACTATAACACATCTGTCCTGTTCATGAGCTATCTGCTGTAACAATTCGACAATTTTTCTTCGATTTTCTTTATCCAGATTTCCTGTAGGCTCATCTGCCAGAATATATTTTGCATCTGTTATCAACGCCCTCGCTATTGCAACTCTTTGCTGCTGTCCACCTGACAATTCCGTAACCTTTCGGGTTATCTGACTATCATCAAGTCCAACCATTACAAGGCTGTCTCTACACATTTTTATCAATTCTTTTTTGGGTACATCAGGTAAGCTTATCTGGGCTGCAACCATTACATTTTCAAGGGAAGTCATATAATCAAATAACTGATAATCCTGAAAAACCAATGATATACTATTTTGGCGCAGTTTTCTTCCACCAATGTTTTGTATATTTTCTCCATCCAGCAAAATTTCCCCCTCATCCGGTTTTTCTAAACCGGCAAGTAACGATAAGCACGTTGTCTTTCCTGAACCTGACGGACCAAATATTCCATACATTTCTCCTATTTCAAATCTGTATGTAACTTTATCCAGCACATGCACAATTTCCTTCTTAGATTTATATGCATACGATACATTAATCATTTCCAACATATTTATCACTATCCCTTCGAATTTAACAGTTTCTTTGCATTTTCTTCAACAGTTGTTACAACAGGCAGTACCATAAATGCAATCCAATTAACCAACGAAATTATTAATAGAATTATAATGTTTTTCAGAGTAAAAAAAAGCACTCATTTCTATACGTACCTCAAAGCCTTGAAATATTCCGGGTGTATCATATCCACCTATGGCTCTGTCTGTACTATTAATTATGACATTCTTACCTATACCACTTATAATGCTACATATGAAATTGCCAAGCACACAGTATAATAGCACACCCAAAAGCAAACCACTAATTGCATATATCATTCCTATAAATGCAAATCTACCTATACACCATTTTCTTGACCTTCCGAGTACCATAAATAGGCCTGTATCTTTTTGGTATTGGATAGTATAAAACGAGAAAATGATTAACAAAATAATTCCCCCCATTATAATTATCATCCAGCAAATTATTTTTGATGTTTTTCCCATCAATCCTACGACTCTACATTCTGAATCGAGATAATTAGAAGTATTATCATATATTTCCACATTATCTCCATACATTTTTCTTTAACTGGGTTTTTACCGCATCTATATGCTCTATCTTATCAATATACACTTCACTTCCCGTTGACGCGGTGTACTCTAACCCTAGTAACTCTACAATATAATCATAATCTACATATATAGAATTATATGGACTATGTATGTATACCGAGGTTCCCTCTTCATTTGAGTCATATATTTCGAAGTCACTGTTCACTTTATAAATTCCGCATATTTGTAAAGACGTTGCCTCCGGTTGGTCTCCTATAGTATATTTAACTTCATCCCCTACCTTAAGGTTATTTTTTTTCGCATATCGCTGTTCTACAATAATTCCTTTATTTTTGTAAGTAGGAAATTCTCCTTCAATAAGAGAAACATTCTTTTCCCATGAAAACAAGCTATATTTTTGCACATCCATATTTGCAACAATTACCATTTTATCAGCCCGATTGCTTACATCTTTATTCTCCGGATCTATTCCTTTATGTTCCTTTACATTCTCTGTATCCACCGGATCTGCAATCAGCTCTCTCCACGCCCCAAGTCCTGTTACATATTTTACTTTTCTGATTTCATCATAATCACTCTTTGTAAAGCCTCCATTATCATCCTCAATTACTAAGGCGGCTCCATTATATAAATATGCATCTCTCTCAGATTTTTCCGAGGCATTGCTTAATAGCAGACCAATAATTTCACCCAGGATTATTGTCGCGATAATCAGTATGATAATCAACGATTTTATTTTATTTCTTTTTATATATATAATAGCTGTTTCTATCATATCCCATCTCCTCAATACTACCAAACATTAAAAAAGCCATAGACATCTATGGCTTTACAATACTATATACATATAAAGAATAACCTGAAAAATCATTTAAGAATTATAAATAATTCTAAAGAAATCTAAAGATTCACATATCCATTTTTTATACTATAAACCTGATCACACAGAATTTCTATGTCTTCCTTATGGTGACTTGTTATAACCATAATAGCAGGTTTTTTATTCACATATTCCCTAAACATTATTCTCATATCCTGAACAGACTGTTCATCCAGTGCGTTCATCGGCTCATCCAAGAGCAATACCTTAGGCTCTTCCATAAAAGCCTGAGCTATTGCCAGCTTCTGCTTCATACCTAAAGAGAACTTACGATAAACCTTTTTGGAATCCGGCTCAAGGCCCACCTGTTTGAGAATTTCATTGATTCTTTCTTCTCCTGTTTTCTTATTAATTTTTGCCAGTAAAAGTAGATTTTCCTTTGCAGTATACTCCGGCATGAATCCTATGCAGTCCAGCACTATTCCAACATCCTTTGCATACTGTCCTTTTTTCAGAGGGATGCCTCCGTATTTTATTATTCCATCCGACGGCTCCATTAACCCGGTCATTATCTTCAATAAAACACTTTTTCCACTGCCATTTCTTCCAACGAGACCATATATTTTCCCGGATTCCAATTTTAAATTTACATTTTCCAACACTGTCTGATTTTTAAAATTCTTTGATACATTATCCAGCTCTATATTCATATATTTTCTGCCTTCCACTTACGTAAAATTATATACTCTTGTTTATTTTTTAATATTACAGCAACGCCCGTTCCTATAACCAGACACTCTGCTATTTGAAATACCATACACTCAGGCTGAGATGTCATATGTGAAATATACAGCCCCTGTGTAAGCGGAAGCCACGAAAATAATGTTCCTGCCACAATATGGCATATAGTAATTATTATAAATCCCATATGTTTATCTCCGGCTTCATGCAACCAGCATAGAAATACCAGCAGTAACAAGGCTATTGTCTGTAAAATCATATTACTCATTTCCATTATCAAATTTACATTTATTACCGTTCCCGAAATAAATGCTATTACCATCATTCCCACTCCGTAATACAGATAAGTACATACCAGAAATATTATCGCCAGATGCTTCATCCAGCTAATTGTATTTCCTTTTCTCAAGGCAAACTGAATATAGTAAAACGAAAAGTTCTTTGTCAAAAAATAATACAATAAAATCCAGATTGGCATTTGATAAAACAAATATAGCAGTAAAAAAATATCAAGCTTTTTAAATCCGGCAAAATAGTCTGTAATGCCTGACATATATTGTTTTGAAACAAATCCGTATATGCTCCATATAACAACTGCTGCCATAAACGTAAGACCATAATATGACTTAACACATATTGCAATCAGTCTTTTAAAAAAGTTGAGTATAACGGCTCTATAAAATATAACCATTATAACAAACGCAATACTCACAGACCAATAAACAATATAAAAGCTATATGTTTTTACATCTGTAACCATCAAATGGGCAATCCATGATTTTCTTCCAATAAAAGAATCTTTAAAGCTTATCCTATTGCTGATAACAATATTTATAAGCAGGCATACAATACTGCAGATATTAGCTGCCCATCCTGTATTTATCAATTTGTTAAATAAAATGGTAACACAACCCAGCAGCCAGTAAAATAACAATAAGTTGCCAAATAGCTGATACACTTTTGTCACATGAAGCATCTGCGACTGAACATTATAAAAACTATTTACAACAGCAATCATATTAATTACCACCCACTGGATAACTGCAATGATAACTGCATATTTGAATGCATACACTACTTCAATGACATTTGCCCCAGGTTCACTTCCAATCCGCAATTTAAGATAAAAATTATTACGTGTAACCGCCAATAATCCGGCAATGCTCCATACAATTAAAATCCCGCTGACAAGCAATATTAAATATCTGTCTCCAACGATATTTATAACTGCATTGACATATGAATACTCCTGATATCCGGCATCACATTCCATACAATAACGAACATATTCAAATTGCATATAGCTAAAAATAATGAATATAGTTATTAATAACTGAAACCATCTACTTTTCATTATTTTTTACTCCTACCGCAAACAAAATGATGCCTGTTAAAATCAATATACCTGACATAATTAATATTATCGGAACAGATGCCCATGCATATCCATTAGGCGCAAATATTAAAAGCAGATCAAATCTGTTATCCGGTATCAATATTGCCATGGCTATGCAAAGGACAAATGGCAGTATCAGTGTCAGAAAAGTGTTTTTAATCCATGCCGATATGCCGATTGCAAATGTAGCAAATGTAACTCCTGCCAATAAAACAAACGCACCAATTAAACAAACATATGCTATAGTATTCGAGGCTGCCAGCTTAGGATGAAACATAATAACTGTCTCTCCCTCTTTTATATTCAAGTAAGCCTTAGTTCCATACTGAAAATATAAATGCAGACAATATACAGCATACGGAATAAGCAACCCCAAGCCGCCAAGTATTGCGTTTTGTATTAATTTTACAACAACATACCTGTTTCTTGACATTTTTTGCAGGCGCAGCTTCAAATATCCGCTTCTATATTCTCTGACATATGATATTCCCATAGGAAGTGCTGCCAGTATCGGAAAGAGGATTCCATTCCAGCCACTGCTTCCGGATCCCATACTAAGTATCAGTCTGTATATCATATGATCAGAATAAGCAGTTGCAGCTCTATATGTATATGCGTAATTTGCTTCTTCATAAAGGAGCAGTCCTATAACAATGGAAATAATAAACCCCGAATACTTTTTTATATATAGCATATTTTCCTCTTCCGTTTTCATTTATTTATTAATCGTTCCTATAGATATCTACAAAAAATCGTATCACAATGTTTTAAAGAAAAAAGAAAGGAACTTCTGAAATTTTCTGAAAATTTCTAAAGATTTCTGAAGTTTGTAGTTCAGTTCGTAATCGGAAATCGCAATTTTACATAAAAGCAGTATTCTTTTGTTTCGTAAATTGCTCTGCCATGCATACGTCTCATCAACAGCTCAACATTTTAGTCCTAATCCTGTACTCTCCAATAAGCTTTTTTCCTTACACACCGTGTTGCTTATGCATATTTCAAATATATTTTTTGAATATACTGTTTCCATGACCACTTGCTCATCAATATCAGCATACTTGCAAATATTATTAGTAAGGTTACTAAATATTCTTGATAGTAAACTTCCATTTACAGCAACTTTAACCTTTTCCCAATAAATGCCATCAATATTAACACAAAAACCATTCTGGCTTATAATGGTATGCATTTCAGAAAGATAATCTCCTATTGCATATTCTACGAAAGAAGGCTCGTCCAAATGTATATTCTCGTCTGAACTTGCAATAGAAAAATCCAGTAACAGATTTGAAAGATCTCTTAATTCATTAACTTTAGATGTCAGAATATCCAAATTTTTGTTAATGCTCTCATTTGATTTGTTTTGCAATTTTAAGATATCAATGTATGTCATCAATCCCGTTAATGGTGTTCTTAAATCGTGAGCCATATTTCTCATCAATTGATCTTTTTCATCCCGTGCTTTCCGTTCCTGCTCATGTGCCTTACCAATATTTACTTTATAATCTTTTATGATATTATTAACACATCTATAGATTACATAAGCTCCGCTTAAGATTGATATTACAATGCCTAAAATTATGACTCCTAAATAATACTTTTCAGTATATCCGGCATATATATATACATTAGCCTCTCCGTCAGCAAAATTTACCGGTAGTTGATATTTAGCAATTTTTCTACTATCATACATGTTTTTCGCTGATACAATAAATTTATCTACATTCAATTTACTATATACAGCTTCTCCATCTTTTTCTATAATGCAAAACAAAACACAATGATAATCCATCCATTCATCACATTCCGATATATCTGATGCGGCTATATTTTTCTGAGACACATACTGTTGAAATTCCTGAACATATGGAGATTCATGGTCATAAATATATCTTGAATTATTAAAAAAAAGTAAGACCATTTATCCCTATGCCATATATCCCCCAAATATACAGCACGATAATATTATTGCACCAAATATAATTTGAACTGCCTTTACTGCTTTAAAATCACTTTTCAAATTTGTATCCCTTTCCCCATATAGTTTCTATGACAGCCCGGTTGCATATTTCATAGAATTTATTCCTTATATTTTTTATGTGTACCATAACTGTATTTCCCGAATTATATGTATACAGCTCTTCCCAAATATTTGAATAAATCACCTCAAGTGTATATATTCTATCAGGATGTTTTGCAAGCAATTTGATTATTTCATACTCTTTTCGTGTAAATTTAACACCTATGCCATTCACTTCTACTCTATTCTTATTTTCGTATATCCTTATATCTTTTCTGTCTATATATTCATTTCCTGCATTGTCATCAATTATTTCTCTATCATATACATTTCTACGCCTTAATAATGCCTTGACACGCGATATAAGCTCCATATTGGAAAACGGCTTCACAAGATAATCATCACCGCCCACTTCAAAGCCTTGCATTATATCTATTTCTGATGATTTTGCAGTAAGAAATAAAATTGGGACACTTGATTCTTCCCTCAATTTTTTGCAGGCATCAATACCTGATAACAACGGCATTATTATATCCATAATAACCAGGCTATATGTTTCATCGAATTTCTTTAAACCGTCCACACCATTTACAGCAATATCGACATAATATCCCTGTAATTCTAATAATGTCTTTATTCCATTACGAATTGTTTCATCATCCTCGACTATTAATATCTTGTACATCTTATATCCTCAACTTTGATTAAATTCAGTAAAAAATCCATATATACTTAAAAAGCAGTTATCCCTCTATCATTTAAATATTCATATATCTGATCATATGTCACCAGCGATACATTTCCCATTTTTCCGGCTTCCTCAATACACCCTTGGGTAAATCCTTTTTTTGCGAATAAAAATAAATGGACATTCTCATATCTAAATAATCTGCTTCTCTTTTTCAGCTTTTCGAGCACTTTTACATCCACATTTTCATTTATCCACTTACATTCTCCAAACAATGCAGTGCTTTTATCCTGATCACCCATTATATCAATTTCTGTCTGTATTCTCTCTTGTGGATCTGTTCCCCACCATCGTCCAAGATTGCTAAATTCCACAGGTGATTCCCCATCAAGCAGCAATTTCCACATATACTGCATACATATTTCTTCAAATATCCTGCCCATATAATCTGACAGATTTGGAGCAATTCTTTTATACGCAAGTTCTGTTGCACCTCTGCTAATGATAGAATTATTATCAGGTATAAACCGATACCAGAATCTAAACATATTATCAGCTATTGCATATATTGATTTTCTGGACTCCTTTTCGCCATATGGAGTTTCTTTCCGTATTAAGCCAAGATTAATCAGATTTTTCATATACTGTGAGCATACACTTGTCGTTTCGCCTATCTTGGTTGCGATTTCCGACATACGGGAGCTGCCTGTTGCTACTGCTGTTATTATTGCATTATATACAGCAGGTTCACGGACTTCCTGCTTTAACAGATTTTCAGGTTCCTCAAATATTGCCGATGCTGGGTTGAGGAACACATTTTTTATATTATCCTCTACACTCATGCTGTCATTCATCTGTAAAAGATATTGTGGAGTACCACCAACAATACCATATATCAGAGCCATATCCTCTGCTGAAAATCCGTTGAAATATTTGCAGCTATCCTCAAAATCAAACGGAAGTATCTTCATCTGGGCAGTTCTTCTGCCATACAAAGGTGCCTTATACGCCAGCACATTATCTTCCATGTAAGACATAGATGAGCCACATAAAATAAGCATCATTTTAGAATTATCTTTATTTTTATCAATAAGCATCTGCAAGGTTGAAGCCATGCTTTTCGAAGCTTTTTGCCACATATGGATACTCATCTATGACAAGCACCAGTCTTTCATTTTCACATAATTTAAATACATATTCTATTGCAGCCTGAAATGACACAAATGAAGTCCCCGGCATTATTCCTGAAGCATATTCCATGATTGCCTGACTAAAGTTCTCCAGATTCTGCTTTTCGTTGCTCTCTACTCCCATAAAATATATTGCTTTTTTATCCTGTATAAAATGGCTTATGAGAGCTGTCTTCCCCACTCTTCGTCTGCCGTAGATTACTGCGAATTCAAATTTATCCGAATTATATAATCCGTTTAAAGTTGCAAGCTCTTTTTCTCTTCCTATAAACATAGCTCTTCTCCCTCCATTTCTATACACAATATTTTATTACTTATATATGATTTAGTCAATCATAATTTAGTTAATCGTAGATAACCAAATCGTAAATGACTAAATATTCCTCTTTCATTTCGCGTACACAAAAAAGACGGCCGTCCCGGTCCCCACCGGTTCAGCCGTCTTTATAATAAATTTCAATGTTATACTTTTATATTTTACTCTTATTTATACTTTTTTACTAACTTTTATACTTGTTTGGATTTAGCATCTACTGCTGTGCAAGCACTGCCTGTACCTCTGCCTCTGTAGCGCATGCCATTACCTTGTCTGCCAATGCCTTGCATTCTGCCATGCTGCTGTCTGCGATGGTTTTTCTGGTCTTAAGCACACTTGTGGCACTCACTGAGAACTCATCAAGTCCGAATGCGAGTAACAGCGGAATGAGCTTTGGATCTGCTGCTGCCTCTCCACACATGCCTACCATGATTCCCTCTTTCTTACCGCACTCGATGATACGCTTGATTGCGCGAAGCACTGCCGGATTGAAGGCTGAATAAAGGTATGCTACCTTTGAGTTTCCACGGTCTACTGCCATTGTGTAGCCTGTCAGGTCGTTTGTTCCGATACTGAAGAAGGCTGCCTCTTTTGCAAGCACATCCGCCATCATGCAGGCTGCCGGTGTCTCCATCATGATACCGATTTCGAGGTTCTTGTTGTATGCAATGCCCTCTGCATCAAGCTCTTTCATGATGTCAGCTACCATTGCCTTTACACTGCGAAGCTCATCTACGCATGTCACAAGCGGAACCATTATCTTTATCCTGCCGAATGCACTGGCTCTAACAAGTGCACGAAGCTGTGTATTGTAGATGTCTGTTCTCTGGAGGCAGAATCTGATAGCTCTGTAGCCTAGGAATGGGTTGTCCTCTTTCTCAAGGCCCAGATATGGGATTTCCTTGTCACCTCCGATATCGAGTGTACGGATGATGACAGGCTTGCCCTTCATTGTCTCTGCTACTGATTTGTATGCCTCAAACTGCTCTTCCTCTGTAGGAATTGTGTCTCTGTCCATAAAAAGGAACTCTGTACGGAAAAGTCCTATTCCCTCTCCGTCACACTCTACAGCTTTCTTTGCGTCCTCAGGCTTTCCGATATTGCATACAAGCTCTACCTTTGTGCCGTCTGCTGATACTGTCGGCACACCCGCAAATTTCTTTAAGAGCTCTTTCTCTTTTTTGTATTCCTCAAGCAGCCCAGCGAATTTCTGCTCTGTCTCAGCGTCAGGGTTTACGATTGCCTCTCCGCTTGTTCCGTTGAGTACCACTCTGTCACCATTTTTGACAGCTGTGCAGATTCCGTCAATACTGAGAACTGCCGGGATTTCCATTGCTCTCGCAAGTATTGCTGAGTGGGAGGTTCTGCCACCCACCTCTGTGAGTATTCCTGCGATATTCTCTGCCACGATACCTGCTGTCATGGATGGTGTCGGGTCATGTGCCACGAGCACTGTGCCTGCCGGAGCTGCTGAGATATCGTAATCCTCGATTCCAAGCAGAATCTTAAGGATTCTGGCTTTGATATCCCTGAAATCTGTTGCTCTCTGCTGCAAAAGCTCATCAGGTATCTGTGCAAATATCTCTGCTGTCTGCTCAAGCACCTGGTCGAGCGCCTTCTCTGCCGTGATTTTCTCACTTACTATGAGCGCTGTAATCTGCTCCTCTATGGTCGGATCCTGAAGCATCTGGATATGTCCGCGAAGGATATCCGCATCCTTTGCTCCGACTGTCTTTTCCATTCTGTCTGCCATGGCGTTTGTATCATTTACAAATTTCTCAATGGCTCCCTGGAGACGTGCGATTTCAGCGTCTGTATCTGTAATTTTCTTATTCTCAATCACTATCTCATGCTCTTCGATAATGACCACATTTCCGATTCCGATTCCTTCTGAGCCGGCGATTCCTTTGTACATATCACACCTCCGATTGACTTTGCTGGTTGATTAATCTCCGAAGTTGTCTGCCTCGAGCTCTTCCATCTTTGCAAGTGCTGCTTCCTCGTCAGCTCCCTCACACTCGAATGTAATCTCTGCATCCTTCTTGATGCATGCTGCGATGATGTTTACAAGGCTCTTTGCGTTGATTCTCTTGTCGCCGAATACGATTGTTACGTCTGAATCAAACTTGCCTGCCTCTCTTGCGATAACTCCTGCCGGTCTCATGTGAAGTCCCTCTGCTGCTTTTACTACCATTGTCTTGCTTACCATAGTTTTGTCCTCCTGAATTTAAAATTATTGGTTTGTTTATTTCGCTCACACATATGATTAACTGTATCGCCCTCTGCTATTCATCAGCCTGTCATATGTCCGTTGCTTTCTATGGTTTTATTGTACTGTGTGGTATGAGTTTTTTCAATATTCCCCAAAATGCAAAATTGCACCATCTCTGGTGCAATTTTGTATTAATGTGATATTCAGTTCCACCCCAGCTCTTTCCGGATAGCTGCACAAAGCTCATGAGGTGAAGCAGCCTCCCTGAGCCTGTCCGTCGCTCCATTTTCATTCAGAAGCTTTGTGAAATCATGGAAAAATGCCTTTGTCGTGTTGACACTGTCAAAGTTTATCGCAAGCAGAAATATCATGTCTGCCATTCTCTCGCCCCACTCTATCGGCTTGTCGAGACGTATCACAAGTATCTGGCAGCGGTTTACATGCTCAGGCTTTCCGTGCGGTATGGCTATATTGCAGCCCACAGCGGTTGCCTCCACCTTCTCGCGCTCCAGTACATCCCTCGCAAACTCGCTCTGCACTATTCCTTTGTTTATGAGAAGCTGGCACGCACGCTTTAAAACATCCTTGCGGTTTTTCGCCTTTTTCTCAAATATGATAAATTCCTCCGACAGCATCTGTGAAAACTCGCTGACCTCCGCGCTCTGGCCGGTCATGAGCTCAAAGCACTTGTTTCTGATATTTTTCTCATCCTGCGCACTGATTAGTGGAGAAACATACAGAAATCTCATATCCTTGTGGATATCTGCCTGTGTGTCTATGGTCGAGAGTATGAGGTCGCAGTCATACTCGTCAATATGCTCTATGCGGTCTGACGACAAAATGCTTACTATCCTTACATCCGGCACTCTGTTTTCTATTTTGCCCGCTATTATGCTGCCGGTCGCATAGCCTGCTGCACCGATTAACACTGCGCGCACTGTCATAGGATTTCTGTGCAGGGCTCCGCCCACCTGCAAGGCAATAAATGCTATCTCATTCTCACTCGGCATGGCGCCTGTGTACTTTTCGTAGTATCTCGATACCGTAAAGCATACCGTAAAGAGACTGGCATACGATTGTGTGATATCGGAAAGAAACGGATTGTCTATCTCTATGCCAAAATGAGTCCTCGCAATAGAGCCCGGTAAAAAGCTTCGCATGCTCTCACGTAAAAGCTCATTTTCAATCAGATTGGCTGCGAGAAGATTTGACAGATACACTATCATCTCATCCTCTATGCTAAGCGCCTCCTCACAGGACATGACAACGCGGTTTTGTCCCTCGGCACAGGAAAAAAGCATTGCCAGATACATGATTTCAGGCTGTGAGAGGCTTATGCCGTGATATCTTTCCAGAAAGCCTGCTGCCTCCTTTGCCATGTTCTCATGCTCTGTCATTATGAATCCATTTTTCTGTACCTGCTGCTCTGTTTCGGTGCCCGCATCCCCATCACTTGCATCATCACACATTCGGTTCGACAAATCTAACTCATCCGTTTTCAGTTCCTTCTCCACATCCACCCTGAAAAGCGCAATGGCTATGTACTCTGCCAGCATCTGAAATGTGTAATCCGTAAAGATGATATCAAAGCGTCTCTCCACATGATGTATCATATCAACTGCCATCGACAGATTTACGCTTCTGAAATTATTGGCTATCACCTCGGCCGCGCGTCTTGAAAGCCTGTGGTCATCGGTCTTGATAACCTGCTTATCACTGATTGGATACCTGCAGAAATGCCTCATGGCTTTTCTGATATCAAGCTCACTGCCTGTCGCATATATTCCGTAACCCGCCGTTCTGTGCACCTTAATGCCAAAGAGCAGAAGCTCTGCGTCAAGCTCATTTATATCATCCATGATGACATTTTTGCTGACGTTTAACTCCTCCGAAAAAAGTGCATACGTGTATGTATCCCAGCCGCTTAGCAGAATATACGATATGTAGTTCTGTCGCTTCTTCTGCGATACTGCTGCCGATCTCCTTCCTGCCACATCCAGAATCTTTCCTATCTGTGCATCACTAAAGCACGGCTTCATGCCTTTGCCCGGCTTTCTGTCAAGCGTCATAGAGTTTTGCTCACAAAAATCAGCCACCTCCTTCAGATATGTCTTCACACTTCGCTCCGACATACCTGTGGACGCGGCAAGAGCCTTTGATGTGACAAGCTCATTGTTGTGCTCTGCCAGCTTTTCAATTATCAATAGTCCCTTTTCTGAAAGCATAAATCAAAGTTCTCCTGATTATACGTAATTTAACAATTCGACCGGTTCATCTATCAGATTTGTTGCACCATGCTCCTTCAAAAACTCTACGTCCCTGAAGCCCCATGTGACAGATACGCACTCCAGACCTGAGTTTTTCGCTGTGGCGATATCCACATCGGAGTCCCCCACATAGATTGCTTCATCTGCACTCACCTGAAGCTCTTTAAGTGCCTTCTGCACCATATCAGGTGCCGGCTTTTTGCGTATACCCTCTTCCTCCATCTCGCCGACTGCCGATGTCATATACTCCTTGAAATAAAGCTGATTGAGCTCCTTTACCGCCGGGTCAAGCTTGTTTGAAACAATGGCAAGCTTTATGCCGTTTAATTTAAGCTCCTTTAAAAGCTCCATGATTCCATCATAAGGTGCTGTATTGTCATTGCAATGAGCCTCATAATATTCCTTGAAATCCGAAAATGTCTTTTCAAACTTTGGATTGTCTGCCCCCTGTGGCACTGCGCGCTCCATCAGAAGCTTTACACCGTTTCCCACAAATCTGCGCACCTCGTCGAGTGTACGCTCCGGCATGCCATTTTGTTTTAATGCATAGTTTGTTGCATTTTTTAAATCCTCAAGTGTATAGAGAAGTGTTCCATCAAGGTCGAAAACGACCGCTTTTTTACGGTTTTCCTCCTCACCCTTTGCTATATGTGTCTTTTCAAATTCTGTCTTGCTTATCATATATGCCTCATTCCTGTCATCATTTGGCAGAACCATAATATCTCCAGGTCTGCCTGATATATAACTGCTGTCATCCTTATTCTTAAATAGCTTTACCTTGTGCTTTAGCACAAATGCTCTTGAAAAATCCTCCTCAACAGGTATGCACACTCTGGCATGTGCCATTCCATCCACTATAGTCTCCGTATCCTTATTCTTGAACTTCGGGACATAATCTGTCTGTTTCACAGTAAACCGCCAGTCCTTGTATATCCTGAAGCTTTTGTTCAGCCTGTCCAGATTTAAAATCCGTACACTGCCGTCTTCTCCTATTATGACTACCGTATCTTCACTAACCGGTGTGGAGATATCCCCCTTAGCTGTCCGCACTCCCATGCAGCAGCCCACAGGCAGTATATCCTTTGCAATGATACATCCCATCGGTATCGGGCGTTTTTTATAATCCACTTTTTTGAAGCCACTCGTATCAAAATCTTCTCCGTAAATTATCTTTGTATCGTTTAAATAATCAAAAATCCTCTCTTCCAATAATGATTTGATTGCAGAATCCGAAGGACGTTTGTGTGTACCATCGCTGCTGTACTGAAATCTTGGTGTCACGTCTTTTTCTTTGCAGTAGACATTATAGCTGTCTATCAGCAGATCCATCGGAATAAATCCACCGGCCTTGTAATAATGCCCTCCGCCTGAGCCTATGTCCCTGCACACTTCCTGCGCCATTTCGCTTGCGCTCACCTCTTTTATACAGCTTCTAAACGAAAGCTTCACTCCATTCTTAATCACTGAAAATACCATACATATGTCAATAGCATCCACCTCCAGCACAAAATCGCTTATGATGCCGAGTACATTCGGGTCACATGCCCCTGCCTTTACGATCGCCAGACGATATTCCTCTATATAATCGCGCCCCAGCAATGCTGTTGCGGCTATGTCCAGCTCCTCAAGTGACATGTTGGCATTTCGGAATTCGGCCACTATAGTGTTGTCAAAATCCGCCTCATCGCGCAGGTCCCTATCAAGCGAATGTGTTATCTCGGTAAATTCTCCGGTGTCGGTGTAAAGTCCATAATACAGTGCTGTTGCCAGGTTTCGATTTATCTCTACGCCCTCCTCACGAAGCATATCCCACACAATTGTCGCACATGAGCCCATATAGCTCATGACACGGTTCATAGCAGGAAGCTCTCCCGATACTCTGTGGTGATCTATGACAGCTACATTTTCTGCCTTGAAAAATGTGACATTCCCACCACCGTACTGACAATCGACAGTCACAAGCAGCTGCGGATTGTCTAAAAAATCCACATGCTCTATCGGTATGCCAAGACTGTCTACCATAAGCACCAGATTGCTCTTGTGTATGATATTCCTGCCTCCGTATACAAGTCTGGGACTTTTTCCATTCATCCTCAGGTATTCATAGACTCCAAAGCCGCTTGCCAGTGCATCTGCGTCCGGATTATCATGACATTGCACAATTATGTTATCAAATTGTAATAAATCACTTAGCTTCATTATTAGCTCCCTGAATAATTATATTCATTCATTTTCTCATATGTGTATTTATGGCTGCTTCAAATCATCACATTATTTCAGGTACGGAAACAGCAGCGAACTTCTGTCCTTCTCGTCAAACATCGAATTGTACTGCAGGATATTGTATGCCTTTATCCATTTTGCCTCGTCTCCTGTTGCCTCATCCACATGCATAAAACACTCATTCTTTTTCGAATAATAGCCCCTTGAATTTATGGCCGGAATCTTCTTCATCAGCTCTGCGAGGAACCGGTTGTATGCCGGCAGATCTATGTTGGCTCTCTCAAGCGTCAGTGTGGACAGGTAGTTGAGGCTCGTCACATCAACTTTCTGTGCATCCGTCTCGTAATTGGTCCATATGAAAAACGGCACCTTGTACAGATTCTCAAGCTCCTGCTCCGTAAGTCCGGAATTGCCCTTGCCATTTAAAAGCTTGATAAAATCATTGCATAATCCCGGCTGATGGTCTCCAAAAAACACAATCTCTACCGGATCATCCACACCCTTAAAGTATGATGAGATTTTCGAGCGCCTTGTCACTCTCATTCAAAAGTGACAGATACTGGTTCGTATCGGTGTATGACGCTCCAACCTTGTAAACCTCCTGGTTGAAGTTGTCATATCTCTCACCGTAGCCACCGTGGTTTTGCATCGTGACTCCCATGATGTAAAGCTTCTCGTCATCGCTCTTTTTCTCGTAGCGGTCAATGATCTTATCATAGAGCTCCTGGTCAGTGATATATTCCCTTAGTATCTTTGTCTGGTCAAAATCATCTATAAAGTAAGTCTCATCATAGCCCAGATGCGGATAAACCTTGTTTCTGCTCCAGCCTGTCGCATAGTACGGATGCATCGCAACCGTCGTATAGCCGATATTCTTCAGGTTTGAGACTATGGAGGTCGGGTCATCATTTATATACTGCTGATAAACCACCGAGCCGTCCGGCAGAAATGCCATCGAGTTTCCTGTCTCAAATTCCCACTCAGAGTTTGGCGTCTTCGCACCGTACACGGACGAAAGAGCATAGCCTTTAAGCGTATTTTCACTCAGAGAATCCATAAACGGCGTAACCTGCGTGTTGGTCTCAAAATCTCCCACCACCGACAAATCCGCAAACGACTCATTCATGATAACAATGATTGTCGGATTTTTCGCATCAGACTGCGAATATGAGCTGTCCGTTTCCTTGAAATTGCCCGCTATCTTGTCAACTGCTGCCTTGCTGTAGCCATCAGGTGCCTTCACAAAGCTGTCCCTTATGCCGAGCACAAAGTTCAGCAGATAGCCGTTTCTGTACGTGCCCTTTTTCTCCCAGGTCTCGGTGTTCAGTGACATGGAATTCATGATGACATACAGCACACATATTATTGTGAGAAGAATCGAAATAATCCTCATATGGATAGCCGACTCGAACTGCACTTCTATGCGCCTTACCAGCATGATATACAAAACAGCCGCCAGAATCACATACAAAAACTTGTAGTCTATGACGAATTTGTATTTTGTCACGACAGAAAGTCCTGTTCCCGCTGACTTCAAATCCGCATACGTAAACTCATTACCACGAAATTCATAGACAAAATAATCTATAAATCCAAACGCGAGTATGGCAATTGATGCTATGGTACATGTCAGCCTCGTGTTGTTTGTGATAAAAAGTATAACCAGATATATAGCGAGCGCCAGAACCATATTCACCACGCATATCATATCGGTGGTTTTCACAAAGTCCTCATCCGTCAGCAGCACATACTGCACCGAAAAAACAGATAGTATCGCTCCGATGACAAGCAGTATCGCAGCCCAAAGCCACGACAGCTTCACCGGAAGCTCAAGCTTCACATTTACAAGTCCAAAATATACTGCCGCAAACAAAAGAATCACCCACCAGCTTGCCGATGTAAAGTAACCTACCAGCGCGGCCGCCACTGCTGCAATTCCAAAGTGTATGTTGTTTTGTTTTGTTATCTCAAATTTGATGCTCATTTCTGCCTCTTCATATTGCCTCTTAATATTGCTTCTTAATGTTGCTTCTTAATGCTTCCTCTTAATGTTGCCTCTTAATGCTTTCTCTTAGTGCTGCCTCTTAATGTTGCGACTTGATTTTAAATTATATTTCCTAATTAGCAAAGAAGTCCTCAATTTGACTGTATATAATATGCATCAGATTTGTTCTTGCCTCAACGCTTGCCCACGCAATATGCGGTGTGATAATCAGCTTGTTTGAATCCTTTATCGCACGGAGCGGATTTTCCTCACTCATAGGCTCCTGCGCCAGCACATCAAGACCTGCCGCCGCCAGTTCTCCATCCATAAGCGCCTGTGCCAGATCCGCTTCATTCACTATAGGACCTCTGCCAAGATTTAAAAATATAGCAGATTTTTTCATCTTTTCAAACGCAGCCTTGTCCATCAGACCAAGTGTATCATCTGTGAGCGGTGCATGCACCGACACGATATCAGACGTGGCAAGCAGAGTATCAAAATCCACCCTCTCATAGCCCGGCTGCGAATTTCTTCCTGATGTAGAATAATAAACCACATGGCAGCCAAAAGCCTTTGCAATATCAGCCACGCGTCTTCCGATATTTCCAAGCCCCACGATGCCCCAGGTCATACCGCTAATCTGGTGAAACACATTAGAAAAATGCGTAAACGACGTATCACCCACATATTTCTCGCTCTTCACATAATCATCATAATATCTCAGCTTCTCAAGCAGGTAAAATAGCAGTGCAAACGTATGCTGCGCCACGGTCTCTGTAGAATACCCTGCGACATTTCTCCATTCAATGCCTCTTTTTGCCAGATATTCTTTATCCAGATTGTTTGTGCCTGTTGCAGTCACACATACAAGCTTTAAATTTTTTGCCTGTCCTATAGATTTCTCATTTACCTCAACCTTATTTAAAACAATCACATCAGCATCTCTTGTGCGCTCCGCTGCTTCCTCTGTTGTCGAAAAATCATATTTGACAACCTCTCCGAGCTTGTCATATTCGGAAAGGTCGATGTCGTCACCAATTGTTTTGGAATCTAAAAATACTATTTTCATGGTTTGTTTCCTCTGTGCTATATATTTATTCGATTTTATTTTTGGGGGTAGGGACTTCGCACCGGCAGGCTGTGATGGTGCGCCGGCATATGGTATATTCCTCAGAAATATATGAAGTCAGCCACAAAATGTATCCGGATAGTCTGTTTTATCAGTCTGCTTTTTATCGTCACCGAAGTTTAATGGAACCTTGTGACAGTTCATATATTTCTTCGGAACACACCATATGCCAGCGGTAATGCAGGTTTGCGTGTGCGAAGTCATCTCAATAATTATCTATATTTATCACTATTTATTGTTATTTGACAATTTTAATCTTTATTTGCCAATGTTTATGATTAATAGAATTACAGCTAGCTTTAAATACTAACAAATTACCTAGCATAATAGCATTAACACAATAGTATTAGCGCAATTTATAAATGTAATCATATGTTCATTTCATACATATACATATAAATGTACACATAATTGTATACATAAATATACACATAAATATAAATATATTTATACCACATTTCGGGAAATAAAACCACTGTATCAGTGTTTGATTAAACAAAGCTTAAGAAAGCCCACCGTATTAATGATAAATTTCATCAATATGGTGGGCTTTAACTATTCTGTATCTCTCTTATGTTGGCATTTTATCTCACAGAAAATTTGTAATCTGTCTCTGTGTGGTATGTATCGCCAGCCTTTGTAACAGGTGTACTGAAGTTGGTCTCATTTATTGAGTTTGGATAGAACTGTGTCTCGAGGCAGAATGCATCGCGGTTATTGTATTTGACTCCGCCCTTGCCTTCTTGTCCCACGATAAAGTTGGCAGTATAAAGCTGGATTCCGACACAGTCGGTGTATACCTCCATCTGTATGCCACTCTCAGGAGAGTATGCTGTTGCGACCTTTTCTACTCCCGGAGCGGTCTTGTCTATTGCAAAATTGTGATCATATCCGCTTCCATAATGAAGCTGTGTATCATTTGCCTCAATATCTCTTCCGATTGGCTTAGCCTCTGTAAAATCAAATGGTGTACCCTCAACCGGTGCAATCTCACCTGTAGGAATAGCCTTGGAATCCTTTACAGGTGTGTAATGCTCAGCATTTATCTGCAATGTGTGAGTGTATACGCTTCCTGATGCATGACCGTTCAGATTGAAATAGCTGTGGTTTGTCATATTGAAGGTAGTTGTCTTATCTGCCCTTGCATTGTATATAATAGCAAGTGCATTTTCTTCTGTTACCTTAAATGTCACATCAACGACTGCATTTCCCGGGAAGCCCTGCTCCAAATCTGCATCCTCTATCTCAAAGGTAATCTCATCTGCCTTCTGCTCCTTAACAGTCCAAAAGCGCTTAGAAAAACCATTTGAGCCACTGTGAAGACTGTTCTCATTGTCATTAGCCTCAAGCTTATATTCCACTCCATCAATATTAATCTTTGCATCGGATATCCTGTTTGCATATCTGCCGACAGTAGCACCAAAATAGCTGTACTCCTTCTCGTATGACTTCACATTGTCATATCCTAAAATGACATCTCTCTCATTGCCATCCCTGTCCTTTACAAAAATAGATACAACTGAAGCGCCATAGTCTGTCAAAAGTACTCTCAATCCACCGCCATTGCTGATTTCGTAAAGCGATGCCTCCACTCCTTTTGATGTTGTACCGAAAGCTTTTTTACTCATGCCCCATATCCTCCTTTGGTTACATTACGTTTGTTGCATTTTTTGTAACTTTATGTTTGTTACATTTTGTTTTAGTACATTATGCTTTTTACATTATGTTCTGTTACTCTTTGCCTGGTAGCATTTCGATTGCATAATCGCGTTTTTCTTATTCTACGCATTCCTTTGTATTTTACTTCTTTTGATCGCATAAGTAAACTTTTTCGTGCAAATATCCGATAAAATATTTATAACAAATATTTAAGTGCAATTATACGTTCAAAATAAAACCTAAAATCGTAGTTATAACGCAATTATTTTAAACTTTAAAATTTAAAAATATAAAGAGGATTAACATGAGTACACGAGTAAGTTCAGCAACAAATCTTTCAGCAACATATTTTATGAGAAATTTTTATTCAAACAACCGCGATGCCATGAAATCATCCAAACGCAAAGAATATAGTATTACAGAGCTCGCTTACGATGATTCAACCGCCCTGCACCGCGCAGCTAAAAAATTAAAGAACTACAAGTATTCGGACGACGAAAATACCGATAACATCCGCGGAACAGTCATGGCTCTTGTTGACACATACAATAATTCCATTGATTCCGCCTCAAACAGCAGTTCAACCTCCATGAAGCGTTATGCCAAGCAGCTCAAAAAGCTGGCAAGTAAATACAGCGACGAGCTTGAGAACATTGGCATCACAATAAACAATGATGGGACCCTGAAAGCAAATGAGGAGCTTGTCAAAAAGGCCGACGCAGACACTCTTAATTCTCTGTTCGGAAATGACAATGACTTCACAAGCAGTCTGTATCGTGTCTCACGCCAGATGAGCAGCTCGTCATATGATGATTACTACACATCACTGCGAACAGGAAGCAATATAAATCTGACGGTGTAAATCTAACGGTGTAATTTTTATAATGTAATTTTAGCATTTCAACTGTAGAATTTCGACTTTGCATAAGAATAATTGATAATAAATGCATGGCTGCCTTTTTCTTAAATTAGAGCAAAAAAAAGACAGCCATCGTTCTGCTGTCTTTTAGGAGAAGGTATTTTACTATGGGGATAGTAAAAAATATATAATGTATTGGGGGGTTTTTACGGTTATTATAGTATCACCTTGGCCTCTGAAAGTGTTAACAAACATGCACAAATTTTTAATTATTTTTTGTGCAGTTTTACTAATTAAAAATTCACCATATATCAATAGAAAAAAGAAAACCACCACTCTTACGAGTGATGGTTTTCTTTTTCTAATGAGACATCGGGGATTCGAACCCCGGACAACTTGATTAAAAGTCAAGTGCTCTACCAACTGTAGGCAACTCCCTTGTAATCAAGAAACTCATATAACTTTTTTATTGATAATTCGTATAACTATCTGTGACTTATCCATAGAATACACTAAAAATCCATCTGTGTCAACTGCTAAATTCTATCTCTCGTATACATCAGTGAGAAACAATTATAGTCCTCATTCTCATCTGGAATGGCTGCAATCTTATCTTTCACCTGTTGTATTCTTGCTTCTAAGAACTCATATGCTTGTCCAATGTTAGAGAACTCTGTACTGATACCTGTCATTAAATCTATATCATTTGTAACGGCTTCAAGTACATCAACAACAGTAAATAGCAATGACTTCTGCATTGTTGATTTATCATATTCATCTGTCGGAGTTAATGAGTTCTCTGTGAGAAACTGGATGTACTGCTCATCAGAGAAATACTGTTGATTGGATAACTCCATTTTTAATCTATCTAATACTTTCATGTGTGTCTCCTTTCATTATTATCTGCAATAAAAAAGGACTACCTTGTTTTAAGGTAGACCTATCTTAATAAATTATTTTCTTATTTCAATATTGAAATCAATTCTCTAAGTTCCTTAATATACTGTTCTATTGTATATTCTTGATTTTCATCAGGATAATTAAATACAGTTTCCCATGTACATACGAATTGATCTATCTTATCATCAAACATTCCAGAATATAATTTGGAAATGCAGATAAGAGCAGCATGAAATGGGTTTCTTTCAAAATGACCTGCTTCTATAATACCACCCATTGATCCTTGACGTGCCCCATTATATAAATTACAAACAATTCCTTCCAAAATAACTGCATCATTATGTGTAATTTTCATACTTTTACATCTCCTTATTACTAATCAGTCCCAATCGCTGTATTTTTTTTCGCCTTGTTTATCTTTCCAATTATTGAAATTTTCAACAGCATCATGTTCTTGTTTTGTCATGTCTTCATTATTATAATATTTATCAAGACCACTATTCAAAGTATCTCTATACTCATCATCACTGGAACACGCCGTAAATAAGCCCATTATTCCTACACAAGTTAATGTAAGAACAATTCCTTTGATAAATTTCTTTCTCATAAAAATAGCCCCCTTTCAAATCACTGTACTAATTTCCTAGATGTTATATAAATTGTACCATTAACTGTAGGCATTTTCAATAGCGAATTTCTGTATTACGGAATTATATTACACCAATACGGAAACACTAATTGATACACTATCAGTGAAAGTAGGTGATACAGTTGGTGAACATGGGAGATAAATTACGCTCTCTCAGAATTGAGAAGAAATTAACTCAAAAGCAAGTAGCAGATAGAATAGGATTAGCCATAAGTGCTGTATCTTCCTATGAATCAGGCAGTCGTTATCCTTCATATGAAGCATTGATAAAGTTGGCTCGTATATTCCATGTATCTACAGATTACCTCTTAGGAATTACTGATAAGAGGAATGTAGATGTAACTGGTCTTGATGATGAATCTGTGGAGTTGGTTTCACAGTTAGTAGATAAGTTGAGGAAGTAAGGTGTCCTGTTCGGGCATCTTATTTTATTTTGGACTTACACCAAATTTGGTAAACCTTGATGGTCGTTTGATGTTTTTGGCAAAGTAAAAATTTTTTCTTTTGGCAGAACCGAATAATTCGGCTCTGGCAATTCCGAAACTTTCGGTTTGAATTATCCCCATATCCTAAAGGGGGCGATATGCCGACTTAGGTTGTGTCAGGTTACACAGATAATGTGTACCCTAAAATTGCTCTGTGGGGATTTTTCTGATTAAGGAAAAAAATTTTTGAAGTCAAGGGGTAACGCAAAAAATTCACAAAAATTTAACATTTGAATTGTCTGACAATAAACCGAATTGTTTTGAAGTTTTTTCAGAAATTCACAAATCTTTAAATAAATTTGCTCTGAATCGTTCCGTCACTTTGCACAAAAATAGCACTGTATTTTCTCCGTATTGCACAACGAACATCCATTCATCCCTTTGTACATATTGCACAATGGATTCGTACAGCCACATTATCGGCTCTATCACCCTGCATCTGGTCACTTTTAACCCCAAAATCGGCTCAAATCACCCCTAAAACGCTCACTTGATTGATAGTCAAGTGAATGTAAGCCAAGGAAATCGAGATTTCTTCTGATTATATCCCCATCTGATACCCCATAATCCCACGGAAAAATGTGGAAATACCGTAGCACCAGTTTTGAACAGTGTACAATACTACACTATTATCCACTCTTTTCTGCCTGATGGATATGGAATTGTGTCTCATGTATCTACAATTCAGATTACTTTAGTACAGTACAGTGTCATATCGCAAATCAGACCGAATTTATTGTTGGATTTGTCAATTTGTCCAGTTTTGATGCGTTTAGCCACTAAACCTAGTGGTCTGTAAAGCAAAATGCGTCTATATATAGTGTGCATATTTATGTTGAAATACCACATATAGACGCTAATTTAACTTCACTCGTGAAACATTCCGTGAAACATTTATTTAATCTCTACTTCTTTGCTAGGATTATCAATCTTCTGTGAAACATCTTGTGAAACATTTTCACCACTCAAACGCTTCTTTTCAACCTCTACATCACTGACATATTCGGTCTTTTCCATAATTGTTTCCTTACTAATTGCTCCCATCTCTTGAAGTGTTTTCAGATTAGCAATCATTTCAGTAGATGCAACAGGCATAGCCACATTGTAAATGACTTCCACATCACTATCCACCTTAATTCCTTGCATACCAAGTATCTTTTTGAACATCTCAAATCGTTTCTGGAATCCAATATTGAGCCACTTCTTATTCTCATCAGCATACACACTTGCCATCATCAGTAAGATTTGCATACTAACTTCTGAGATATTCGCAATATTAGTGCTAGAACCTAATACAGATGGCATACAAGCCACATCATTAAGGAACTGCTTCATATTATCCAGATACAACTTGATTGAGTTATAATCCAATGAGCAATTAGCATACTTGAAATCTCCCACATCAAGGTTCATTACATAACCAACTGCATCCGCAGGAATAGAACTCTCTATACGCTGTCCAATAGCCACAGGCATAGGATTCATTACATTCACATAGATACTGTCACTCATCTTAGCCATAACATCTTCTAATGCGTCCATAATCGGCTTAATATCATTCAGTAAAGCCACACCGAAGTTATAATCCTCATCATTGAAATTATGATAATGGATAGGCAGACCAACACTGTTATCTGTTGATGTTAAACGCATTTCTCCACCCTCATTGTCCCAATGTTCAACATAGGTAGGATAATATACATTCCAGAATGAAATAGCCGTATATGCGTCTGTCCAATGCTCTATAAAGGCAATATACTCACCCATATCGTCATATACAGGATAACTGCAAGCATTATCAAGCACCTTACTCTTAATCGTTCCATTGTCCACATAGATTGCTTCATATGCGTCACCAAACTTATTTACACGGTCTATAATCTCATAGTCAACAGTAGCATACTGTCCTAACTTATAGATGTCATTAAATGTATTCAGCGTATGTTCATCATTGCAAGATAAAGCAGTCGGATGTCCTAATAAAAACGTATTATGGAACTTAATAACGGTCTTAGCATAGTTAATCACTGTTTTATTAACAACTAATGTCTTACCCTTATACTGGCTGTCTTGACGCAGTAAAACCTTATGTCTGCCACTTAAATAATCTCTATTGGCAATAACATTACTTATCCTCTGTGCATGGCTGCCCTGAATGATTTCCTCTTCAAACCACTTAGGATCATTGCCATATTGTTTCTCAATATAATAATCTAATCTGTCCATTGTCTCTCCTTTCTAAAACGGATACCAGAAAGCAGATTTCATTCCTGCAATACATAACCAACAAGCACTCACAAGGTCGTCATGTGAACCCACAACGGCATTAAATGCTCCGTTATCCTCTGCAACGAATGTTTTCATCTCTTCCAGTAAATCATTGCTCTGTATGTCAATCAGTCCCTTATCGAACCACTCACGCATATCATTGACCGCAATACTCTTGGTCTTGTTGTTGGTATCAAATCCAACCTTCCAAATGGTTCTCTTGAACTCGTCATAGCACTTATATTTGTACATATTCATATATTTCTTGTCGTATCTTAATCTCTCAATACAACTGTGACCGCCTGATGCTTTCTCCACCACGAGCAATCCTTTATTGTACCATCTACCCATTGCATCAATTATATCCGCAAATTCGTATGGCTTTACCTTATTGGACTTGAACTGAGCAACCTGTACACCATCCTTATCCGATACATAAATGGTAGAACTATCTCTCTTACCGCCAAGACCTTCAGCAACATCACAGCCGAGAACATAGCGTATTCCCTTTTTGGGAATCTGCCATACCTTCAGATTGCGATTAGATACATGAGGTCGTAACACTTGGGGAATCCCAACTATCTTTGCCCTTATCATCCTTATCATCTTCGAGAGTGCTTCTAAATGAAGAATATTTGAATGTTAAGTATACTACTTGGTCTGTTGCTAACTTTCTTCTGACATTGAAAAATGCTGTCTTTGTCATTCGTCTGTCTGCAATCACTCGACCTAATTCATCCAGTGCCATACTGCTATCTAATTTCATTTTGAATAACTGGGGATTTCTCAGATGAAGAATTTCATCTTTTGATTCATCATAGTAATCGTAATAGGAAGATAATCCAGAAGGTACGATTTCTTTTGCAACCTTAATCTCTTTGCCCTTTTTGTTCTTTGTTGATTCTACCTCTACTCTAAATAAGTCGGTAGCATCAATGCTCATAATCTTCAAGCCATTATCTAATATCATTTATTTCCTCGCTTTCTGTGTATTTGGCTATCAGATTTATCCCTTACATAATATATATCGACACAAGTTATAAAAAACTTAACCCCTTTTTGTAAACTTTTTACAAAACTTATGTTCTCTACATAGATATTATATCATATTCTATGAAAATATCAAGTAAGAGATAAATCTTTTTTCGCCAACTTATAGGTTACTCATATATTTCAAAATCTTTTGCTGCTGTTACACCATTGACTGTACACTTGATAGTGATTGTCTTTCCAATGTAACTATAATCAGAACCAAGTTTAATTCTCTTGCCATTGGTAGAAGTTCCTGCTCTCCATGTGATAAATGATGTATTGTCCGTAAACTCTGTATCTCCAATGAAGCAAGTCCATACAAAGTCAGCAGTTGTCATATCGGCAATAACTGTTTCTGTAATATCCTGTCCGTCTTTATCTGTGAAGAGACAAGTAAGTGTCTTATAAGAGCCACCAACCTTAATTGTATCTGTAGATGCTGATATGCTCGTTGTGTAATTGACTTTTGGTGTTGTGTCTGCAATAGCCATAGTTGTTGTACAGGTAGCACCACCGCATGAAGCAACAATATCAACCGAACCTTCTTGAAGCATAGTCATAAGACCATTATCATCAACCGTAGCAATCTCAACATTAGAAGATTCATATGATATATGTGGATTCTCTACAACATCCCCATTGTTGGTCACGGAATAAGTCAACTGATATGTGTTGTTCTCCTTCAGATCAAATGAGGTTACACCAGTATATGTGATTTTATAATTGTCAATCGGTGCTTGCGTCTGCTCCAAATACAGATAGAACAGATTATTATTCTTAAAGGTGTTTCCAACCTTATAATAGTTGCCAAATCCTCTAAAAGAGTCGTTCACCTTTATATTCTCTACTGCACTGTTATAACCAGTGTACAAGGCAACTGCACCATTCAACTGTGTAATAGTTCCATGAGCAACAGTCCATTTATCAGATACTACAACAAATGGAATACTGGCAGTACCTTTATCCGTCTTAACTTTATAGGTCATATCACTTCTGACTGCAATAGATGTAAAATATATATCACTCTCAATTCCGTCCTGAGAAGTTACAATATAATTTTCTCCATTCAATACAAAGATAGTTCCAATATGAATAGGTGTACTCTGAGCATAGAAAAATCTAACCTTGCCTTGCGGTGTGGTACTACGCTGATTCCTACGAAAGAATACATCATATTTAATATCGGAGTTGAAGAAATCTGCAACTGTGATTTTTTCTCTGTTCATGGTCATATCAAATTGCTTCTGTGTACGACCAAATACATTCGCATAATTCATGTATCTCTCCTTTCCAAAACAAAACAATAATAAATCAAAGAATAACATCTCGTTGAAAACGAGTGGTATCACTTGTCTATTATTAACTCTTATCTACTACTAATATGTGTCACAACTACCCCACTTTTATCCCTATCGTTGTCACGATATTTGGACAACAGTAGGGATTTATTGGGGGTTGTTGTCACCCTAGAAATTAACTTGCTTTTTTGATTAGTTTGCTATCATCAAACCATTTCAAGTTACCATTGTTATCTAATGGCAGTTCTATCTTTGAGCCATCATCAAATTCAATCACCTGTGTTACTCTGCCGTTATCTGCCTTGATCCATTTCTTCATTATGATATTCTCCTTTACATTCTGATTTGTTCTCTGTTTCTGTTCTTCAAGTTATCTAATGGATTGAACTTCTCAAAATCCATCTGCAAATCCTGACCAAACATAGCAAGGTATTCATTCGTGACTGCAATATTACTGTGTCCCATGATGGTCTTTAATCTTACAATATCACCCCCTGAGAGAATCCAGTTCTTTGCGAAAGTATGTCGGAATGAATGTATACTCGTGACATTGACACCATGCTTAATGTTATAGCGATACACTAATGTCTGCCATGTTCTGTTACTGGCTTGCTCACCATAGTTATTACAGAAGAGAAAATCATCAGGATTTCCACCACGAATATCAAGATACTCTCTCAATATCTCAGATAAAGACGCTGAGAGTGGGATTAACTGCTGTCTACGGTTCTTTGTCTTACGCAGCATAATCATTCCATTATCAAAGTCAATGTCCTTGATATGGACGTTTAAAGCCGTACTGAGACGATTTCCTGTAGCAAGCATATAGTTTTCAAACACCCATGTCTTAAACTCCGTAAAAGAGCAACTATTGAGGTCTGGCTTGGCTAATAATTTCTCCAACTGTTCATTCGAGTAAGTTTCCTTAATGTCCTTCTGTGCTTTTGGAAGATGAATTTTGAACGAGGTCATGTAGTTACATTCCATGCAATAATATAGGAACGCTCTCACAGACCGTAAATAAGATACGACAGATACATCATTCACATTATGTTCTGTTTTAAGATGATTGGTAAATCCATCCACTGTGTCGATTTTAACCGCACTGATAAGACCACCTTCACAGTAATCTACAAACGGATGAATCTTATTCTCGTATGACACAATAGATGCTTGGGATAAATTCTTGACACGACACTTTCTGATAAATAAATCATAAGCATCATTTACAGATAAATTTTTAGATTTGTTCATTTGGATTTGTTTCATAATAACAACCTCACTTTCTGTGTGCTTGACCTCTAAATTTAAGTGAGAAGGTTATACGAATACAATAAAAAAACTCATCACTAAAAGCAATGAGTTTTCCCATATAATGAGACATCGGGGATTCGAACCCCGGACAACTTGATTAAAAGTCAAGTGCTCTACCACCTGAGCTAATATCCCATAATAAATTAAAATGCCCAGTTCCGGAATCGAACCAGAGACACAAGGATTTTCAGTCCTTTGCTCTACCAACTGAGCTAACTGGGCATAATGCTTAAGCATTGAGTTGCGGGAATAGGATTTGAACCTATGACCTCCGGGTTATGAGCCCGGCGAGCTTCCAGACTGCTCCATCCCGCGATAGTATTTAGTTACTCTATAAAGAGTAATGGGCAGAGATGGATTCGAACCATCGAAGCAAGTTGCAGCAGATTTACAGTCTGTCCCCTTTGGCCACTCGGGAATCTGCCCATAATACAATTCAATATTAAATTGTATAAAGCCGATGATCGGACTCGAACCGATAACCTGCTGATTACAAATCAGCTGCTCTGCCAATTGAGCCACATCGGCATAACTAATAAAAGAATTAGTTAAATGGGACCTACAGGGCTCGAACCTGTGACCCTCTGCTTGTAAGGCAGATGCTCTCCCAGCTGAGCTAAGATCCCACGCGTTACTTGTAGTGAGTATTAAAAAAATCATCTGATTTAATCGTTATACAATCATGAATAAAAACTCACTATAAACGACCCAGACGGGACTCGAACCCGTGACCTCCGCCGTGACAGGGCGGCGCTCTAACCAACTGAGCCACTAGGCCATATAAAGGTTTGTACCTTCAAAACTTCATACAAATCCGATTTGTTTTCTCAGTTATTAACCAGATTAAGCCCTCGACCTATTAGTAACAGTCAGCTCCACATGTTGCCATGCTTCCACCTCTGCCCTATCTACCTTGTAGTCTAAGGGGTCTTACTCCCGAAGGAGGGATATCTCATCTTGAGGGGGGCTTCACGCTTAGATGCCTTCAGCGTTTATCCCTTCCAGACTTGGCTACTCTGCCATGCCGTTGGTCGACAACAGATACACCAGTGGTCCGTCCATCCCGGTCCTCTCGTACTAAGGGCAGCTCCTCTCAATTATCCTCCGCCTGCGCCGGATAGGGACCGAACTGTCTCACGACGTTCTGAACCCAGCTCGCGTACCGCTTTAATGGGCGAACAGCCCAACCCTTGGGACCTGCTACAGCCCCAGGATGCGATGAGCCGACATCGAGGTGCCAAACCACTCCGTCGATGTGAACTCTTGGGAGTGATAAGCCTGTTATCCCCAGGGTAGCTTTTATCCGTTGAGCGATGGCAATCCCACTTTATACCACCGGATCACTAAGTCCTACTTTCGTACCTGCTCCACCCGTCGGTGTCGCAGTCAAGCTCCCTTCTGCCTTTGCACTCTTCGAATGGTTTCCGACCATTCTGAGGGAACCTTTGAGCGCCTCCGATACCCTTTCGGAGGCGACCGCCCCAGTCAAACTCCCCGCCTGACATTGTCCCATTGCCAGTTCACGGCAGCTGGTTAGAAACCCAGTACTACAGGGGTGGTATCCCAACAGCGACTCCGGACAGACTGGCGTCCATCCTTCTCCGTCTCCCACCTATCCTGTACATGCAGTACCGAATCCCAGTATCAAACTGGAGTAAAGCTCCATGGGGTCTTTCCGTCCTGGCGCGGGTAACCAGCATCTTCACTGGTACTTCAATTTCACCGGATGCATTGTCGAGACAGTGCTCAAATCATTACGCCTTTCGTGCGGGTCGGAACTTACCCGACAAGGAATTTCGCTACCTTAGGACCGTTATAGTTACGGCCGCCGTTTACTGGGGCTTAAATTCAAAGCTTCGCCGAAGCTAACCTCTCCTCTTAACCTTCCAGCACCGGGCAGGCGTCAGCCCATATACTTCACCTTTCGGTTTCGCATAGACCTGTGTTTTTGCTAAACAGTTGCTTGAGCCTATTCTCTGCGGCCTGCTCTCGCAGGCACCCCTTCTCCCGAAGTTACGGGGTCATTTTGCCGAATTCCTTAACAATGCTTCTTCCGCCGGCCTTAGGATTCTCTCCCCATCCACCTGTGTCGGTTTACGGTACGGGCACGCATTACACAATAGCAGCTTTTCTCGGCACATGGCTCACACGCTTCACTACTTTATTTCGCTCCACATCACGTCTTCGGATTATACAACGGATTTGCCTATTGTACACCTACCCCGCTTGTACCGGTCTTTCCATTCCCGGCCCGTGCTTTCCACATGCGTCCCTACAGTTCTGATAATGCGTGGTACAGGAATCTAAACCTGTTATCCATCGCTTACGTCTTGCGACCTGTGCTTAGGCCCCCGACTTACCCAGAGCAGATCAGCTTTACTCTGGAACCCTTAGATATTCGGCCGAAAGGATTCCCACCTTTCTCGCTACTCATTCCGGCATTCTCTCTTCTTATCCCTCCACTGCTCCTTCCGGTACAGCTTCGTCGGTTTTAAGAATGCTCCTCTACCACTCGCATTGCGAGTCCACGGCTTCGGTGTCGTGTTTCAGCCCCGGACATTTTCGGCGCAGGGACTCTCGACTAGTGAGCTGTTACGCACTCTTTGAATGTATGGCTGCTTCTGAGCCAACATCCTAGTTGTCTTCGAATTCCCACATCCTTTTCCACTTAACACGCACTTTGGGACCTTAGCCGGTGGTCTGGGCTCTTTCCCTTTTGACTGCCCAACTTATCTCGTGCAGTCTGACTCCCGATCATCATCTACATGGCATTCGGAGTTTGATATTCTTTGGTAAGCTTTGACGCCCCCGCGGAAATTCAGTGCTCTACCTCCATAAGACTAAATCGAGGCTAGCCCTAAAGCTATTTCGAGGAGAACCAGCTATCTCCGGGTTCGATTGGAATTTCTCCCCTATCCACACCTCATGCCCACCCTTTTCAACGGATGTGGCTTCGGTCCTCCATTGTCTTTTACGACAACTTCAACCTGGACATGGATAGATCACCCGGTTTCGGGTCTGCGTATACTGACTTAACGCCCTGTTAAGACTTGGTATCCCTTCGGCTCCGCACCTTAAGTGCTTAACCTTGCCAGT